>OKVG01000789.1_pt1 | contig 18312 bp, 16 predicted proteins | sample 1606981 | NCBI WGS metagenome assembly OKVG01 (sample SAMN03281018, study PRJEB24777) | human gut metagenome | isolation source: fecal sample PR128 from 1 month old male Malay infant, vaginal delivered... | reverse complement strand
TGTCAGAGCTAATACCATCAAACCGGATGCCACAAGAGATGCATATCGCTTGTGAATCTTTTGCATTTGTATCATTGTATCCCTCCTGCTGTAGCAATTCTACCACAGCAAGATACAACCAGTCAAACGCAAAAGGTTAACAATAGGCAAATATCATTGTAATTACTGCGTTATTAAACTTTTTATTTTATAAATAAACTAGTAAATGTCCATTCCATAAATACATATAGATAATTTTAGATAATATACTAGATAGGCTAATTATCAACCTGATCTAGCTATCACCTACTAGATATTGTGTTAGGCTTATTTTTATACGTTAAATTTTATAAAAATTCGTCTTTGCTATTGTTAATGCCTTTTTGATTTTTTATTATAAAATCAGTAAATTACTGGTTTTGTTTATATTTCAAAGTATTTATGCTCTAAAATTTTATACATACAAATTTCATTTAATTTTTAATCCTATCAATTTAGGACCAGGTCTTAAGACGATCTAAACCCACCTATTTTCTAAAGTTTAGAAGACAGTACTTCCTTGGTCATAAAATCCTGTTTATATTTAAAATGAACTTCCCTCATATCTTCATAAAAGCAAAAAAAGCCACTAGCCTATAGCTAGTGGCTTTTTACTGTTTTTCAAAAATGAAGAACTTTTCATATTCAATCAGTCCCTAACATGGGCTGAAAGCGTTCAGAATCTGTCATTTTTTTGGGTTTCTGGCCTTTTTCTGCCAGTCTCATAAGTTCTTCTTGAGCAGATAAGAGACCTTCTTTAGCTATTACCTTACGATAAGAGCCATCTGCACGCATAATGTGGGCTTTTTGGTTATCGTTTAAATATAAATCCAAGATAGCCTTAACCCGCTCTTTATGGCGCCGTCCTTCAACAGGTATCATAAGTTCTACACGTTCATTGAGATTACGTGGCATCCAGTCAGCAGAAGAGAGGAATACATCTTCTCGCCCCCCATTATAGAAGTAAAAAAGGCGATGATGCTCCAAGAAACGTCCCACAATAGACCGGACAGATATGGTATCACTTACGCCCTCAATACCAGGACGTAATGTACAAATGCCTCGGATGACAAGATCAATCTTAACCCCTTTAGAAGAAGCTTCATAGAGCTTGGCTATAATATTTTTATCTAAGAGAGAATTCATTTTAGCTATGATATGTCCCTTATCTCCTGCTTCTTCATGCTGAATTTCTCGGTCTATGAGATCTACAATTCTTTCTCGTAAGTTAAGGGGGGCTACAATAAATTTAGACCATTCAGGAGGATCCGAGTAGCCTGAAATGAGATTAAAGAATTTAGAGGCGTCATTACCAAACTCATCATTAGATGTAAAAAGACCTAAGTCCGTATAGAGACGGGCTGTTTTACCATTATAGTTGCCTGTGGCTAGGTGGACATAGCGACGAATACCATCCTCTTCGCGCCTTACCACTAACAGGATTTTAGAATGGGTTTTAAGGCCTTTAAGACCGTAGATAACATGGCAACCAGCCTTTTCCAAACGCCGAGCCATGTGAATATTATTTTCTTCATCAAAACGAGCCTTAACTTCCATAAGAACAGTAACTTGCTTGCCATTTTCCGCTGCTTTGATAAGAGATGCAATAATACGAGATTTAGATGATACTCGATAGAGGGTCTGCTTGATGGCCAAGACCTGTGGATCTTTAGCGGCTTGAGCAATAAAATCTTCTACAGCCTCAAAAGACTCGTAAGGATGATGGACCAAAATGTCATGATCCTTGATAGTCTCAAACATATGATCAGAATGGCAATCAACTAATTCACTAGGAACTTGTGGTTTAAAGGGGGCAAAACGCAAGTGATCAAAGCCCTCCAAATCGCAGAGAGTAAAATACATCTGACAATCTAGGTGCCCATCCACATAATAGAGGTCCTTCTCTTCTAACTGCAAGGTATCCAGAACAATAGCCAGTAAGTCACTAGTGCCTTGACCGGACACCTCCAAACGAACGGCATCTCCTCTTCTCCGTTGGCGAAGGGATTCTTCTACCTCCGTTAAGAGATTAGTAGTATCCTCCTCATCGATTTCTAGATCCGCATCGCGGGTTACTCGGAAAGTAGCTCGGTCTAGAAGATCATAGCCTACAAAGAAATGGTCCGCATAGGCATTAATGAGGTCTTCTAAGTAGACAAAGCGGTGATCTTCACCCTCCCGTTTAGGCAGTTCTATGATGCGGGGTAGAACGGATGGAATTGGTATGATTGCAATCCGCTCCGTTTTATTCAAGTTCTCACACGTATGACGTATGGAGACAATGGTATTAATAGTGCGGTTGGCCAAGAAAGGAAAAGGGTGACCAGAATCAACAGCTAGAGGCGTAACCACCGGAAAGACGGTCGTTTTAAAATACCCCTCAAGCCAACTCGAATCCTTATCATCTAGGGTCCCTATATCCACAAATCTAAGGCCTTCCTTTTGGCACTTAGCCAGAACCTTAGCTAAGTATTCATATTGGGTGGCTACGAGGCGCTTAACGGATTCATCGATGGCCTTGAGTTGGGCCTTAGCATCCATATGTGCCGCATCGTACTTGGTGACACCGTTAAGGACTTGATGGCGGAGGCCCGCCACGCGAATCATAAAGAATTCGTCTAGGTTGGATGCCGCAATAGCAATAAACCGCAACTGTTCTAAGAGTGGATTAGTTGGATCGATAGCCTCGGACAGAACCCGTTGGTTAAACTTGAGCCAAGATAGCTCTCGATTAAAATAATATTTAGGTTTTTTAAACATCTTACCAAGCCCCCCCTTCTTCCAATCGAATTGGTAGGCCAAAAACATTAGCAAAGAACACAGCATCACGTTCAAAGGTCCATCGTTCCAAGGATATATCCTCTTGTGTATAGGCTTTAACTAACAGTTGATCTGGCTCCTTAGTGATAGCAATACGTTCAATCTTTTGGTTACCTCCTGCATCCAAAGCACAGGACACGCGAATAATGGCAACTAGTTTAAGAACAGCAATCTTTTGGTATTCCGTAAGACGTTGGTAATAGTCATCATCATCAGACGGAGTCCCTTTATAGTGGTAATAGACCACATTGGCTACAACTTCTTTTTCCTCTTCCGATAAGCCGAAGATATCGGACCCCATGACAATATGATAGGCATGTTCCCCGTGGTTACGGAGATTGACATACTTCCCTACGGAGCACAAAAGGGCTGCAATACGCCCCAAATAACCCCACCGTTCTGGCACACCTTGATCCTTAAGGGCCTCAGAGAATTGCATGGAGAAGCGTTCTACCTCCCTGTCATGAACCGTATCCGTATGATAGCGCTTGGCGATAGACCGGGCGATCTGCACATTTTGCTCTCGCAAAAGATGGGTATACGACGCATTCTCCTTAGTAGCACCATAGAACATAGAAATCCCCTGTGCAAAAGAAATGCCTGATACCAAAACATGACTTGGTTTGATCATATGGATGATTTCCGCATAAAGAATCATGGTTGCCATAATAATATGAGCTCTAAATTCAGGGATTTTATAGCGATTAGCTAAGGTAGATATGGATGTAGCTTCAAACGTATTTACAAAATCCGCTACCTCTTGGGCCGGAATAGAAACAGCCCCTTCCTGTGGCCCATCTTGACCTAGACAGGCAGCCATAAATCGGGCTTCATCACCAGCAAATACAATGTTTTCTATGCCAAAGGCCAGGAGTTCCTCCTTAAGAGAGCTTAAGACCCGTCTCAAGTATTGAGCCACCGCTTTAGGAAAAGAAGCCGACGCTTGTTGATAGCGATTAAAGGATTCGATAACCCGCAAAGACCCAGAGTGGATATTGTGTTGCAAGAGGACCTTGGAGCCCTTCCAAACCGTGATGCCCACCCCACCTGAGGTAATATCCACAAACATAAGTGGCTGGCCGGACTTGTGAAGAGGATTTTTTTGCATATGGTAGTAAAGGGCAAAATACTTATAGTAGACTTCCTTAGGCATGTCGATAACCTCGACCCTAAAGCCCGTATGGATAAAGATTTGTTCCAGGATAATACGTCGGTTCTTGGCTTCTCGTATAACAGTCGTCCCATAGAGCTTGGCCTCCGTCACTCCATAATCGGCCATAAGCTGCTTGTAGCCCTTGAGAACCTTACAAATTTCCTCTATGGTCTCAAAGGATAAGCGTTGCGTCTGAAAGAGTTCTTCCCCAAAGGTAACAGCGCGACTAACATAGTCCACCACTCGCATGGACTCGAGTGACTCATATTCAATGATAGTCATACTCATGCTAGTCGAACCTACATGGAGCATGGCATAGCGTCTAATAGGTGTTTGTGACATAGTTCCTCCTAGCGGATGTGACGCCAAGAAAACAAGAGATTCCTCTTACATTCTTTCTTAAATGATTTAGATAACTTTTCAATAGCCGCTTGGGCCGGCATGGTATTGGCACCAGCTTTTACATCGACCTGTAAAACCAAGTCCTTCTCCTTAATTTTTGAGGATATTTCTTCTACTAGTTCCTCATGGGTAATGTCCAAGCCTTCTCCCAAAGATAGAATAAGGGACAAACGCTGCATGAGGTTTTTGTCCTCACTTGACAGCAACTTGGCATAGGAAAAATTGCGGTAATTTTTGGTAGCAATCCCGTGAGAATTCATAATCATCAGGGCCACCATAGCCTGTTCCTTATGGCTAAGCCCATAGATATTGGAATTCACAAAGAGATAACCCCCATGCTTAGCATGACTATAATAGTTAATCCGCTTACCCGCATCATGGAGGAGGGCTGCTAGCCCTAAGAGTTTCTTACTCCATTCTGGTAGGTCCAGGGCCTTCTTCCATAGGTCGAAGAGACGAATCGCTATAGCTCTTACATAGAGGGCGTGCTTACGCTCTGCTACCCCCAAGCGAAGGAAGATATTATCCGCTGAGTAGGCCAAGATATCGTCCATAATAGGATTCTTCCCATAAGCTTGACCATAGTAGTCATAAAAGAGGCCTTCCCGAAGACCTGATCCACCTACCAATAAGCATTTAGCTTTAGAAAAGCGCATGAGGCTTTCAATAATGACCGTACCAGCCACAATAATATCCGCTCGATCTGTAGAGAGGCCAGGAATTTTCCGACGTTGATTGACAGTCTTGGACCGAACCATATGAAAAAGCTCCTTGACCCGCTCTCGCGATAGAGGGTAATTATGAACCTTATCAATAGGGTAATTGTGGGCTCGTTGGTCCATCTTAGCTAAATTACGAGCTGTTCCTCCTATGCCTATAAGAGGCAGGCGGACATCTTTAAGCCAAGGATAATCTTCTATAATAGTCTCTATATGAGCCATCATGCGAGATAGAGTCTTTGAATCCACAACCCCATCTGTTGGAAAGCGGCCAGTAAGAGTTACCGCTCCTACAGGAAGGCTAACCGATTGAACCAGTTGCCGGTTTCTAACAAGAGAAACCTCTGTAGAGGCACCACCTAGGTCAAAGGATACAAAATCCGATAGACTTAAGGTATTAATAATCCCCAAGAAGCCCAAGCGGGCCTCCTCTTGGCCAGATATACAGTGGAGGACAAATCCCGTCTCCTTTTCGACACGATTGATGAAATCCTTCTGATTATGGGCCAAACGAACAGCAGCCGTAGCCACTGCATAGACAGAGTCTACCTCCATGACATCTGCCATATGGGCAAAGCCCTGCAAGGCTTTGATAGCTCGATCCATCGCAGCTTGAGTTAATTTCTGATGCTCCCACATACCCTGGCTAAGGCGGATGGTTTCCTTTCCTTGGTAGATCATCTGGTGGCTTCCATCATCGTTGTTATCAATGACGATAAAGCGGACAGAGTTAGACCCCAAATCGATAAAGGCAATGCGTTTCATGAACTATTCTCCTGGCCTAAGGCCGACACACAACAGTCTATATAACCTATTTAATAGCGAATACCTTCTTCCCATTCTCTAGGGTTTTAGCTGCAAATTCATCTACATCCATCCCCTTAAGGCGAGCGATTTCCATCGCCACAAATTGAACCTTAGAAGGGTCATTGCGCTTACCCCTAAATGGAGGTGGCGTCAAATAAGGAGAATCCGTTTCGATAAGGATTCGGTCCATAGGTACTTGCTTAGCTACTTCTTTTAGGGCATGGGAATTCTTAAAGGCTACAGGCCCTGCAAAAGATATGTAATAGCCGAGATTGATAGCTTGTCGGGCCATTTCCCAAGACCCAGAGTAGCAGTGGAATATCCCCCACACCTTATCCTTGTAGTCCCGAAGGATGTCCATGGTATCCCCATGGGCATCCCGGTCATGGATGAGTATGGGAAGCTTTACTTCCTGGGCCAAATCCATTTGTCGCCGAAAAGCCCTCTTTTGTATATCTCGGCCCGGTTGATCCCAATAGTAGTCCAAACCGATTTCACCGACAGCCCGCACCTTATCATGGTGAAGGGCCATGTCCTTATAGTAGTTCAAATCATCTTCTGTCATATGGGCCACTTCACAGGGATGAACCCCCACAGCAGCATATATATTGTCATAGCCCTCAGCTAAGGCGATACCAGACTGACAAGTTTCTCTATCCACGGAAGGGATGACGATATACTCCAAGCCCGCATCAAAGCAAGCTTGAATCATGGCTTCACGATCATTGTTAAATTGCTCATCGTTAAGATGAGCATGAGTATCAAATAAACGCATCTTATATCCTATTTTACATATGCCAAAAGCAACCAAGGACCAGCCTTGATTGCTTTTGTCTATTCCTACTGTTAACCGATAGTAGCCCCTGGTTTAGAGTCTGCCACATTAGTAACTTCTAAATTATGGTCAATATCCGCAGCGGACAAAATCATCCCTGCTGACTCAATGCCCATGATCTTACGAGGTTTAAGGTTTGCCAAGTAGATGACCTTTTTACCGATTAAGTCTTCTGGCGCATAGAACTGGGAAATACCAGATACAACGGTACGCGTTTCTAAGCCTATATCCAAGGTAAAGAGAAGAAGTTTCTTGGATTTTGGCACCTTTTCACAGGTCAAAACCTTAGCAACCCGCATATCCAATTTTTCGAAGTCATCAAAGGAAATTTCCTCTTTTAAAGGTTCAAAAGCTTCGCTAGTTCCTTCCCCGGCAGCCTCTCTTGAAGCCTCATCCTCCTTACGTGTCGATGCTATTTTAGCCTCCGCAACATCTACCATTTCTGGCATGTCAAAACGGGGATAAATAGGGTCTCCCTTTACAACCTTAGTGCCATTAGGAATTTGCCCCCATACCTTGGCATCTGCTAGGGTCACTTGATCAAAGCCAGTGAGGCCCAATTGCTCCCAAATCTTAGGGGCGCCCTTAGTCAAGATTGGGCTTACTAAAATAGCGATAATACGAAGGGATTCAGCCAAATGATACATAACCGATTGTAAGCGTTTTTGGCCTTCTATATCTTCAGACTTGGCCAAAGCCCAAGGCATGGTTTCATCAATGTACTTATTAGTACGAGAAATGAATGTCCACACAACACGAATGGCCTTATTGAGTTCCATAGCCTCCATGTATTCTTCAAATTCTTTCGCTGTGGCTACAGCCATAGAGGACAAGTCCTTATCCAAATCATCTAGGTCCCCCACATTGGTCAAAAGGCCATCGTGGTACTTATTAACCATAGCTACTGTCCGGTTGAGAAGGTTACCTAAATCATTAGCTAAATCGGTATTTACCTTTTGTACAAAGCCAGGAAGAGTAAAGTTACCGTCCTTGCCCAATTGAATTTCAGAAAGCAAGAAGTAACGAAGGGCATCGGATCCGTAGGTTTCGATAAGAGGGACTGGGTCAATAACATTCCCAAGAGACTTAGACATCTTAGTGCCATCGACAATCATCCAACCATGACCAAAGACCTTTTTAGGCAATGGTAAATCCAAACTCATAAGCATAATGGGCCAGATAATAGTGTGGAAACGAACGATTTCCTTGCCCACTAAGTGAAGGTCTGCCGGCCAGTACTTCTTATAGAGTTCTCCCTTATGCTCCTCTGGTTCCAAGGCAGAGATGTAGTTAACTAAAGCATCGAACCATACATAAACTACGTGTTTTGGATCGAAAGGCACCTTGATGCCCCAATCGAAGGAAGTCCGAGATACGGCCAAATCTTCCAAACCTTGTTTCACAAACTGAATCATTTCATTACGGCGGGATTCTGGTTGAATGAAGTCAGGGTTTTCATCGATGAATTTGAGCCATTGATCGGCGTACTTATTCATTTTAAAGAAGTAAGATTCTTCCTTAACCTTTTCTACAGGACGGCCACAATCTGGGCAGGTGTGGTTAGGTCCCAAGTTGAGTTCAGTCCAGAAAGATTCACATGGGGTGCAATACCAACCTTCGTATTCGGCCTTATAAATATCACCTTTATCATAGGCCTTTTGGAAGAGCTCTTGCACTACCTTTTCATGACGTTTATCCGTAGTACGAATAAAATCGTCATTGGAAATATCCAAATGCTTCCACAAGTCTTTAAAACCGTTGACGATACGAGTCACATATTCGTAAGGAGTAATGCCCTCTTTTTCAGCAGCCCGTTGGATTTTTTGCCCATGTTCATCAGAACCGGTCAAGAAGCGAACATCATAGCCTGCCAAGCGTTTAAACCGAGCGATGGTATCCGCCACAGATGTGCAATAGGTATGGCCAATATGCAATTTAGCACTTGGGTAGTAAATTGGTGTTGTAATATAGAATGTCTTTTTTTCTGCCATAATTTCCTCCTTTAGGTACTAGCCAAATGAAAGCTAGCCCTGTTCTACAGCATTATATACCTCACGGCGCGATACGCCTCGCTCCTTAGCTACCATACGGATAGCATCTTTCTTAGGGATACCCTGGTCTACCAAGGCAGCTACCGCATCCTCATAGGACAGCAATATCTGCGGTTGATCTGAGTCTCCTTGAGGCGCTTGATCAGCCCCTCCTAGGAGAATGACAAACTCCCCCTTATAAGTAATATCATCAATATGTTCAATAAGGTCCTTAAGGTCACCTCGGGTAAATTCTTCAAACTTCTTGGTGAGCTCCCGAGCCAATGTAATGGGCCGGTTACCCAAGACTTTGTACATATCCTCTAAGACCTCTTGTAAACGATGGGGAGCCTCATACAAAAGGATGGTCCCCTCCTGACTCTTTAAAGACTCTAAGCTAGCTATCCGATGTTTGCCTCGTTTAGGTAAGAAACCAACAAAGGAAAATCGCTTAGTATCCATACCCGATGCAATGAGGGCGGTTAAACCTGCATTCGCCCCCGGCAGAGGCACAATAGGAAGATGTGCCTCAATAGCTAGAGTCACTAGGTCTGCACCAGGGTCTGAAATAGCCGGCATACCCGCATCAGAGCACTGCGCTATAGTCTTACCGGCCAAGAGTTGGTCTATTAGTTCAGGCCCCACCCTATCCTTATTGTGTTCATGGTAGGAGATAAGGGGCTTTTTAATGGCAAAGTGCTTGAGCAATTGTCCCGTATGCCTAGTATCTTCTGCTGCTATCAGGTCCACCTCAGACAGAACTCGTACAGCCCGATAGGTCATATCCTCCAGGTTACCAATGGGTGTCGGTACTAGGTAAAGGGTTCCTATTTGCTTGTCCATACCAGCCTGCCACCTCCTCTGTGTAAACACCTGGTTCTTTATAAATAAACAAAGGATCTTCTATAATAAGTCCCTCCTTAGCCCCCAATTGCCCCTCTAAAAGGACGAGTTTAGCCTGGCCTTTAGGATACGAGTGGACCAAGCGCATCCGTTTGGGAGCAAAGCCATAGTGGATCATAGTTCCTAGAGCATGGGGTAACCGGGATGCCAGATAAATCATCCACAGTTTACCGCCATACTTGACTAAGCGCTTGGCAGTGGCTAGCACCATGTCTAAGGAGGTCTCTCCATCGTGAAGAGCTAGACTACGGTCATAAGAAACTGGTTTCTTGCCAGCCTGACTATCATAATAAGGAGGATTTACCAAAACCCCTGCAAAGGGTTGGGACCCCAAATGTAGACGCCCCTCTTTGGCGCTAGGACCTAAGTGTCCTAACCGGTAATCCCCTTCTATAATTTGAATAGATTCTTCCAACCCATTATAGGCTACACTCTGTCGAGCTAGGCCCGCCATACTAGGATTAATTTCTAATCCTGTCACATGATCCGCACCTAAAGCAGTTGCCAACAGGGGCAATATACCAGTCCCTGTTCCTAAGTCTAAGTAGGAAGCACCTTTCTTATAGGAGGCAAAATGTGCCAAGAGAACTGCATCGATGGAAAACTTAAACTGATCTGATCGCTGGTATATTTTACGCCCTCCTATGATGAGGTCATCCAAGGTTACCAGAGGATCTTCTAAGATTTGCTCATGACTCATGGCTAGTCTTGACCCACATCCGGCGGTGTCACTTCAGACCACTTAAGGTCAATGGTGCGTCCTTCATCCAATTGAACCTTAACCAACCGCTTATTGCGATTAATTTTAAGGACCTTACCAATGCCTTCTTCAGTTACGACGGCCTTACCAATTCCCGGTGGCTCTACGCCATAGCAATCTTCTTTGGATTCCCGCTTCACATAGAGGTCTCCCCCCTTTTGGTAAAGGTCATCCTCATAGTTAAGACAACACATAAGACGGCCACAAGCTCCGGAAATCTTAGTCGGATTTAAGGACAGGTTCTGGTCTTTTGCCATCTTGATGGATACAGGTGCGAACTCACCTAGATGGTTAGCACAGCAAAGGCTGCGACCACAAGCTCCGATACCATTAAGGATCTTGGCCTCATCGCGAACCCCGACCTGACGCAATTCAATACGAGTGCGGAAGACTGCTGCCAGATCTTTAACTAACTCTCGGAAATCAATACGCCCGTCAGCTGTGAAGAAGAAGATAATCTTATTCATATCAAAGGTATATTCCACATTGATCAGCTTCATGGCCAGGCCACGGGCAGCGATTTTTTCCAAGCCAATAGCAAAGGCTTTTTCTTCCTTTTCCTTATTCTTTTCTAACTGCTTATAGTCCTTAGGACTTGCTTTCCGAAGAACATGCTTGAGAGGAGCTGAAACCTGATCTTCCTCCACGGGACGTGCTTCAATAACAACGGTTCCAAACTCAAGGCCGCGAGCGGTCTCCACAATAACCCCATCATGAAGGGCTAGGCGGATACCGCCAGGAGCAAAGTAATATATTTTACCCGCTTTTTTAAAACGGATACCTACAACAGTAATCAATTAATCCTCCTGCAAGACCTGACTAACAGTCAACATAAGACCATCTATAGCCAGGGCTGGTTTGATATATAAGCGAAGGGCCTGTTGAGCCCGCAAACTTTCATGGACAAGAACTTCTAAAGCCCTAGTTGGCCAAGCAGGCAATATATGTAACAAGCTGGCCTTTTGCAAAGGGCACTGCAAGTCTTGGTCCCTAGCCCCATAGCGCAAGGCCATGAGGTCTCGGCTCAAGACCTGTATCCAATGAAAGAGATCCACTAGTTGATCTCGATCCAAGTTCTCCGTGTATAAGGCAACCAATGCAAAAGCTCGCTTATCTTCCACCAATGTTCTCATAAGCTTTAGGGCTAATTCTAAATTCGCCACAGCTCCTTGACTAGCCATTTGCCTAACCAAAGCAGGATTTCCTTGACCCGCCGCTAATGCTTGATCCGTAACCGCAAGACCTTCCCCTTCAAGGGCTATACGTATAACCCCATCTGGCACGGGGCCAAAGGGGATGTCCATGCAACGAGATAGGATGGTTGGCAAAACAGTATTAATCGTATTAGTAATGATAATAAAGGTGACCCCTTGCGGTGGCTCCTCTATAGTTTTCAACATAGCATTGGCCATAATGGCATTAGCCTTGTGAAAGTCCTCTACGATAACTACCCGCCGGCCTTTACTTGCCGCATTAAGATGATCGCGCAAGAGCTGATACCATTGGTCTACTTTAAGGGTCTTCTTGGTAGGCCGAATCCAAAAGGCATCGCCTCCATCCTGGTAAACAGGTAGCCCTTCTTCATCTACTTTTTTCTGGGATTCTCCCCGATCGAGGCGAGTTTGCTCTACATGATCTAAGTATTTCTGGCCCTTGGGACCTGAGAAGACCTGACGTCCTAGCAAATAGGATGCTAGCCCCAAGGCCATATCTAACTTTCCTAGCCCCTGAGGGCCATAGAAGAGTAGACTATGAGGGAGACGATCCCGGTCAGCCAAGGCCTGAAGGTGGTTTTTAATGGCATCCTGTCCAATGACATGATTAAAATACAAACTACCACCTCCTCGACATAACTTAACATTCTAATTATAGCCCATAAAGTCTAATATTAAAAGAATATGGCCCATAAGGCCTCTTCTAATAAGAATTATTTGTTAACTATATTCAACAAAAAGTTGACAATATCTCTTGCTTTTTCTACAATCTCATTATGAATACAATATTTTCCCATTGATGACACTATTCAGGAGGTCCCATGAATACTAGCTATAGATACCTAAAAAGTTGGCACACAATCGCGACCATCACAGAAGCCGTACTAGATGGTAAGGAGATTAGCCAAGACCAAGCCTTAGACCTAATCCACTGCTCCGACCAAGACACCCCAATTCTCCTAGCCATGGCAGATAAAATCAAAGAAGCCTTCGCAGACCAGGAGGTGGACCTCTGTGCTATCATCAACGGTCGTTCCGGTAAATGCCCCGAGAACTGTAAATTTTGTGCCCAATCTAGCCACTATAATACTGGCGTTGAAGTCTATTCCCTACTCAGCAAGGAAGCTATCCTAGAGGCAGCCCAAAAAGCAAAAGAAGCCGGTGCAGTTCGCTTCTCCATCGTAACTAGTGGTCGCAATACTTCAAACCCACATGAATTTCAAGAAATACTCCAAGCCCTAGAAGCTATCCACACCAAGCTAGGTCTTGAAATCTGTTGCTCCCTAGGCCTTCTTACCTATGATCAAGCCTTACAACTCAAAGAGATTGGAGTCAGCCGTTACCACTCTAATATCGAGACAGCCCCAAGCCACTTTCCCTCCATCTGCTCTACACACAGCTACCAAGATAAGCTGACAACCATAAAAAATGCTCAGAAAGCAGGCATCCGAGTTTGTTCTGGTGGCATCCTTGGACTCAACGAAAGTCCTGACCAGCGGGTTGAGATGGCCTTTGCCCTCAAGGACCTAGGGATTGACTCGGTCCCCCTCAACATCTTGAACCCCATCAAGGGAACCCCTTTTTCCAGCAATAAGCCTCTAAGCCCCTTAGAGATACTACGAGCCTTTGCGGTCTTCCGTTTCATCCTCCCCTCTGCCTCGATACGAACCGCAGGAGGCCGTGAGATCAACCTTAGAGACCTACAAGCCTTAGCCCTCAAAGGCGGTATTAATGGCCTCATGATTGGCAACTACCTAACTACCCAAGGTCGGTCACCAGCAGCAGACATTGAGATGATACATGATTTAGGCTTAGTTCCAGCCAAGTTAGTATAAAAAACAGCCCCAAGAATTAACATCTTGGGGCTGTTTTTTATACTATTAGCCAACAATTAAATACGTTCCCTAACTAAAATAGCTTATCTCTGATTCTTAGCGGATCAAACCAAGCATACGCAATTGATGATCAGAAAAGCCCATGGACTGGCAAAGGCTCATCATAAAGGAACGGACGCTATCCGATAGACTGCTATCATAATAATCAGTCTTGCTATCATCTATATAGGTGTAATTATTACTAGTGGAAGTAGTCGCTTCATGACGAGCATTGTCGGCCTGATTTTCTTCTACCATATGTTTTCTAAAAGCATCATTGGTTGGTGTTTCAACAGGTGGACGAATAGAATCAGTATAGGCATAGCCGTAGGATGCTTCTACATTGGATACCACTGTAGTAAAACCAATAGCAAAAAGAGACACTGCAAGAGCAATTGTTGCTTGTTTAGTTACTTTCATAAGAAAACCTCCCCAAAGGAACAAAGGATAAAAGCCACTTCAGTGACTATGCCCTCAGTATAAAAAGGAGAGGTAAATCTAGGATGAGTCGAGTATATAAAGAAAATGAATTTTTGCTAGTTAATATTTATATTTTTTACTATATCCCTTGTTAAAAAACTGGTCTGGCCTAGTTACTATAAGGCTCAAAGCTAAGTCTAAAAATTTTTTCATCTTATCAAAAAAAGTTTAGAGATAGTTTACACTCAGCCCCGTGGTGCATACATGATGATGTAAACCCCCACTAGGCAGACTAGGCCACCGACTATGTCATAGGCATCGGGTCGGGTCCCATCAATTAGCCAGCCCCAAAGAATGGAAAGAATAATAAATATACCACCATAGGCCGCATAGACCTTCCCAAAGCTAGTCTCTGGTTGCAAGGTAGGAATGATTCCATAGAGGAAGAGGACTATAGCCCCCGCCAAAAGGTAGAAGGGACTCTTATCATCCCGCATATAAAGCCATACTAGGTAACCACCACCGATTTCGCAGAGGCCTGCTAGGAGAAAATAAAACAAAGATATAAGCATGATTCCTCCATAAACAGAATGTATTGTAAGTCGTCTACCTTACCCTAACCACCTTTTTATATTCGCTACACTCGATTAGAAGTTCTGTCCTATTTTATTAATCCAATCACTATATCGAGTACATGAACTGCCTCTAATTCTTATCATCCATATGTTGATGATCCATAGAATCATGATTCATCTTGCTGTGATCCATTTGGCTATGATCCATTTGGCTGTGATCCATCCCTTTCATATCGCTATGATCCATATGCTGATGATCCATAGACCCCATATTAGAATGATCCATATTCATATGCATATTCATGCTATCTTGTGGTGGCACATAGCCACCCAGTTGAGGGTCAAGCATACCGAAGACCATAGCCAAGTGGGTCAAGGCCACAAACGCAAAGACTGTCACCGCATGACGAACAACTTGCCGCGCTTCATCCCAATGCTTGCCGATGAACCCACATTCCATAGCCAACAAGTAGATAGCTGGCAGGATAGCCAAGAGATACGAATAGATGGATAAAGAATCCAATGGTCCCTTAAGGCTAACGCTAGGAACAAAGTAAAGAACTAGGTAAAGGAATAAGAATATAAACACTAGGCTCAAGGCTAGTGATGATACCTTCTTAAAAGCATTCCAAGAAGACTTACTAGGCTGCCCTTTCAAAAGAGAGAAAATCTCCGCTGCTAAGATCAGTTCAGCCAAGGTCATAGGAATAACCATGAACAAGATCAAAAACCAAGGGGCATGAAGGCCCAATAAATCCATATAGGTCGACATTACCATATACTCTACCTCCCATAAAAAACTTCTGTAGGATAAACTATTTCTACATACTTTATCCTACAGAAAAAATGGGTTATAAAAAGTGATTTATCTCATAGTACAGTAGTACAGGTATTGTTTATAGGTGTAGGACCTGGGCCTATTTTAAGTTCCACAGATGGACTAAGTCGTAGCCATCAGTCATCACAGCGATATCGCGGAAGGCCTGATCCTGCCAACTTTCCGAAGGATCGGCGCCCCCTTGATCAAAGAAATAGGCTGGGTCCAAATAGCGTTTTACAATATAGAGGGAGTTGGATTGGTCCCACTGGTTACCCTGGGACCAGTCAATACCATGACCTGTATTACGACGGACAATCGCTTCCAAAAGAGGGACAGTCAGTGCATTTACGGTAACCGCCAAGTTAGAAGCGCCAAAGAGTTTTTGGAAGAATGATAATTTCTCTCCTTCAACATGAATGGCCAGCTTGTTAATGGTCCCCGTAGCCCGGCAAACCACCTTATCGATTTTATCAATAGGAATCTCCTGCTTACCATCGCTGATGACCTCATTCTTAATCCGAATCTCCCGTTTTTTCATAAAAGAGTAATCCAAGCCCAAATCCAAGCTATCCAAGTTATGGGGGAATTGATCACCTAGCTTATGGGCTACAAAGGCTTCGATAAGAGTCTTAGTTTCACGAATATTGTGCATATCATCGTGGCTATCCTGATCGAGGGTAATATCTTGATCTTTAATATTCTTCCAATTTCGATCCCTAAAGATCACTCCATAGGATTGATTAGAATTAAGGTAGCCTCCAATAAAGAGCTCATTCACCTCATCAAACTTAACTTGGCTTAAGACCTTACCAGAATTATCCGTAGCCAGCATACCATCCTTATCAATCGTAATTTTGCGGCCATTTGCTTCCCAAGAGAAAGGCTTTAATTTGTCAAATATAGTGTACATAGAAGCCTCCTTTATGATTGTTATGAGAATTTTCTCTATAACTATATTATAATTCATATAAATAGTCCCGTCTAATAGGCTATGTTGCTAATAAAGGAGTAGCTATGGATTAACGATGTCTTTTTCATGCAGGATGAAAGCAAAAAATTCTTGGGCCTAGTCCATGATATCCAAGCTATTGTAGCCCTAGGCATACCTGATGATGGCCGTTATCCACGGCCACGAAAAGACCTAGACCAGGTTCTAATCAAAAACTAGACAAAAAAACTAAAAAGACCCCAATAACACAATCTATGTGCCACTGGGGTCTTTTACATATGGAGCTGATAATAGGATTCGAACCTACGACCTACTCATTACGAATGAGCCGCTCTACCAACTGAGCTATACCAGCATGGATACATTGACATACTACTCCTATGTACTGTTTATGTCAATCAACAGCTAGTAAGGCTTGTAAAATTCTAAATAGGGCAGGAGCTTCTCTAATACTGTGATAGGCGGAAGACTCGTCTATACTCATTAGGAGCACTCTCTCCCTGCCCAGGATCAACAATCATCCGTAAATAGATATGGTCCTTGAATGCTGGGTAAGTTTTAGCATAGGCCTTACAGAATTGATCAATCCGATTAAAGAAGCCTTGTACATCCCCATTCTCAATGCTATCCAAAGGGATTTCCCCTTCTACATAACCACTAGACCTAGAGTAACTTATATGGGCGTATTCATACGGCGTCACATAATCACATAAGAGAGGAAATACCGTTGTTTCCGGTATGGAAGTGGATAGGATTCGGTCAACCTGTGGAACCACAGGAGCCGATGTATGTAAGACTTCATTAACCACAAAAGGCATGTCAGGATATTGGTCAAAGGTAAGTAGCCAAGTATGCCCCCCTTGGGATTCTAGGCGATAATTCATGGAAGGATATGAATTATCTAGGTAAGCACTAACCTCGTCATCATCATAATGGCTCATAAGATGACAGCCACTCATGAGCACTATTGAAAGAACTAATCCCCCAAAGGTTAAGCTCCTTTTAACCGTCAGCTTTCTCACCGCAATCCTCCCCATTAGTTATTTCCTATAAACGATAAAAATACAAGGTTCCTCTCACTTCCTATGGTAAAAATTTTAACATACTCACGTAACTATATTACATATAGATAATAATCGACATTTTAATAAGTCCCACAATGACGCAAGTCATTAATCAATGTTGTCCCTCATAGACTAATTTGTATCTCATAAATTAATCATATATAATAAATTATATAAATACTAGTATTTTAAAAGGAGTTTAGTGTGTATTACAAAGTATTAAAAGGGCTACTTGCCTGCGGTTTTGCAACGACTATATTTGCCCCTATGGCACTCGCCGCTAACGCTGAAAGCCGCGACCAATCCTGGCTAGACCGGACAGATATACTCATCAAGGCCCAAGAAAATCGCAAGCCTCAGTTTGCAGTAGAAACATTACAACCTATAAGTCACTATGACAAAAATTCCAAGAGCCTTTTGTTCCTTCAAGGCAAGATTAGCTCTCATGGTGGGGATGCTAATCGACTTAACGACTATACCGAACAAGGCATACTAATTAGTGATATCCATTTGCACCGCATCAACCAATCCTATGAATCTATCGGAACTACTGGCAGTATTGGCCTAGGCTATCGTCATTTGAGTCAAGGACAACATAGCTATGTAGGCCTGAACACCTTCTATGATCAAGCCTTTCAAGACCACTACAAGCGAGGTAGCCTTGGTGCTGAATATGTAAATGGAGAAAATAAAGTCTACTCCAACATCTACAAGAATCTAGGGTCTAACCAAAAGCATTACTCCGAACGTAAAGTGGATGAAGCATATTCTGACGAAATACCAGTTGTGGGTGGCGTGCAAGATACCGATGTAAATCTAGTCCATATGGGGCAAGGACAAGTAGCCTCTGGTTATGATATAGGCTATGAACGGACCTTTAAAAATGCTCGTTACCTACGGACCTATATTAACAGATACCATCAAAACCTCAAGGGTGGTCCTTACTTAG
>OKVG01000783.1_pt1 | contig 18360 bp, 20 predicted proteins | sample 1606981 | NCBI WGS metagenome assembly OKVG01 (sample SAMN03281018, study PRJEB24777) | human gut metagenome | isolation source: fecal sample PR128 from 1 month old male Malay infant, vaginal delivered... | reverse complement strand
CCAGTATTAATGAAAAGACGGTCGAATGTTAATTCTTCTGTACCTGATTCATCAGTTACCTTGATTATCTTATCATCAATAAATTCAGCACTTGCATCAAGCACAGTTGCCAAGTCTTGGTCTGCTACCTTGTGGTAGTTCTTGTTGCGTAGTTTTGCTGTCATAGCTTCCTTAGTTTCGAAAGCTTCTTCATACTTAACTCCTCTTTGAGAGTTAATTACCAAGTTCTTAGTTGGCAAACATGCGATGTTGATACATGTTCCGCCGTACATCATTGGATCTTTTTCAATCAAAAGCACTTCTTCGCCATGACTTGTCAGGCTCCCTGCCAAAGTCTTACCAGCTTTACCAAAACCAATAATAATATTCTTAAAATGTCTCATACTTAGACTCCTAATCCAAATTCTTACTACTTATTTTTTATCAGTAACATATTTCTTTTACAAAATAGCACGATAGATGTCAGCTGTCTACAATTTTGCTTATAAAAAGTAACTTTCTGTTTTTAATTCAAGACAAACCGTGGGTTTTACCCACACCCACAAGCTGAACCAGCTTGACCGCAATAATGAGAGGAATTTTTTTCCCCCGCTCAAACTCACTCGCCCACTCGCCGTGTGGCAGGAAAGCAAAGTTAGTGTAACTAACTTTGGCTTTCAGCCGTTTCAGTGTGTCGTTTCATTCCGTCAAGAACGGGTAGTATTTTTTTGAAGTCCACAAAAAAATCTCCACACCTAGCACTTGACTACATTCTCACTCCAAGTTCAAAAGACATAACTTAACAGTTGTGAGCTTATTTTTGTACCCTTGATTTTATTAGTTATATAATAGCTCGTATCTTAGGTTCATTAGTAAGGAGTAAAAAAGCATGAAATACGGTTACGCACGAGTTAGCACCAGTGACCAAAAACTCGAAAATCAAATTGACTTGTTAAAGTCAGCTGGCGCAGACAAAATTTTTCAAGAAAAATATACAGGCACGACTACCCAACGACCAGAGTTTCAAAAACTACTTAACGAGTTAAAAGTAAATGATACTTTAATTGTGACTAAATTAGATAGGTTCGCCAGAAACACAACCGAAGCTCTAGAACTCATTCAGAAATTATTTAAGCAAAATATCAAGGTCAACATCTTAAATATGGGAGTAATTGATAATACACCAACTGGCCAGCTCATCTTTACCATTTTTAGTGCCTTTGCTCAATTTGAAAGAGATATGATTGTTACGAGAACACAAGAAGGCAAAATGTATGCAAAAGCCCATGACCCGAATTTTAGAGAGGGTCGCCCCCAAACTTATAGTGATGAACAAATTCAACTGGCTTACGAATTAAGACAGCAAGGTATGACCTATAAGATGATTGAACGCAAAACAGGGATAAGCATTGCCACGCAGAAAAGGCGTTTCAAAAAATTTAAGAAGCTACGAATACGACTATCATCGTCAAAAACTAATTCACAAGATTAATATTTCATAATTTTCTTTGATAGCAGTGTCCGTATTTCGAAGTATCTGTATCTTTGATTCAAAGTCGACAGATTTATTTTAATCTTGATACATTTGTATCTCTTACGTAACAAAAATTAATTTTTTTGAATTTTGTATAGTACACAAAATAAAATATAAAATGGTGATATAATATCTTGTATACAAAATAGAAAGAGAGCAAAAGCTAATATGAACTACATTAACCGCCCTCAATATATGCAATTCCTTGAAGATTTTCGAGATAACGAGGCTATTAAAGTAATTACTGGTATTCGGCGTTCAGGAAAAACCTTTTTGATGAATATGTTTATTCAAAAACTTAAAGGTGATGGTATTCAAGATGATCAAATTATTCACATTAATTTTGAAAATTTTGCTTTTATCAACATTCGTAATGCTAAAGATCTATATGACTATGTCCACCAACATCAAAACCATCATAAAAAAAATTATCTCTTCTTTGACGAAATTCAATACGTTAAAGAGTGGGAAAAGGCCATTAACAGCTTTCGAGTTGATATGGACGCTGATATTTATATCACTGGCTCGAACGCATTCCTATTATCCAGTGAACTTGCTACGCTGTTAACTGGAAGATACGTTCAACTTAAAGTTTATCCATTATCATTCAAGGAATATTATGACTTTAAAAATGGATCCCCAGAAAAGGTCTATCAACTATTTAAAGACTATTTATTAGAGGGGGGATTTCCAGCGGTTGATGTTGCTCCTAATACTAATCTTAAAGACGCTTTAAAACGTGGAATCTTTGATTCGATTATTCTAAGTGACGTTTCTTCGCGTCTAAAAGCTAATAGCGATCAGGCTCTCCTTGCTGTCTGTGACTATTTAATGAGCGAAATTGGCAATCTAGTTTCTGCAACTAAAATTGCTAATACTTTAAGATCCAATGGCTTCAAAATTTCAACATCAACAGTTATTAATTATTTAGACCTATTACAACAGTCCTTTTTATTTTATAAAACAAATCGTTACGACTTACGCGGCAAAAAATGGCTTAGTACCCAGCATAAATACTATTTTGTTGATAATGGCCTACGTAATACTCTGCTTAACAAAGATGCTATCGATAATCTCGGTCACCAATTAGAGAATGTGGTTTACATTGAATTACTTCGTCGTGGCTATTCAATCGATGTTGGTAAGTATAACGATAAAGAAATTGATTTTATTGCCCGCAAAGGATCTACAATTGAGTACTATCAAATTACTCAGCAAATACCAGATGCTAATAAACGTGAGACTGATAACTTACGATTTATTCCGGATGGTTATAAAAAGGTCGTACTTACTCTGAACCAATTTGATGCTGGAGATATTAATGGAATCAATGTTGAATATGTTTTAGATTGGTTGCTTAGGTGAGCCAGAAGGTGACGTATAAGTTTTAAGTAGAATTAGCTTGCATAGTCGCCGAAAATCACTTTATTGGTATCGTTACAACAGACATAAAAAGCACACCATTACGAGATAAAGGCGAGGTGCGTAACATAAATTTGGACAAGAAATTTTAGGACAGGATAAAAGTCTTGCAGGTTATGTAGATAAGTTTGCAGGATTAGCTACCCAAGCGCGAAGACTTGCAGATCAAAGCCAAAATTAAATTTGGTTATAAAAGAAGTCACCGGAACAGATTAAAAAGCCTTCAGAATCTCAAAATGAGGATTCTGAAGGCTTTAATTGTTGGATTAAATTTATGTTCACCGTCGTATTAAACGGCTCTACTGAGAAGTCCTGTTATCGCAAGATTTTCTTTTCTTGTAGTGCATCTCTAATTTGACGAAGGTAAATTTCTTCGTTGCTAGGAGCTGGCGTTTCTTTTTCTGCTTCTTTTTTGATTGTAAATTTATTAACTAATTTCATTAAAATAAATACTACCAGAGCAATAATTAAGAAGTTAATAACGGCATTTAAGAAACTACCATACCTAAAAGTTGCTTCACCAATAGTGAGTTTTAGATTTGAAAGATCAATTTTTCCAATAAATAAACCAATTAATGGATTAATTAAATTCTTAACTAGAGAATTAACAATGGCAGTAAAAGCTGAACCAATAATAACTCCAACAGCTAAGTCCATCATATTGCCACGAGAAATGAATTCTTTAAATTCTTTGACCACTTGCTGACCCCTTTCTAAACAACTTATTGATTATAAACTGTACTAAAGCATAAATCAAATTAGTCAAGAAAAGCTCATAATTTCATTCATATATATTTGGATAAATTAATAAGACCAAGGAAGTGCTAAAGCCTTACAGGTTAAACCAACTTAAATTTTTCATCTTGATTGCTCCAAACTACATTTTTAATTCTTGTGTCTGTTCTTGTTCGGGCTTCTTCATATCTGGGTTTTGTTTGATAAATTTATTAAGTTGCGCTTGGACACGATCACTTAATGATTTGTTATTGTTGTTGGTTGGCTGCTTATTTTCAGAAGTTGTTTCTTGTTTCGTTTCAGCTTTGAGATTATTGCTTTCTTTTTGTTCTTCTTGTAAGCCTAGTTTTTGGGTTAATTCATCAGTAATATCAATCGCCTTTTTGCTGACGATTGAATCTCACTTAATGCATTATGAATTACTTCTTTTCGGTAACATTTTAAAGTCATATAGTTTAACTACATATGTAAGCCAAAATCATCATGCCGGTTTCTCGTTTGATGTTGCCGTTGTTTTCTCGTCATTTTCCATTCGGTTTCTCGTAAACCTTTGGCTTGTTTGCTTCGTCTGCGGTCTTCGCTTCTTGAGTACAAGATTCCTAATAATGCGTCACTAAAGGCGGTTTCTAGGTAGTAACTGGGGGTGACTTCTTTGTAGTTAAACGGTTCATAGTCTGAAAGTTGACTTTGTCGTTTTTGATCGTCTTGATTTTGTCCATTGGCAATCTCTTGTCGTACTGTCTTAATCCGACTGTCTTTAATGGCTGGGTCATTCTCACATTCCCCTAAGAATAACTGTCTAGTACCGTCATACTTCATTACTCTTTGGAGTTGCTTATTAGTTAAATCATTAAGCGCTTTTTTGCCTGTTAAATAAGCTAATCCTTGTTCATGCTCTTCATGGGTAAAGACTACTGGCGGTTCTTTTTGCCATGCCTTAATCGTTTCCAGCTGACAAGCCTTTAAACTCGGATTGTAGTACATCAAAGCGGTATAAACTTGTTCCTGTTTCTCAATCGGTGCTTTATCTATTGGGGTATCTGGGAATGCTTGTTTCAATACTGCTTGATACTGTGTTTGAACAATCTCTTTAACTGCCTTAATTGTCCGCAAGTCCTTAACGGCTTGCTTAATTTGTCCTTGCTCAGCTGGACTGTAATTGACTAGAACTCCCCTATTTGCTGTTTCTAATTCTTCAAGGGAATTACCATGTTTGCTCAAAATCTGGGTTAGCTTTTCCTTATCCCTTGTTTCTTGCTTACTTAATAATTGCCAACTGATATAAGGGCGCTTGGTGAAAGTTAATAATTGACGATTAATCAAATCTTCTCTAATCATCAATAGACGATCATGTAGTTCTTCACCCTTGAAAACTTTTTGTTCGCTGTTGGTTTCTTTAATTAATTCTTGCCGTTCTGCTGGTGTAATTTCATCAAGTTTTAGCTCTGGATATAATCTCTCAATTACTCGATTAGTAACCTTTTCTAACAGTCTATCTGCCTTTTCTAGTGACTGACTTTGACGGTTAATTGTTAGCAATTCTTTTCTAATATCTTCCCCAACCGCATGTTTAATAAGAACGCTGTTTTTCCAGTTAAACAACATTCTGCGTTTATCATCTAAACTCTCTAAGCTGACATAAGTTCTAAGCTCATGGCTTAACTCTTTGATTAACCGTTTTTCATTGAAAGAAAAATGCTGACTTAAAGCGTCAAAGTGCTTCTGATTATTAATCTTTTCTTGGTTATTTTGATATTGCTTTTTAGTTCTGTCTTGCTCCTTAACTGCTTCGTTAAATGCTTTTCTTTCTTTGGTTTGACTGTTGTGTCCTTCGTGCTTGGTTGGTGTCTTTTCTATGCCCTGTTCTTCATACGATTTTTCGCTGATTCTTTCTGGCATACCTTTAGCTTGAAATAAACTATTTACTTCTTCTGCCCAAGCATGTCGCCATTCTTCAACTTTTCCCGGTTTATCCCAATCTACTAACCAGATTTTTCTTTGTTTTGGATTACCATTTTTAGTTAATAATTGTTTGCCATTTTTATCTAAAACATATTGCGTTTTTGACTTTAATCCCCAACTTCCATCTGGATTAAAAGGGCGATTGGTAAGCATAACATGAGCATGTGGGTTTTCTTCATGGTCGCGGTGAATTGCGACATCTGCGACCATACCTTTATCGACAAATGTTTCTTGTACAAATTTTGTGATTAAAGCCTTTTGTTCCTCATTAGTTAATTCAACTGGTAGGGCAACGTTGAATTCTTTTGCATAACGTGAATTAGCCTTACGGTCTTTCTTTTCAACTTCGTTCCATAATTTCTGCCTGTCATTTGCCCATTTTGGCGCATTTTTAGGGGTCAATATAAAGCTTTCTGGCATAACCGAACGGGCATAAAAATAGCTTCGTCCTTCTTTATCATCAAATAGTTTTTCACCACTTCGATAGGCGGCACTGGCAATTGCGCTCCGGCCTTTACCAGCACTAATATTACTAAAACTCATATGAAAAATTGCCATGTTAGTCACCTCTTTGCTTTGATTCTATGGGCTTGACTTTGTTGTCGCCATCGGCGACTTCTAATACAGGATTTTTGGGTTAGCACAACATAGAATTTATTCTATGTATAAGTGCGCATTGACCTCGTTTCACTCGGTCTGCTGATTCTCTTAACTTCAACTTAGTGTATGCCTTCCGCTTCGCTTTTTCAACTTTTATACTTTGACTTAACGTTTCTTATATGATATAGTTTCGGTGATTATTTCTAATATGATTGGAGGGATCGTTATGTCTCAAAGTAACTTAGAAAAACAAGAAGCTAAATTAAAAGCCCTTAATCAAAAAATTAAGGACGAAAAAAATAAGATTGAACAACGGTTAGGTAAACAAATCATCAGTCAAGCCAATTTAGATTATGCTAATTTGTCTAACGATCAGATTAAGCTTTTAGCCCAGCAATTTTCTGAATTTTTAAAGGTAAAGTCCGTAGATCATTAGCCATACGAGATGGGGAAATTCCATGTCTAATCAATATGAAAAACTAGTCGAGCAGCAAGCGCGTTTAAAACAAAAAATTGAGCGAGAAGATTTTAAATTACGGCAATCTAAATACTATGAAAATCGGCAAGCCCGTAAAGCCCGTTCTCGCCGACTAATTCAAAAAGGAGCCTTACTCGAAAAATACTTTCAGGCTGATAAATTATCAGTCGAACAAACCGAAGAACTTTTAAAAATATTTGCTAATTACGTTAATGCCCATAAACCGAACAAATTCAAAAACGATCAGCCTAATAACTAGGCCGATCGTTTTTATTTTCAGGATTGTTTTTTGGCTTAATTTCTGGATTGTGTTTAGCAAAGTCTTTTAACTGTTTTTGAATTCTTTGTGTAAGCTCTGCTTCACTTTCTTTGTACTTCCTTTTACTTGATCGCTGTTGAATTATCTTTTGACCCTTACCTCTTCTTTTTGATTTTAGGTCAAGCGTAAAATCTGAAATTTTATTTTGATCTAGCTTACTTAAATGACCGATTTCTTTAAAGTTTAAACCGGCTTTGGGAAAGCAATAAATATTACCAAGATCGACCCAGGAAGGTTTCTTCAACCCAGCGGATTGCCAATCTTGAATCGGATAATATTGTTGCTTGATATAAGCCGACTTCTTTTCATACTGACTAGTAATTTTAAAAGCCTCGACCGTCTGTTCTGATACCCGACGAATTAAAACTGGTCGAGACTTGCCACCGTTAGTTTCTACAAAACTAACGTATAGGCTGACTAAGTCATTAGTCCTCATCTGGATCGTTGAGCCAATCAGCGACCTCTTTAGCGTCTTTGAACTCGGTGACTGGTGTCCCTTCGGTCGCCTTTAAAAAGCGTAAATTAGCTCTTTCTTCTTCGCTTAAAGACGCCTTAAAAGGTAAAGCACCATTAGCAACAATCCGCTTGTAAAACATGTTAATGGCCGTGGTTGGATTTAAGCCCAATTCGCTTAAAACGGCTTCGGTATCATCGGCCAAATCTTTATCAATCTTGACTTGGACCCGTTTCTTTTCCTTAACTGCCATGATTGTCTCATCTCCTTTCTTTTATTACTACCATTATACTACCTTTTGAGTACCTTATCAATAGATAAAGCCCTGGCCTCAAATCACCTGAGCTTGGCGTTGATCTAAAGGCTGAACTTTTGAGTTGGTTAGCCTGGTTAGCTCTGGCACTCATTTAAAAGTCCCTATTCTTCTGTCTAAGCGATTTTAAAGCGATTTTAATATAATCATGCCTGTAGCACTTAAAACGGCTTAAATGAGCTTATGCGGCGTTTTAATCCCAAGTATGCTCGTTATCAATATTTTGGTCTTTGGCCGCATAGTCTCTAGCCGCTTGTTGGTTCCACCAAACATCAAATAGGTTTTGCATGGTGCCGTACAGGTAGTTCTCAACATTCTTGATATGTTTCTCATCGCTTCTTAGGGCATTAAAATAGCGTCTTAATGTTTTGGTCATCATTTTTTTTAAATCAGGATCGTCTAATAGAATCCATACGCCTAAATCCTTATGTTCTTTTTCAACAGCATATTTGGCGTTTAAGATAATGCCAATAAAGCGCCGCATTTGTTGTGGGGTACGGCACCAAAAGCTAAGTAGTTGCACTGCTTCTGGTTCTAAGAAGACCGGCAAACCATTATCTTCGTCAGTTAAGAACTCATCAGCATGTTTTACTAAATCCCGATTTTGGGCTTCAATTTCAGCTGGTGAAAAATTGGCTGTGGAAAAGTCCAACTTTTGAGTATCTATATCGTATCTATTAGTATCTATATTATTTTTATAGTCTTTATATAGATTGCTTTCGATTTTCGAAATTCCGCTCGTAGCAAGGGTTTGAGGATTGTCGTCAACGAAGTCATGCGGACTTTCGATTTTCGAAATTCCGCTCGTAGCAAGGGTTTCAACGAAGTCATGCGGACTTTCGATTTTCGAAATTCCGCTCGTAGCAAGGGTTTCAGGCTCTTTTTGCCCATATTCGCCCCTTAAATAGACATCAGTAGCTTTCACATCGAGTTTAGAAAGGTATAGACGATTTGGTTCATTCTTTTTCGTTTTAGGATTAAATCCCATTTGAATTTGTTTTAATAGATTGGCTGTTTGCAATTCTTTTTTGATTTTAACGGCTTTTTCAGTAGCGCAATTAAATAAGTCTTGTAGTTCTTTAACGGTAAAAATAAAGTAGACGTGTCCTTTTTCATCAACCCAATTGTTGCGCAAAGAATACTCGAGCCGATCTTTCAGTACCATATAAGCCAATTTAGCGTCACTGCTTAAATGCTTGTATTGCTCGCCATACATTAATACCTTAGGAAACTGGAAAAATAAGGCTCCATATACGTTATCGGCTTCATAGTAATTAAAATTTGTTGATTTTGTCATAATAAAAACTCCCTTTCTTGACTGACACATGCTGTCTCAAAAGAGAGTTGCTAAAACATCTGACTTGCTTTAAAATACAAATCTGATATGCTTTAATAGAATTACAAAGTGAACATTGGTCGTGATCGGCTTTGTAGTTTCACCAGCATGTGTCTATTCTGGGTTGCCCAGTCGGCAACTTTTTTAATTTTTGAGAACTAAAAATGGACTAAGTAGTTATTAGAAGCTACTTAGTCCATTGGTCTTATCTTCGTTTTAATTAGTTTACCTTTGCTTGCCCTTTAAGGTTTGCTTGCGGTATAATTAGCACGTAAACAAGATTACAATTTGTTCAAGCAATTTTAACTTGGCGGTGAAAATTGCTTGGACTAGGTAGCTGCAAGATAGCTACTTGTCAATACTGCAAAAATCCCAATCCCGAGTGGATTGGGATTTTTTGTTTATGAACAAAGCATATCATTCTGCAAAGGTTAAGTAAATATTTTTATGGATATGATTTATGATTAATCATAAGTCATATAAAATTTGTGATTAATCATAAATCATGGTAAAATGTTTATGTAAAGGTAGGTGCTACTATGAATGGGAAAACACTATTAAACTTCAACTTTAAAGGTGGCGTTGGTAAGACCACCTTGACTGTAATGGAAACCTATTTATTGGGTCAAGAGGGGAAAAAAGTACTACTGATAGATTTCGATCCCCAGGGAAATGCAACTGAAATTATGAAGGAGACTTATAAAGCCGATTTAAAGCCGGAACTTTCATTATATGAGGGCCTTCTTGGAGGGAATTTGTCTAAATCTATTGTGTCTGTTACAAACCAAATTGATATGATTCCTACAGATTGGACATTATCTTTATGGATTGGTGCTGTAGAAAAAGTTAGTCGGGTTAAACGTAATATTCTATTACCACAAATGCTTTCAAAATTAAAACAAAATTACGATTATATTTTTATTGACGTACCACCAACAATAAATGTCTTTACTAATAATGCAATCATGGCTTCAGATTTCATCTCAATTGTCTTACAAACTCAAAAGCAGTCATATACAAGTTCTTTAAAAACAGCTACGCATTTAGGTGAACTACGTGAACAATACAATGGAAGTTTTCAGTTAGTTGGTGTCATATTGTACTTAATGAAGCCACGTGCAAAAGTTGATACTGAAATTTCTGCACAAGCAAAAGACTTTTTTGGCGAAGGGGTCTTTTCAAACTCAATTAGAACTCAAGAACGGGTTAAAACGTTTGCTAATGAAGGAATACGGAATAAAGACCATTGGGATAAAAGAGCAATCCAAATGTACCAAATGGTTCTTAATGAACAACTACTTAGAATTCAACAGTTAGAGGAGTAATTTATCATGGCAGAAGATTTTTTAAACAAAGTTAGTAAAAAGGCATCTGAACAACTTAAAAATCTAAAAAGTCCATACCAATTCGAAACAGAAAGAACTAAAACCGTTCAACTTCGCATGAGCACATATAAAGAAGTTAAACGCATCGCTTTTGAGAATGACGAAAAAATTGTTGATGTCTTAGAAAAAATTATTCGTGAAGGCCTTGCTAAACGTAGATAAGATTGAGCTTAACTTATGTATTACTGATTGTGTGATTTATGATAAAAGATTAATCTTTTATCATAAATCACACAATCAGTAAACTTCACTGTACAAGGTATATTTAAAATAAATTTGATTTAAACATACGTGGTAGATCGCAAATTTAGGGGTCTAGAATTTTTGGTGTTGGAAAGTATTTCCATTCCAAAAGTACTAGGCCCTTTTTGATAACAAAAAAAGGCATCTAAGCCTCCCTAGTGCTATGCTTTAAGCGACGAAACTCAAGATAAGCGGGGGTAGGAATAGATGTCTCAACTAGATAATACACTTAAATTACTGGGAGTTACAGACACAAACATTCGGGTGTTCGGTACTCGTGAGGAATTTCATGGTCGGGGCTCGGGTCGCAAAAAGTATTTGGTCATCCAGGCAGAGCTTACCTACACACTCAGGCGCTGTCCCAGCTGTGGATACAATACGTTGCACCCTAACGGACACAAGCTCACTCATGTCCACATTGTAGGATCCATGGACCGGCCCGTAATTCTAGAGCTAAACAAGCAACGCTGGCGTTGTAGTAACTGCCATAGCACTTGTACGGCCACCACTCCAGTGGTATCAACCAACCACGCCATCGGTCACGGACTAGCGACTCATGTGCTGAAGCTAGCCAGTAAATCACTCCCGGCTAAGACTATCGCCAGTCTCACCGGTATTTCGACAAACTCAGTTCAGCGTATTTTGACGGCTAATATTCATCCACACGCGAGCCGCCGGTTACCGATTAATCTATTTGAGCGTCCCTTTTTAAGTTATCCAAATAGTTCACTATGCGTACCAATGCCAGCTAAGAAGACAGACAGTTTTATCAGTTGGTACATACACCAATAAATGATCGCCATTATGACCATCAAAATGTAATTCTAGAATGATTATCGTCATATTGGCATCATTTAATTGACGCTTAATTTGTTTCTTTAAGTCCTTTAGGCCTTCTAAAGCATGCGGATAAAAATAATCTGGAATGGTTTTATCTTCAATTAAACGCTGAATAATATATTTCCAAGGACTCCGCTTTTGATAATCAGTCTGGGCTTGAAACTTTCCTTTATCAAAATCTGATAGGCTATTAAAATCATCAGACTTATAACTGTAATCTTTAGCTTTATAGCTGTAATCTTTGGAATACAAGCCATTTTCATAATTATGTTTAATTAAATCATGTAGCTTTAATAAAAACATAAAGGCCACCTCGACTTTTAATTTAAGTATATCAAAAATAGGTTTTGTTTATCTATTACTTGATTACTTGCCAGGGTTTATCTATGTAATATGCCAAGTGAATCAGTGATGCTAAATTTGACTTACGTCAGCTCATTAAAAAATTGTATATTCTTTGATTAAAGTCCTTCGCCTCAATATAAACCGCGTGGCCATAGTGTGGATATATGTATAGTGGAGCATGTAAAATTTTAGCTATAGTTTTAGTTCCCTCTACTGAAAGAACCTGGTCCTGTTGTGCACCAATTACAAAGACTGGGCACTTAATTTTGGTCAGTTGAGCTGCAACATTAAAATTCAAGATTGCCTGGGCTAAAATGATAAATCTATCGACTTCTTTAACTTTAGTAATAGTTGCAAGTAGTTTAAGCAGGTGATGATGTTTATGGATATAGTGAGTAGAATAAGATCGTTGAAATGAATCCCATACTAACTCCTTCAGCTGATTATTTTTAGCTAAACTAATCCACTGCTTAATGGTTGTATTACTTGTATTATTGGGTTCTGAAATGGTGACCGCCAAGACCAGTTTATGAACTATATCAGGTTGATTAATTGCCAATTTTTGGGCAATCATACCACCTTCAGAAACGCCAACCACATCAATTTTGTAGATACCTAGTTTTCGCAAGGCAGAATACAATTCATCAGCCATTTGACCGATTGAATAGCTAGGAGTTAAGTGATCACGTCGATCAAACATTAATACTTTATACTTTCGAGCAAATTGACGATACATGAAAGACATTTGTAAAGCGTGGCCGCGAATTCGGTTGATGGATAGTCCAGGAATGAGTATTAACCATTTATTACCTTTGCCGAAGCTAATATAATCCATACTATAGCCATTAATTACTATACTTTTAGTTCTAGCGTTAAACATATTTTTCTAATATTCACCTCATTAAAGATGTAATTAGCTTTGCTAAACTTATGATAATTCCATTTTTAACTACAACCTATTTAATATTTTTGTTATAGACACTAGCCTTATAAATCTTGGTAAGATTAAGACTATTAGTAATTGATTCATTTGAATAATGTGCAAAATGAATCAGTGAAGCCCCATTATTCTTTAGCCTATACCAGCTATTAGTCAGAACCGGATCATTATATAGCGGTACTTGTTCTTGCGGATAAAATCTTCATTTATCAAATTCTCCTTTTTAATTTTTTGAACATAGATGTGTAAAAATACTAAAATGACGGGCAAAAGCATCAAAAAAGCAATGATGCTTTTCTCGACATTTTTTCTCGATCGATTCATCATTGCTTAGTTACTTTTCTTAAATTATTTATGTCTTTCTTGATGTAGGTAATAGTATAGAATGTAATTTTTAAGTTGCATAGACTTTTTTTGAAATTTTATTTTAATTTAGTAGTCTTAGCACTAAATAGTGTTCAGACTATAGTGATTTAGTACTACAAAAAACGCATCTAAGTTAAGTGTATCTCTCTATCAAAGAGACTGTACATTTCTTCATTAAAATTATGAGCTATAAAGATCACAGTGTATGGGCCATCTAATAACTTCTTTAAGATTTCAAGCGTTGCTTTTTTATCTATAGCACTAGTGCCCTCATCAATCAAAATAAAATCATCATCGTGAATGCAAGCCCGAGCTAACACAATTTTTTGTCGTTGACCTCCAGAAATATTTAATTTTTGCAAATTTAATTCTGTCTTTAGACCTAGCGACATTTTTCTAATATCAGATTCAAAAGAAACGTTTTTAACATAATCTAGCACTTTATTTTTCAATTTTGAATTAAACATTGTAATATTATTTTCGATACTATCAGGAAATAAAATCGGATCTTGTGGGATATATCCTATCTTAGCCTTATCGATGTTAATATCGTCACCATATTTATTTTTAAAATTGATCATACCGGTATGAAGTTTAATCTTACCAAGAAGTACTTTAAATAAAGTAGTTTTTCCGGATCCTGAGTCACCAGTCAACAAAATTTTCTCACCAGTTTTTATATTTAAATTAGGAAATTTTATTATTTTCCCGTTAGAAAATTTTACTGACACGTTTTTTGTAGTTAAACTAGCTGGAGATTGTAAGTCGCCCGTATGCTCAATTACAGCTGTGTCCGCATTAACTTCCCTGCTTAAACGATCTACTGAGTGAATCTGTCCTAATTCAGTTGCAAGCATCTTAACTGATACATTGATATAAGAGCTAAAGCTTTCAACAGTTACTATTACACCAAATACAACAATATGGTTTGTAACTAATATGGCCGTAACGGCTAATAAAACAAATTGTAACAACGCTGAGGTAGCCTTATTCAATACAGCTAAGCCTTGCATAGTACCTCTTCTTGCTATATTTGCACTTTCTAATGTATCAGATGCATGATCCATAATCTTAGACAACTGTGAACCCACTGAAAATTTTTTAAGTTCCGATAGGCCATCTAACCATTTTTCAGCTGTATCTAAATATTGCTTATTTGCTTGAGATAACTTTAGAGCAGCTGCTTGCATGGCAGGACGAAGAAGTTTAGGTAAATAAAAACTGAGTGTTCCCAATATCAAAACGACAATTAATAGGCTCCAATGAAACAGCAACAAACCAATTGATGCAAAGATAATTTGAGCTAAATAATATGGAATATCCGTATATACTGCAAGTTTTGAATCCTTTATTAAGTTCAGGTCGTTAGTTAGCCGATTCTGAACTTGGGCAGCATTATGCGGTTTATTATCGTAAAAATAATGATCTACTATTTTAAATCTTATTTGATGATTATATTGTTGAATTTGTTTTTCTATCCAATACTGACAAACATTAAGACCAGCATAGCTTATAATGAACAAAATCAAAGATAGAGTAATCAAGAAAATAAATTGTTGCCATTTGCGGTCTTTAATAGCCGTTATTTGATATGTATTAATATAGCTGACCCCAATTATCAAACCAGAAGTTAGGAATTCTAGAACTAATAGCGATATCATTCTTATTCTATTAACAGCATATAGATCTTTAAAAGACACTTATACTCACCTCTTATTGCTTCCAAGGCTAATCTTTCTACTAAATAGTTTTTCCATGGCTGGAGTTAAATTATGCGCTATTACAATAACTGTTTTATTCGATGATACTAAATTTTTTAGAATGCGATAGCTACTTTTTGAATCTATTGCACTAGTTGCCTCATCAGCTAAAATAATAGAAAAATTATGTATCTCATTACGAGCTAAAATAATTTTCTGTTTTTGACCTCCAGAAAAATTATTCGTGTCTAAATCAATTTCCGTTTCAAGTCCATTTGGCATACTAGCTATATCTTTACTTAAATCATTATTTTCAACTGCATTTTTACTCAGCTTTTTCAATTTATTATTGAACATAATAATATTGTTGATAATAGAAGTAGGAAATAGCTTTCCATCCTGAGGAATATATCCTATTTGAGCATAATCAGGACTAATTTCTTTACCATATTTATCTTCAAAAATAACTTGTCCATTAGTTGGTTGTAATTTATTAAGGATTAATTTAAACAGCGTAGACTTACCAGTACCACTGTCGCCACTAAGCAACACTTTTTCGCCTTTTTTAATATGAATATCTGGAAAATAGATCGTTTCTCCATTTTTAAACGAAATGCTTAAATTATGCGTACTAATTGAGCATATTTCATCAGTATTAATTTCTTTATGAAAAGGGACTAACTTCTGGGATTCAATAATTTGTTTGTTAAGACCTTGAACTGACTGAATTCGTGTTAGCGATGTAGTAATTGTCAATAAACAATTTAAAATCATAGAGGAGAAGTTCCCTGCTGCTATTATTACTCCAAAAGTTACTTGATGATTAAAAAACAAAATTGCGGCTAACAGAGTAATCGCAATTTGAGAAAAAGAATTAGCACATCCGTTAAGAAAATCAGCAACAGAAATTACCTTTTTTCTTTCTACGAAACTTGTTTCTAAATTCTGACTAACTTTTTGCATGACTAAGTCTAATTGATTAAAAGCTGTATATTTTCTTAATTCTTCTAAGCCGTTAAACCATTCTTCAATAACTAACAAATATTTACTATTTCTACTAGCTACTTTTTGCGTTGCATTAGAAGCTTTCTGTCTTGTAAAGCGGGGAATATAAAGCGTAATAACTGATAGAATTATTGCCAACAATGTCAGCATCCAATTCATTAGAAGAAGGCTGCTAATTGACGTAACCAATAAAAAACCTGATTGGATAATACTCAAAGACTGATCGGCATAATTTTTAGTCAGCACTTGTAAATTGCTATTTAATTCATTTTCCATTTCAGCTACTTTAGGCGCCTTGTCATGATAGTATTCGCTTATTAATTTATGCCTAATACTGTGAATATATTTTTGCGTCTGCTTACTAAAAAGATATGTAGCTAACGAGCTCAAAATATAAGAAATGAATGAAAGAAAGACACTACTGGCAATAATTAGCAAAAAACCTAGAAGAATATTTTTAACTAGTTGATTATAAGCGAATTGTATAATATACGAACTGATTGCAGATCCTGCTGCAAACAAAAGCTCTAGAACAATTATTACAATGAATAAGAGTAAATTAGTTTTAATTAATTTTTGAAAACTCATTTTTAATCATCTAGATCCTATAATTATTTTTAATAGAGTCCGCTTTTTCTAAGGGAACTGATAAATATACATATCTGTTAGTTGGAGATAAAAATTTAGGTATATATCGAGTAACATTCAAAGTTAGCAAGCTTTCAATATTTTTCGTTTTAACATTCTCATAATAATTGTTTTCTATACTAAGCTTTTCTAGATTATCTTGAAGTAATGTACTCTTTCCCAAATTAATAAATGAAAGAAGTTCTTCTTGGGACATACTCTGTGTAGATTGTTTATTACTATGACTAATTAAATATTTTTCGATAGAGTGATTTACCATTATGCATTCGTCTATTGCATCATCAATACTTTCAGCTAAATTATTTTGCTTTCCCATTCCTACCGGTATAATTTTTCTTCCTAAATCAAACGCAAATGTAATCCATAATTCACCCGCCTGAGTTAAATATGGCTTACTAAAAAGAAGAAAATCTTTTTTATTTTGAATATGAAAATTAGAGTAAATCTCATCTATTTTATTATTCATAATGAGTTTAATAAAATAATGAAATGCTTTTCTTTCAATAACTTCATAGATAGAACTCTGAATAGCTTTTTCTTTATCTGTATGCGCCGCGAATCCAGTTGTATTAGGAACTATACTCGGATGTAAACTGTACATAGTAAACCATGCCGCGCGTTCATTTAACTCAGATATAGCTTTTTTATAAGCCGTTTCATAGAGTGAATCTATTCCTCCAAAAGGAATATATTTATTTCCGTCGGAAGTAACGGCAACTAAGTTTCCTTGTACTTTTACCTTACTTAGCTTAAGAACTTGTAATTTAGATAGTTTCCACTTATAGATTTTCATAGTACTTTCCTCTTCAAAAGGATATTTATAAATCAAAATTTTACAAGCGAGACAGTATAGTTATCAGAGTGTAATGAATACATAGCATTTTCAGTATTCATAGTCGTAATTTGGGTAAAATATTTAACTATTTCAGCAGCAGCTAATGAACTTGTAATTTGTATTTCTGGTAAAAAACTAGGATGTCTATCATGCCGAGCTGGATTATCTCGTCTTTGATTTAAAAAGTTAGTAGCAGGATATTTAGCAATAATTGAATTAGCAACTTTATCTATTTCATTGGATTTAGTAAACAATGGGCCTGCATCGTGTTCTCCAATAGCGTACATTGTATAACCTAAGGTCAAAATGTCCTTATACAATTTATTTAAAGAAGAACTAAAAGGAAATGGCATACCTGTAATTAAATCTACATTTCCAACGTCCTTTAAAATATCCTTATAGTTAGACAATGTTAGCATTGCATTGATTCCTGTAACTTTGCCTAAGCCTCGTTTGTTTAATTTCTGACTAAGAACTTCAACTTTAGGCTTTCCTACATCGTCTCGATTATATAAAAATTGTCTTGATAAATTTGTATTTTCAATAATATCTGCATCTACAATAAAAATATGCCCGATTCCACAAGAATTTAAGAGGTTACTTAATGCTGTTCCAACTCCGCCAGCACCAATTATCAGAACGCTTTTTTGACTTAAATCAGACTGTAATTTTGAGGTTGATACACTAGATCTATTGAAAGAATCCAACATTTCAATTTGTCTAGCAAAAGGATCGTCAGGATGATTATCACCAAAGTAATTTGCTAATAAATATTGTTTCTTTAAAAAAACAAAAACGTTGATTGTAAAATCAAATTGAACACTTTAGAAAAATAAAAAGTCCATTCGGACCTGTTTGATAGAATGTTAATAACCACAAAAACTTTCTATTGGAGGTCAAAATGGACTCTTTACATTCTAC
>OKVG01000780.1_pt1 | contig 18397 bp, 15 predicted proteins | sample 1606981 | NCBI WGS metagenome assembly OKVG01 (sample SAMN03281018, study PRJEB24777) | human gut metagenome | isolation source: fecal sample PR128 from 1 month old male Malay infant, vaginal delivered... | reverse complement strand
AGACCCACGCCCTCATGCAATAACCGACAACCCACAGGACTGGCCAAAGCCGAAACGGCCTAAAAACAACCGCTCAAACGGACTAAAAGAAACGCCGAAACGGCCCACAAAAATTTGACAAAACACAGTGGAGATGCGGCGGGCCGTGTCCGGACAGGTCACGTGGCTGAAGGCCGCCGACGCCGGACGCGAATGCCGAGTCAGCGCGAGAACGCTCTCTCGGAAAACCTCTCTCGGCGGTTTCGAGCTGGGCGGCTTGAGCTCCATACGTATCAGGCGCACCCTGCTGGTTCGGCGCGAGGAAATCGAAAGCCGCTGGCCGAGGCGCGACCAGTTGATGCGGACGGGACGCGGAATCTCGCGGAAAATCGAGAATCCGGATTTCGATGAGCCGCGAATGGGCGCGTATGCGGCGGCGAACGCCACAACTTCGGGAATGACGATGACATATGGAGCTCTAGGCAATCTTCGCAGGTCTGGGGGCGGTGCGGGCGGCAAATCAGCTCAACCGAAGCCGTACTGCTGATTTCGCACGAAATTCTGCAAGAGGACTTCCTGCTGGGGCTGACGCTGGCGTTGCCTCCGTCGTGAACGAGGGCGGTGATCGGTGATGGTGGCAGTTTTCCCGAAACATCAAACCGAGGCCGCCGAGCCGAAGAAGGGCGCGTACGTCGATGTGCCGCTATTCGGCAATCCTGAGCCGGATACGACGAAAGTGACGGCATCCGAGGACGCGGAATACCCGACCCAGTGCCTGCATCCCCACCGCTGTTCCAATGGCATGAAGGTGCGCTGCGGTCATTGCAGCGGCTGCCGATTGCGCAGACAGCTTGACGTGTTGAGCATAGGCAAGGCGGGTCTGGAAAAATCCGGCACGTTTGTGTTCGTAACCCTGACGGCACCCTCATTCAGTCGACCCGGTGTGCCCGTGCATAGGGTGGGGAAGGGTTGCCCGTTGTGCGGCAGGGAGCATGGGGGAGGGTATCCCCTGAGCGGTGTGCCCCGGAACTTCGACCGTGATGTGAACTTCGCCGCGATGGCGACATTCAACGTGCAATTGGGGGGTCTGCTGAACGCGACCATGACCAAGCTGAGGAAGAAATACCCGCGCTCGGCGTACTTTTATACAATCGAATTGCAATCTCGAATGGCTGCGCACGTGCATCTGCTGCTGCGATTCCCCGACGAAAAGACCTACATCAACACCGACAATCTTGCCAAGCTCATCGGCGGCACTCGTCTGAAGGGCTCGCTTGTGCAATGGGGCCCAGTCATCGATATCCAACAGGTCGGCGACGATATGAACAGGCAGATCGTCGACCTGCCAGCCAACAAGGTCGCCCCGCTTGGTGATGGCGAACGGCTGCTGCGCTACATGACCAAAAGCATCCGCGATGGCTTGGTGCAGGATGTCGCGGACATCGACGGTCTGACTGAAAGCGAACGAAAGAAGGTCGGACTGTACCGGATGTGGGTGCAGCGCACGGTTGACGGGCTTCCACTCTTCGACGAGGTCAATCCCTCGGAATGTTGCCCGGTTCATGGCGCAATCGCCAATGTGCGGTTTGTTGAACCCTTCAAGGTGTTCCGTCCTTCCGAAAAAGAACGGCAGCGTAAGGGAGGACGGCTGAGGCAACAGGCTTGTCTGAGACTGATGATGGCCAACTCCTCATATGGCAGGAATGTCGATGAATCCGCCAAGCCGGAGCCGCAAACTGTTGCCCATCAAGAGAAAGCGTGGGAACGTGGCGCGGTGGTGTGGAGCGAACGTTGTATATGCGCGCGAATCCAGCCGAAAGTCACCAGAAAACACAAACGAAATTACGGTCTTGGCGCACGATTGTGGGGCAACTCACGTAACTGGTGCGAGCTGACCATGACTGGGCTCAAGAAGGAACGCCAAGACCATTTCGCCGAAGCGGGCAATGATGCGACCCCAGACAGGGGGGCGCAGGATAACGAATCGGCCCCTGAGGCCGAGACCGTCCCCCGATCGACGGCGGGAAACGAATCTGATGATATTAGCGCCGAGGAAGGAGACCGGTGCATTCGGCTCGATTTAAATGCCGATAACGGCCCTGTCAAGATCACTCTGCGGATAAAGGTCGACGCTGGCGGTGTCGAAATCCGCTGCGAATAAGTGCGTGGCACAGTGCGGGAATTGAACAATCCGCACTGTGCCTCTTCTTCTTGTGGTCAAGAGGGCAGTTAAAGAAAACCTCGTTTTCCTGAATCACTGGAATTATAGGTTCTTATAAATATAGGAAGGCTAGTTGAAATGAAAGTGAGTGTAGTGAAGAAGCCGATTGAAATCCTCTTTATACTGAACAAGGGGACGGCAGATTCGCGAAAGTGGTCGAGGCGGCAGCAGGGACGGAAAATATTTCGGCTAGACTACCCCACAAAATAAGGGAGACCGGTCTTCAAGGTGGAGTAAGACCTAGGCGGCAGAACGTATATCGGACTCCGGAGAGGGCGGTTGCAGAAAAACGAGGTAAGGCGGATACCCAGAAAATCTGCCACCACCTACCTAGAAGCAATCGTGAAACGGGGGCAGAAAAGCGATGCCTCGTCGTGACTGATTGTGTCGGCGCGACTTATTTCAAACGACGAACAACATGCCGATGACACTGAGGTGACCGTTCGGTAATATACCCATGAATAGCGACGCAAGATGTGAAAGCGGTTGGATGAATTGTTTCGAAGCAACGGTGGAATCTGTTGATGTAGATTGAAGTCGTTCCTCCGCGGAAACTCTTGGAAAGTACAAACATGAGACAGAGGTAGATGTCCCAAGACGATTAGTCGGAAGACCGATGGTTGGCATGTCGGTACGTGCCTACTGGTAAACTTCACACGCTAGTCTGTAGGCATGTGCCGCTTATTGGAACATCTGCTACTTGTGTGAGCTTATGACGCCTGTGCTTATAGCAGACATGCATGTGAGGAGCAGTCATGAAGTGCGTGAAGGCAGGTGAAATGCGTTGACTCTTACGCCATCATCCGACCTGATTTCCATTGACTTGTTTGCTGGCGCTGGAGGTCTTTCGGAAGGCCTTGAGGAGGCTGGATTTCACACCCTTTTCGCCTCGGAGATTGTTCCCCAATATGCAGAGACCTACGCTAGGAATCATCCCAGCGCTAAGGTATGTGTTGAAGATATCCGTAAAACTGACCCGGAGCGCGTTCGCCGGGAATTGGGCCTAGAGAAAGGTCAGCTTGATTTAGTGGCTGGTGGCCCGCCCTGCCAAGGGTTCTCCATTAATGCGCCTGTTCGTTCCAATGAGGATCCCCGTAACCATTTGTTCCGTGAATATCTACGCTATGTGGATGCCTTTCAGCCGCGTGCAATTCTAATCGAGAACGTGCCGGGACTCGTCTCTTTTGAGCACGGCGGAACTTTGCATGCGATTCTCGATGCATTGGCAGATCTTGGTTACGGTGCTGATGTGCATATTCTGGGTGCCCCTTACTACGGTGTGCCACAGATGCGTTGGCGTACTATCATTCTTGGCCTTCGTGGCGCGGTTATACCGCAATCCGCTTGGCCTGAACCCACTCGTCATGCTCCTGTGCGAGCGAACTTCACTACCACTTTTGATGGGCGACAAATTGTTAAGCAGCCTAGCCCTGAAACAGATGCGCCATTTACTACGCTTCGTGAAGCCATTGGAGATTTGCCTTCATTACAGAACGGTGAACGCGGCGAAGCGGTCAAAGAATACCCGGTAAGGCCGCAGTGTGATTATCAGCGTGCGCTTAGGCGCGGCTCCATAGGTGTTCTGAACCATGAAGCTCCTAGGCTCTCTGCAATTAACATGCAGCGCCTAAACTACATTCAGCAGGGGGGAAATTGGACAGACATTCCGGATGAATTATTGCCAAAAGGCATGCGTAAAGCTAGGAAATCTGATCACACAAAGCGTTATGGACGTCCTATGTGGGATGGGTTATCTTCCACGATCCTCACCAAGTGCGACCCCCACTGGGGTGCTTTTTTCCACCCTGACCAGAACAGGGCATTTACAGTTAGAGAAGCAGCGCGTATTCAATCCTTTCCTGACCACTATGTATTTACAGGTTCTCAGGCTGAACAATATGCGCAGGTAGGCAATGCAGTACCGCCACTACTTGCTCTTGCTGTAGGTACGTCGTTATCAGCAGTGCTAAAGGAGGCATGAACATGGCCGGAACAATAGTTGACTTCTTCGGATACCTCTCAACAGATAAAACGGATGCGGCAAAATTGTCATCTGCACGTAGACAGTGTCCTTTTCTAGGCAAACAATGTACTAAGCCTGTAGCGGAAGATGATGCTGGTGGTATCAGCGGAGCTTGCGCTGTAGCGCAAATTAAGGACGCAACACCTACTATTTGTTGTCCTATTCGTCTATATGCAGACGATTACAAAATGCTTAAGATTATTGCATATAAGTCTTTCGGGGTTGATCTCAACCTTTATTCTGGTAAGAATAAGCTTGCTCTCTACAAAGCGAAAGAAGAAGGTGGTGCAGTCGCCGTATATGGACACGACTGGGGCGGTGAATTAAAGCTTCCAAAACGTGATGGGGTTGGGAATTACTTTGTTGATTGGATTCTCGCCCGTCTCGACGGAGAAGGCAATTTGGTGGAGTTCACTGCTATTGAGGTGCAGACTATCGATACCACGGGGAATTATCGTTTGTCTCGTCTTGCGTTATTTGAGCCAGAACGTCGAATCGTTAAATCCACAGTGGGCTTGAACTGGGAGAACGTTAATAAACGAATTATTCCTCAGATTGTCTACAAAGGGCAAGTGTTGCAACGTGAACGTCTTAATAAGACGGGTCTTTGGTTTGTCACTCCCGTTCCCGTTTATGACCGCATTATGAGGCGACTTGGAGGAGAGCACAATCTTTCTTTCGGTTTTCCCTCACAGCCCGGAGCCATCCACTTCCTGCGCTATGACTACGATTTCGATAAAGCTGTGGAGGGCAGGCCTGTTCCGCTTAAAGTTGCTGGAGAGGGTTGCACAACTGTTGAAAAAGTGTCTGCCGCTTTCTCAAATGTTGGTTTGCCGGAGCCTAATGTTTATGAGGCTGCTATTAAAACAGCTTTGTACGATTAATACCCGTGGTGATCAGGGACTGCTGCTTTGTATTGAGGCGTTCAAAAGTACAGGATGAAGGTTCTATTCGTAAAGATCTGAGTTAACGTAGCGGAATTGGTGGATTCCTACTTAAGAGGCCATAAAGCCAACTGGTGCCGAATGAGTTGTGTTCTTGCGCTGTTGCAGCTCTGGTGAAGGCTACTTTTGGGTGGAATGCCGTGAATGGCGATACAGGCAGTAAAACACTCATGGGGCGGCGGAAAAGGAGTGCGGTATGGGCTGAATCGAGCCGAATCCGGCCCGTGGGTGCGCGATGGCGGCAAAAACGATTAAGGGCAGGGCGAAAGAGGGAACGGCGGCCAGCCGGGCGCGTGCGCGACCGGGGCGAAGGGGAGCCGCTGGAACGCCGCCTCGCGTCTTTGCCTATCGCCGGTAGAACCTGGGCTTGTATGCGGGCAGGACGGCTTTGTGGTCTTTTTCCGCTCCGTGGGCCAGGAGGATTGTCGCCTTTCCCGTTTTCAGTCGCGTCTCGTTCAAGGCCAGCAGTATCCGGGCTCCCTCGCCTCGGAGGTCTTTCCTGCCGACAAGCAGGATTGCCGTGTCCGCGCTTGCGATCTCAAGCATTCTTTCATGCTCGTCAAGGCTGGTTACGCGGGTATCCCTCAGCAGTCCCCGCAGAGACGGAATACCCGTCTGCGGGGTTCGCGGCTCCGTGTTTTTGATGGCCCGCAGCTTGCGGAAGAATGATTCGACGATGCTTATGTATTCCTTGGCTGTCTGTATGCGCGACACCGATCTGCCGCCAACCCACGCCGCCGCCCGGCACCGGTTCGATCGCCTTGGTCCTTGTCTCCAGGGGGATGATGGGTTTGGTCATATGGCCGGCATACCGGGGATCCTTCGCCGGCCGGCGTTCCAGGCACTGCCTGGTCGGATAGCACAGATGCCTCACCCACCTGGGCCGTGGTCATCGGCGTGGTGGAATACAGCTCCACCGCGCGCTCCCGTTCTTCGGGACCGGACATACGAAAAACCTTTCGCTCAGTCTCCAAGAAAACGTCCGCAGCCCCCTACCGGATGGTCAGCAGCGCATCACCAGTTTCTGCCGGTACGTGAGCAGATCCAACGTTTTCGCCATGCAGATCGACGGCAAACCGTATTACATCGACACGTTGGACGAGGATCGCAGGAATCGGATCCTGGACACGACGTTGACGGTGTACGTGTGTGAGGGCACGCCGTCGGAAATCCAATCATGGTTCGAAACGATCAACATCGCCGGAATGCCGCTCAACAAACAGGAACTGCTCAACAGTGTGTACGCGGGTCCGTTCGTCACCACGGCCCGTCAGATCTTCTCCAACTCGAACGACGCGCGTATGAACAAGCGGCGCGTGTATGCGAAGGGCGATCCTAAACGTTAGGGCGTATTGGAGACCGCGCTCGACTGGGCGTCCGGTGGAAACATCGAGGATTACATGGCCCAACATCGCAACGACGACAACGCCAAGGGATTGCTTGACCTGTTCACGACGATCATCGACTGGGCGTCCACCGTGTTCGACTATACGGGCGGCGAAATGAAGGGGCTGGACTGGGGACGGTTGTACGACACGTATCACCGCAACGCGTATCCGCACGACAAGATCGACAAACGCGTCACCGAACTACTCGAAGACCCCAGGTCACCGACAAGAAAGGCATCTTCGAATACATCCTCGGCGGCGAAAAGGAACGCAAACTCCTGCATGTGCGCGTGTTCGACGCGAAAACCATCCGCGAAGTCTATACCGAACAAACCCGCGAAGCCGAAGCAAAAGGCATTTCAAACTGCCCCGTGTGCGTCGCCGAAAACGGCGGCCGCGCCCACACCATATGGAAACTCAGCCAAATGGATGCCGACCATGTCGCCGCATGGAGCAAAGGCGGTGACACTACCCGCGACAATTGCATGCTATTGTGCTCGCCTCACAACAGGGCCAAAGGCAACCGGTGAAAGGCGAACGATTCGTATGAAGAAATCTGTCTCCGCCTCCCCGCGGGGAAGCGGAGACAGTCTAGGTCATGAGGTTACGGAATCATTGCTGCTCAAGGATCGTGACTCCGTGAGGCTCTAAGGTCATTTTTGTGCCGGTCATCGTGCCATCGAGTAGAGAACGAGCACCTGCGAATGCCGTGGTATCAAGGCTAACTTCGTGGTTTGTATGGTTGAGTATGAACACAAGGTCATGGCATCCTTCATCGTTTGTCGCGGTGTTACAGTGCCGACGGGTGATCTCCACACCGTCCGGTGAAGAGATGCCGGTTATCCCGCATTGTGACAGTGCGGCATCAAGAACTTCACCTGTGCCTTTGGCGTCCAGCGCCGCGCCCACGAACCAAGTGTGGCCCCTCCCGAGAGTGTGAGAGGTGACGGCCGGTGTGCCGTGGTAAAACACGTCGCCGGCATAGACCGCAAATGGCGTCGCGCCCTCGGGCTGCAGCAAGCCAGCGATGGCGCTCGCATGAGGTGCGTGGTTCAATTCCGTCGATGTTGTTCCATCCAGGAAATCGATCGGCACATCCTTTTCCGACGGCAGCATGTCGATTTCTGTGACGCGTACCCCGCACACGTCACGCAGTGGGCCGGGATAGCCACCTGGAATGACATTGTCGTGTTCGTCGTGCATGCCGGACAGAATTGTGGCTATAAGGGTTCCGCCGCTACGTACGTAGGATTCCAATGTCTCGGCCATGTCGCCTTGGAACATGATGAGCGTAGGGGCGATCACCATCGCGTATTTCGAGAGCTGTTCCGTTCCCGCGTCTGCTGGCAGCACATCCACGGCGATGTTGCGGTCGAACAGTTCGTGATACCATGCGAGCAATGCTTCGACATAGTCGAAACTTGCGGGTTGCCATGACGTGCACTCTATTGACCAGTACGACTCCCAGTCGAAGATAATGCCTACCTTCGCTGTGCTCGTTCCACCGAGGAAGCGTGTGCCATGCTTGCCCAGCTCTTGTCCTAGTTCTTGCACTTCTCGATACACGCGATCGTTTTCGCTATGGGCGTGTCCGATGACTGCCCCATGGTATTTTTCATCGCCGCCTAGCGATTGCCGAAGCTGGAAATATTGGATGGAGTCAGCGCCATGCGCGATGGCTTGATAGCTTTCAAGCCTCATGACGCCGGGTGCTCTGAGAGAGTTGATGGATTGCCAGTTGGTTTGGCCGGGTGTGGATTCCATGAGTAGGAACGGTTGCCCGCCGCCCACGCCTCGCATGAGATCATGTCGAAATGCGATGTCGGCGGGGTTGCTGTTCCAAGCTGGATAATTGTCCCAGCTAATGATATCCAGGTGTTTCCCCCAATCGAAGTAGTCAAGTCCTTCGTAGACCGCCATGAAGTTCGTGGTTATGGGAGTGTTTGGGTCGAAGCGACGGATGGCGTCGGCTTCGGATCGATAATTGGCGAGGATTGACTCGGATTGGAAACGGCGGTAGTCAAGCATGTGGCCGGAAAGAGCGGATTTGTTGCCTCCCAAGCCGTCGCCAAGTTCGTCGGGCGGGAAGATCTGCGCGAAGTCCATGTAGGTGTGGGACCAGAAGTTCGTGTTCCATGCAGCGTTGAGCGTGTCCAGATCGCCATATTTGGCTTTGAGCCAGTCTCGGAATGCGGCCGCGCAATTGCCGCAGAAGCACAGTCCGCCGTACTCGTTGTTGACGTGCCAGGCCATGAGTCCGGGAGTTTGTGAGTATCGTTCGGCTAACTTGCCAGCCAGAGCCGTGGACATTTGCCGGTAAATTGGGGAGTTGGGGCAGGCGTTGTGCCGCAATCCGAAATGGTGGTGGCGGCCGGCGGAATCGGTGCGGGTCACTTCGGGGTGGGCGAGTGGCATCCATGCGGGCATTGCGGCCGTGGCCGTACCCATGATGATGCCGAATCCGTGCGCCACGAGTTTATCGACGATTTTGTCGAGCGTCGTAAAGTCGTATGTCGCTTCATCGGGTTGCAGAAGGCCCCATCCGAACACGTTGATGGTGGCTTCGTTGATTCCTGCCCGAGAGAGCATGTCTAGGTCGTCGTTCCAGGTTCCGTCCGGCCACTGTTCGGGATTCCAATCGCCTCCGAAGCAGAATCTGCCTAGGGATGTGATAGCTTGAGTCCTCATTGACCTCTCCAATAATCAAATCGATTTGATCTTTTGTTTGTACAAGTATGAGCGATATGACATGAGGTTGTCAAATCGCAGCATCGTAACGCCTCTTCTCGCCAGGTGAGATCTGGGTTCTGTGGACCGGATTCGGGTCGGGCTAAACCAAGCTTTTTGCAGCAAGGTTGGGTGCGGACGGAAGGGTACGTGAGCGTCCGGAATGGCGCCCGTTGCGTCCGGCAAGGAACAGGGGCGTAAGGCCATCGACACGTATTCCCAGGAAGAGGGGATCCGATCAACGGCGCGTTGACTCGCGCGTCAGCAATTCGTATCCCACAGTGATGTGCTTGGGGGTGTCAGAATGGTCCCCCTTCTCGATGTTGTGAAGTAATGTATTCACCGCTTTACGCGCCAACTCGGGAATGTCCAATCCCACGGTGCTCAACGACGGAACGCATATCTCGCCCTCGACCACCCCGTCAAAACCAACCACGGCAACCTCGTCCGGCACGGCAATCCCATTGTCGGCCAAAGCGCGCAATGCGCCAATCGCCACGGCGTCGGTCATGCAGAAAAGGCCATCCCACGGGCTGCCGCCATGAGTAAGCTCTCCCACGACCTGGCGTGAAGCCGTCGAATACCAGTCACAAGGAACAATGTCCGCCGCTTCGAGCGTTCGACCCACCCGCTCGAACGCTCGATAGCAACCATTGAGACGCCGGTCGCTCACTCTCATAGAGCTTTGGACCTGTTCGAAGGTGTAAGGCTCGCAGCCAATGACGCCCACATGCTTGCATCCAATATCAAACAGGTGCGCTACGGCAGTTTCCGCCCCGTCCTCGCATGGAGTGAACAGTGAGTCAAACGGACCACGGCTGGAATGATCATCCAGCAACACCATGGGCTTTCCCTGGCTCAAAACCTGTAACTCGTTATCGTCAAGCTCTCCTGTGCATAGGATGGCCCCATCGCAGAACTGGTTGGCCACTTTCTCCAGCATGGTATTCTCTGTAGCCACAGCTCCAATACATTGCTGTACGATGGCCTGTACTCCATGTTTCAACGCCTCGCGGCAGATCTCAGCCGTCAGCTGGGCATAAAATGGCTGATCGAGGTTGAACACCGCCACTTCGATGATGCCAGTGCGCCCTGATCTAAGGCTTTTGGCCACGCTGTTGCCGGCATACCCCATCGAGCGTGCGACGCTTTTGATGCGTTGCATGGTGCTGGATTTGACCCGTGAGTCACCCCGCAAGGCGAATGATACTGTTGCCGGAGACACTCCGGACTCCCGTGCCACATCCCGTACTGTCACCATATCGTCGCTCCCATGCCACGCCGTCTCGATAAAGATTGTACCAACCAGTCTACTGCCAAATAAAACGTTTAAAGCATCCTGCGCCTTGGATAGAAGCGCGGCATCTTGTATAGGTTTGGAAATGTTTGATTTGAGCTTAAGAAAGTGTTGCCTCCCTACCTAGAACACGGGGGTTATATCGAATTGACACTTAACACGAAGTATCGTATATTGGCCTTGCTAGGCAATCAAAACGATTTGATTACCGTCTCTCAGTGTAGAGAGAGCATCCTTATGGGTCTATTCAACGTTCAAGGAGGACGTATGATGAATAGTAAGAGTGTTAGGGCATTGTCGCTCATTACTGCTGCCACTGCAGCGGTTGCCATGATCCTGCCACTGTCGGCATGTGGATCTGCTGGCGGCGACGCGGGTAAGACGACGATTTCGCTGCTGTCGTGGAACAACGAGCAGATGACCCAGCCGTACATCGACAAGTTCGAGCAGGAGAACCCCGACATCAAGATCGACTTCTCCTACTCCCCGCCGACTACGGAGTACATCTCCACCCTGCAGACCCGACTCGTCGGCAACCAGGCCCCGGACGTGTTCTATATCACTTCCGAGAACAAGGACGATCTGATCGACAACGGCTATGCGATGGATCTGACCAACGAGGACTTCATGTCCAATATCTCGCAGGCCAACAAGGACTTCCTGTCCCGTGACGGCAAGGTCTACGGCATGTCCACGACCTCTTGGGCTGCGGGCATTGTCTACAACAAGGATCTGCTCAAGCAGGTCGGTGCCGATGAGCCGCCGGCAACGTGGGACGAGTTCCTCGACCTGTGCCAGAAGCTCAAGAACAAGGGCATCACTTCATTCATTGAGCCATTGGCTGACGAACCGAGTCGTTTGGTTGACGGATTCCAAGGCTCCATCCAAGCGGAGAAGGGGACCGATCTGACTTCGCTCGCCACCGAAGCTACTCAGACGCCGGGCTCCGACGAAAAGGAGGCTGTTGCCGCTTGGCAGAAGCTTTACACCACTGGGGCAGCGGATACCCAGAACATTGGTGTGAGCGGCGATGACATGAAGACCCAGTTCGTCAACGGCCAGGTCGCCATGATCATTGATGGCGCATGGGATTTCGGCACCTTCGAACAGTCCGGAATCGATTGGGGCTTTGCCGAACTGCCAGTGCTGGAAAAGGGGATGGAAGCCTGGACGCAGGGCTCTCCTTCGCCGGGCGTGACCATCTATGCCAAGCTGGAGGGCAAGAAGCTCGAGGCCGCCAAACGTTGGATGAAATTCTTGGTGAGCAACTGGGGTCTAAAGAAGCAGAACGAGAATGGCGACGCCATCTCTGTCGAGGGCTTCGACACCAAGGTCATCGACCAGTACAAGGACGTCTATAGAAACCAGATTATGACAGGCCACTACTATCTGCACACGAATTATTACTCCAAGCCGGATGTCCTCAAAAGCGAACTCAAGGCTCAGGGACAAGAGCTGATTGCAGGCAATGTGACTGTCAACGAATATGCCAAGAACATTGACGAGAAGCTGGCCAACGCCCAGTAGTGGTATTGATCTTCTGATTGTCCGGGCAATCGACTGACGCGGCGGACGGTCGCGTGTTTCGCCCCGTCCGCCGTGTCATGCCCGGGCTGGTAATGCCTTTTGTCTCTTTGAATTACTCGAGCCATATCGGAAGGATGGATATGAGTAGCGCGACTACCGTGGCGGGAACGCTGCCGCCGCTGAATGAGAAGTTGTATCAAAAACGTCGCAGGATGCAGGGCCTGCGTGAGGATTTGAACTCGTTTTGGTTCCTGCTGCCGATTCTGGCGTTGTTCGTGATTCTGTTCCTTGTTCCGTTGGTGCAGACCGCGATCTATTCGTTCACGAATTTCAACGGCTACAGCATGGACATGGATTTCATAGGCTTGGAGAACTACAAGAAGGTCTTCTCCGATCCCTCGACCCTGCAGGGCTTGGGCTTCACGATCATGTACGCCGTGATCGTGATGGTCGGCGTGACCGTGCTGGCGATTCCGCTGGCGGTGGTGCTCAACCGCAAGTTCGTGGGCCGTAACTTCGTCCGTTCGCTGTTCTTCTTCTTCTCGGTGCCGTCGCTGGCCATCATGGGCATGGTGTGGAAGTACATCTTCTCTCCGATGAAGACCGGCGTGGTCAACAGCGTGCTTGCCGCCTTGGGGCTTGATCCCATTCCGTGGCTGTCGAACAACGGGTGGGCGAAGTTCTGCGTGATCTTCATCGCCGTGTGGGCCCAGATCGGCTGGCACGCGACCCTGTACCTCGCGTTCCTGCAGGCCATTCCGGCTGATCTGTACGAGCAGGCTACCGTGGACGGCGCGACTCCGTTCCAGCAGTTCGTGCACATCACGTTGCCGCAGTTGACGCCGGGTATCGTGACCTCCACCTTCCTGTTGATGAGCGGCGGTCTGAAGGTCTATGACCTGCCCTACACGATGACCAAGGGCGGTCCCGGCTACTCGACCTACACCGTGACCCAGTCCATCATCCAGCAGGGCATCGGCCAGTCCCAGTACGGCATCGGCTCCGCGCTGGCGGTCCTGTTCTTCATCGCCACGGGCATCGTGGTGTTCCTGCAGATGGGCATTTCGAATCTGATCGCAAGGAGGTTCCAGTGATGAGCAGCGCGATCCAGTCCGCTTCCGCCCCGGCTCCCAAGGCCAAGGGCATGACCTTCACCACCCGCAAGCGCATCGGGTCGGTCGTCACCAGCGTGGTGATGATCACCATCGCCTTGGTCTGTGCCGTTCCGTTGTGGTACATCGTCATCAACACGTTCAAAACGATCCCCGACATGAGCTCCAACCCGCTGGGCCTGCCCAAGGAATGGACCTTCGAGAACTACGCCAAGGCCTTCGAGCGCGTGCCGATCCTGCGTTCCCTGTGGAACACCGTCGTCGTCACGTTCTTCGGCGTGCTCATCCAGGTCGTCGTCGGCGCGTTGGCCGCCTACGGCATGATTCTGCGCAAGTCCACGTTCACCGCCGCAATCGGCACCCTGCTCATGGTCGCGTTCGTGGTGCCCGCCCAATCCACGCTGATCCCGCTGTACCGCATGGAGGCCCAGACCGGCATCGTCAACACCCTGGGCGGTCTGGTCCTGATCTACCTTGGCGGCTGCGTGTTCTGCTACTTCCTGATCGTGGGCTACATGCGTTCCCTGCCCTTCGAACTGATCGAGGCGGCGCGCATCGATGGCGCGGGCCCCCTGCGCATCTTCTGGAACATCGTCATGCCGCTGATCCGTCCGATCCTGACCACCGTGGTCGTCTTCCAGACCATGGGCACCTGGAACGACTTCATGAACGCCAACGTGTTCATCAGCTCGTCGAACCTTCGCACCATCGTGCTGCAGGTCTACAACGCGGTCGGACAGTTCACCACCGACTGGCCCAGCTTCATGACCATCACCGTCCTTGCCTTGCTGCCGGTCCTGATCTTCTTCATCTTCTGCCAGAAATGGATTGTCTCCGGCCTGGTCTCAGGCTCCGTCAAGGGCTAGGTCTCCGTTTTCGTCTGGCTTCCAGCCGGCGGTCTGCGGATGGTCAATCTCCACAGGCCGCTGGCCTATCCGAAAGGACATTCCATGACTAGCGTGCTTGATTCGCCCGTCGTCCGTACGGCAGAGCGTGAGCTGCTGCCGCATCGCGTCAACGATGCGAAGCTGCCGTTCAATCCATTGCATCGGTACTGCGCCGATCCCAACCTTGCCATCTTCGACGGTCGGTACTTCCTGTACTGCACCGACGACGGCGTGGATAGCTGGGGCACCACGGCATTCAGCGTCTATGTCTCCGACGATTTGTCGACGTGGGAACGCTATCCGGCGCTTGATCTGCGCGATGTGCCGTGGTGGCATGGCGAGGATGGCGCGTGGGCGCCGTCCATCGTGAAACGCGAAGACGGCAAGTATGTCTTTCTGTTCGTCGCCGGCTCACAGATTGGCGCCGCCGTGGCGGACTCGCCATACGGTCCGTTCGTCGCCGAGCCGGAACCGTTGGTGCATAAGGGCGCGTTCCATTGCCATACGATCGATCCGGGGGTGTTCGTGGATGCGGACGGCACGCGCTGGTTCCTGTTCGGCAATGGGAAAGCGTGGGCCGCGACATTCAATGAGGATTGCGTGTCCTTCGATGAATCGCGTGCCATCGGCTGGGTACCGGGGGACTTCCGTGAAGCCATCTGGATCCACGAGCGCAACGGTGTCTATTACGCCTCGTGGTCGGAGAACGATGCGCGCGAGGACACCTATTGCGTGCGCTATGCGATGGCCAGGTCGTTGGAAGGACCGTGGAGCGAGCCGATGCCGTTGATTACTCCCGATCCGTCCCGCGGACTGTACGCCACCGGCCATCACAACATCGTGAACATTCCCGGCACCGACGAATGGATCGTCGCCTACCATCGCTTCGCCCGCGATCCCGACGGAGGAGACAATCATTGGGCTGGCGGCGATGGTTGCCATCGCGAGGTGGTGTTCGCGCCTCTCGTCCATCGTGCCGACGGAACGCTTGAACTGGTCCGTCCTGAGGTCGGTTCCTATATCCGTCCGCTGTGTTAGTGACTGTTCCCACATTTACCGAATGTAGTTTCCGTCGATCCTCGTGGAGTCGAAGCCATGGTCGAAGGCTCTCGCCATTGGCCGCAATGTCCATCCTCTTTACCCGTGCCGTCCCGACGACCTACCGCGTCAGGACGGCATTTTCCATACGTGGACGCATGGGCCATGTACGAGGGGCAAACGGCTTCGCGATGGCGCCTCGTGTGGCTGCATCCAAGCCGCTTTGCCATTGCGCCAGAAACGGATCCGCGAATGCTGGATTAATTTGAGGACCGTAAAGAGCAGACGTTTGTTATAAACCTGTCGGCATGCACTGCTGACGAAGTTGCGTCAGCTTGACCGCAATGAATGGCCCCTGACTTCCCACGGCGAATGAAACTAGTGCTTGGGTTCGCCCGATCCGGCGTTGAGCTGTTGGAATGTCTGGACTCCGCGTGCGACGGGGGAGAGCAGGACGCGGCCCGTGCCCCTGTACACGTTGACGAGTCCTTCGCCGGATACGGCGGCGCCGATGAGGCTCTTCGTGGAGCGTTCCACCGTGAACGACAATCCGGTGGTCCAGGCGATCGCGAAATTGCCGTCGACCTTCAGCTCTTCGTTGTCTAGGTCGATGGTCACCAATTCGGATTCCGGGACGGGCGACTCCAATGCGACCACGCCCACGCCATTCAGTCCGAGGTTCCACCAGCCTTCGTTGCCGGCGACGACGCCGGACACTGATTTGACCCGTTCCGCCTTCTGCTGGATGCTACCGGAAGAAGCGTAGAAGAGTCCGTCGTTGATGGTCATGCCGTTGGGGCCGAAATCCGACGGCTGCTTCAACAGAATATGCGCGTACGTGGGCTCCAAAACGATCTTGCCGACACCCCGATACTCCGGTTTGATCGCGCTCTCGTTCGTCACCGCGCCACGCATCATCTTGCCGAACAGATCACCGACACCTTTCAACCCGGTCGTCGCCTCGATATGACCCATCGTCCACTGCATCGCACCCGCCTGCACGACAGCCGACTCACGCCCGTCCAAATCGATGATCAACTGGCGACGGCACACACCCATCTGGGAGGCGAAATACGAGGCCGTAGCATCCAAGTAGCCGACCGACAGATCCCTCTTCCATTCATAGACGGAGAAATTACCGAGCCGCGCCAACAGGTTCAGGTCGTCGTTGGCATTGTCGCCGTCGAAGTTGTAGATTCTCATGCATACTCCTTTATTTGTACCGATCCAAGATTATCGGAAAAACTGGCCTATGGACATGTGCGCTACCCGCGCATCCACGCCGAAAAACAATTAACGGCGGACTCGGATAACGAACCGAAGGTTCCACCGGGCCAAGCCCTGCACTCGCAGGGCTTTTTGCAGGAGGATTCTATATGGCCAAGGGTGTTGCGTTGTCTTCCCGTGGCGTGGTGACCGCGATGGGTATCGCGTTGGGGGATTGGGCCACTTCCATGTTGTATGCGTACAAGGCGGTGAGCTTGGGTCAGCATGGCGGGTTGGATGAGACGCAGGTGGTTGGATCTTTGTCGTTGATCGTGTGGGCGATCATCCTGGTCGCCTGCGTGAAATACGCATGGTTGGAAATGAAGGCAGACAATCACGGCGAGGGCGGTATGTTCGCCGTGTTCGCGTTGACACGCAGATATTTCAAATGGATGCCGGTGGTCGCCTGTATTGGTGGAGCGTTCCTGTTGTCGGATTCCGTGTTCACTCCGGCCAACGGCATCCTGTCCGCGGTGGAGGGCCTGGGCTCGTTGGAACCGATGGACGGCTCGTCCTGGTGGAGCCAATCCACGGCGTTGTGGATCGGTATCCTCGTGGTGATCGTGCTATTCATGGGTGCAACGGGCCGGTGTCGGCAGGGTGGGGTCCGCTTTCGGTCCGGTGATGATCGTCTACCTGATGGTGTCCGGACTGGTGGGTTTGTCGTGGCTGGTTCGAAAACCGATGGTCCTATTGGCGTTGGACCCGGTCATGGGTTTGCGTTTCCTGTTCTCCGGTTCGAATCTGGCCGGGTTCGCGGTCCTGTCGGTCGTGTTCCTTGCGATCACTGGCGCGGAGGCGTTGTCCGCGGATCAAGGCCAGTTGGGTCGCGGCAACATCCGTGTCGCATGGGGTCTCGCCCTCGTATGCATCCTGCTGGGCTATTTCGGCCAGGGCGCGTGGATGCTCCAGCATCCCGGTTTCACCGTCACCGCCGAGGGGGTGGCACCGTATTTCGCGATGATGCCCGAATGGTTGCGCCCCATCAGCGTGCTGCTCGCCTTGTTGGCGGGCATCATCGCAAGCCAGGCGTTGATCACTGCCGCATTCTCGTTGGCTGCCGCGGCCGACGGCTTGGGATGGTTGCCGCGCATGCGGACCGTGTATCCAGGTGACACGAAGGGCCAGGTGTGCATTCCCGCGGTCGACGTGTTCCTGTGCGTCGCATGCGTGGGCGTCATGCTGCATTTCAAATCATCCAGCGCAATGGAAGCCGCGTACGGTCTTGCATTGATCGTCGCAATGCTCATGGACACGTTCATGCTCTGGTACTGGATTCGACACGTGGCCCATAGAGCCGCATGGATGGCATGGCTGGCATGCGGGCCGTTCGCCCTGTTGGAATTGGCGTTCCTTGAGGCTTCGCTGGGCAAATTCCTCGAAGGCGGATACATCACCGTCGCCCTCGCCGGACTCATCCTGTTCTGCCTGCGCGCCTGCATCCGTGTGCGTGGTTTGGAACGCGTGCGCCGTCGCATGATACGCGTCGACCATTTGTCCACAATGCTGGAACAGGCCGCCAGCGACGAGAACCGTGATTATGTGGCCGACCAGATCGTCTGGCTGACACCCGACCCGCGTATGGGTATGATTAACCGTGACGTCGCCGTGTCCATGATCCGACGCAAGGCCCGCATGTATTGGGCGGTGACCGTCACTCAGACGAACGACCCCGATAGTGTGGAACGCGACGTGAAGGTCGACGGACGCCTCGTACGCCTGCGGTTCAAGCTCGGTTTCAAGGTGCCGCGCCCGATCTCATAATCGCTTGAAGTGAGTTCCAAATCGGTGTCGGCCTGCTCCTCCCACTCTCCCCGGTTGTCGTCCAGCTATTCATCCGGATCGACTCCGTCAGATAAGGGGGGCTGCGGATGTTTTCTTGGAGACTGAGCGAAAGGTTTTTCGTATGTCCGGTCCCGAAGAACGGGAGCGCGCGGTGGGCCTGTATTTCACCACGCCGATGACCACGGCCCAGGTGGGTGAGGCGC
>OKVG01000778.1_pt1 | contig 18460 bp, 16 predicted proteins | sample 1606981 | NCBI WGS metagenome assembly OKVG01 (sample SAMN03281018, study PRJEB24777) | human gut metagenome | isolation source: fecal sample PR128 from 1 month old male Malay infant, vaginal delivered... | reverse complement strand
CCGACGGAGGAGGTCTTGACCACCGAGGTGCTCCACGTACCGACGCCGGTGACGCGGCTCGTGTCGTACTCGGTTCCGGCGGCCATGAAGTTGCCGACGTCGGTGGACCAGTACCACGTGTTGGGGGCACCGGAATTCTCCCATCCCATCACGCTGCCCATGGTGGCGTTCCATCCGTCAATCGAGATCTTCATGTTGCGCAGGCCTTCCCGGCCCGCGATCCACCTCTCCACGCGCTGGTCGTACAGCTTGAGGTAGCAGTTGGTGACGGTGTTCTCCGTCATGCCGGGGTGGGCCGCCGTCGCATTCGTCACGAGGGTGGTCCACGGCAGGGGCGCGAACCCTCGCAGCCGGATGCCCCACGCGGCGTAGATGCGGCCACCATTCCAGGCGCCGTCGCCCGGGACGATGGCGAGGACCTTCTTCCTGTCACCGGGATTCCACGTGGTGTTGCGCAGGGCCACTCGCCAGCCGTAGGCGCTCGGGGTGTCAGGGAAGGGGGTGGCGTTGGACTGGTCGGAGGAGGTCCCGATGCGTGCGTTCGTCGACGGGTTATAGAAGGTGAGGTTCGAGGACGTCATTGAGAATGACCGTTTGCGCGTCGTGTTGCCGACGGCCTGGGCGTCGCTGAGGGAGGGAGACCGATTGTCGCCTTGAGGGGCCCACGGCTTGAGGATGGGATTGGTGTTCGCCGGTCCGGCCACGGCGGTCAGGCTGTCATTGACCACCTTCGACGTGGCGACGTTCTGGATACCGACGTCGAACCCCAGGGGGAAGGAGGAGTCGAACGACTTGGTGCCGATGTTCTTGAGGCTGATGCCGACATTGCTCAAGCCGGCACCATTGAGTCCGCCGGACTGGTTGAACGAGATCGCCATGTTGACGCCGGTGAGGTCAGGTAGGCTCGACTGGTAGGCGGCGAACCATGAATCGATCTCGGCCGCGGCAGTGCCCGGGCACGAGACGGCGTAGGCGGGAAGGGCTGCTGCGGCGCTCACAGCGGGAACGGCCCACGCCAAACCCTTGGTGATGGTCCGGCGGTTGACGTCGTGCTGCGACATGCGGGTTGACCTCCTGTGGGACGACTGGCTCGAGATGGCGAAGCGGCTGGGGGTACACACGTCGTAGGAAAGAGTACACGAGGGCGGTTGACCCCGCAGCGACATCGTCTCTCGTGGCCCTCGCCACACGCGGGCCACCTGCGTTCCGGGTCCGGGACGAGCCCGCAGGTTAGTCAGTACAGGTGGGTGTACGCCACAGCACGGGACGCGCCTCCCGAGGTACGTTGACGCTGAAGTGGTACTGCATGACGGGCTCGGTGGTGCTCCCGGAGCGTTCCTTCTGTGGGATGTTGAGGAGCGGGATGTCCTTGCTGTCGGAGGTCGGGAAGCCCTTGCAACCATTGCACAACAAATCCTTGTTGCCGTAGCAGGAAGCAGCTGCTCGAATAGTTGGGGGGCAGGTGCTGTTACCGTAGGCAAGCCTGATCGATGTGAGCACCGACCCGATGTCGGTTTCGCTGAAGGAACCGTTGTTGGTGACGATCGAGTCGTTCGGTGCCGGGGGTGCTTCTGCCCGTTTTCGGGTCGTAGTCCTGGACCCGGAGTCCCAAAGAGACCGCGGTGATCCTCGCCTGGGGTAGACCGTAAATGTCACCGGCGCCGGAAGATAAATGCTTGCGCGGTGTTCTGGCGACCGTCCCGTGACCTTGGGGGACGCAACGATACCGTCGCTGTCCGGGGTGCAGATAGCGGTGCTCTAGGTCGTCACACAGGAGATGTCGCTCAGGATGACGACCTGGCTGGGGTGGGCGCTTGACTGAATCGTGCCCGAGTAGGTATTCGCCAACTTGATGGTGACGGTGCCGGGATTGGCGATGGTGTAGGTGACGCTTCCGACCCCCATGGTCGTGGCCGTCACCCAGCCGGAGTGGGCTGTCGTGTTGAGGTTCGACGAGGAGGTCGGGGCGATGACCGCGTTATTGTTGGTCACTTGGATCGTGTCGGTGTAATAGGTGGCCCCCGATGTGGTGGCATTCGAGGTGCGGGCATCCAGGTCGCTGATGGTGAAGGAGATCGGGCCCGTCAGACCGGTGAGGTTGAGGGACATGTACTTACTCGTCGTACCGGCGGAGCCGACCTGCTGCCAACCTGACAGATAGATCCTTACGGGCGCCGGACTCATGGTGAGCCGTTCCTGCGAGTCGGTGGCACCGTTGAGGAAATAGGGGTAGGACCCACCGGAGGTGAAGGTCGCGTCGGCCCACACCGATACGTTGCCGTAGGTCTGGGCCGTACCCGGTCCGTAGGCGTTGGGTTTTCATCCAGCGGTGTGAACCCGGTCTGGGACCACGTCAACGGGACACATGTTGCGCGGGAGGTGTGGCCTTGCCACAGGTGATTTCGCTGAGCGTGACGGCCTGGTCGGGATGGGTGTTTCCATAGCGGTCCGAGACCGGGATCTTTGAACCGTACGCATTCCCGAGCTTGATGGTGACGGGTCCGACTGCGGGATCGGCGACGGTGTACCTGGCGCAGCCGCTGGTCGTACCTGTCGCCACGGTCCAGGAGGTCGTCTTGTCGACGGTGGCGTTGCTCAGCGCGGAGGGCGTGATGATGTTGCCCGACTGGCTCACCTGGACCATGTCGGTGAAGTACTGGGCGTGCGTCGAGTTCCTCGAGCTCGTGTAGGAGTCGAGACCGCAGATCTGAAAGCTGATCGGTCCGCCCGCCGTCGTGGGAAAAGCGAGGACGGTCTCACCGTAATCATTCAACGTCGGGGTGACGCCAGTCGTGACATAGCCCGAGAGGATCAGCGAACCGCCGGAAGACGTCAGGTCGAGGGGGGAGTACGTGGTTTGGCCGGTGTAGTTCCAGTTCCCATGTTTGCTAGCAGCAACGGTGACCGCAGAGCCCGAGCCGTCCGAGGATGCCTGGGAGTAACTACCCGTCGGATTCGCGTAGCCTCTGAGGGACGTCCACGTGTACGAGGAGCATGTCGCATTGCTGATGGCGTACGCAGGGATGGCCGACGCCAGGGAGACGGCTGGAACGGCCCAGGCCGCCCCCTTGACGACGGTTCGACGACTTGTCCGGGTTTTGATCATGGGCGTTCACGATTCTTCCTAACTGCCGGTGAAAGTCGAGCACGGGAGAACCCACAGGCTGTCACGGCAGCTGCCAAGGCGCTACTTATCTCATGCCAACTGTATGAGGTGACTTTGCGCCCGTCAAATCTCACCGTCACCCCCGCAGACCCATGGAGGTCCGTCGTGCTCTCGAAAATTCGACCTTGGAGCGCGTGCGAGGGTTCTCGGTGTCGTCGGGGTCATCATGCTTGGCTTCGCCGTGGCCGGTGGTGGTGTGTGGGCTGTCATGTCGTCGTTCGGTTTCCCGGACGGCTCTCGTTACATTTGGCACCAGTTCATGAATACTTGAATCGCCCTGGGATGTCGGGAGACTCCGAACTTTGGGAAGGTTGGAGTTATGCTAGGCAACACGATCAAGCGCTACCTGGCTGAGTTGAGGACCAGGGTGGTGTGGATGTATCACCAGACCCGCCCGGACTATGCGGGGGATTGGCCGGCGATGGTCAAGGTCGCTGAGCTGGTCGGGGTCTCGTCCCCGGAAACCCTGCGGCGCTGGGTCTGTCAGGACGAGGTAGACCAAGGTCAACGTCTTGGCCTCACGAAGGGTCGGCCCGGATCAAATGCCTGAAGTGAGAGAATGCTGAGTTGAGAAGGGCGAATGCGATCCTGAAGGCGGCCTGGGCTTTCTTCGCGGCCGAGCTTGACCGGCCAGGGCAGTGATCGTCGACTTCATCGGTGAGCATGCCGAGCGGCGTGAGGGGGATGGGTTGTGGTGGGGTGTCGAGCCGATCTGCCAGGTGCTGCGCGAGCATGGCGTGTAGATCGCCCCATCGACCTACTACCAGTGGCGCGACAAGCTGTTCTCCAAGCGTGAGCTGCTGGTCGAGATCCGTCGGGTCTACGAGGCCCACTTCGGTGTCTACGGGGCCGGTAACGTCTGGCTGCAGCTCAACTGGGAAGGTATCCCGGTGGCTCGCTGCAGCGTCGAACGACTCATGCGCGGTGCGGGGCTGGAAGGGGCACGTCGTGGGAAGGTGAAGCGGACCATGATCGCTGGTCCTGCTGCTGAGCGGCCGGATGACCTGGTCAGTCGCCGGTTCGTGCCGTTGGCGCCGGACCGGTTGTGGGTGGCCGACATCACGTATGTGTCGACGTGGTCGGGCTGGGTCTACGTCGCATTGGTCACCGATGCCTATGCCCGCACAATTGTGGGCTGGCGTTCGGGTACCACGATGACTACCCAGCTGGTGCTGGACGCGTTGGAGCAGGCGATCTGGACTCGGTAACGCGAAGGCCATGACTTGACTGGGCTGGTGCATCACTGGGACCGGGGCAGCCAGTACACCTCAATTGTCTTGTCACAGCGTCTTTCGGAAGCCGAGATTGCTGCCTCGGTCGGATCGGTCGGGTCGAGCTATGACAACGCTGTGGCGGAGACGATCAACGGGTTGTTCAAGACTGAGCTGATCAAGCCCTGAGCGCCGTGGAAGGGCGTTGATGAGGTCGAGTTCGCCACCGCGGAAGGGGTCGACTGGTTCAACCACCGACGCCTGTATAAGTACTGCGGCGACATCCCGCCCGCCGAGCTGGAACAGGCCTACTACGCTGACCACACCCAGCCCCATCAGGAGCTGGAACTGTCACACCACTGAGTCCCCGGACTCACCGGGGCGATTCAAGAGCCAGTTTACGCATGGTGTTGAAAGAGGCGTCGGTCTACGACGAATGCGGGTTAATGGTCTTGCGGTGTGGGGCGCTGGGCGATGGCATCGAGAACGCGTGAGTGGGTGGCGATCCATTCGGCCGCGTCGGGGTTGATGCTGTGGGCGACGGTGTCGATCGCTGTTACGTAGTGGGCAAGCCTACGAATCTCAGCTTGTCGGTCAGGGTGAGCGCTGATGAGGGGCTCTTGATGGGAGGCGCGGTTACGGACGTGGCGGATGAGCTCCACGTTTTCCTCGAAGTCGCGTCGGCTACGCCCCGGGTAGTGAGGCATGCCTCCGTTACGCAAGTCAGTGAGAGCTTTCCATACGGTTGCTTCCAGGCGCGGGGTGAGCAGAAAGCGCCAGTTGTCCAGTGACAGACTCGCCACGATCTGATCAGGGGTCGCATCGAGCCCCGCGCGCCGCAGTCGCGCCTTGGCCCTGGCGACGTTACGCGGGAAACCACCGAGCCGATAGCTCGGGGATTCCCACCAACGCCGTATGCCAGTATCGGCGCTCAGGCGCACGTCAATGGAGTTTCTCAGGAGTACCTCGACATGGCTGATGTCTTCCAAGAATGCTTTCGAGATGCGGGTGTTCCACACGTACCACGCATCGACTGGTTCGATCCGGTAGCGGCTGAGCCTGGCGGGTGAGAACCACTCCTGCAACGTCTCACGACTCACCGTGAGAGCGTGGTAAGGTGGGTGACGATAGGCCTCGGGAAGGTCAATGCCGCGAAATATCGGTATACCCCCGAGGTCATTGTTTTGCCCAGGCCCCTCCTCGCATACTTGCGGGGCGTCATTGGCTGCCGTCATCTCGTCTCTTCCCGGTACGTGGCTGTCCATGTTCACGGCCAGGTACGGCAATGAGGTTCACCAACCGGTATCCGCACATGAACCTCCACCAAGCATACGCTGGCAAGCCCCCTCTCGGCCCCACCACAACATCAACTGCCGACTCGAACACCTTTGAGGCAGCGCTTTCGACTTGCGCAACCCCACCCACGACACCGTCCGCTTACTACTCGAAGCTGAGGGATTCAGACCCCACCTACCCCCTCGATTGTGAAGAGCCTCCAAAGCCCGATACAACGTCTGGCGAGACACCGTGAACGACCTCGCCACCGCAGCAACGCACCAGCAGCGCGGGATGGCTTGGTATTAACCCAGCGCAGGGCCCCCGGGCACCAGCCCTAACGACCCCGCCCCGGATGTCGCTAGAGAATAAGCCGCGCGGGAGGACGCCATACCCGCCGACTCATTCCAGTCCGCCACCAGCCGAGCCATATGATCAACCGCGCGCGGTAAATAATCCAGCCACTCACGCCGGTCGTACAAGGAACCGGCCCCGCTCCAGGCATGTGCCCACGACCGCCACAACACATCCAGCTCGACCACCGCGCCCGGAATAGATTCCCACTCCAAATCCGGATCAGCGGCCGCCACGTACCAGGTGCGCCACAACCAATCAACCCACGACCTGAAATCGTTGGCTAACTCGCTATACGTCGGCGTCTCATAAGAATGGATTGGCGGGGGAGTGATCGTCATGTCGGGTCCTTCTTCCGTAATCAGCATCGAACGCGGCCGCCACATCGGCAGGAACCAACCGACGCAACTCGTTGAGTTCCCACCACCCAGGCTGACGCAACCGGGCCGGCTTATGACGGCCCATCACCACGATCGTCTCATCAGCACGCATCGTCTTCAGATCAGCCACCGGGGCCACGTCAACCTCGTGGAACGACCGTGACGTCGTCGTACGACCCCACGTATCAGTCGACCACGACACCGCCTGCATCTCATCGCGGCCAATCAACTCCGACAACGCCCGCAACGACCGCTCATCAGAAATACCAGGCATATACACCCGGCCCCAATGATTCGACATGACCACCGCAGCCTGCTCCCGGCCATACCGGGCCACAATCTGGCCCTCATCCTGCCACACCGACTCCAGCAGACACCCCCTGCCCGCCACCAGCCGAGGCTATCTCAGGCAGCCGCTTGATCGGGGCGACATTGCCCGCCTCATCCAACGCCAACAACAAAAGAGGATCGAGAGGGTGAGACCCATTGGCCGCATACGCCTCCTCCACCTCCCGATACACCGCGTTCACCAGCGTCTCAAACACCGGCGCAAACAACTGCTGCTCTGAGGCATGAATCGCCCCGGTGAGTCCGGGGACTCAGTGGGGCGATTCAAGAGCGTCTCCCCTAGTCGGCTCCACTGTGTCACCAGTGTCACACTGGACCCCACTACGGGTTTCACGATCACGCGACGCCGCCACTCGCCGGCGCACAACAGACGGCCTCGACGCCCCCGACGACCGGCGTGACACACTGTCAGGAATCATCAACCGCCACACCGACTGCACCCGCCGAGTCGAGCCATTCCACTCCGGCTCAAAACCCTCCAGCCGCTCAATCAGACCCGTCTGAGCCAGGCCATCCAACGCCCGAAACACCGTCCGCCGCGACGACGACGTCAACTCCGCCAACGTATCCACACGCGGCCACGCCCAATCATTGTCATCGGCGTAATTCGCCAACGCCACCAACACCAACTTGTGCGTCGGATTCGCCACACACTTCTGCAACGCCCAGTTGACCGCCCAAATCGACATCGCCCACCACCGCTCACGAAACCGTGCCAAACAAAGACGCCAGACCATCAGGCAACGACGGGCCAGATTCGACAGACTCAGGAGGCGTCACAAGGTCGAGACCCACGCGGTCGGAATAATCCACCGACCCGACGGCAACTTCCGAGCGCCAGGAAACCGACCATCGCGACACCACCGAGTGACCGTGGCCGTACTCGTTTCCGGCAGCACCGCGGCGACAGTCTGGGGGGACAGAAGACTGTCAGCGACAGCTTCGACATCGAGATGGGAGGAGGTCATACACATAGCGTGCTACATAGATATGAAAGTGGCAATAATGGAAACATTGACACCATATATGCATCTATGCACCATCTTGTTCATGGCTAAGATTTATGAGCAAGCCCGTGAAGCTGGCCTCATTGACACCTACTCTGCTGATGAAGCTGTCGGCATGACCGTACAGATGTTGCTGTTTAAGAAGCGGTTGAAGTTTCGTGACCTTGCTAGAGCACTGCATGTCTCTCCGGCTACCGCGGGCAAGAGAATTCGTGGAGAGCTCGGATGGTCGGTGACGGATCTCATTGCGACCGCTGAACTCCTCGACGTCCATGTCGAGGACCTCATCCCCAAGCGCAAAGAAAACCAGCCCGCCTCCCAAGGGGGAGACGAGCTGGCCTCTCTCGTAGCGGGGACAGGATTTGAACCTGTGACCTCCGGGTTATGAGACCCTGTGAAGGTGCACCCGCGTTATCCTGCACTTTCCCTCGTAAACACGGGTGATCCCACCCGTCACTCTTCCCGCTGATTCCCGGAAGTACCCTCAAAATCCCTACGGTTGAGAGTCGTTTTGAGGGTAGTTTCGACCCTGCCAGTGTCACCGCCGACTGGCTCTGGATGGGATGGGCACTCCGTGGGTTGATTCACGCGGCACAGCCGCGTCGGGTGATCGTCGGAGAGCGGAACCTGGCGTAAGCGCTGATTCCTCCGAGCACAGCCGGTCGGGTCCGCTCTCGTCCAACTGCTTGGAGGAGATCACCATGACCACCATCACCGACACCACCCCCCGCGTCTGGCCCGCCTGCCTCAACTGCTACAACAACGGTCGCCTCGTCGGCCAATGGGTCAACTGCGCCGACGCCGAGGACGTGACCCTGAAACATCTCCACGAAGACACAGGTGGCCCGTACGCGGGCTGTGAGGAGATCTGGTGTCTCGACCAAGAGAACCTGCCCATCACCGGAGAGATGGGCCTCACCGAGGCTGCACGCTGGGGTGAGTGCTTCGAGGAGACCGGAGCTGACCAGTGGCCTGCCGTGTGTGCGTGGGTCTCCAGCGGCTGCTACACCGCCGAGGGCACCAGTGGCATCCCCAGCCTGTCCGACTTCGAGGACTCCTACCAAGGACAGTGGGGCTCCTTCCGCGAGTATGCCGAGCGGCTCGCCGACGACATCGGCCTCACCGACGGCTGGCCCGAGGAGGCCACTCGCTACTTCGACTGGGACGCCTGGACCCGCGACCTGCGCTTCGACTACACCGTCGCCGACGCTCCCGACGGTGGGGTGTTCGTGTTCCGGAACTGCTGAACTCGCCTGAATCCCTTGGAGGCCCACCCGACCTCTGAGGGATTCGTCTTTCAGTAGAAATCGACCTACCGACGCCCTCCTTCTGCAGGCTACAATGCAACATAACTGATACAATCTGAGACGGAACACTGAGAACAACAGAACCCCGCAGCCTTGACGGTTGCGGGGTTCTTGTCTCTCAAGGATCACCAGTGCCTGAAATCCTCGCCAAGTCGCTTGGCCAGCCACCACACGAGCGCCCCGAACCCCGCCACTCCGCCCAGCGTGCCCACCGCAATGAGCGTCTTGGCCCACCACGCCTGAGCTGCGGTGAACGCGCCCCACGCCCAGCCGAGGAGGGGTCCGAACCCGGCGGCGTAGGCGATGCCACCGACGAGCCCACCGATCACGAGGAGAACGACGGACACAGGCAGCAGAGCGAGGCAGAGCCGCCCGACGGCTGTCCACGTCACCTTGCCCTCCAGAGCCTCCAGACGGGCTTCTACGGCCCGCACAGACGCCACCGCGGCGTCGGCCCGGTCAGTCACCTGCTCGACCTCCTGAGCGGCCTCAGTGACGCGCTGAGCGCCAACCTCGGCCACCTGGGTCTCGAACCCGGCGAGCGTCTGCTCGACCCGGGCCACCGACGGCTCGACCGCCTTGGCAAGGCGAGCATCGAGGATCTTGACGGCGTGCTCGGACAGCTTGTCCGGGTCGATGACAATGCGCCCACGCCTGTTCACCGCCTCTGCCAGGTCAGCCGAGCTCTGGGCCGTCGTCGCGAGCTGCTTCTCGATCCTCGTCATCATCGTGTGCGCGTCCAGGTCCGACCGGCGCACTGACGACCCGTCCGGCAGCTTCACGGCTTCGCTGCTGCTCAGCTGCGAGGCGACGGCGGCGAGCGTCTTCTCGATCTCGCTCAGCCTGTTCCTCGTCTCGTCGTCGAGCTGCGACGTCGAGAGCAGCTCGGGCGGCTGCGAGGTCGACAGACGCTTCAGCCGGATCTCCTGCTGCTCGTCCATCACCTTCACGTACCCGCTCAGGTCGTTCACGGCCTTCGTCAGCTTCGTGAGCTGCGAGGCTTGCGCGTCGAGCTGCGACATCAACGCCTGCAACGTTTCCGAAGTCTGCTGCTGCGCGTCGGCTTCCCTCATCGTGTCCAGCAATCCCATGGCGGGCTCCCTTCTCTGCTCGGTAGTCGAAGATCTGTTGGGTTCCCTCGGCGGTGAACTCAGGTGTGAGTGCCGACGCCTTCTTGCGGCCCCACTTGCCGTTGTCGCCCCGCCTCATCGAGTAGGTCCAGCCGTCGCGGTCGGTAACCTTCAACCTGACCCCGCGCTCGGCCAGCACCTGCTCGAACGCGGCACGGTCGAGGCTGCACGGGTCGGCCAGTGCCTCGTACACGTGGTCGCCGAGGGTCTGCTCGAATCCGCCGGGGGCGAACTGCTCACGGCGCAACTCCCAGTCGGGCTTCGGAGCGATCGGGTTCGGGTTGGGCTCCAACCCGTTCTCGATGAGGACCTGGTCGTTGACCTGACGCAGCCCGTGCGACCACGACGTGTTGCGCTTGAGCGCCTTGCCGGTCAGCTCGTCGTGGTTGACGACGACGATGTGCGCGTGGACGTGCTCACCGTCCGCGTCAACGTGCACGACCACCATGTGCTCGGCGCTGTACGCAGCCCTCGCGAGCTGACTCGCGATGTCGACGGCACGGGCGATGTCCTCAGGCTTGGTGATGTCGAACTTCTTCGGGTCGAACGCGAGGATGAGGTTGTAGACCTCGTTCTTGCGCCCGTGTGCCTTCGCCTGAGCCTCGGCGTACTCGATGAACTCCTCAGGGGAGCCCATCGTGCAGGCGTACCCCGCGGCTCGCGTCGTGCCGTCGGCGACATGCTGACGGTTCTGCTCGCCACGTCCGTACAGCACGTACGCCACCGAGCTGCGAACACTCAGCCCGCTCGCGATCTTCACGTTCGCGCTCACAGCCGCGTCCCATCGCCAAGGTCGGCACGCAACCCAAGCATCACCGCACACGCCTCGTCGAGCCGAGCGTCATCGACGACGACGTTGATCGACTCGCCGTCCTTGCGTGCACGAGCGATGTCGCGCCGCAAGCCCTCGAAGGTCGCGCCGATCCTGCGGAGCGTCTCGACCTTCGCGCCATCGATCTGACGGTCTCGGCGGGGAAGAGCCGCCATGCGTTCGATGCTGAGGACCTCGCTACGGCGAGAGTCCAACGCATCACGCACGACGGCACGCACCCATGCACTCGGCTTGACGCCGAGTGAGCGAGCACGCTGAGAGACCTCAGTGTGCTCGGAGCGGGAGAGACGCACATCCAGATGAGCTGTCAGCCTCTCCCGCGAGGTGGATACCCCCGAGTCAAAGGACGCATTGGAGGGGTACCCATGACGGCCAGCAGGGATCTTGTCCGACAACTTCGCTTCGCTCGTGTCGTCCAAGATCTGCTGGCCCCCGTCCTCGGTCGCTGCGCTCCCTGCGGGCGAGGGGTGTGTGGACACGCTGCCAGCAGCGCGACGACGGATCACCCGTTCCACGGCTGCCTCACCTCCTCGCAGTCCTCGGGGGCATCGGCAGACGGGGTGACGGGCTCCGCGGCATACTCTTCTGCCGCCCGCTTCGCCTTGGCCGAGCGCTTCGCCTTCTCGGCGGCGATAAGCTCCCGCGCCTGTGCGGCCAGATTGTCGTAGACGTCGGCGTGGTGCTCCTTGAGCCCCTCGATGACCTTTGCGTCGACCCTGCGCTGCTCGGCAGCGGCATCGCGCTTGAGCTTCGCGATGCGGGCATTGGCCTTCGCGCGCTCAGCGGCGATCAGCTCGTCAAGATGGGTGGACTCACTCATTGTTGTTCCTTCCGGTCGAGCGACCATTTGGCCGCAGGTTGGTAATGCACTTCTTGATCGACCAGTTGTCGACCGACCCGTCCTCGCGTAGGACGAGGAAGTTGCGGGTGCCCCATTCGGGGATGAGTACGACGACGATGGCGTCGACACCCACCCCGTGCTTCCGAGGGGCGTCAGGGTGGTTGGACAGGAGAGCACGCGCGAACGCATCGTCGGAGCCGGTCAAGATCTCCCCAAGCCCGGCCCGGTTGAGCACGTGGCTCGCGTGGGTACGGACATCGCCCTTGGTGGCGAATGTCAAGGTGCCGACGGTGTAGGTCATCGGGCGACCTCCGCAGCCTTGGCGGCGACAGCAACACTAAACGGATCGACAGCGAGCATGTCCTCGACAAATGGCTCGATAGCGTCCAGGTCGATGTCAATCTGCCGCTCGGTCTTCGAGCGCGCATGGGACCAGAACCGCTCCTTCGGACGCGGTAGTCCGAACCTCTCGAACGCATCCAGCCGCTCGGCCAGCGGGCGGCCAGTCCCGAGCCACGGAATGTCGATGACTCCCTGGCGCTGGGCGATCACGATGCCCTTGGCGATGTGATCCAGTCGCTCGGCCTCGGCGACGGAGCAGTCTTCGTCCAAGAGCACCTGGAGTCGGTCGAAGTAGTCCAGCCACTGGTCGCGTGTCCGGCGCACCGGCGAGCGATCCCACACGGGCTCACCCAGCTCGTCGTCCCAACGCTTCAAGCCCCGGTCGACAGACCGGCCCAGCTCGACCTCCTCGGGGGAGTTCCAGGGCACGGTGCGGACATGAGCGACCTCGAAGACCTCATCGCCCACCATCACCATGTTGGCTGTCATGCCGTCGGGCACCGGGCGACGCTTGCGGTCGAACTCGATGGTCTGCTGCTTGTGGACGACGATGGGGGAGAAGTCCAGCCGGTTGTGGACGCGGGTCAGCTCCTCCATCGACGGGAAGACCTTCATCGTCACCGGCAGCGCCCCCTCGCGACAGACCATGAGGTCGTACATGTAGTCCCGGTCTGCCTGGCTGTCCTCCTCGATCCCCTCGGGCAGCTTGTATCCGCCGTGGGCGAGGACCCCACCGGGCTGACGGGAGAAGTTGGCCCGCGTTGTGACGTTGAGAAGATCGGTCTGGGTGTGCTTCTCCTCCCACATGTCACGCGAGCCGGTGAGAGCCTCACGGGTCTCGCGCCACAGCTCCGACAGCCCGAACAGGTCCAGGCCATCCACGACAGACAGCTCGGCGTCGGTGATGAACCCGTCAGTCGTACACGACGGTGTGGAGTACCCCAGGTCGTGCAGCTCGTTAAGTGTGGCCAACAGCACTGCACGGGGAAGGGAGGTGGTCATGGAGGCATGCCACGGGGACGTGATCGCCGAACCACCCACCTCGTCGCGCTCCTGCGCCCAGGCGTCCCAGCCGCGTTGACCCATGACGCCCTGGGCGAGCTTGCCGTAGGGGGAGTTGGCCATCAGCTTGAGCACGGTCTGCTGGAAAGACTTCTTACCGAATTCCTTCTTGGCTTGTGCCCGGTCGTCCAGCAGCGTCTTGTAGGGGCGGCGAAGCAGACGCGACGGCGTGCCGTCCTCAAGGCGCAGGGTGCGCCCAAAGTGCCCGATCTGGCACATCACGCGCGCACCCAGCTTCAGCGCCAGCCAGACTTCGGGAGCCATTGACCACACACCACGTGCACCGCCCGACGTCCGGGGGTAGACCATCGACCCATCGACGGGCACGGGCAGACAGGGGAAGGCCACCGCTTCTGGGAACTCGAACGTGACGAACCCGGTGAACGGTGTCAACGGGCCACCCTCGACGAAGTCGTCCAGCGACAACTCGACGTTGTTCACCGTCCGCAGGATCACGCCGTCGGGGTGCAGGTAGTCGACGTCCCAGATGGTCGAGCTTGCCGTCGGGTAACACGACTGAAGGTCGAGGTCGTGCGTGGTCTGCTCGAACAGCCCCAGCTCGGCGCTCATGTTATAGCCGCCCCGGAAGGACAGGGCGCAGGCGTGAATCCACGTGGCCGCCGCACCGTCCAGCGGTTGCAGCTCACGCTGTCGGTAGTAGGCGAGCTGGTTCTCGATGCTCACGGTTTGCTCGGTCTTCTTGGTGACTTTCTCCAGCCCGCCGAAAACATGGTTGAAGCTGATCTGGTGACCGATCGCAGGCAAAGGCTTGCCAATACATCGCTCCCCGAGCTCCGTGGTGATGATGCCGCGTACGGCACGGGCGGCAGCCGTCGGCAGCGTCAGCGCGACCTCCTGGTGCTCGCCGTACATCTGGCTGACGTCCTCCAGGGCGATCACGGCGTCGTTGGAGGCATAATCGAGGAACTCCGCAGGGGACGCGACCAGGTACTCGTCCATGCGAGCAATCCAGTCCCCGGGAACATCAAGTTTCGCCACGCCCACGGCGTCGCCCAGCTCGGACAGCTTCGAGGCACCCGACTGCGCCATCGTGTCGCGGATCGAGACCACCACAGGACGTGCCCACCGCTTGTTCTCACCGGGAAGCACCCATTCGACGGGCTTGGGCGAGACCATGCCCGCACTGGCAGAGATCACCGCACGCAGGATGTCCGGCTCGCGGTCGTCCAGCCGACGATTCCGATAGCCCGAGTAGCCAGCCTTCGCCCGCCGGCGCTTCCTACTCGTCGGGTAGGAAGCATCCCACGTGTTGTGCATCTTCACCGGGTCGACGAACGTCGTCAGGTCGGCGTTCTGGAAGTGCGCCACGAGCGTAATCGGCAGTGCGTGCGCGTGGTCGCCCTTCTGTCGGAACCACCACTGGCGATGCCACTTGCCGTCGGCATCCACGACGTCGGCCCGGGGCACGCCCCGGGCCGTCCAGCCCTCGGCCAACGTGTGCTCGTGCAAACCCAACGCCGTGATGGCCAGCTCCAGCGCCTTACCGAACGACAACCGCGCCACCCGGCGACCACGAGGACCGGGGTAGGGGGTAGGCAGGATGACGGCCAACCGCAGCCGCTCACGGTCAGTCGGATCGATGGCGGCGAACTGGTAGGACACGATGCGCCGCGTGACCTGCTCGCTCTCACCGATCCAACCGCGATCAGGATCGATCGTGTCGACGGTGACGAACTCGGTGTCGAACCCAATGACGATCGACCCCTTTCCCGAACGCATCCTCTCCACCGACGGATACGAACCGAAGCCGCCCGCCGCGCGGGTGGCCGTCCGCTCGACCGTCTTGGTCAGCACGACGAACGAGGCCGGGTGCTTGCGCGAGGTCGAGGTGTCGGCAACTCGGCTCACCCGCCACCCGCTGGCGGCAGCGGCGGCAATGGGGCCTTCCCCATAGGGGGTTGCCGCCAGTGACCTCTGACTAGGGGTTTTACCCTCTTTTTGCGTCCCGATAACGTCTTTTCGGGACGCAATGGTGTCTTTGACACCGGTCTTCGCGACGGTCTGCCCAGTGGTGATCTTCCCGCTCATCGCGCACCCCCGGTCGTCACGCGACGGGAGTGCCGGAACTCCTCGAGGTCCTCGACAAGATAGGCGACCAGACCGTCGCCGTATTTGAGATATGTGGGGCCGATGCCTTGTGAGCGCCAGTTGGCCAACGTTTTGGGTGTAGGTCGACCACCGAGGAAGGCTGAGGCCTGTTCGGGTGAGAGAGCCGCTGACGGCGGGGTTACGGATGGGGCAGATGCGTCGTCCCGAGCGGACCGGGTACCTGGAGAGAGTTGTGACATGGAACGTCCTCGATCAAAACTGATCGGGGGCTCCGGGGTACCGACTTCCGGCGGCGCTTGGTAGCGCTACGGCCTATTTCGCCGCGACTGGCCCTCCTTAAGGGTCCGGCTCCTCGTCCAGCGGAAGCCCATGTTTTTACCGGGTAGCCACCCGGCCCTGCGCAACCGCCTCGCGGCCCCTATCGAACGCGACCCCCAAGTCTGACGTCGACGTGCCGCCTATCCATCGACCCGTGGGATCGACTTCATGGCCTCGATCCTACACGACACGTCAACCCTGTCAAGCCCAACTATTCCCTAGGCAACCCGAGGCACCCTCAATGTTGCTTTTATACCCTGTAACTTCTACCCTCAGAGGCGTGATGGTCAGAGCAAGCAACGCGAAACTCGAGCCCGGCAAACACTCCATCGACCGGGCCACCCCTGCCAAGCAGCCGGACGGCACCTACTGGCTACGCTGGCGCATCTGCCTGTACGACGGTCGGGTCAAGTCTGTCAGGACCCAAGGCCGCACCGTCGGTGAGGTCCGCGCACGAGCCCGGCTCAAGGCAGCAGAGATCCTCGCCACCTCCACCGATGGCTCATGGAAGCTCAGCGACAACCTCTGCGCCTACATCGACCGGGTGTCCACACCCGCTATCGAGGCGGCCCCACTAGCCGACAACAGCAAAGCCCGCTACGGAACCGCCCTCGACCAATTGAAGGGGGTGCTTGTCGGACACACCATCGGCACCGGCATGAGGTTTCGGGCGCTGGAGAAGGCACTCCAGACCGTTGCCGAAAGGCACGGCAGCGAGAGCGCCCGACAGGCCCGTACCGTGCTCGGTAAGTACGTCATTCAGCAACTCATTCGCGACGAGGTGCTGACCAGCAACCCGATCAGTGGTATGTCGATCGATCTGACCAGTCACAAACCCGTGCGTCCCCAGCCCGAGCGAGCCTTGACGCTCGACGAGTTCACCGCCGCCATCGACTGGCTGTTGACCCTCGACCCCTCCGACGACATTCCCGAGACCAAGCGGGGGCGTGGCGGTCCAGCCGCTGCCATCGCCAAGCGACGTGCGCTCATCGATCTGGCGCTCCTGCAAGCGTGCAGCGGTCTGCGCGTGACTGAGGCCAACGCCCTGACATGGGATGTGTTTGACGACTCCGCCGAGGTGTCGAAGTCCAAGACCCACCGAGGCCGCGTTGTGCCGCTGCTGTTCGACGACGTTGTCGAACATCTGGCTCGTCGACGTGAACTGGGCGGTACCTACGTGATCGGTGCACCGACCGACGGCACCAGGCAATGGGACCGCGACCACTGCCGCAAAGCGTGCGCCACGTTCTACCCGGAAATCGGCAGGGCCATCGGGTCGACTGGGGTCTTCGAGCATGGCCGGACCCACATCTGGCGCAAGACGCTCAACTCGCTCATGCTGGACGTACCCGAGCCCATTCGTGCTGCCTACTTCGGTCACGACGCCGAGGTCAACCGTCGCTATTACACCGACACTACCGACGTGAGCCCGATCCTCAACGCCGCCCGGAAGCTGCGCTAAGAGTAGTTTTGAGGGTATCGGTGAGAATGACGAAGGGCCGCTGACTCGCGTATAGCCTAGTCAGCGGCCCTTTCTCGGTAGCGGGGACAGGATTTGAACCTGTGACCTCCGGGTTATGAGCCCGGCGAGCTACCGAACTGCTCCACCCCGCGTCGACCTGCTCGACTATACAGATCACACTGGTGCAATACAAATCGGGGTGGGATGTGCCCGAACGATCGGCGCATCACCCCCTATCTGCGACGTCCGTTCGGTCGCCTTCGGAAACCGTGCACATCTGACTGCAGTACTGACCCCCGCAGACTGCGTGAGGTCGGGGGTGGTTATGCTCATTCGCAGGGCACCACGCCCGAAGGGAGCATGACCAGACGATGCGAGGCCAGTTGAAGGCTGCGGGACTTGCCGTGGCAGTGGCTCTGTCGACCACCGGAATTACCGGCTGCCAGTCCACAGAAGAGGGAGTTCTCACCATTGGGGCGACGGCTGCTCCGCCGACACTGGACTTGGTGTCAAATGCTGCCGCAGCGATCCCGCAGGTTCTCCTCTACAACGTGTACGAGACCCTCATCCGCGTCGACGACTCGGGCAAGCTCGTCGGTCTGCTGGCGAAGTCGTGGCAGCTGTCCGAGGACGGACTTCACCTCGCCTTCCACCTCGATCCCTCGGCGCGCTTCGCATCCGGGGCCGCGGTGAACTCAGCGGCGGTGAAGGCATCTCTGGAGCGGATGAGAGCCGAATCCGCCAGCCCCGTCAACCAGGCGAACCTGTCGGCAGTCAAGGCCATCCGTACCCCTGACGACGCCACCGTCATTCTTGACCTGTCCCATCGCGACAACTTCCTGTTGTTCAACCTGGCCAGCACATCGGGTGTCGTCATTGATCCCGCCACCAAGGATCTGGCCACTCGGCCGCAAGGATCTGGCCCCTACGTCGTCACCGAGTTCACGCCGGGTCACTCGGTGACCTTGTCGCCGTCCCCTCATCCGTGGCACGAGGGGGGCCGTCCCACCGTTCGCTTCTCGTACTACTCGGACCCGACCTCGCAGACAGCCGCCCTGCTGTCGGGAGACCTTGACGTCGTCTCTGATCTGACGACTCCCCAGGCCCTCTCCCGCTTCACGAGCAACCCGGCCTACCGGGTCCTGCGAGGAACCACCAACGGCGAGGTCGTGCTGGGTATGAACAACACCTCCAAGCCGCTTTCAGACCGACGGGTTCGGCAGGCCATCCTCATGGCGATTGACCGCAACGGATTGCTGGACGTCGTGTGGAATGGCCAGGGAACACTCATTGGCTCGATGGTTCCACCCACAGACCCGTGGTTCACCGACCTGTCCCACACCTGGCCCTATGAC
>OKVG01000771.1_pt1 | contig 18716 bp, 13 predicted proteins | sample 1606981 | NCBI WGS metagenome assembly OKVG01 (sample SAMN03281018, study PRJEB24777) | human gut metagenome | isolation source: fecal sample PR128 from 1 month old male Malay infant, vaginal delivered... | reverse complement strand
CTATTAAGTAATTGGGATATGGAAAATTTTCACAAAGAATGAACGACGCACGTCGAACCATTCAATATGCAGGAGGCAATCAGGGGAATGAGAAAAGTTAAAATCATTACGGCTGAACAAGCAGCTCAGCTGGTAAAGGATAACGATACGATCACATCGATCGGGTTTGTCAGCAGCGCCCATCCGGAAGCGTTGACCAAAGCCTTGGAAAAACGGTTTTTGGAAACGAACAAACCGCAGAACCTTACCTATATTTACGCAGGTTCGCAAGGGATTCGCGACGGCCGCGCTGCCGAACACCTGGCTCATACGGGCCTTTTGAAACGGGCCATCATCGGTCATTGGCAGACCGTACCGGCAATCGGGCAGTTGGCTGTCGATAATAAAATCGAAGCCTATAACTTTTCTCAAGGCACCCTCGTTCATTGGTTCCGTGCTTTGGCCGGTCATAAGCTCGGCGTCTTCACCGATATCGGTTTGGAAACCTTCTTGGATCCCCGTCAGCTCGGCGGCAAACTGAATGACGTCACCAAGGAAGACTTAGTTAAACTGATTGAAGTCGAAGGCCATGAACAGCTTTTCTATCCGACCTTCCCCGTACAGGTTGCTTTCCTCCGCGGTACCTATGCCGATGAATCGGGCAACATTACCATGGATGAAGAAATCGGGCCCTTTGAAAGCATTTCCGTAGCCCAGGCCGTTCACAACTGTGGCGGTAAAGTCGTCGTCCAGGTCAAAGACGTCGTCGCTCACGGCAGCCTCGACCCGCGGATGGTCAAGATCCCCGGTATCTATGTCGACGATGTCGTCATCGCCGCTCCGGAAGATCATCAGCAGACCTATGACTGTCAGTACGATCCGTCCTTAAGCGGTGAACACCGTGCCCCGGAAGGCGCTGCTGATGAAGTACTCCCCATGAGTGCCAAGAAAATCATCGGTCGCCGCGGCGCTTTGGAACTGACTGAAAACGCCGTCGTCAACCTCGGCGTCGGCGCTCCGGAATACGTTGCCTCCGTTGCCGGTGAAGAAGGAATCGCCGATACGATTACCCTGACCGTCGAAGGCGGTGCCATCGGCGGCGTACCGCAGGGCGGCGTTCGATTCGGTTCTTCCCGCAATGCCGATGCCATCATCGACCATACGTATCAGTTCGACTTCTACGATGGCGGCGGCTTGGATATGGCTTATCTGGGCCTGGCTCAGTGCGACAGCACGGGCAACATCAACGTCAGCAAGTTTGGTACCCACGTTGCCGGCTGCGGCGGCTTCCCGAATATTTCTCAGCAGACCAAAAACGTCTTCTTCTGTGGCACCTTTACGGCCGGCGGCCTGAAAGTCGCTGTAGAAGACGGCAAGGTCAAGATCCTTAAAGAAGGCAAGTCCAAGAAATTCATCAAAGCCGTCGATCAGATTACCTTCAACGGTTCCTACGCCGCTCGCAATGGCAAGCGCGTCCTCTACATCACCGAACGCTGCGTCTTTGAATTGACCAAAGACGGCTTGGCCCTCGTCGAAGTCGCACCGGGCATCGATATCGAAAAAGATATCTTAGCTCACATGGACTTCAAACCGATTATTAACAACCCCAAAACCATGGACGCCCGCATCTTCCAGGACGGCCCCATGGGACTGAAAAAATAAAGCTTCTCGCCATAAAGGAGACCTTACTATGAAACCAATGAGACTCCATCACGTAGGCATCGTCTTGCCGACGTTAGAAAAAGCCCATCAATTCATGCAGAATAACGGCCTTGAAATCGACTATGCCGGCTACGTCGACGCTTACCAGGCCGACCTCATCTTTACCAAATTCGGTGATTATGCAAGCCCTATCGAAATGATCATCCCGCACTCCGGCGTCCTCACCAAATTCAACGGCGGCCGCGGCGGCATCGCCCACATCGCCTTTGAAGTCGACGACGTCGAAGGCGTCCGTAAAGAAATGGAAGCCAACTGCCCGGGCTGCATGCTCGAACAGAAGGCCGTCCAGGGGACGGATGATATCATCGTCAACTTCCGCCGTCCTTCGACCAACCAGGGCATCCTCGTCGAATACGTTCAGACGACGGCGCCCATTACGGGACGTGGCGAAGATCCTTTCGTAAAAGCCATGGGGGCCGAAAAGGGAAAGCTTCGCGAACCGTGGCACCCCATGCGTCTTCACCATATTGGCATCGTCCTGCCGACTTTGGAAAAGGCTCATGATTTCATAGAAACCAACGGCCTTGAAGTCGACTATTCCGGCTTCGTCGACGCCTACCATGCCGACCTCATCTTTACCAAGAAAGATAAAAACAGCACGCCCATTGAATTCATCATTCCTCGCGAAGGCGTCTTGAAGGACTTCAATCACGGCAAGGGCGGCATTGCCCACATCGCCTTTGAAGTCGACGACGTCGAAAAGGTACGGCAGATCATGGAAGGCCAGCAGCCGGGCTGCATGCTGGAAAAGAAAGCCGTTCAAGGCACAGACGACATCGTTGTCAACTTCCGCCGTCCCAGCACGGACGCCGGCATCCTCGTCGAATACGTCCAAACCGTTGCGCCCATTAATCGCAGCAATCCCAATCCGTTTCAGAATTGATTTTTGTGAAAAAAGGTGACCATCATGTATACTCTCGGAATCGATGTTGGTTCGTCTTCTTCGAAAGCCGTCATTTTGGAAGACGGTAAGAAAATCATTGCCCAGGCCGTCGTTGAAATCGGTACCGGTTCATCCGGTCCGGAACGGGTCTTGGACGAAGTCTTTGAAAAGACGAACTTAAAGATAGAAGATATGGCGAATATTATCGCCACCGGCTACGGCCGCTTTAATGTCGACTGCGCCAAAGGCGAAGTCAGCGAAATTACCTGCCATGCGAAAGGTGCCCTCTTTGAATGCCCGGGCACGACGACCATCCTCGATATCGGCGGCCAGGACGTCAAGTCGATTAAGCTCAACAGTCAGGGCCTGGTCATGCAGTTCGCCATGAACGACAAGTGCGCTGCCGGTACGGGCCGTTTCCTCGACGTCATGTCCAAGGTACTGGAAATCCCCATGTCTGAAATGGGGGACTGGTACTTCAAATCGAAGCATCCTGCCGCTGTCAGCAGTACCTGCACGGTCTTTGCCGAATCGGAAGTCATTTCCCTTTTGTCGAAGAACATCCCGAAAGAAGACATCGTAGCCGGTGTCCATCAGTCCATTGCCGCTAAGGCCTGCGCCCTCGTGCGCCGCGTCGGTGTCGGCAGCGACCTGACCATGACCGGCGGCGGTTCCCGCGACCCCGGTGTCGTAGATGCCGTATCGAAAGAATTAGGTATCCCTGTCAGAGTAGCCCTTCATCCTCAGGCCGTTGGCGCCTTGGGAGCCGCTCTGATTGCTTATGATAAAATCAAGAAATAAGTCAAAGGAGAGAACAGAATCATGAGTGAAGAAAAAACAGTAGATATTGAAAGCATGAGCGCCAAGGACGCCCTTGGTTACTTCTTGCCGAAAGTCGATGAAGACGCACGCAAAGCTAAAAAAGAAGGCCGCCTCGTTTGCTGGTCCGCTTCGGTAGCACCTCCGGAATTTTGCACGGCTATGGATATTGCCATCGTATATCCGGAAACCCACGCTGCCGGCATCGGTGCCCGTCACGGCGCTCCGGCTATGCTCGAAGTTGCTGAAAACAAAGGCTATAACCAGGATATCTGTTCCTACTGCCGGGTCAACATGGGCTACATGGAACTCATCAAACAGGAAGCCCTTACGGGTAAAACGCCGGAAGCTTTGAAAAATTCGCCGGCTTCTCCCATTCCCCTTCCGGACGTCGTCCTCACCTGCAACAATATTTGCAATACCCTCCTCAAATGGTATGAAAACCTGGCTAAAGAACTGAACGTTCCTCTCATCAACATCGACGTACCGTTCAACCATGAATTCCCGGTTACGAAACACGCAAAACAGTACATCGTCGGCGAATTCAAACATGCTATTTCTCAGCTCGAAGAACTCTGCGGCCGTCCCTTTGACTATGAAAAATTCTTTGAAGTTCAGAAACAGACTCAGCGCTCCATCGCTGCCTGGAATAAAATCGCAACCTACTTCAAATATAAACCGTCGCCGCTCAACGGCTTTGACCTCTTCAACTACATGGGCCTCGCCGTTGCCGCTCGTTCCTTAAACTACTCTGAAATCACGTTCAACAAATTCCTCAAAGAATTGGATGAAAAAGTTGCCAACAAGAAATGGGCTTTCGGCGACAATGAAAAATCCCGTGTTACCTGGGAAGGCATTGCCGTTTGGATCGCTCTCGGCCACACCTTTAAAGAACTGAAGGGCCAGGGCGCTCTCATGACCGGTTCGGCTTATCCTGGCATGTGGGACGTTTCTTACGAACCGGGCAACCTCGAATCCATGGCAGAAGCTTATTCCCGCACGTACATCAACTGCTGCCTCGAACAGCGTGGTGCCGTTCTTGAAAAAGTCGTCCGCGACGGCAACTGCGACGGCCTGATCATGCATCAGAACCGTTCCTGCAAGAACATGAGCCTCCTCAACAACGAAGGCGGCCAGCGCGTTCAGAAGAACCTCGGCGTACCGTACGTCATCTTTGACGGTGACCAGACCGATGCCCGCAACTTCTCAGAAGCTCAGTTCGATACCCGTGTCGAAGCTTTGACCGAAATGATGGCAGACAAAAAAGCCAGTGAAGGAGGAAATCACTAATGAGTCAGATTGATGAACTTATCAGCAAATTTCAAGAAGTATCCAACCATCCTCAAAAGACGGTTTTAAACTATAAAAGCCAGGGCAAACGCCTGGTCGGCATGATGCCTTACTATGCTCCGGAAGAAATCGTATACGCTGCCGGCTGTCTCCCTGTAGGCATGTTCGGTGCCCAGAAGCCGCAGATCGCAGCCGCTCGTACCTATCTGCCTCCCTTTGCTTGTTCTTTGATGCAGGCCGATATGGAACTCCAGCTCAACGGTACCTATGACTGCCTCGACGCCGTCATCTTTTCCGTTCCCTGCGATACCCTTCGCTGCATGAGCCAGAAATGGCACGGCAAGGCTCCGGTCATCGTCTTTACCCATCCTCAGAACCGTAAGATCCGCCCGGCTGTCGACTTCCTCAAAGCCGAATACGAACACGTCCGCTCTGAATTGGAACGCATCCTCGGCGTCAAGATTTCCGACCTTGCCATCCAGGAAGCTATCAACGTATACAATGAAAACCGCCGCACCATGCGCGAATTCTGCGACCTCGCTGCTCAGTACCCGCAGATCTTCACGCCGGTAAAACGTCACGACGTCATCAAAGCTCGTTGGTTCATGGACAAAGCTGAACACACGGCCCTGGTTCGTCAGCTCATCGACGCTGTCAAAAAAGAACCGGTACAGCCGTGGAATGGTAAGAAAGTCGTCCTTTCGGGCATCATGGCCGAACCGGATGAATTCCTCGATATCTTCAGCGAATTCAACATCGCCGTCGTCGCCGATGACCTGGCTCAGGAATCCCGTCAGTTCCGCACGGATGTACCGTCCGGTATCGATCCTTTGGAACAGCTTGCCCAGCAGTGGCAGGACTTCGACGGCTGCCCCCTGGCACTGAACCCGGACAAACCGCGTGGACAGATGCTCATCGACATGACCAAGAAATACAATGCCGACGCCGTCGTCGTCTGCATGATGCGTTTCTGCGATCCTGAAGAATTTGACTATCCGATTTACAAACCGGAATTCGAAGCTGCCGGCGTCCGCTACACCGTCCTCGACCTCGATATCGAATCGCCGTCCTTGGAACAGCTCCGTACGCGTATCCAGGCCTTCTCGGAAATTCTCTAAGCCTTTTGGTTTCACTTGGGCGGGACCCCGTGAGGAGCCGGCCACATAACATACACCTGTCGTCCCTGGCAGGCTGCATAGCTTGAAGCCCGTTTCAAGCGGGCTTTGGGCTATCAATGATGCTTTAAAGACGGCCTCGCCGTTTTTAAATATAAAGATATACACATAATCTTTTAGGAGGAAATTCAATCATGGATTTTAAACTTTCTGAATTACAGCAAGATATTGCCAATCTCGCAAAAGATTTTGCTGAAAAAAAATTAGCTCCTACTGTAAAAGACCGCGATGAAAAAGAAGTTTTTGACCGCGCTATCCTCGATGAAATGGGCACTCTCGGCCTTCTCGGTATTCCTTGGGAAGAAGAAAATGGCGGCGTTGGCGCCGACTTCCTCAGCCTCGTTGTAGCCTGCGAAGAAGTCGCTAAAGTCGACCCCTCCATTGCCCTCAGCTTCGAAGTACATACCATGCTCTGCTCCTGGCCGATCTGGAAATTTGGCACGGCTGAACAGAAAGCCAAATTCCTCAAACCCTTGGCAGAAGGCACGAAACTCGGCGCTTTCGGTCTTACCGAACCGAATGCCGGTACCGATGCTTTGAACGGTTCCACCTCGGCTGTTAAGAACGAAGACGGCAGCTACACCCTGACCGGTTCTAAAGTCTTCAACACCAACGGCGGCGAAGCCGATATCACCGTTGTCTTCGCTTCGACGGACAAATCGAAGGGCGCTAAAGGCATGAGCGCTTTCATCGTTGAAAAAGGCATGGAAGGCTTCACCTACGGCAAGAAAGAAGTTAAAATGGGTATCCGCGCTTCTGTACAGCGTGAACTCGTATTCCAGAACGTAAGAATCCCGGCTGAAAACCTCCTCGGTAAAGAAGGAGAAGGTTTCAAGATCGCTATGATGACCCTCGACGGCGGCCGTATCGGTGTCGGCGCTCAGGCTCTCGGCATCGCTGAAGGCGCATACAATGCAGCTCTCCAGTATGCAAAAGAACGTACCCAGTTCGGCAAACCGATCGGTAAGTTCCAGGCTATCAGCTTCATGCTCGCCGATATGAAACTCAAGATTGAAACGGCTCGCCTTGCTGTATATCAGGCTGCTTGGAAGATGGCTCAGCCCGACGTTAAATCCTACTCTGTCGATGCTGCTATCGCTAAGAAGTACGCTTCTGATGTCGCTATGCAGGTAACCACCGACGCTGTTCAGGTTTTCGGCGGCTACGGCTTCACTCGTGAATATCCGGCTGAACGCTACATGCGTGATGCTAAGATCACCCAGATTTATGAAGGTACTAACCAGGTACAGCAGATGATCATCTCTGGTGCCATCCTCAGATAATCAAAGGGTTTCCTAACCAAACTCTCCTCCTTTTGAAACACGTATAGAAATAGTATATAGTATGAGATAACAACCGCTTACATAAAGGCCCTGCATTCGGAATAGTGCAGGGCCTTTTTTTATGGAAAATGTATTCAATTTTATGACCAAACGAAGAAAGGGGTGACGGTGCGAAATGGGCTGTCAGCCCGTGACGACGAAGGCGTTGTACAGTTTGAGGAGGCGGATATCTTCTTTTGAAATGCGCAGTGTATCGGCGAAGTCCTTCGTTATTTTTTCCGGCTTTTTGCTGATCCATAATTTAGTGGCAACGGGCATGAAGGGGCGAAAAGAGATGCCTTTTCCCATCGCCCATTTATGAGGCGCATCGAGGAAGGGAGCTAAGATGTTGATCATATAGAGCTCCATAGGTGACGTGGTGTGCTCCATGACCAGATTGGTGATGGAGTCATAATGCTTCATATAGCCGGTATAGGTGTTTTCGCAGTTCTGATACTGTTCAGGGTTCTCACAGTTCATATACATGGCGATGGCGAAGCTGCCGTCGGGCCGGCGGGATAAGATGTCGATGACACTGAGGGCGACGTCGTTGCTGCGCCCGTCATAGTAATAATAAAAGAGGCGGGACACATGTTTGAAGAAGGTCGGCACGTCTTCCCAAAAGGCGGTCGGCGCCTTCTGTGCATCCCGATACAGCAAGTCATCGATAGAAACCCGAAGGGCTTCGGCAATGTCATAGAGGGTCTCGATATCGATCGCAATTTCACCGCGTTCATATTTTGATACCGTGGCCTTGCTCTTATAGATGTGAACGGCTAATTCTTCAATCGTCCAATGGCTGCGCTTCCGGTAGAGCCTGATTTTTTTTCCTATTTCTTGGGAAATGAGTGACATATCCATCATCCGTTTCATTAAAATATACCAAACCGATGTTTTTCATCATATAGGCTAAGTATACGTTAATTTACCTTTAAAGTCTACTTAGATGAAACAAAAGACGTGAAAAATATCGTATCAGTAGAAAAATACGCTTTTGACGATAAACCGATACTTTGCTATACTTTGCTCCATCAAGCAGTTACGGCAGGGCAACCTGTTCTTGTTGATGTTGTGAGGAAAGAAGGGACTCGTTCATGATATACGATTTTGATGAAATCATCGATCGGCGAGGTACGAATGCCTTAAATACCGACGGATTCAGAGGCTATATTTTCAAGGATTTTGCCGGGAAAAAGAAATTTCCGTTTAAAGACGAAGAATTTATCCGCATGTGGGTGGCCGATATGGAATTTGCAGCCCCGCCGGAAGTGTGCCAGGCTATGAAAGACCGCATCGATCGGCGCATCTTCGGTTATACCGTGCTCTGTGATGATTCGTATTATAAAATCTTTTCCGGCTGGTGCCAAAAGATGTATGACTGGGAATTTCCTAAAGAAGAGCTGACCTTTTCTTCGGGGATCATACCGGCTCTATATCAATTCGTCGAAGATCTTGTTAAAGACGATGAGAAAGTCCTTATGACGACGCCTTCGTACGGATTCTTTCAGCATGCGGCGGAATACTCCGGTAAAGAATACGTCTGCTCGTCCCTTCGCCGGGATGAAGACGATACCTATACCATCGATTTTGATGATTTTGCCCGAAAAGCGGCAGATCCTAAGATGAAATTGGTCATCTGGTGCAACCCGCACAATCCGACGGGCCGCGTATGGACAGCTGATGAATTGAAGCGAGTCGCCGACATCGTAGAAGCCAATGATTTATGGATCATCAGTGACGAAATCCACTGCGACCTCCTTCGCAGCGGAGTCCGCCATATTCCCATGGCAAAAATCATGGATACCTACCCGAAACTCATTACCTGTATGTCGGCCAGCAAGACGTTTAATCTGGCAGGGCTCATGTTTTCTAATGTCATCATCCGCGATCCGAAACTGCGGCGGACTTTTGTAAAGCATGATAAAAATGTGGGCGACCTGAATCCCATTTCCCTGGCGGCGCATGAAGCGGCCTATGAATATGGCGGCGAGTGGCTGACACAGCTGCGGGCCTATCTCGATGGGAATTTCCACTATGTTCATGACTCCCTGAATGCAAAACTGCCTCGGATCTCTTTCAAGATCCCCCAAGCGACGTACCTGGCCTGGGTGGACATGAATCCTTACCTGGGTGACGTGTCGGATCTGCCGGACTTCTTTGCCAATCAGGCCGGCGTCCTCTTAGAAGGCGGCGACCGTCTCTTTGTCGGAAATGCCAAGGGCTTCATCCGCCTGAATCTGGCCATGCCCCGCGCCGTCGTTGAAAAGGGATTGCAGCGAATCTATGAAGCCATACGTGACCATGTTGATGTCGCGAAGTAGGGAATCTTCGGAGGTCGATGACTTTTCCCGATATAATTATGATGAGGTGATCGTTTTGAATATAAGAACCGCAACATTAGAAGATTTACAGGCCGTTACGGCCGTTGAAGCGACCTGCTTTCCGCCGGCTGAAGCGGCAACGGAAGCAGATTTTCGGGACCGCCTGACCCATTATGGCAATCATTTTTGGCTGCTGTTTGATGAAAAGGGGCAGCTCTTGTCCTTCGTCGACGGCATGGTGACCGATGAACCGGATTTGACCGATGAGATGTACGCTCATGCCTCGCTTCATAATGAACGCGGTGCCTGGCAGATGATATTTGGTGTCAATACGGTTCCTTCCTGCCGCCGTCAAGGCTATGCCGGGACATTACTGCAGGCTGCCATTGATGCGGCTCGGCAGCAGAAGCGAAAGGGGCTGGTACTGACTTGTAAAGATAAACTGGTCCACTACTACGCCTCCTTCGGGTTCGTCGATGAGGGCGTGAGCGATAAATCGGTCCACGGCGGTGTCGTCTGGCATCAGATGCGGCTTACCTTCTGATATCGATAATAGCCTAATAGCACGGCCGTCTCATGCGATAAAAATCTTGCATGGGACGGCCTTTTTGGATGCCTAAACTGCATATAAAATTAACATATGAACACTTGAACATATATTGGTTTAATGCTATCATTAATCATATAAAGAGTGTTTTTCAAAAGGGGGCTGTATTATGGCAGAGAAAACGTTACATGAAGACGACTGCACTTGCTGCGGTCATCATCACCATCACGATCATCACGATCATCACGATCATCACATGGAAGAAGCAGGACAGTGCAGTTGCTGCGACGGTGAGGCAGTCGTAAGCCTTTCCTCGATTGGCACCTGCAGCTGCTGCCACGATGAAGACGTGGAAGAGGAAGAAGGGGGCGCCTTGTGGACCCTGGTCGTCGGCACACTTGTCTTTTTAATTACTTATTTGACCGACCTTGTTCCCGAAGCTTTTTCCCTTCCGGCTTATATCGTCGCTTATTTACTTCTCGGGTATTGTGTGCTTCGTGAAGCGGCTGAAAACATCCTGAAGCGTCAGCCCTTCGATGAAAACTTCCTCATGGCCGTAGCGACTATCGGGGCCTTTGCCATTGGCGACTATCCCGAAGCCGTTGCCGTCATGCTCTTCAGCCGTGTCGGCGAAGCCCTTGAAGAACGGGCCGTAAACCGCAGCCGTAAACAGGTTGCCGCGGCTATCGATATGCGTCCTGACGTCATTCACCGCCTGATGGAAGATGGCAGTACCGTCGAAGTCCCGGCCCGCGATGCCGTCATTGGCGACGTCGCCGTCGTCCGCGTCGGCGACCGCATTCCCTTAGATGGCGTCGTCGTTTCCGGCGACAGCCTTCTCGATACGTCGGCCCTGACCGGGGAACCCGTTCCCGTGGCCTGCCATGAAGGCTCGGAAGTCATGTCCGGCAGCATCAACACGACGGGCGTCCTCCACGTCAAGGTTACCAAACCGCTGGCCGAATCGATGGTCACCAAAATCTTGGAATCTGTCGAAAAAGCGGCGGCCCGTAAACCGAAAATCGACCGCTTCATCACCCGTTTTTCCCGCATTTATACGCCGGCCGTCGTCGCCATCGCGGCTGCGACAGCCATCATCCCGTCTCTGGTAACGGGCCAGTGGCATTACTGGATCTATACGGCCCTGACCTTCCTGGTCATCAGCTGCCCCTGCGCCCTGGTCCTCAGCGTGCCCCTCAGTTTCTTTGCCGGCATCGGTGCGGCATCGAAGCAGGGCATCTTGTTTAAAGGCGGCATCGCCGTCGAACAGCTCAAAAATATCGGCGCCGTCGTCTTCGATAAGACCGGTACCATTACCAAGGGCAACTTCGTCGTCCATGAAGTTCGTCCTGCCGACGGCCGTCGTGAAGAAGACGTCTTCCGCCTCTGCGCTTCAGTGGAACAGGCCTCGAACCATCCCATTGCCCGCAGCGTCGTCGAAGCGTCGGAACAACGGGGATTGACCTTAGGAACGCCTTCTAAGGTTGAAGAAATTGCCGGCCATGGTCTGAAAGCTATTGTCGAAGGCCATGACGTCCTCTGCGGCAATCAAAAGCTCATGGACCGCCATCAGCTTGCCCTTCCTTCGCTGGAAGCGGCTGAATACGGTGCCGAATTGTTCATTGCCGTCGACGGTCAGTATGCCGGACGAATCGTCATTTCCGACACGCTGAAAGAAGACGCTGTCGATGCCATCAAGGCCATTTCCAGCTTGGGGATTACGACGGCCATGCTTACCGGCGATTCGCAGCAGGCTGCCGATTACATCGCTTCTAAGACGGGAATCGATGACGTTCGGGCTAAACTCCTGCCTCAGGATAAGGTCCGTCAACTGGATGAACTTCGCAAACAATACGGCTCGGTCATGTTCGTCGGTGACGGCATCAACGATGCACCGGTCCTGGCCGGTGCCGATGTCGGCGCGGCTATGAACAGCGGTGCCGATGCGGCCGTAGAAGCGGCTGACGTCGTCTTCATGCACTCTAAGGTCAGCGCCGTTCCCAAGGCACTCCATCTTTCCAAAGAAACGATGAAGATTGCGAAACAGAACGTCGTCTTTGCCTTAGGCGTCAAGGGCCTGGTCATGGTTGCCGGCTTTGCCGGGTTTGCCTCCATGTGGGGTGCCGTCTTTGCCGATTCCGGCGTTGCCGCCTTGTGCGTCCTCAATTCGGTTCGCATGCTCTATAACAAATAATAGCTCGAGCCTACATTTGATCCGTAGATCGTAAAAAAGCCCGGCGAAGGGATTTCCTTCGCCGGGCTTTTGGCGTTTATATGATTTATTTTGTTACGGGCTTTTTATCGCGTAAACTGCAGGGGAACCGTCGATACGACGACGTCTATGTAAGGCAGGGTACGCAGCCTCAGGAGCCAGCCGCTCTGGTTGTGGAGCAGGCGGTGCCATAATTTTTTTGTTTCAAATTCCGGAATGAGGACGGTAATCGTATCTTTCGGTGCCGTCTCTTTTCGCATTTCCTGGATGAAGGTGATGAGCGGGTCGGTCAGCTGCCGGTAAGGCGACTGAAGCATGATCAGTTCGATATCCGGTTCCAGTTTCTGCCACAGGTTTTTGATCTTTTTGCCGCGCTCTTCGTCACTGTAGACGTGGACGGCGTAGATCTTGTCTTCCGGGCCGCTGATGATTTTCGCGTAGCGAATGGCTCGGGCCACGGCCTGGGTCGGCGAGGCAATCGGGATGACGATCATATTGTGGCCTAAGTCGGTCGTCATGACCTTGGTATATTCTTCCGGCGTCAGCAGCAGCTGTTCGCGGACGTCGTCATAGTGGTGGTGAATCTTAAGGAACATATAGACCAGGGTCGGGATGAGGAGGACGATGATCCAGGCTCCGTAAATAAACTTAGTGATGAGGACGATGACGACGACGCAGGCCGTGACCAGAGCGCCGAAGCCATTGATGCCGGCAAAGAGGCGCCAGTTCCGTTCACGGCATTGTCTCCAATGGACGACCATGGCTGATTGGGCGATGGTAAAGGAGAGGAATACGCCGATGGCATAAAGGGAGATCAGGTGCTCGATATTGCCCTGGAAGAGGACAATCAATATGCCGGCCATGATGGTCAGGGCTTCGATGCCGTTGGAATAGCTCAATCGTTCACCGCGGTTGGCAAAGTAGCGGGGCACGTAGCCGTCGACGGCCATGAAAGAGAGGAGCGGCGGCAGGCCGTTGTAAGCCGTATTGGCGGCAATGTAGAGGATGACCATCATCAGGATTTGGATGATGTAGTAGATCAAGGTACGGCTGAAGATATCTTCGACGAGGAGGGACAACAAGGTGTAACCCTGGGTCGGCAAGAGGTGAAGGTAGACGATGAGGTAGCCGAGGCCGCCGAGCATCGTTGCCAGGATACAGGCCATGATGGCCGTCGTTTCAATGGCATTTTTCTGCTGCGGTGCCTTGAACATAGTGACGCCATTGGCAATGGCTTCGACACCGGTCATGGAGCTACAGCCGTTGGCAAAGGCTCGAAGGACGATGAGAATCAAGGCTGCCTGATTCAAAGGAGCCACTGTTTCAACGGCAACGGTATGGGCCGTGAGGGTTCCGTTCCAAATCTGATAGAAGCCGCCGACCAGGGTGATCCCCATGGCGGCTAAGAAGAAGTACGTCGGCCAGACGAAGAAGGTCGATGCTTCCCTTGTACCGCGCAGGTTGACGATCATCATCAGGATGAGGACGCCAAGGTCGATGTAGACGTGATAGGGATGCAGGACCGGGAAGGCACTGACCAGGGCGGCTGTCCCTGAAGAAATGGAAACGGCCACGGTCAGGATATAATCGGCCAGGAGGGCCGCCCCTGCGGTCAGGGCCGGATAGACGCCGAGGTATTTCATGGCGATGCCGTAAGAACCGCCGCCGCCCGGATTGACGCGGACGACCTGGGTATAGGACAAGGCAACGATGAATAATAAGGCGATAATAGCTAAGACGATAGGTCCGAAATAACGGTATGTCGCTAAGGTCGGCACCGACGCCAGGACGATGGCAATCTGTTCCGGCCCGTATCCGACGGATGACAGGGCATCCGATGAAAAGATAGGCAGGGCCTTCCATTTTGGCATCTGTTCGGCTTCAAGCTTGGTGTTTTCCAAAGGCTTGCCGATGAGGTGGCGACTAATCGTTTTAAATAGCATGATAGCCTCCTTTTTTTATTTGTAAGAAACTGCATTTTGTTAAATACAGCTTAGTATAATACCTCTTCATACTCCTGTCAACTGAGGTTTTTCTCCGTTATGCATGTTGACCATAAGACGGCAAAACAATAAGCAAAAGGCATCCTTCGATGCGGATGCAAGTCAAAGGATGCCTTTTTTGCTAAGGAGGAGATCGTATTATTTAGAGGCGATGAGAGCTTCTAATTTAGCGAGTCGTGCGTTGAGATCCTGGTTTTGGCTTTCCAGGGTTTCAATCTTCTGATTTTGGTCGGTCAACTGTTTATCCTGAGATTCCAGTTTGACGGCCATTTCAGATTTGCTCATATGAGCGTAAGGCGAAGAAGAGCCAATCTTGAAGGAAACGCCGGCGCTGTACATGTTGTCGTTGTTTCCGACGGTGGCTGCGAAGTTTACCATCGTGTCTTCGTTTGGACGATAGAAGGCGCCGACAGCGGCAGCGTGTTCGCTCTTGTAGGAACCGAAACCGACAGCGAAGGAACCTTTGTCATCAGGATCGTAATCCAGTGGATGGAGGGATGCCAAGGCTGCGGCACCGGCACCGACGCGGTTGACGTCGCGGCCGATCTGGTTGATGCGGCCATTCATTTCGTTCATGCCGTTACCGATATTGTCAATCGTCCGGTCGAACTGACCTTTATTGATGGCATCGCTGGCACTTTGTGCGTCACCGACGTTATGGATGACGTTGCCGCCCATGTTGACGCTGCCATCCTGGATGGTAATATTTTTCGTCGAATCGGAATTGGTGACCGTCAGGCCGTTGTTGTTGATCGTCGTATTGCCTGTATGGATGGAGTCACCGGTAATGACCGTCTTGTTGTCGCCAGTACCGACGGTGATGCTGTTGGTGATATTAGCCGTTTCACTGTTCAGTTCTTTCGTCGTTACCGAATTGAGGCCCGTTAAGTCTTTTGACAACTTGATGTCGAAGCCGTTCTTAGCGCTGTTGGCAACAACGCCAATATTGTTATCGGACAGGTTATTGACGTCGGCACCGCCGGTAAGATTCATGGTTTCACCGAGTTTGACGCTGACTTTATTGGTCGAATCGTCACCAGCAAAGTCGCGAGTGCCGGTACCGATGACACTAATCGTATCGCTGATATTTTTGATCGTATCGGATACATTTTTGAGCTGACCTTCCGTAGCGGCCCGGTCGGCGACGTAGCCATTCGTGTCCGGATTCCATGTCGTATTATCGAGACCGGTAAGGTAGCTGCCCGTTTCGGACTTAACGACTGTGCCGTCGGCTTTTGCAGCATCGACGGTCTGATTGCCGAGGGTGATGCCGCTGCCCGTCGTAATCTGGCCTTTAGAGCCATCGACGACGACCTGATTGGTATCGCTGCCGGCCGTAACCGTAGCAGCATCGCCGTTAATGTTTACCTGTTTAGCAGCATCGGTTTTATCACCTAAGGTGATGTCATTCTTCAAGGAAACCGTCGTACCACTGCCATCTGCGTTTTGGCTGACGCTGATGTTGTCGCCGGCGATGACTTTATTGGCGTTTACCGTGTTGGTGATGCCGCTGGCAACGGCCTGCAGCTGATCTTCCGTTGCCGCACGACCGCTGACGATGTTGTTCGCATCCCATGTCGTATTGCTCAGGCCGGTAATGCTGTTGATACCGGTCAAATCCTTGGACAATTTAACGGTCAAGCCGCCGTTTGCATCGGCGACGACACCGATATTTTTATCGCTCAGATTTGTCATGTCGGCACCGCCGGTAATGGACAAGGTTTCGTTCAGCTTCTTAGCAACGGAGCCAGTATCACCGGAGAATTTCAAACCGTCATCGAGGGTGGCGACTTGGTGTTCATTGCCGTCTTCATCGGTGTAAACGATGCGGGTAAGGCTTTCGCCGTCAAGGCCGTTGGCTCCGTCTTTGACGGTGAGGTCAGCGTAGGCGTTCTTTCCGTCTGCACCCTTCGGTCCGACAATGCCGATACTGCCAGGCGTGCCGTCTGCACCGTCGGCACCTTTTTCGCCAATAGTGACATTGTTGCTCAACTTCAGATCATACGTCTTCTGGCCGTCTGTTTCGGTCAGGCCGAGTTTCAAGTTGCCCGTGCCGACGTATTCGCCGGCTTTTGCTTCCGTGCCGTCTACGGTAATCGTCGTGTGCTTCCCGTTTACAGAGGCTGTAGCATCGGAGATAGCCTGGGTTAATTGACCTTTGTTAACGGCGTCGGTATCCTTGACGCCGGCTGCGACGTTGGTAATCGTCTGTCCGCCGTTGTCGAGGCCGCTTCCTGATAAGTTAACCGTGGATGTGGTTGGACTGTCGACAGCTGTTACCGTCGTACCGTCGGTCTTGATATAAGTACCGCTCGTAGCGTCATAGGTGGCATCGCTCAAGTCGGAATACCATTTGCCGTCCTGGCCTTGTACCAAGGTATTGTCGTCAGCGTCTTTGGCGCCGATAAGGGTAATGCTGCCGTCAGCCAGGTTAAGGTCCTTGGCTAATTTAACCGTCAGGCCGCTGGCTGCATCAGCGACGACGCCGATGTTGTTGTCGCTCAGTCTGGTCATATCGGCACCGCCGGTAATGGGGAGGGTTTCGTTCAATTTCTTGGCGACGGTTACGTTTGCTGTATCGCCGGTAAATTTCAAGCCGTCATCGAGGGTTGCGACTTGATGTTCCGTTCCATCTTCATCGGTGTAAACGATACGAGTAATATTTTCGCCGTTAAGGCCATTGGCCCCATCTTTAACGGAGATATCGGCATAGGCATTTTTGCCGTCTGCACCCTTCGGGCCGACGATGCCGATACTGCCTGGTGTACCGTCTGTACCATCAGCGCCATCGGCTCCTTTTTCACCAATGACGAGGCTGTTGCTCAGTTTTAAGTCGTACGTTTTCTGACCGTCTACGTCCTTTACGGCCATGGTCAGGTTGTTGTCGCCGACATAGTCGCCGAGTTCACCGTTTTCTCCAGCTGTCGGAGCTTTTCCGTCTACGGTAATGGCAGTGTGATTATTGGCAATGGTGGCTACCTGTTTCAACTGGGCAACGTTGACGGCATCAGTGTCAGCCGTACCGGCAGCCAGGTTGGTGATTTGGCGGGTAACGGCTTCGTTACTATCTGCAGTACCATAGCCTAAGCTAACGGCAGCAGCTGTCGCCTTATAGGTGGACAGGGCACTATCTTTGCGGAGAACGGCAGCGGCAATGCCTGTATGTTCATTTTCAAAGGCCTTCAAGGCAGCGATGGCTGCTTTTTTACCGTCCGATAAGCTGGTGAGTGTGGCCAGGTCGGAAGCTCTATCGGCTTCCGTGGCGTAGGTCGTACTGTTCATTTTAGCAGCCTGTTTATCATAGGCCATGACGGCCTTTTCATAGGCTGATTCTATCGTTTTGTAGTCATTATAGACGTCTTCGCCATACTGATTATAGAAGTTGGTAACGGCAGAGACGACACTGGCGTCGCCTGTCTTGTTGGCCAGTGCCATATCGTTTGCCATCGAGTCCGTAGCCGCTGTTGTAGCGTACACGTTCTTGACAATGTCTGTCGTGTCTTTGAGAGGAACGTAGCCATAGATGCCGTAACCACGAGTGGCATAGGAACTATCCCCTAAGGCGACGCCGTCAGCGCGGAGGTAAGAGTAGGTGCTTTCTGCCGTAGAAGCGCCTTTCCCGATGGCTGTACCGCCGTACATAGCATTGGCTCCGGCACCAACGGCAACGCCGCCGTGATCTGATTTTGTATTGGCGCCAAGGGATGTCCCGACAAGAGCGGAGGAAAAGTTGCCGATGGCCGTTGACGTGTAGGAGAGGGTCGGGTCATTTTTGGTGGTAAGGTCGATATTAAAAATCCCGCCGCTGGCTTCCCGGCCCATAACGACGGCGCCGGCACTTCTTGAATCCTTACCGACGAGGGTGGCCCAACTGGTACCGTAGCCGTTCTGACCGATGACGGTACTCCCTGCCAGGGCCTTATTATTGTAGCCGACGGCGACGGACCCGTTGTTGGCATTATTATTTCGTCCGACAGCTGTACTATTCGTATTGATCGCGTAATTGTCATCGCCGATGACCAGGGCCCCATTATAAACCTTGTTGTCAAAGCCGATGGCTACCGTATCGGCCGTGGTGGAACTGGATGATACTTTATTCGGGTGATCCGTGCCCGATGTTAAATCCATTGTAACGGGATCGGCGGCTGAGACCGATAAGGTACCGCAGAGTGCTAATACGGTTAAGACTGTACTTAGAGCAGCCTTTTTTTGAGCCAATTTTTTTGCTTTTTTCATAATCAAACTTCCTCCTTAGCGATTCCTGATGGGATAATTCCAGTCCAATTTGTTTTAAGTAAATGCGACACATTTAATCCAAAATAAGACGTTAAATAAGATTAAAAAAATCCTGTTTAACGGGAAAAATAAATGAACCGGCAATATGCAAGCCCAAGGAATATTAAGTGTATTTTTGCTATGCACTTTTCATGGAGTATAATACTC
>OKVG01000770.1_pt1 | contig 18738 bp, 24 predicted proteins | sample 1606981 | NCBI WGS metagenome assembly OKVG01 (sample SAMN03281018, study PRJEB24777) | human gut metagenome | isolation source: fecal sample PR128 from 1 month old male Malay infant, vaginal delivered... | reverse complement strand
CAGAACACCTCTTCTACTAACGGCTCGAACTCTTCGAAGTCTTCGAAGTCTTCGCTGGCTAACACCGGTGCCTCCGGCGTCTTGATTGCATCTGGCCTGGGTGCCCTGGCTCTGGTCGCGGGTGCCGGTATTCTGGTGGCTCGTCGCCGCAAGGCATAAACGTCGATGAAGCCATGAGGTCTTCCCAGCGCTGTTCTGGGGAGGAGGAGCATGCTTCCATAATCGGTTTGCGTAAACCGTAAAATAGCCCAGGGGCGGTTCCCTTCCTTATGAAGGGAGCCGCCCCTGGGCTATGCCTGGAGGAATGTCTCGGGCAAAAAGAAAACCCGCACCGAAGTGCGGGCTTAATGGTCAAAGCGAGGTTCGGTCCCTAGACAAACGGATTAGCGAGGAAAAAGGGACCCAAGAAATCTGTCCGATAAGGACCGAACCTCTTGTTTGACGCATGCGTCTCTTCTATTATGGTACATCTCGCTGAATTTCGCACCTTCAGCGGGAGTTTTTGGCAAAAAACTTGGTTTTTGAAAAAATCGCCCTAAATTTCTAAACTTTTTGGCCGATTTTTGCAGAAACTCGATATTCCGGGCCGTTATCTGAAGAAATGTTACGAAATCACTGCCGGATTCCCCACCGTTCTTCTGTGGCTACAGCCGATGTAGAAGAGGTGGCTCTCAAGCTTGGGTTCCCCGCAAGGCCGTGATTTTCGGAAACCTTTGGAAATGCGTGGGCTCACCGGGCCGCAGACGACCCGAGGTCGTCTATCCCCGCGGTCACGTCCTCCACAGCGTATGATGTAGAGCAACATTGCGAGGTATAAGACCCATGCTGCCTCTCATCTTGCGGCCGTGGTACTTGAGCTGCACATATCTGTTCCCCCTACACACAGACCTTCGGAGGAAGAATGCCCCAGTCGAATAACGAAACGCAGCAGGGAGTCTCAGGTGCTCGCCAGATCGTGGAGCGACAGCCCGGACTAGCCGGGCAATATCAGGTTGCTTACAACCCCGAACGGGATGTTCTCTTCGTGACCGGTAGCTTCAACCACACCAAGACCCATGGCACCCTGTGCGCCACTCTTGCACGCCTGAATGCCCACACCTTGGAGACTGAACTTACCGCGTATCTGCCCGTGGTCGAGGACCATAACCCTGGCCAGGAAGGCCTCTACCAAATTCAGGCCGCCTATGGGGTGGCCCTCGACAATCAACACGGTCTGGTATGGACCGGAGGAACCCGAACCCAAACGGTCACCGCGTACTCTCAGGATGACCTTTCGCTCGTGTGGGATTCACGCTCCGAGGATATTGAGATGCTCACCCCGCGCGAGCTCTACGTGGCTCCTGACGGATCTGTACTCGTGACCGGTGCCGGCGGCTACCCGGGTATTTCTGCTGCTAACGATAAGGGGGAGCGCACCGTCAGCCCCCTGCGGGATTTTGGTCCCGCAATGCTACTCGGTCCCATCGCCGATGAGGAAAGCGGCCTGCTGTATGTCCCGAATATTATCAAGGACGAAATCTGGGTTATCGATCTGAAGACCTGGGAGCGGGTTAATCTTTTTCCCGTGCGGGGTGGTCAGGATGCTGAAACCTCCGTTATGGCACACGGTGCGGAGATTGACCCCGCCCGTGGGGAGCTTTATATTTCGGCACAGGGAGCTGAAAGCAAGAACTCCGGCCTGTATATTCTGAGCCTGGAGGGCGAACAGCTGGCTTATATTCCCTTTGGCCGGATGCCCACCGATATTCTCTTCGATTCGACGCGTCATCTGCTCTACGTCGCGGACTTTGGTGGTAAGGGAGAGCCCTCCATCGCCGGTGGTGGCACCATCACGGTGATCAACTCTTTGACCCGAGAAGTTGTTGAGACGATTCAAGTAGCTCCTACCCGCATCAATCATCAGGTGCTGCTCTCCGACGGCTCGGTAATCGCTATCGACAAGGCCGGAGACTATCCCGCGGCTATCGTACCCTACGTGCTGGATGCTTGTAGCGGTCACTATTACGAGTCGAAGAACGAATCACGCCCCGGAGAAGAACTGAACTCTATCGTTCGCGATGGGTTGGCTCGTGTGCGTGTTACGGTGGAATAGTTGGAGGACTCAGAGGGCTCTGGCTCGTTGAACCTTGGGGGGCAGGCCGTGTTTTCCAGTGGGGGAGAGGCCGAGACGTTAGCGCGAATAGCGCTCGCGATGCGTAGAAAATAAGCCGGATGCGCGATGTATTTAAAGTATCCTCGGCAAGCCTGTCACGGGATATATCAAAAAGTAGTAAAATATAAATATCTACCACCTTTGTTTGACACATTGCGCGGTAGATTTCTCGAGGCCCCTTCAGTTTCTTATGCGTCAGGAACTACACGAAGGGGCCTCCTGCTTTAACTGTCTAATAAGGAGTTCACTCCCCTCTAGGCCCGATGCATGGGCGGAAGATGTCTGCAATGATGCGGTAAGACTGGGGTAAGACAGGCGCAGAAGAGACGGTAATCATGTTTGTGAAACCCTTGCAATGCCCGAGTGGTTCCTGTAGAGTATTAAGACTGTGCGGCTGTATCCAAATAGCCGCGCAACCACGGGCTTCTCGTGCCAGTGCATAATGCCGCTAATTACGGGTGGATACGCCCGCTTCACGCGGGTCCAAATGCTTCTGGCATGGGTTTGCCCCAGGCGTTTCCGCTAACCCCTTCCCTAGAGCTGGGGCCCGGGGCGTCAACCAATCCCGTAAAAATGTTCCGCAAGGCTGGCTCACGCCTCAAGTGAGTCGGAACCGGCGAGACGACAGGAGAAATATGATTCAGCAGGAGTCGCGACTGAAGGTCGCCGACAACACTGGTGCGAAGGAAATCCTGACCATCCGTGTTCTCGGTGGTTCCTCGCGTCGCTACGCAGGCATCGGCGACATCATTGTCGCAACCGTCAAGGATGCAATCCCCGGCGGTACCGTAAAGAAGGGTGACGTTGTCAAGGCAGTCGTCGTCCGCACCAAGAAGGAAACCCGTCGTCCCGACGGCTCCTACATCAAGTTCGACGAGAACTCCGCAGTGATCCTGAAGAACACTGATGGTGATCCCCGTGGTACCCGTATCTTCGGCCCCGTGGGTCGTGAGCTTCGCGACAAGAAGTTCATGAAGATCGTTTCGCTGGCTCCGGAGGTGCTCTAATTCATGGCTAAGATCAAGTCCGGCGACCTGGTTCAGGTTATTTCCGGTGCAGATAAGGGCAAGCAGGGCAAGGTTCTGAAGGTTCTCCCCAAGGAAAACCGCGTGATTGTTGAGGGCGTTAAGGTCGTCACCAAGCACACCAAGGCTAACCCCCTGACCGGCGCAGCAGGCGGCATTCAGAAGGTTGAGGCACCGATCCACGTTTCCAACGTTGCGATTGTTGACCCCGAGACCAAGAAGCCGACCCGTGTTGGTTTCCGCCTCGAGACTGTAGAGCGTGACGGCAAGGAGCGCACCGTTCGCGTGCGCGTTGCTAAGCGTTCGGGTAAGGACATCTAATGACCGAAACCAAGATCACCCCCCGCTTCAAGACCAAGTACGCTGAGGTCGTCGTTCCCGCTCTGCAGGAAGAGTTCAAGTACGAGAACGTCATGCAGACCCCGAAGATCGTTAAGGTCGTCGTAAACATGGGTGTTGGCGAGGCAGCTCGCGACGCAAAGCTCATGGATGGCGCTATTCGCGATCTCACCGCAATCACCGGTCAGAAGCCGATTGTTACCCGCGCTAAGAAGTCCATCGCACAGTTCAAGCTGCGCGAAGGTATGCCCATCGGTGCACACGTCACCCTGCGTGGCGACCGCATGTGGGAATTCCTGGACCGCCTCGTCACCCTGGCACTGCCCCGAATCCGCGACTTCCGCGGCCTCTCGGATCGCCAGTTCGACGGTAACGGTAACTACACCTTCGGTCTGACCGAGCAGTCCATGTTCCACGAAATCGATCAGGACTCGATCGACCGCGTGCGTGGTATGGACATTACCGTGGTGACCTCCGCGAAGACCGACGACGAGGGCCGTGCCATTCTGAAGGCACTGGGCTTCCCGTTCAAGACCAAGTAACGACTACGTTGTAGGTCCAGACCCCGTTACCGCGGGGTAGGGAAACCACAACGAGGAAGGGCACAAGCCCACAATGACTATGACTGATCCGGTCGCAGATATGCTGACCCGTTTGCGCAACGCAAACTCCGCATACCACGACACCGTATCCATGCCCTACTCCAAGCTGAAGTCTCGCATCGCCGAGATCCTGAAGGCTGAGGGTTACATCGCCGACGTTAAGGTTGAGGATGCAAAGGTCGGCAAGACCCTGACCCTCGTCCTCAAGTACGGTCCGTCCCGCGAGCGTTCCATCGCTGGCGTGCGTCGTATTTCCAAGCCGGGCCTGCGTACCTACGCAAAGTCCACCAACCTGCCCCAGGTTCTGGGTGGCCTCGGCATCGCAATCCTGTCCACCTCTTCGGGTCTGCTGACTGACAAGCAGGCTGCGAAGAAGGGTGTGGGCGGCGAAGTCATCGCTTACATCTGGTAGTCGGTTAGAAGAGAAAGGAAGAGAATAATGTCACGTATTGGACGTCTCCCCATCTCGGTTCCCGCCGGCGTTGAGGTTAAGGTCGATGGCAACCTGGTCACCGTTAAGGGCGCAAAGGGCGAGCTCTCCCACAAGGTTGCTTCCCCCATCACTGTCGCTCTGAACGACAACGAGATCGTCGTGTCTCGTCCCAACGACGAGCGCCTGTCTCGCTCGCTGCACGGTCTGACTCGTACCCTGATTCAGAACCTGATCATCGGCGTGACCTCCGGCTTCGAGAAGAAGCTGGAAATCGTCGGTACCGGTTACCGTGTGACCCCGAAGGGTAACGACCTGGAGTTCGCTCTGGGCTACTCCCACCCGATCAACATCACCGCTCCCGAGGGTATTACCTTCGCAGTGGAGGGTGCTAACAAGCTGACCGTGTCGGGTATCGACAAGCAGCTCGTTGGTCAGGTTGCAGCAAACATTCGTGGTCTGCGTAAGCCCGATCCCTACAAGGGCAAGGGTGTTCGCTACGCAGGTGAGCACATCCGCCGCAAGGTCGGAAAGGCTGGTAAGTAAACATGGCTATCAAGTCGAAGGCAGCGCAGCGTGCACGTCGTCACGCTCGCATCCGCAAGTACGTTTCGGGTACCGCTGCGCGTCCGCGCCTGTGCGTCACCCGTTCGACCCGTCACATGTTCGTTCAGGTTATCGACGATGTCAAGGGCGTGACCCTGGCATCCGCTTCCACCATGGAAGCAGAGCTGCGTGCAGCTGACCTGGACAAGACCGCTAAGGCAAAGCGCGTTGGTGAGCTCGTTGCAGAGCGCGCCAAGGCAGCAGGTGTTGAGGCAGTCGTGTTCGACCGCGGTGGTAACAAGTACCACGGCCGTGTTGCAGCCGTTGCTGACGGTGCACGCGAAGGGGGTCTTGCACTCTAATGAGCGAGCAGAACGTAAAGGAAACTCAGGTGAGCGAAGCAGTAGTAGCTGAAACCGCTGAGACCTCCAACCAGCGCGAGGAGCGCCGCAACAACCGCGGCGAGCGTCGTGGCCGTGGCGAGCGCCGCAACAACCGCGCTCGCGAGGAGGAGAAGGACAAGTACATCGAGCGCGTTGTGACCATCAACCGCGTTTCCAAGGTCGTCAAGGGTGGTCGTCGCTTCAGCTTCACCGCACTGGTCGTCGTTGGTGACGGTAACGGCCTGGTCGGCGTTGGCTACGGTAAGGCTAAGGAAGTCCCCGCAGCAATCTCCAAGGGTGTCGAGGAAGCAAAGAAGAACTTCTTCCGCGTTCCCCGCATCGAGAACCGCACCATCCCGCACCGCGTGCAGGGTGAGGCAGCTGCAGGCGTTGTGATGCTCCGTCCGGCAACCGCTGGTACCGGTGTTATCGCAGGTGGCCCCGTGCGTGCAGTACTCGAGTGCGCAGGCATTCACGATGTGCTGTCCAAGTCGCTCGGTTCCTCGAACCAGATCAACATCGTTCACGCAACCGTTGCAGCACTCAAGCAGCTTGAGGAGCCCCTGGCAGTGGCAGCCCGCCGTGGCCTGCCCACCGACGAGGTTATCCCCAGCTACCTGCGCAACACCAAGTCTGAGAAGGCAGGTGCGTAGTAATGGCCAAGCGTATTCAGCCCAGCGACGCAAAGCTGGAAATCACCCAGGTCAAGTCCTATGTTGGTCAGAAGCAGAACATGCGTGAAACCCTCCGTTCCCTGGGCCTCAAGCGCCCCGGTAACAAGGTTGTTCGCACTGCTGACCCCGTCACCGTTGGCATGGTTAACACCGTTGCTCACCTGGTGAAGGTTGAGGAGGTCAAGTAAAGATGGCAGAAGCTATCAAGATTCACGATCTGCGCCCGGCACCGGGTGCCCACAAGGCAAAGACCCGCGTTGGCCGCGGTGAAGGCTCCAAGGGTAAGACCGCAGGTCGCGGTACCAAGGGTACCAAGGCACGCTACCAGGTTCGTGCAGGCTTCGAAGGCGGCCAGCTGCCGCTGCACATGCGCCTGCCGAAGCTGCGCGGTTTCAAGAACCCCTTCCGCACCGAGTACCAGGTTGTTAACCTGGACCGCATCCAGGAGCTGTTCCCCAACGGTGGCGATGTCACCGTTGAGGCACTGGTTGCCAAGGGCGCCGTTCGCAAGAACGAGCTCGTGAAGGTTCTGGGCAACGGCGAAATCTCCGTCAAGGTGAACGTTGTTGTCGACAAGGCATCGGCTTCCGCTATCGAGAAGATCGAGGCCGCTGGCGGTTCCGTAACCGTTAAGTAGTCTTAGCTACTGAAAGCCCCCGCTCGGATAATTCGAGCGGGGGCTTTTGCGTGAAAAGTTATTCTGACGGTTCTATATATCTGTTTTGGTATATATCGATAGGTTGTTTGAAGGCCCTTTGGCAGTGCGTGAGAGGTAAAAATCACGCTAGAAGAATATAAAACATACATATTCTCGTGAGAAGTTATCTTTCATCCGCCCAAACACGATAGACTGGAAGATGTGTTTACTGCGCCCTAAAACTCTTTGAGGGGAGGGGCGCCCCATAGATTTACAGGAGGACATGTGCTGAGCGCAGTGGGGCGAGTCTTTAAGACTGCCGATTTGCGGCGTAAGTTGCTGTTTACCCTGGCAATGATTGTGCTGTACCGTTTGGGTACCTTTATCCCCGCACCGGGTGTTTCCTATGGAAACGTGCAACAGTGTCTTGAATCCAACACTACCAGTGGCGGAGTCTACGATATTGTGAACCTCTTCAGCGGTGGCGCCCTGCTGCAGCTGTCAATCTTTGCCCTCGGCGTGATGCCGTACATTACTGCATCCATTATCATTCAGCTGCTGCGCGTGGTCATCCCGCGATTCCAGGAGCTGCATGAAGAGGGTGCCCAGGGTCAGGCAAAGCTAACGCAGTACACCCGTTACCTCACCATCGCTCTCGCACTGCTGAACGCTACCACCATCGTCTCGATGGCGCGCTCCGGCGTTCTGCTGGGTAACTGCCCCGGCATCATCCCCCAGGACGACGTGATGCACATTCTGCTGATTATCGTCACCCTGTGCGCCGGTACCACCGTCATCATGTGGATGGGCGAGCAGATTACCGAGCACGGCGTGGGCAACGGTATGTCCTTGCTGATTTTCACCTCTATCGCCTCCTCCTTCCCGAATGCTTTGGGCTCCATCCAGAGGACCCACGGTTGGGGTATTTTCGCAGCGGTCTGCGGTATCGGCCTCGTCGTGATGCTTGCCGTGGTGTACGTGGAGCAGTCGGTTCGCCGTATCCCCGTGCAGTACGCCAAGCGTATGATTGGTCGTCGCACCATCGGCGGAACCAGCACCTACATTCCGCTGAAGGTCAATATGGCCGGTGTGATTCCGCTGATTTTTGCCTCCTCCCTGTTGACCCTGCCCGGTCTGCTGGCTCAGTTCAACACCCCTACCGACGGCTCAACCCCGCCGGACTGGGTGAACTGGATTAACGCATACCTGGTGCGTGGCGATCACCCGCTGTACATCGTTCTCTACTTCTTCATGATTATCGGCTTCGCCTACTTCTACGTGGCGGTTACCTTTGATCCGGTTGAGGTCGCGGACAACATGAAGAAGTACGGCGGTTTCATCCCCGGTATTCGTGCGGGCAAGCCGACCGAGCGTTACCTCAGCTACGTGCTTAACCGCATCACCCTGCCCGGTGCGCTGTACCTGGGCGTCATCTCCATGATTCCCCTCGTTGCGCTGATTCTGTTCAACGCAAACCAGAACTTCCCGTTCGGCGGCGCGTCGCTGCTGATCGTGGTGGGTGTTGGTCTTGATACTCTCAAGCAGATTAACGCCCAGCTCCAACAACGAAACTACGAAGGATTGCTCCGATGAACCGTCTGCTCATCGTTGGCCCTCCCGGTGCCGGTAAGGGCACCCAGGCCGTCAAGATTGCTGAAGCGCTGAAGATTCCCGCCATCTCCACTGGCGATATCTTCCGCAAGAACATTAAGGAAGAGACCGAGCTCGGTAAGGAAGCGAAGTCGTACATCGACTCCGGCAACCTGGTTCCCGACTCTGTCACCAACAACATGGTGCGTGCCCGCCTCGATGAGGGCGACGTCTCCAACGGATTCCTGCTGGATGGCTACCCCCGCAACACCGCACAGGTGCACGAGCTCGACTCCATCCTGGAAGCCAAGGGCGAGAAGATTGACCGCGTTCTGCTGCTGGTGGCCGACAACGACGAGCTGGTCGAGCGTCTGCTCAACCGCGCCGCTGAGCAGGGTCGCACCGATGACAACGAAGAGGTCATCCGTCACCGCCTGAAGGTCTATGAGGAAGAGACCGCACCGCTGATCGCGATTTACCGTGAGCGCGGTATCGTCAAGGAAGTGAACGGCCTGGGCGAAATCGCCGAGGTGACCGAGCGCATCCTCGACGCACTGAAGTAACCCTCTGCTGTACCCCCGCGATTGTGGTGCCTGATGCATCACAAAGACTTGCGGGGGTACAGTGCTGTCTGTAGAGTTCTAAGCTTGGGCGTGTAGCCCCCCCCAACCCAGAAGGAGCCGTATCGTGGCACGAGTCGAAATCAAAACCAACGCACAGCTTCAGCAGATGGCCCGTGCCGGAGTCATCACCAGCCGCGCCCTCGATGCGGCTGTCGCTGCCGCGCGCCCCGGCGTGACTACGGCCGAGGTGAACGCGGCCTTCGAGCGCACCATGCTGGAACTGGGAGGAACCTCCAACTTCTACGGGTACTACGACTACCCGGCTACCGTATGCACCTCCGTCAACCACGAGGTGGTGCACGGAATCCCCGGCGACTATGTTCTGAAGGACGGCGACATCCTTTCGATTGACGGTGGCGCATATGTGATTGACCCCGCCGCCAACCGTCAGTGGCACGGCGATTCTGCACGCACCGTACTGATCGGCAACGCGAGCGAAGCCCGCGCCGAGCTGTCCGCCGTTACCCGCGAAGCCATGTGGCACGGTATCGCCGCACTGGCCACGGCAAAGAAGGTCGGTGAAATCGGCCTGGCTATCGAAGCATACGTTACCGAAGAATACGGCGATAAGTACGGCATTATTGAAGACTACGTGGGCCACGGTATCGGTTCGCAGATGCACATGGCTCCGGATGTGCTGAACTACGCCGTGCGCGACTTGGGCCCCCGAATTAAGCCCGGTATGGCTTTCGCTATTGAGCCGATGCTTGTCACCGGGTCCATTGAAACCAAGGTCCTTTCTGATGATTGGACTGTTGTGACCGTTGACGGATCCGATGCCTGCCAGTGGGAACACTCGGTTGCCGTGCACAGCGAAGGTATCTGGGTTCTGACTGCAGAAGACGGTGGCGCAAGCGAGCTGGCCCGTTTCGGCATCACCCCCGTGCCCATCCCCGCCTAATACAGTCGCCAGTGGGAAGTAGCCCACGCGACGCATCCCAAGCATCAACCACACAGGAAGAAGCTCCATGAGCGAAACTCTTACCGGGTGCGAGAAAACCGAGCCTACCTCGACGAAGGTACCGGTCGAAATCTCCACCACCCGCCCCAAGCCCGGGCAGATTACCCTCAAGGCCCCGCGCCGCACGAAACCGCCGAAGCATATTGCGGATTTCGACATGGCCGGCCGCCGTGAGTTTCTGAAGGAACTGGGTTACCAGCCCTTCCGTGCGTCCCAGCTATCGAAGCACTACTTTGAGCGTTTGGTGACCGACCCCGCCGAGATGACGGATCTGCCCGCCAAGGAACGCGAGCAGATGGTCGCGCAGGCCATGCCCCGACTGCTGACTCCGGTACGCACGCTGGAAGCAGACGGTGGGGATACCATCAAGGTCGTGCACCGCCTCTTTGACGGTGCGCTCATTGAGTCCGTCATTATGCGCTATGACAACCGCGTGACCATGTGCATCTCCTCGCAGGCCGGATGCGGCATGAACTGCCCCTTCTGCGCCACCGGTCAGCAGGGCCTGACCCGTAACCTCTCTACTGCAGAAATTGTGGAGCAGGTCGTAGCTGGTGCCCGATATCTGAAGCAGATGAAGGGCCTGGAAGAAGCAGAAGGCGGTTCTGAGGATACTCGTCCGCTGCGTGTTTCCAACATTGTCTTCATGGGTATGGGTGAGGCGCTCGCTAACTACAAGTCGACGATGGGGGCCATTCACCGCCTGATTGATCCGGCTCCGGAGGGCCTGGGTATCTCGGCGCGCGGTCTGACCATGTCGACCGTGGGCCTGGTTCCGGGTATCCGCAAGTTCGAGATGGAGAAGCTGCCCATCACTCTGGCGCTGTCTCTGCACGCGCCGGATGATGAGCTGCGTGACGAGCTGATCCCGATTAACCAGCGCTGGAAGGTCGACGAGACTCTGGACGCCGCCTACGACTACTACCGCACGACCGGTCGTCGTATCTCGATTGAGTACGCGCTGATTCGCGATATCAACGATCAGGGCTGGCGCGCTGATCTGCTGGGCAAGAAACTGGCGCAGCGCGGCCGCGGTTGGGTACATGTGAACCCGATTCCGTTGAACCCGACCCCGGGTTCGAAGTGGACGGCTTCTCGCAAGGGCGTGGAGCAGAACTTCGTGGAGCGCCTGCGTGCCCACGGTATTCCGACGACGATTCGCGATACTCGCGGTTCCGATATTGACGGTGCATGCGGCCAGCTTGCTGCTAAGGAAGAGGAAGAGTAGCAGACGTGTGGACGGGGCGGTGCCCCTCCTCCTTGAAAAATGTCAAGGCGTTTTTCGGGGACTTGCTCGGGAATGAGCCGGGTGAGGGGGCCGCCTTTCTGTCTTCCGCGGAGTCGTGATATGCGGGATGCTTTACCTCTTGGCATTGCGGGTTAAGTGCCAGATGTCATAAATATCACGGTTGTTTTTAAAGATGATTTGCCGTAGAGTTATGAGTTGGTTGTTTATGCCGGTGTTAAGTGCGCCTTAAAACGCCTGCACCTCACCTCGGTGAGCTCATAAACAGAAGATACATTTGTCCGACGCAACTGCGCCGGGCACCGACGTTAGCGGAGGATATGGCTAAGAAAGACGGCGTCATCGAGATTGAAGGCTCTGTGGTTGAAGCTCTGCCCAACGCGATGTTCCGTGTTGAGCTGGATAACGGCCACAAGGTTCTCGCACACATCTCGGGCAAGATGCGTCAGCACTATATTCGAATCCTGCCTGAGGACCGAGTGGTAGTGGAACTGAGCCCCTACGACCTTTCCCGAGGTCGTATCGTCTACCGTTACAAGTAAACCCGAGATAAACGTCGCCCACCGGCGGCGTTTAAATCGTGTTCGAAGGGATAAATAGTTCCCCAACGTAAGTGAGGGAACCTCTTATCTCGCCAGTAATCAAGTTGCAATCAAAAGGAATGCGATGAAGGTCAAGCCGAGCGTTAAGCCGATCTGCGATAAGTGCAAGGTGATCCGCCGTCACGGTGTGGTCATGGTGATCTGCGAAAACCCGCGCCACAAGCAGCGCCAGGGCTAATCCCTAGCAGCTGACTTCATAACCGCCTACGGGCGGAATTGTCATAGGCACCGCTCCGAAGTAGCGTCCAATGTGGCGACTTCGGATACCTCCGGACTCAGAGGCCGGGGACCGGGACAGAACAACCCGGGCAGTGATGCTAAAGACCTCTGGAAAACAACAAGGAGAAGCCAGTATGGCACGTCTCGCTGGAGTTGATATTCCCCGCGAAAAGCGCGTGGAAGTTGCTCTCACTTACATCTACGGCGTGGGTAAGACCCGTGCACACGAAACCCTCGCTGCTACCGGCGTCAACCCTGACACCCGCGTCAAGGACCTGACCGACCAGGAGCTCGTGGCACTTCGTGACTTCATCGAAGGCAACTACAAGGTTGAAGGTGATCTTCGCCGCGAGGTTGCAGCTGACATTCGCCGCAAGGTCGAAATCGGCTCCTACCAGGGCCTGCGCCACCGCCGCGGTCTGCCGGTTCACGGTCAGCGCACCAAGACCAACGCACGTACCCGTAAGGGCCCGAAGCGTACCGTCGCAGGTAAGAAGAAGTAAGACACGTTGCTCTGTTGGGTATCTCTACCCGACCAACGTATTAGTAAACCTTTGTAGGAGAATCAAAAATGCCTCCCAAGACTCGCGCTGCGGCAGCTCGTAAGACCAACCGCCGCAAGGTTAGCAAGAACATCGTTGCTGGTCAGGCTCACATCAAGTCGACCTTCAACAACACCATCGTCTCCATCACCGATTCCACCGGTGCAGTGATTTCCTGGTCCTCCGCTGGCGACATGGGCTTCAAGGGCTCCCGTAAGTCCACCCCCTACGCCGCTCAGCTGGCTGCCGAGGCCGCTGCAAACCGCGCCAAGGAGCACGGCGTCCGCAAGGTCGACGTCTTCGTCAAGGGCCCCGGTTCCGGTCGCGAAACCGCAATCCGTTCCCTGCAGGCTGCAGGCCTCGAGGTCGGTTCGATTCAGGACGTTACCCCCGTTGCACACAACGGCTGCCGTCCTCCGAAGCGTCGCCGCGTCTAATTAGGTTTCGTCCTAATCTCTCGACGGGTACACTCCACGGAGCGTACCCGGAGAGCACAGACACCCGTCTGCTTCCTAAGATATGTTTTCCCCAACCTGTGGGCTCATATAGCGGAGCTCACCGAAAGGAAACAAAGTGCTCATTGCACAGCGCCCCACTCTGACTGAAGAGGTCGTAGCGCCCAACCGCTCGCGCTTCACCATCGAGCCTCTGGAGCCCGGTTTCGGCTACACCATGGGTAACTCCCTCCGCCGTACTTTGCTGTCCTCCATTCCTGGCGCCGCTGTTACCAGCGTCCGCATTGATGGTGTACTGCACGAGTTCAGCACTGTTCCCGGCGTGACCGAGGACGTCACCGAGATCATCTTGAACATCAAGAAGCTCTCCATCTCTTCTGAGAACGACGAGCCCGTCGTAGCCTACCTGCGCAAGCAGGGCGAAGGTGAACTGACCGCAGGCGACATTGAGGTTCCCGCCGGCGTGGAGATCCACAACCCGGACCTGCACCTGGCAACCCTGAACGCCTCGGCAAACTTCAACGCTGAGCTGGTTATTGAGCGTGGTCGCGGCTACGTGACCGCTGCACAGAACAAGGTCTGCGACGGTGAGATTGGCCGTATTCCGGTTGACTCCATCTACTCTCCGGTTCTGAAGGTCACCTTCAGCGTGAACGCAACCCGTGTTGAGCAGCGCACCGACTTCGACAGCCTGACCCTGGACGTCGAGACCAAGGAAGCCATCGCACCGCGTGACGCTGTTGCCTCTGCCGGCAGCACCCTGGTCGAGCTCTTCGGCCTGGCCCGCGAGCTGAACATTGCTGCTGAGGGTATCGAAGTTGGCCCGTCGCCCGCCGACGAGTCCATGGCCGCCGATCTGGCCCTGCCGATCGAGGACCTGAACATGTCCGTCCGCTCCTACAACTGCCTCAAGCGCGAGGGCATCCACACCGTGGGTGAGCTCGTGACCCGCAGCGAAGCTGACCTGATGGACATCCGTAACTTCGGTGCTAAGTCCATTGACGAGGTTAAGGCAAAGCTCACCGAGCTCGGCCTGGCCCTGAAGGATTCCCCTCCCGGCTTTGAGCCCGCCGCACGCCCGCTTGATGACGAAGACGGTTCCGGCGAATAATTTCGGCCGAATAGTTCACCCGGTTCTCCCGGGATCAGTCAAACTTGATTCCCTAAGAGGCTCCGCTGCTGGGGCGTTAGGGAACGCAACTATGGAGAAATAACTATGCCTACTCCCACTAAGGGTCCCCGCCTCGGCGGTTCCCCGACCCACGAGCGCCACATGCTCAACAACCTGTCGGCGCAGCTGTTCCAGCACAAGCGCATCACCACCACCCTGACCAAGGCAAAGCGCCTGCGTCCGGTGGCTGAGCGCTTCATCACCTTCGGTAAGAAGGGCGACCTGGCTGCTCGCCGTCGCGTGCTGCGTTCGATTGCCGACAAGTCCGTCGTGCACGAGCTCTTCACCGTCATTGCTCCCGCAATGGCAGAGCGCCCCGGTGGTTACACCCGCATCATCAAGATCGGTAACCGCAAGGGTGACAACGCTCCCATGGCTGTCATCGAGCTCGTGATGGAGCCCGTAGCATCCAAGGGCGCCGTTGCCGAGGCAACCAAGGTTGCTGAGAAGGCAGCAGAGGCTCCCAAGGCTGAGGCCCCCAAGGCTGAGGCTGCTGAGGGTCAGCCCGCCGGTTCCCACGCACCCCTGGAGTCCGGCGAGGCTCCCGAGGGCTTCGAGGTTAAGGGTAACGCCGACTCCATGAAGTACCACGTGCCCGGTTCCCGCTGGTACTCCAGCACCAAGGCTGAGATCTGGTTCGACTCCGCTGAGTCTGCAGAGGCTGCAGGTTACGCCCCCGCCGGTGGCGCAGCAGCTCAGAAGGTGTCCGAGTAATTCGGATTCCTCTGACGTAGGCCTAGCCTAAATATTGCCGATCCGCCGTCCGCTTCTGCGGGCGGCGGATCGGCGTATCTACATCTGACCGAAGCATCATGGAGCTACTTCCACGAACGTACCGACCGTCGAAAGGCATTTATGCTCAACGTATCAGAGGGCGTACCCGAAAATAGTTCCGTCGAAAGGCCCCTGGTGGCTGCACATCGCGTGCGCATTGATTGTGCCTACGACGGTTCGCTCTTCAGCGGCTGGGCGGCTCAGCCACACCTGGTTACTGTACAGGGTGTGCTCGAGAGCGCGCTGGAGCTTATTCTGCGCAGCCCGCATCGTGTGGTGGTTGCAGGTCGTACTGACGCCGGAGTGCATGCCGAGGCGCAGACCGTACACTGCGACTTGACCGAGGCTGATTGGGATCGTCTGAAGGGACGTACCGGGGATGACGACCCGGCCCCCGCGCTGGCACGCCGCCTGCAGGGTGCTCTGCGGCGTTGCCTCTACGACGCGGAGGAACGCCTCGGCCTTCCAAAAAACCTGGCCGGTATTCTGCAGGGGGCGATTCAGGTGCACTCGGTAAGCGAGGTGCCTTTCGAATTTGATGCGCGATTCTCGGCTACCGGTCGCCGCTACGTATATCGCATTGCAGATGGCGCGGCGGACGGTCTTAATCCTCTGCACCGTACCTACACCTGGGCTGTTGCAGAGCCGCTGGATTGTAGGCAGCTCAACGAGGCCACAACCCAGCTACTGGGCCTGCGAGATTTCCTTTCTTTCTGCAAACCGCGCGAGGGCGCGACCACGATTCGTGAGCTACGGGAGCTGAGCTTTAGCCGCAACGATAGCGGGATCATCGAGGTGCGGGTAGTTGCCGACGCTTTTTGCCACCACATGGTGCGTTCCCTCGTCGGCGCCCTGGTACTGTACGGTACGGGTAGGCGCGATGCGGCTTGGCTGCGTGAGCGGATTGAGAATCCCGGGCGCGAGGCATCGCTAACTCTGGCACCTCCGCATGCCTTGGCTCTGGCGGAGATTTACTACCCGCATCCCGAGCTTTACGGAACGCAGGCTGAGAGGGCTCGCTCTCGTCGTGAGGAAAGCGAGCTGACCTAGCAATGACGTTCAACGCAGGGGAGGGAAAGAGAGGGAGAGGGACCTTCACCTGGCCGCCGGGCCCTAAGCTCCTCCATTCGAATTACACGGATGGAATTTAAAACGTGTTTTAAGCCAAAAACCCCGATTTTTAAGGTGAAGGCGGTGGATTAAGGCCGTCCCGTCCTGTATAGTCTTGATATGTTGTGCGTGTTCTACCCGAGCGCGCTCTAACCGCTGTCTAGTTGCAGGACGTTAAGGCGGTCTAGAGTACGGGCAGAACGGGCGGCAGCTCGGTCCTCACCCGGGTGTTCGTCATGCACGTAAGTAAAAGGCGCGATACCCAACTAAGCGCCGTATGTACATTTCGAGACAAAGGCCAATATTTTGCGCACTTATACTCCTAAGCCCGGCGAAGTCGAGCGCCAGTGGCACGTCATTGACGCCACCGACGTTGTTCTCGGCCGCCTCGCAAGCCAGACCGCTATCCTGCTGCGCGGTAAGCACAAGCCGACTTTTGCTCCCCACGTTGACACCGGTGACTTCGTTATCATCGTGAACGCTGAGAAGGTCGCCCTGACCGGTGCAAAGCTCGAGCAGAAGCGTGCATACCGCCACTCGGGTTACCCCGGCGGTCTGAAGTCCGTGAACTACGCAGAGCTGCTTGAGACCAACCCCGTTCGCGCGGTTGAGAAGGCTGTCAAGGGCATGCTGCCCAAGAACAAGCTTGCTGCACAGCAGCTCAAGAAGCTGAAGGTCTACGCTGGCCCCGAGCACCCGCACGCGGCACAGCAGCCCAAGACCTACGAATTCAACCAGGTCGCCCAGTAATTCGGGCCTACGAGAAACAATAGGAGAAATCGTGGCTCAGAACGAAGAGCTGATCGTAGTCGAGGAAGAGCTGACCAGCTACACCTCGGAGTCCGCTGCTCCCGCAGCGGCTAAGGCAGCACGCCCGGCCCTGACTGTTGCAGGCGCAGCAGTTGGTCGCCGCAAGGAAGCAGTGGCACGCGTTCGCGTTGTGCCCGGTTCCGGCAACTGGACCATCAACGGCCGTAGCCTGGACGACTACTTCCCCAACAAGCTGCACCAGCAGGACGTCAACCAGCCCTTCAAGCTCCTCGAGCTTGAGGGCGCATACGACGTCATCGCACGCATCAACGGTGGTGGCCCCTCCGGCCAGGCAGGTGCTCTGCGCCTGGGTATCGCTCGTGCACTGAACGAGATCGACCGCGAGAACAACCGCCCCGCACTGAAGAAGGCTGGCTACCTGACCCGTGACGCACGCGTCATTGAGCGTAAGAAGGCTGGTCTTAAGAAGGCACGCAAGGCTTCGCAGTTCTCCAAGCGTTAATCGCTGGTTTTCACGAAGCGTTACGCCCCGTCTCTCCCTAGAGAGCGGGGCGTTTTGCGTACCCGGATTGAACTCTGAGAACTGGGGTCTCGTCTGCTCCGCCGAGAGCTCTCGGACGATTTCCTCTCTAGGGTATAGGGTGCCCCTAACTGTTACGTTTGGTACATTTTGTGCCTGCCGGTAGAGTTAAAGAGTCAAAGCAGACAGGAAGAAAAGAGCACTCATGGCAGAGCAGAATCCCTCCACCCAGCCCGCAGAGAAGGCAGTGGAGGCTCCTCAGACTGAATCCCACCAGCACACCGCAGAAGGGGCACACGCACACAGCAGCTCTGAGAAGAAACAAGCCATTAAGGAAGCCCTGAAGCCCCAGGCACGCCGCACCTCCGTTGTCGAAGACTACTCGGCAGAGCTGGACGAAATGGCTTCCCTCACCCGCGCCCTCGGCAAGGACAAGAAGGACGACGAAACCTCGCAGGCATGGAAGAAGGGCTACCCCTACGACACCAAGCTCAGCCGTAAGGCATACGAGAAGGAAAAGCGCGCCCTGCAGATTGAGCTGCTGAAGCTGCAGCTCTGGGCGAAGTCCACCGGTCAGAAGATCCTTATCATCTTCGAAGGCCGTGACGCAGCAGGTAAGGGTGGCTCCATCAAGCGCTTCACCGAGCACCTGAACCCCCGTGGCGCTCGCGTTGTGGCACTGGAGAAGCCGACCGACATCGAGCAGACCCAGTGGTACTTCCAGCGTTACATTAAGCACCTGCCCTCCGGCGGCGAAATCGTCCTGATGGACCGCTCCTGGTACAACCGCTCCGGCGTCGAACGCGTCATGGGCTTTTGCACCGAATCCCAGCACGCCGAATTCCTGCGCGAAGTACCGATGTTGGAGAACATGATTCTCGGCTCGGGCATTTCGTTGACGAAGTTCTGGTTCTCGGTGACGAAAAAAGAACAACGCACCCGGTTCGCCATCCGCCAGATCGACCCCGTGCGCCAGTGGAAACTTTCCCCCATGGACCTAGCGTCGCTGGACAAATGGGACGATTACACCAACGCCAAAGAAGAGCAGTTCCGCTACACGGACACCGAAGAATCGCCGTGGATCACCATCAAATCTAACGACAAAAAACGCGGCCGCATCAACGCCATGCGGTATCTGCTCTCCAAATTCGAATACACGAACAAAGACCACGAAGTAGTCGGAGAACCAGACCCGCTGATCGTCAAACGCGGCCGCGACCAGATCGGGGACTAGCGCTAGCGCTCCATCGGAAGCTCAGCGCCCTTCCACGCCAATGTGCCACCAGCAACGCTAAATGCCGCGGCACCGGTTGCCTGCGTGAGGTACTCGCAGGCCTTGGCAGAAAGGCCACCAGCCATGCAAATG
>OKVG01000757.1_pt1 | contig 18958 bp, 14 predicted proteins | sample 1606981 | NCBI WGS metagenome assembly OKVG01 (sample SAMN03281018, study PRJEB24777) | human gut metagenome | isolation source: fecal sample PR128 from 1 month old male Malay infant, vaginal delivered... | reverse complement strand
GAACTGATAGGAATACCGGTACCTCTACTCCGGTACCAAGGTCATCGTCTGGGACAAGGATAAGGCCGTCGCTGACGAACCGCTTGTTGTTTTTTTTTCAAGCAGAAGACGGCATACGAGATTCCTCTACGTCTCGTGGGCTCGGAGATGTGTATAAGAGACAGACATAGATATCATCAAATTTATCTTTTGTTTTCAAAATCATAAAATATAGTGAAAAATCTGCATCTTATTTAAAACTCTTCAATCTTCCGCTTGTGAGATCGGTGAGTTGCCAAGTCTTCATCAACTTCGATGGTGACATTTTGAAAGCCCCTCTCTTGGAGCAAGTTTCGGATAGACTCTTTACAAACCTCCATATGTTTGACATGCTCCAGACAAACATGAACAATAGCATTTTTCTCCAAACCATCCATAGTCCAGAGATTGAGCTGATTGATACTAGCAACATGGTCCAACTCTGCCAAATCTTTCTTGATCTTCTGTATATTCACTCCTTCTGGAACGGCATCGAGGAAAATCTTAAGCGTGCTCCAAAAACGTGGAATGGCTTTGGACAGAATAAAGATGGAAATGGCAAGAGATAAGAGCGGATCCAGAATATACCAGTCGGTAAATCGGAGAACAATGGCCATTAGGATGACAGCCACCCACCCCAAGGTATCTTCCAGAAAGTGCAGGCTGAGAATAGATTCATTCTTGGTCTGCCCTTTGCGAATGACGAGACTCGCCAGCACATTTATGCTGATGGATATGATTCCTAGCCAGAGAATTCCCTCATCGTTGACCGGTTGTGGGTGATAGAGTTTGACCATATTTTCCAAAATCACCACACCAGACCCTGTCATCAAAATCACAGCGGTCACCATAGCACCTAAGAGGCTAAAACGCTTGTAGCCCAAGGTGTAATGGCTGTCCTCTTTCCGATTGGAAATGCTCTCTAGTAAAGCCGAAATGCCAATGGCGATTGCATCACCAAAGTCATGGACTGAATCAGCGAGAACCGCACTGGAACCAAAAATTCCACCCGCAATAAACTCAACAATGGCAAAGCTTAGATTTAAGAAAAAAGCTAACCAAACCGCACGTTTTGTCTTCATTATATTACTTCCTTTGTTATAATAGATTCATGAACATCATGTTCATTATCTATTATCCAATACTATCAACAGAAAGGATAGGGGCAAACCGTTCGCTGTGTATGTTACTGAACAGTTTGTTCATAGTGTCCATATGACTGCACAAGATCGTCGCATTACAAAGACTCGAAAAGCTATCTATAATGCTTTTTTACAATTACTCAACCTTAAAGACTACGAGACTATCACGGTTCAGGAAATCATTGATTTAGCCGACGTCGGGCGCTCGACCTTTTATAGTCATTACGAAAGTAAGGAATTATTGCTGGATGAACTCTGCCAAAAGCTCTTTCACCACCTCTTTGAGCGCAATAATCAACTCTCTACTCATGACTACCTGGCCCATATCTTTCAGCATTTCAAGAAAAATCAGGACCATGTGACCAGTCTCTTGCTCTCCAAAAACGATTATTTTATCCGGCAACTGCGCAAAGAGCTAGAACATGATGTCTACCCGATGGTCGCTGATGAACTGATTCACTCACACTCCAACATTCCTCACTCCTATCTCAAGCACCTGGTCGTCAGCCACTTCATTGAAACTCTCAGCTGGTGGCTAAAAAAAGGAAAATCCTATAGCGAACAGGAAGTGGTCCAATTTTATTTGGAGATTTTAAACGTCGCTTCTAACTAAGGTGCGACTTTACATCATGTATCATAAAAAGGAAAACTATGCTTCTCCCCATTCTTCTCAGCTTTTTCACAGCTTTCTTGGCCCTTGCTTTTGCCCTTCTTCATTTATTAGTCAGCGTTTCCGAATTAAAAAGGGCAAGAAGACCCTTGGAATTTACCTACTTTTTCTAGGAAGTAGCCTTGCGACCTTCTCTCTCATTCTCTACTTCTTTTTGTCGATTGTCACACTATCTCTTTGGATGATTGGCTGTGGGTTGATTTGCTACGGAGCCTATTGGAATGGCAAGCACAAAAAACTTCAATCCAGCCCGCCATGTCATTCGGATTGGAATCGCTCTGATTCTTACCATTTTATTAGCCCTCATCTAAGAAAAACTCAAGTTTTATCAATGAAAACTTGAGTTTTTTGGTAGTTACGAAATAAATAAGAAATTAAACATCCTGCTTTTCTTTAAACATTTTGACCTTATTTTGGCAGTAATCCATTAATTTCTGTGCTTTTTCAAATGTATATCCTTTTTCAGATACAGACTTGACTTTCTTTTCATCAAAGTAGTAGCCTGTCAAGCCCCTGACTTCCTCTGATAAGGTGAGATAATATCCTGTTTCAATTCCCTGATCTAAATCTTTTGACAGAGACTTCATCAGGCGTCCAAAGAGAGACTTTTTCGTCTTTTCATCACTGGAATCATTCCCTAAGTTAGTTGAAATCAAGCCGGGATGATAGGCATTGATGGTGATGTTTGAAGCTTTTAAAAAGAATTCCCTTGCCAAATAACGTGTCATCCAGATGGTGTAGAGCTTGGAATTATTATAGGCCAATCCTGGATTGTATTCTTTCTCAAATTCAAAGTCCAAATCCTTGACCTTGGCAAAATGATGCATATAGGAAGAAGTATTAATGACACGGCCGTCAGCCGCTTTTTCTAACAAGGGACTTAGCTCAGTTGTTAAAATGTAGGGAACCAGAACGGATAACATAAATGTCAACTCGACATTTTCAGCACTCGCTTTTCGGTCTTTTCCTGCATACAGGCCTGCATTGTTAAACAAGACATCGATACGTTGAAAGTCTCGCTTTATTTCCTCCACAAATCGATAAACATCGTCTAATTTTGAAAAATCTGCCAAGTAACTAGAAACTCTAGCTCTCAAGGAAACTCCCCGAACCTCTTGAAGCGCCAACTCCAGTTTTTGAGGATTTCGACCATGAAGGATGACCTGATGCCCTTCACTGGCCAGTTTCTTTGCCAAATGTTTACCAATACCGTCAGTAGCACCTGTAATCAGAACCGTTTTGATCATCTTAGTCCTCTAAGAAAGCTATTAGTTCTGTTGAAAATTCGTCTGCATATTGGAAGATTGAACCGTGACCAGCATTTGGATAGATGATGAGTTTACTTTCTTTTATTTTCTCATGCATATCATAAGAATTTTCTGTTGGAACCTGCATATCCTTATCCCCGTTGACGATTAAGGTTGGTTGAGTGATAAATTTTAGGTCGTCTTGAGGATCTTTCCCCCAACGTTTAATAGCTTTGAGTTGAGTCAAGAAACCAGGCACACTCATGTCTTTGTCCGCAAATTCCTTTGTTCTCATACCCATTCGTCCTAGGACTTTCAAAGCTTCGATTTTCCCTTGTTCATCATGATTATAGAAGATATAGCGTTTAGGATCGATACGCTCGAGTCCCGCTTTAAACATATAGTTAAATATTTTCCCTGTTACCTTATCGACCTCTTTTCCACCTCGAGGTCCTGTTCCAGCCAAAATCAAACGGCTCACTAGAGTAGGATTTATTCGGATGATTTCTTGAGCAATCATACCTCCCATAGAAAGACCGAGGAGGTTGATTTTATCGTAACCAAGCGCTTTTACAAAGTCAATTGTCTGCTCAGCCATTCCAGGTATAGTCGGAGCCACTTTTCCTTGACTGGCTCCAACACCAGGAAGATCGACTACAATGACATGGTGCTTTTCAGCAATTAAGTCTAATAGTTTTGGATCCCAGTTATCGAGAGTTGCTGCCAAATGGACCAGCATCAGAAGAGGTAATTTTGATTCGCCTTTGCTGAGTTCGCGATAAGCAATTTGATTTCCTTGAACAGCGATGTATTGAGTTTTACTTGTAAGATATGACATTGTGTTTTCCTTTTTATTTCTTAAAGCTGAGGACTGTTTTTCCACGTGAGCGCCCATTAGCGACCTTGTCTAAGGCGCTATTTACTTCTTCAAATGGATAGACTGTATCGATAGATGGTTTGATTTCTAATTTGCTAAAGAGGTCGGCTACCTTTTGTAATTGAGCGCCATTGCTTTCTACAAAGATAAAATGGTAGTGAACGCCGTATTTGTCAGCCATCTTATCAAATTTACGACCAGCTAGTCCAAGTAGGATCTGTTTCCATTTTGGCAGGTTCATCCGTTTGGCAAAGTCACCATTTGGCATAGCACGAAGGGACACAAGCTGACCACCTTTTTTCATGATAGACATTTGTTTTTCAGTCTCAGCGCCCCCAAGGGTATCGAGGACATAATCAACCTGGCTAATAGTTTTTGTATAATCCTCTGTTTTGTAATCGATAAAGCGATCTGCTCCTAGGTTCAATACACGCTCAGCACTATCTCCAGCCCCATTAGTGATGACTGTCAAACCTTTAGCCTTGGCAATTGGAATGGCTATACCCCCGACACCACCTGTACCACCAGAGATAAAGATGGTTTTGCCAGCTTGAGCTCCCATGAGGTCTAGGGCTTGCATGATAGTCAAGGCAGTAAGCGGAACAGCAGCAGCTTCTTCGTCAGATAGATAATCTGGAACTTTGGCTAGAGACTGACTGTCTACGGCTACATACTCGGCAAAGGCACCAATATGGTCAAGTGGGAGACGTCCAAAAACTCGGTCACCGACTTTGAGGTTTTTGACTTGTGTGCCGGTCTCTTCAATGATACCGACCACTTCATTTCCTGCAGTTTGTGGGAGTTTGTAAGGAACAATCATCTTGACCTCTCCTCGGGAAATCATGTTATCCAGAGGATTGACACCAGCTGCGGTGACTTTGACCAAGACTTGTTTGTCTGTAATACTTTGTTTAGCGACTTCTGTGATATTCAGTGTGATATTCTTTTTGTTATAAGTAGTATGTTGTGCGGCTTTCATTGTCTTCTCTTTTCTATTTTTGTTGTATCTGATAAAGATACATGTATGGTCGTTTTAAAACTGATCTGCATGCAAATCAGTTTCGTTTTTGTTTGGCTTCTTTATAAAGATTGTCAATGACATCTTCTAAGGTTTGGTGAGCTAGTTCCTTCTCAAGTTGAGCTTCAGCACTAGCAAATAGTGGCGAAACGGCAGCTTGGATATGTTTTCCCACTGGGCAATCCAGATTGCTATTTTGATGGACGGGAAATAAGCTGATGTGGCTGACTTCTTGTGTGGCAAAATAAATGTTAAGTAAGGTGATGTCCTTTGGCGATTTACTAGGTTGGTAGCCCGTTTTTCCTTGCTGAGACTGGATCAGTCCAGCATTTTTCAATAAGGCAACCACCTTACGAATATAACTAGCGTTGGTCCCAACGCTCTCAGCCAGTGCTTGTGAACTTAAGGTTTCCTTACTCTCACTAATCATGGTTAGGATGTGCAAGGCTACTGAAAATTTCGTATCCATAAAAACCCCTTTATATGTCTTGTATCTGATACAAGAACAGGTATAACACAAATAAAAAGAAAAGCAAGACTTTTGCTTCACTTTTTTAAAAATGATCAGGTCACGTGACTTGTTGTCAAACTCTAAAATGGGAATCGTGTGTTGCTAAATCATAGATCACCTCTTGTAAATTTGTACTATTGTACCAAAAACTGACGAAGTATCAAAGAGTTGTCTTTAGTAATTCAGAAGACTTCTCTTCCATGTATATAATAAATCGTTGTACTGCTGGAGAAGTTGGCCTCTACCTTCCATTTCTATTTCATAATACTATTTTTACTTTTTTATTCATTATACAAGTAAGACTGAAGAAAATGCAATTAAAATCCTTAAAAAGTCTTTGTAAACTGCAATAAAATGGCCATAAAATCAGATTTCTTTATAGAACAACAGAAAAAGGAGCGGATATGATATCCTACTCCTTATTCTTATCAGAAAATCTAATTCAAATTAGTCTTCTTTTTTCTTGCGAGCAACAAGTCCAAATCCACTCAAGACACCTAAAAGTCCAAGTGCTGCTAGGCTAGCATTGTCTTCTGTACCAGTGTTTGGAAGTTCAGCTTGTCCTTTAGCTTCTGATGAAGCTGCTGCAGCTTGTGGTGCTTCACCATTTACTGGTGCTGATGGCATAGTTGGAGTTGCTGGAGCAGATGGATTAGCCGGTGTTGCTGGATTAGCTGGGGCATTTGGATCCATTGGTTTTTCTGGGTTTGCAGGAGTTCCTGGAGTTCCTGGATTTTGACCTGGCATTCCTGGGTTTGTTCCCGGTGTTCCTGGTGTTCCTGGGTTTATTCCTGGTGTTGCAGAACCTTTAGGTTTGAATACGTGTAGAAGATTTCCTGTTTCTGGATCAACTTTTGTTCCTACTAATTCGTACCCTGGTACTTCTCCAGCTGGGTTACTTCCTTCTGCTAATGGTTTTAATGGTTTACCATTTATATCTACCCATACCGTTACTGGGTTCTTAGTTGCTGGTTTGAAGATGTGAAGTACTTTTCCAGTTTCTGGATCTTTCACTGTTCCAACTAGTTCATAGTTTGGCACTTTTCCTGCTGGTTGTGAACCATCTTCTTTCGTACGGATAACGTTACCATCTACATCTACCCACTCAGTTACGTTGTTGACAACAGGTGCAGGAGTAAATACGTGGATGACATCACCAGTTTCTGGATTTGTAACTGTTCTTACGAGTTTGTACTTAGGCACAGTTCCAGCTTCTTCAGTTCCTGGTACAGTTGGTTTCAATGGGTTACCATTTACGTCTACCCATACTGTAGAAGGTTGGTCAGATGTTGTTGGTTTGAAGATGTGTGTTACTTTTCCAGTTTCTGGGTTTGTAACTGTTCCTACTAGTTTGTAGCTTGGTACTTTACCTGGATCTTTAACTCCTTCTTCTTTAGGTTTTAAGACATTACCTTCTGTGTCAACCCACTCAGTTACCTTGTTGACAACTGGTGTAGGAGTGAACACGTGGATTACATTTCCAGTTGTTGGATCTACAGTTGTACCTACTAGTTTGTAGTTTGGTACTTTACCTGCTTCTTCAGTTCCTGGTGCAGATGGTTTCAATGGTTTACCATTGACATCCACCCAGACTGTAGTTTTTGCCTCATTTGTTACTGGTTTGAAGATGTGTGTTACTTTTCCAGTTTCTGGGTTTGTAACTGTTCCTACTAGTTCGTAGTTAGGAGTTGATCCTGCTGGGTATGTTCCTGGTGTTACAGGCTTGATTGGGTTTCCTTTTTCGTCTACCCACTCAGTTGTTTTACCTTCTTCGATAGATTTCTTAACTTTTTCAGCTTCTTTTCTAGCTTCTTCCTTAGCTTTTTCTTTTTGCTCTGGTGTTAAGTTTGGATCTTTATCGATGTTTTTGATTTTCTCTTCAAGTTCTTTTTCTACAGTTTCTTTAGCTTTCGCTTTATCTTCTGGAGATGGTGTATATGGTTTATCTTTATAACCTTCAGATGGGTTTGTTGGATTGTCTGTAGATGGATTTGATGGAGTTGATGGTTTGTCTGGAGTTGGAGTATCTTTCTCAACTTCTTTCTTACCATTCTCCTTGGCTTTTTCTACTTCTTCTTTAGAAGGTGCTTTGTCGATGGCTTTCTTAGCTTCTTCAGCATCTTTCTTAGCTTCTTCTTTAGCTTTTTCTTTTTGATCTGGAGTTAAGTTTGGATTTTCATCAATTTTCTTAACTTTATTTTCTAGAGCTTTATCGATTTCTTCTTTAGCTTTCGGTTTATCTTCTGGAGTAACAGGAGATTTTTCTACATCTTCTTTAGCTTTTGTAGTAGATTTTTCTACATCTTCAGGAGTTTTCGCTTCTTCCAATGCTTTCTTAGCTTGTTCAGCTGTTTTCTTAGCTTCTTCAATCGCTTTTTCTTTCTCTTCGTTTGTTAACTCAGGATTTTCTTTGATCTTACTTTCTTTTTCAGACAAAGCTTTATCGATTTCTTTAGAAGCTTCTTCTTTGACATCTTTATAAACGTATGTTACTTCTGTTGTTCCTTCTGTTACTTTACCGTTTTCATCACCTTTAGTTGATGTTGGTACTAATACGTATAGTTTTCCATCTTTTGTAGTGATTGTAGCTGGTTTGTTGTCAGTTGTGTCATATGCTGAGCTTACAGATCCGTCTGTAGTATCTTTAACGTCTTCTGCGATTGTGTTACCCGCTTCGTCAGTGTAGTGAACTACTACGTTTCCTTTAACTTCTTTGTACACATATGTTACTTCTGTAGTTTTACCTGCTTCAACGTCTCCAGTTTCGTTACCTTTAGTTGATGCTGGTACTAATTCATATACTTTTCCTTCTGGAGTTGTGATACGAGTTGGTTTCATGTCGTTATCAGAAGTATCGTACTTAGCTCCTGGTTGACCATCTTTTGTATCAACGGCATCTGCTTGAAGAGTGTTTCCAGCTTCATCTACGTAATGAACAAGAACGTTTCCTGCTTTTTCGTATACATAAGTGATTTCTGTAGTTCCTTCTACAACAGCACCGTTTTCTGGTTTAGAATCATCTTTAAGTTCTTTAGCTGTTAAGTAGTAAACTACTCCATCTTTTTCAAGTTTAGCTGGTTTGTTGTCAGTTGTATCATATTTCTCACTTAGTAATCCATTTTCAACATCTTTCGTATCTTCAGCTAATGTGTTTCCTTCTGTGTCAACATAGTGAACTACTACATTACCAGTGATTTCTTTGTACACGTAAGTTACTTCTGTAGTTTCTCCAGCTTTAACTTTACCTGTTTCATCACCTTTAGTTGATTGAGGGATTAATTCGTATACTTTTCCTTCTGGAGTAGTGATACGGTTTGGTTTCATGTCGTTATCAGCAGTGTTGTAGTCTGAGTTTGGTTTACCGTCTTTTGTATCAACAGCATCCACTTGGATAGTGTTACCTTTTTCGTCAGTGTAGTGAACTACTACTTGTCCTGCTTTTTCGTAAACGTAAGTTACTTCAGTTTTACCTTCTACTACGTCTCCGTTTTCTGGTTTAGAATCGTCTTTGACAGCTTTTTCTGTTAAGTAGTAAACAGTTCCGTCTTTTTCGATTTTCTCTGGTTTGTTGTCAGTTGTATCGTATTTAGCGTTTAGAGAAGCACCTTTAGTATCTTCTTTATCGTCAGCGATTACGTTACCTTCTGTGTCAACATAGTGAACGACTACATCACCAGTTACTTCTTTATAAACGTATGTTACTTCTTTAGTTTCTCCAGCAACAACTTTACCAGTTTCATCACCTTTAGTTGCTGTTGGTACTAATTCGTATACTTTTCCTTCTGCAGTTGTAATACGAGTTGGTTTCATTCCGTTATCAGAAGTATCGTAGTCTGATCCTGGTTTTCCATCTACAGTGTCTTTTGCACCTGAAGCTACGTTAGCACCCGCTGCGTCTACACCTACTAATGGAGTTCCATCTTCTGTTTGGTAGTTAACGACTACTTGTCCTGCTTTTTCGTAAACATAAGTTACTGTAGTTGTACCTTCAACGACATCACCAGTAGCTGGTTTAGAACCGTCTTTCAATTCTTTAGCTGTTAAGTAATATTTAACACCGTCTTTAGTGATTTCAGCTTTTTTGTGGTCTGCTGTGTCGTATTTAACGTTTAGAGAAGCATCTGTTTCGTCTTTTTCGTCTTCAGCAAGTGTGTTACCTTCAGTATCTTCATACTTAACAACAACATTACCTTTAACTTCTTTATAAACGTAGGTTACTTCTTTAGTTTGACCTGATTCTACAGTACCAGTTTCATCACCTTTAGTTGATGCTGGTACTAGTTCGTATACTTTTCCTTCTGCAGTTGTGATACGAGTTGGTTTCATTCCGTTGTCTGCAGTATTGTATTCAGAACCTGGTTTTCCATTGTCAGTGTCTTTAGCACCTGAAGCAATATCTTTACCATCTGCAGTTCCTACTAATGGAGTTCCGTCTTCTGTTTGGTAGTTAACGATTACTGATCCAGCTTTTTCATAAACGTAAGTTACATCAGTTTTACCTTCTACTACGTTTCCAGTTTCTGGTTTAGAACCAGCTTTAAGACCAGCTTTTGTAATGTAATATACAGTTCCGTCTTCTGCAGTGATTTTTTCTGGTTTATTATCAACAGCAGTATCATATTTTTCGCTTAGAGATGCACCTTTAAGGTCATCTTTGTCAGATGCGATTGTGTTACCTTCTGTGTCAACATAGTGAACGACTACATCACCAGTTACTTCTTTATAAACGTATGTTACTTCTTTAGTTTCTCCCGCAACAACTTTACCAGTTTCATCACCTTTAGTTGCTGTTGGTACTAATTCGTATACTTTTCCTTCTGCAGTTGTAATACGAGTTGGTTTCATTCCGTTATCAGAAGTATCGTAGTCTGATCCTGGTTTTCCATCTACAGTGTCTTTAGCACCTGAAGCTACGTTAGCACCAGATGGGTCAACACCTACTAATGGAGTTCCATCTTCTGTTTGGTAGTTAACGACTACTTGTCCTGCTTTTTCGTAAACGTAAGTTACTGTAGTTGTTCCTTCAACAACATCTCCAGTAGCTGGTTTAGAATCATCTTTAAGTTCTTTAGCTGTTAAGTAATATTTAACACCATCTTTAGTGATTTCATCTTTTTTGTGGTCTGCTGTGTCATATTTAACATTTAGAGAAGCATCTGTTTCATCTTTTTCGTCTTCAGCAAGTGTGTTACCTTCAGTATCTTCATACTTAACGACTACGTTACCTTTTACTTCTTTATAAACGTATGTTACTTCTTTAGTTTGACCTGATTCTACCGTACCTGTTTCATCACCTTTAGTTGATGCTGGTACTAGTTCGTATACTTTTCCTTCTGCAGTTTTAATACGAGTTGGTTTCATTCCGTTGTCTGCAGTGTTGTAGTCACTTCCTGCTCTTCCATCTGTTGTATCATTATTAGTTTCAGGAACATTATTTCCTTCTGGATCTGTTCCAGATATTGGGTTACCTTCTTGATCTGTATAATGAACTACTACTGATCCAGCTTTTTCGTAAACGTAAGTTACTGTAGTTGTTCCTTCTACTACGTCTCCAGTAGCTGATTTAGAACCATCTTTAAGTTCTTTAGCTGTTAAGTAGTATTTAACACCATCTTTAGTGATAGATTCTTTTTTGTGGTCAGCTGTATCGTATTTAACATTTAGAGAAGCATCTGTTTCATCTTGTTCATCATCAGCAAGTGAGTTACCTTCAGTATCTTCATACTTAACAACTACATTACCTTTTACTTCTTTATAAACGTATGTTACTTCTTTAGTTTCTCCAGCAACAACTTCACCTGTTTCTTCACCTTCAGTTGATTCTGGAACTAATTGGTAAACTTTTCCTTCTGCAGTTTTAATACGTTCTGGTTTCATTCCGTTATCCGCAGTGTTGTACGCTGTACCTGGTTTACCGTTATCAGTGTCTTTTGCACCTGATTCTACAGTTTTACTTTCATCACCAACTACTGTACCTGTAAGTGGAGTTCCATCTTCAGTTTTGTAGTTAACGATTACTGATCCAGCTTTTTCATAGATGTAAGTTACTTTTGTAACACCTTCTACTACTGTACCTTCTTCAGCTGGAGCGTCTTTTTCTACATCATTTACAGCTGTTTTTGTAGCGTCTGCTTTAAGGTAGTAAACATTTCCTTGTGCATCTGTAAGTTTTTCTGGTTTTTCAGTTTCGTTTTCTTTAGTGTTATAAACTACGTTTTTAGAAGCTTTAGTACTACTTACAACTACATCTTGTCCATTAGCATCAACATAATATTTCTCAGTTACTACTTCAGCTACTGTTTCAGGAGTATCAGTGTAAGGAGCTTTTAATTCTGTTCCGTCTTCTGTTTGGTAGTTAACGACTACAGAACCTTTTTTCTCGATTTCACGAGTTTTTTCTTCTGCATAAGTGTAAGTGATTGTTGTAGTACCACTTGCTAAACGATATGCACGAAGTGGAGTGATTTCGTCGCGGTAAGAATACTCTTCAATCTCTGGAGTAAAAGTGCCAAGATTAAGATTAATATCATCACCAAATTTACTTGTACTATTTTCATAAACGTCATTAAAATTAGCTGTTACATCCGTTGTAGGTCTACCTTTATCATCAACTTGGTCTCCAGTATCAGCCTTTATCGCATTTTTCTCCCCACCTTTTGCAGCTATTCCGACAGAGATATATCGTTTGAAATTAAGGGTGTTATCTTCCAACCCTTTTTCTTGAAGATAAGCAAGATAGTTTTTTACAAAAGTTCTGTTTGCTTCTCCTGTTGCAGTATCTGGAGCTGCTTTAAATTTTTGAACCATTGCATATGTTCTATCTATACTAGCACCACTACCTTCTTCATCATCTGCAACATTATCCTTAGGTGATAATGGTATCACCCCTGTAATTTCAGGACTTGCATTACTCACAGTTACATACGTATTTTTCTCAAGGACGAAAACGTAGTCTCCTTCTTTGATGCCACCATCAGCAGTTACGTTCGCTGAAGTGAAGTTTTTGGCTGTTGCTTCACCAGACTTGAAAGCTTCTACCATCTTAGCATCAGAACTGATAGTTCCTGAATCAGCTTATACATATTTACCATATGTTCCTTTTCCTGTTTGTTCAACGATCCAAGCTTTTCCACCAGGTTTTACAGTATCATAAGTGATTTTACCTTCTGCATTGTTTAATCCTTCTGGAGTCAATTTCGCAGTTACATCCCCTAGAGTTGTGTCAGAGTATACTCCTCCACCATCTCCAGTAGTTTCAACTTTAGGTTCTCCAATTAGGTGGTAAGTTTTCCCGTCTTTTTCGATAGTTTCTTTCTTACCAGTTTCTTTAGCGTTGTCTAGGTCACTAGCTTCTGCATCGCCACCTGTAGTTCCTTTGAAAACTTCTCCTGATTTACCGTATACATCGTATGGTGTTTCGATAGTCTTATCAGCACCAGAATCTTGGTTTTTGTTTTCTTCTAATACAGTATTTCCTTCAGCAGTTACATACTTGTAATCTACTTTTCCAGTTTTAGTGATTGTATTTGTTCCATTTTCAGTTGGATCAGTTGAAGCAGTTGTTCCTTCGACCTCATTTGTGATATTCGCTGTATCTACAGTAATCGAACCCTTATCATTAGAAATCGTTGTTGTGTTGTCACCATTATCTTTTACCTCTGCTGCTGCAGTCTGGCTTTGTCCTGACATTGCAAGAGCTGCACCGACAAGCAGAGCGACTGTACCGATTTTGACTGAGTCTGAACGACCGTCTTTAAACTTACGAATGGAAAATTTTTCTTTTCTATTTATAAACATCCTTAATATCCTTTACTATTATTTTTGTATGATTTTCAAAATTCGCCATATTGGCATAACAACGTGGTTAATAAACTCGAAACCCCTACACTTCTATTTTAATATTTTAAAGCCATTCATACAATAAAATTAACTACTTTTTAATGGTTTAAACTATAGTTTTTCACTATATTTATATATAAAAAAAATCCATACAGACATATGGATTTACATATTTAAAAATATACATTTATGCTACCAGCCAATTGAGACCCTTTCAAACTGACAACCCAATCGTCGCAATTCTTTTTGACAGTCCTCATAATAAGGGAGGGAAATGCCTGTGATGGTTACATGTGGCAGATCTTTTAAGTGAAGGCTGACTGATGAAGTAAAATGATAAACATGAACGAACTCGTATTCTTGAAAGAGTTGGGCAAGGACATCTTCAAAGATTAGCTCCGTCTCCAAGTAAGTTACGTTTGGGATAGTGAAGGTTTCCTTGGGATGGGGAATATAGAAGTCAATGGCCAAGGCTTTGGCATAGGTACTGATAAAGCGGATAGAGATTTGGTCGTCCTCTTCAGAGAACTTTTGTCCCAGCAGAACCTTGACTGTCTTGCCATTTGAAACAGGTGCTTGGGGCAGGTCAAAAAAATGCTCCAGATAGACCAGTTTTTCTCTCGCTACGACATGGTAGTCACTGCGATAGAGGGTATAGTGCTTTTCCGTCCGCTCAATCAAGTCATCTCTGGTCAAACCCAAAGAGCCGACCTGACTGGGATGGAGAGGCTGGGCATACATGCCCAAGGGGTAAATATCCGCATAGCCATCATCGAAACTCATGAGGTGCTGGTAGGTCGAACTAGCAACCAGGTCCAGAATCAAGCTATTGTCAAAACTAGCATAAAAGATGGTGTCATAATCTCCGGCTAGCTCCTGACAGATCAGAGACAAATCCTCTGCCGTTTGAGGATAGTAAACATGGTCAAAATCCTTAGCATAATGCTCCTGTCGGGCATTTTTGACAGGACTGACATAGAGGCTGACGAATTCCTGATCTGGATAGAGTCCCTTGATATGCTGGGCAATCTTAGCCTGCAAGGGCGTTGTGGCAATGATGAGGTGTTTCATCTCTTTGATTCTCCTAGGTGGTGATGTTCTAGCAAGGTTTCAACGACTTCAAAATCCAAGGCATCGTCGATATCATAAGAATAGAGTTTGGGCATTTCATAGGCTACTGTCTTATCTGTGTAAAAGGTCTCATCTCGTAGGTAACGGTCCTTGCGAGAAATCCAGATACTACCGTTGGGATAGAAATAGACAGGCTCTTTCTGCCGAGAATAGTGCTTGGACACCTGAGGCGGACGGATAAAAGCTGACTCCTCCAACTGCATGAAAAGACTGCGACTCTTGTCTGCCTTAACACAGGATATCAAATGGTCAGCTCCAGACTGACAGTAGAGCTGGTAGGACTCGATAAGGTGCTCCACTTTTCTTAAGGGTGAGGTCACCTGTAGATTCATAAAAACCTGCTCTCCCTCAAAGGGCTTTAAAAAGTCTCGTAAGGTCTCCAGACTAGAGGTTGCTGACAAGGCCAATTCTTTTGGTCTGTGGACACAACGAATCTCTGGATAGGCTTGGCGACAGAGTTCTAGATAGGCTGGCGAGTCTGAGGAAACCCAGATGTCACTAAATAGCTTAGAGGCTAGAGCGACTTCGATAGTATAGAGAACCAAGGGTTTACCTGCAAGCGGTTTGATATTTTTATCCACTAAACCGCGTGAGCCCGAACGGATTAAAATGACGGCTATAGGTTTAGATTTTGCTTTCATATAGTCTTCCTAGAATTGAGATAAAAAGGGCAGATAGGGTAGTGATGATGCTATTTAACCAGGGATTAGGGTTGGCAAAGAGGCCACTGTAATGATAGAGGACTAGGACTCCTAGACTGAAGACCAGATAAATTTTTGCTAGTTTTAAACTCGGTTTTTTAAGGAGTAAGACCATGAGGTACAAACCACCTATTACACCTAGCGTCAAGCCCATAAAGCCGTTAATCCATTCGTAGATGGAGTAGATTTCTGCATTCATGAGTAAGAGACAGAGAAGCCAGGATAGACCTGCTAAGACAAAGGATAGGAGGCTTGGCGACCAGCGAATCTTTGTCCAAGCAAAATCCAACTTCAAGCAGGTCACGATTGCATTCATACTGGATGAGACCGTGGATTGGCCCGCTGCCAAGAGAGCCAGCATGATGAAACTTCCAAACCAAGGTGCTAGTCCTTCCCGAGCGTAGGCAATGAGAACAGGATTGGTCGATGTGGTGGTGAAATTTTCCTGACGAATCAAGCAGCCAATCAAATACAATAGACTAGCAATCCCAAAGGACAAGAGTCCCTGAAGCCATAAGATTTTTCCAATTTTCCGACGCCCCATTTTGCTGTTAAAACGTTGAACGATATCCTGCGAGGAAACGTAGGAAAACAAACTACTGAAACCTGCTCCTACAACTAAGATCAAGACCGTCCGTCCATCCAGCGTCTCTGCAAAGTGAGATAGCTGTAGACTGCTATTCATGACAAGACCTGATTGAGCAATTCTTGGTAGAAAGAGGGCCAGTATAGCTAGCAAGACCAAGCCCTGAAAGAAGTCCGTCCACAGCACAACCAAGAGGCCGCCCCTTGCCAGATAATAGACCGTCAAAAGAAGGAGTAAGCCTGACAAGACCAACTGATTGATAGGGATAAAGGGCTCTAAGGCCTGAGATAACAAGTAGGTCACCACTGCTATTCGCCCCAATTGGTATAGGATAAAAAGTCCTGAAGCTAGTGAACGAATGCCAGCCGATTGAAACTTGTCCTCTAAAAGATGGTAGGCTGTCTCGTAGTTTCCCTTTTGATAGAGGGGCAAAAAGTAACGGTGGGCGATGGGAATGGCTAGAAAGATACCACACTGGGCAAACCAGAGATAGGACCTACCTGTATAGGCATTCCCCACCAGAGTCAGAAAGGAAATAGGGCTAAGCAAGGTCGCAAAGACTGAGAAAGCCAGAACAGTCACTGGAACAGCTTTCTTAACCTGATAGTAATCCTCTTCGTCCCCTTTTTTCCGATAGGCGATCCAGGAAATCAAGCAGAAATAAAGCGATAGGGTGATTAGAATTCCCAACATCCTAGAAGTTCCTATCTAGTAGTTCGCGGTATCTTTGAGCCACCGTTCCTAGTGAATAGTGAGCCGCTAGGGCGATATTTTCTGCATTGGACTGGCGATAGTCTGCCTGCTCCATCTCTTCTATCATTTGAATCAATTGTGCCTTATTTCTGAAAAGGCGGATGGCATCTGACTGTTTGGCATAGAAACGATGGGCAATCTCCACATCTGATAACAAGGCTAATAAACCTTGATTGAGGGCTTCAACGCAGGCGTTGGCAAACAATTCTGTAAAACTAGCAGACAGGTAGCACTGGTGGAGATGGTAAGGAACCTCGTCGACAATGCCTTTGAACTGAATGGTTGGTGGCAGATCGTAGCGATTGCGCAGCTCCTCCAGACGTTCCTCTGTTCCACCATAAAAGGTGATGCGGGCCTTGGAACCACGTTTGTAGAGTTCGATAAAGGCTTCAATGACAAGTTCAACGTTCTTTCCTTCTCCCATATGACCAACTAAGCAATAGTCTAGCACAGGTCCCACTTCTTTGATTTGACCGGGATCTTCTGTAAACATAGGTGGCAGGAATCTTGTCTGATAACCTTCTTTGGCCAAGCTCTCTGTCAACTTCTCACTGGCAACTAAATATCTGTTTGCCTTGCGCAGATTGGCGAGACGTAAGTCTCGCATGATATTTTCATGGACGACTTCATAGTAATTTTTGTCCGTGTTTTCCATGTAACGCCAGAGGCTGGGTTTGGGAACGATTTGTTGGTCACGAATGAAGAGGTCGGTTTGCTGGGCCCATCTAGCTAGAAACTTAACCAGCAAGTCCTCCTCAGAACAAATTTCTCCCTCGATACGGTAGATATACTCTGGATAAAAAATCGTTACAGGAGAGGGTTCTTTGAAAGGATCGATAAAGCGTCCTTCAAGGGCCAGTTCTCCATTTTCATGATACCATCGAAGTTCCTTCTCCTTGAAATCTTCAAACAAGAAGGGCCCCTTAGTATAGTAATATCTTCCCGAACCATCTCCTAGGGTAACAGAGGCGACAAAGCCATCTTCATTGAGTTCAACCTGATCTCCGTCTGCTAGAGTTAGGTTTTCTGGTCTCACTGTCAAATCTGCATGGCCCATATCTGAAAAGAGATGAGGAACACAAAGCAGTTCCTTTTCTAAAAATCCTAACTTAATCAAGTCTTTCTTCCAATCAGGACGAAGCTGAGGACTCGATACCAGGTGGACATATTCCAAACCCAGATGTCGTGCTATACGTGCTCGATAGACCTGAGTAGTCTCAAAACCATAGCGATGAATTTCCTTAGCTGGATGAATGGTGACAATTCTCGACATGCTATACACTCTTTCTCTACTATTTTCTACTTTCAAACGAAAAAACACCCTCACAAAAAAGCGAGGGTAATTCATCCGTTACAATGCTTGGGGAATTCCTAGCAAGTTCCCCCCTCAAAAGGACTTTATGCTATTCTATCACAAAGACTGACCATCTGCAAGATAGACTAATTTAGAGATGATAGCTTGGGGGAGTCTTCTGGATAGCTCAATAGTTCGTCTAGAAGCTCTTTATTGGTCAAAAGCAGGACGACAAAATCGCTTATCGCTGAGTATACGGCTATCCTGTTGTATGAGCTTCTCCTACTGGGAAAAATACGACGATACCCATACTGTCATACGTTTTGCTACCGCCTAGTCTAGTCGAAAAGATGGTGTAGAAGCCTTGTGCAAAGTGATTGAAAAATTATAAACAAATCTGAAACTAACATAGATGGCTTTTATGTCTAGATTAATTTTAAAAATTGGGTTATTTAGAAAATAAATGTTTTGATCTTTATTCCATATGTATAATCAATGTCAATAACTTCTACTTAAATGAAATAAAAACGCAAAAAGAGAACCCTACTGGATTCTCTTATTATTTGATAAACATAAGCATTAAGCTTTCTTAGCCGCCTTGCTCCACTGGTACCAACCAACCAAACTGTTGATGAGGTAAATGAAGTATTTTCCTTGAATTTGAAGGCTTTCTCCCCACCAGAGGTAGATAGAGAAAACATTAGTAGCTGCCCAGAAAATCAATTGCTCACGATAAACAGCTGTCATCAAGAGCTGACCGACACCGTTTGTCGCATCAGTAATAGAATCACGATAAGGACGATTAGCTCCAATTGACTGGTAAATAAGACCTAAGGCTAACCACCAAAGTATACTAATTGATAGGTACTTGATCCAACCCACTGCATCCAATTTACGAGCAACAAAATCCTGCTGTTCTTTTTTGAACTGGGCTTGATAGATCAAAAAGTGTTAAAAATAAGACAGTAACCTCAGAATAGATACTGTCTTATCTCTTTTTTTACTTAAAACCTTGATAAACTTGACAAATGGTAGAAAGGAACCGTGAGTTCTTGCCAGAAGCTGAAGTTAATCCTTCAACCTGGAAAACCCGCAGAGGTGACTTTTTCTATACATCTCGATTTTTCTGGCAATAATCATTAACCGATAAATATGTCTGTGAATCACCCAG
>OKVG01000752.1_pt1 | contig 19109 bp, 19 predicted proteins | sample 1606981 | NCBI WGS metagenome assembly OKVG01 (sample SAMN03281018, study PRJEB24777) | human gut metagenome | isolation source: fecal sample PR128 from 1 month old male Malay infant, vaginal delivered... | reverse complement strand
CTGCTCGCCTAACAGCCCCTCTTTGCATTGCAGGAGGCATAGCGCTCCAGATTTTACGTGCTCAAGGTATCTCCATTGCGGCTCATGTTCTCAAAATAAAGGACATCAACGATACTCCCCTTGAGCTTGTAGACAACTCTCTTGAGGCCAATAAACAGCTTGCTCTCCAAATGGGTCAACTGCTACAAGCTGATCCTCAAGAGCTTCCTTTCCTTGATGCTCAAGCTGGCGAGAAAACCCGTGTACTCCTCACAGAATTGCGCTCTGAGAAAAATACCGTTGGCGGCATCATAGAATGCGTGGCAACGGGCGTTCCTGCAGGTATTGGATGCCCTCATTTCCATGGGCTTGAAAATACTATCTCCGCTGCAGTTTTTGGTGTTCCTGCTGTTAAAGCCATAGAATTTGGTAGCGGTATGGATGTTGCCAATTTACTTGGCTCTGAGAATAACGATGCCTACGAAGTGCGCAACGGCTTCGTAGTACCAACCACCAATCATGCTGGAGGCATTCTGGGCGGCATTTCAACTGGAGCTCCTATCTGGTTTAAATGCGCACTAAAACCTATCTCGAGCATTGGGCTTCCACAACATTCAGTTAATCTTCAGACTATGGAACCAGAGCAGCTTGTGGTTCAAGGCAGACATGATGTAACTGCAGTTTTACGCGCCGTTCCCTGCATTGAAAGCGCGTTTGCCCTAGCTCTTCTCGATACTTTGTATTCCTGGCCCTCCGAGCAGAACGGATATCACAATGACTAATCAGTTAGAGACACTACGCCAGGAAATAGATTCGATTGATGCACAGATCTTTGACCTGTTTGAGCAGAGGCTTATGGTTGCCAAGCAGATTGGTGCTTACAAACAAGAGCACAAACTCTCTGTTCTTGATTCCTCAAGAGAAGATGTCAAAAGAAACCAGGTTAAAGCCGCTGCTTCAGATGAACTTAAACCGTATGCTTTAGAGTTACTTGAGGTTTTGATGGGGTCTGCAAAAGCAGTTCAGGAGACATCTCGTGAGCTCTAAAACCGTACAGCAAGCCTCAAGTAACCCTTCAGCTCCCCTTGCTTCTTTTGGGCTTATTGGCGAGAAACTCTCTCATAGCTGGTCGGCAGAAATTCATGAAAAGCTAGGCTCGTTTCCCTACCAACTCCATGAACTTTCTGCTTCGGAGCTAAAAGACTTCCTCAAAAACCAATCTTGGCGTGGCCTGAACGTTACCATCCCTTACAAAAAGAATGCCTGTGCTCTTGCGGACTCAGTTTCTGAGGATGCTCAAGCTATTGGAGCGGCTAATACACTGGTAAAAGATACAAATGGGCTCATAACTGCAGACAACACAGATGTGTATGGCTTTGAGTATCTAGTTAAAAGTCTCAAGGTCAGCTTGAACCAAAAGAAAGCGATAGTTTTAGGAGCCTTTGGCGGTGCTGGCCAGGCAGTTTGCTATGCACTTAAAAAAGGTGGCGCGTATGTTGTGGGAGTCTCCAGAAACCCTCAAGTAAGCTCTTCATTTGTTGACCGTGCAATTACGTACGACCAGCTTCAATCCCACTATGACGCTGATCTTCTTGTCAATGCAACGCCAGTAGGAATGTCTCCTCACGCTGGCATCTCCCCTCTTGCCAAAAAGGAACTAGCTGCATTTACGTCCCTGCAATGCGTGATTGATCTTATCTATAATCCGCTACGCTCTCAGCTTCTTCTAGACGCAGAAAGTCTTGGAATACTCAATGCAAATGGTTTAAAAATGCTGGTAGCTCAAGCGGCCAAGGCTAGCTCACTCTTTTTGAGCCAAGAAATATCGGACTCGCAAATAAAAAATATCTCGTGTGAGCTTCATGCCTCAAAAGAAAACATTGTGCTTATTGGCATGCCAGGAGTTGGAAAGACTTCTACGGGAGAAGCGCTTGCAAAGCTTCTGAATCGCTCCTGGATAGACACAGATCTTCTCATCAAACAGAAAGCTCATTGTGACGCGGCAACCTATCTACAAACACACGGAGTAGCAGCGTTTAGACGTCTAGAACATGAGGTAATTCAAGAGATTTCCAATATGAGTGGTGTAGTGATCTCTTGCGGAGGTGGCGTAGTCGTAACGCCTTCAAACTACCAGCTTCTCCGCCAAAACGGAACGTTTGTCTATCTGACTCGCCCCCTTGAACAATTGGCTATTGCAGGAAGACCGCTCTCACAAAGTGTTGGTATACAAGAACTTGCTGCAGAGCGGTTACCTCTCTACGAAGCATGGGCTGATATAACTTTTTCTTGTCTTGGTAGTCCAGACGCAGATGCCAAAGGTCTTCTCGCCACAGCATTTAAATAACAGGAAACGTTTACAGTTATTTTCCAACCGTTCACCGGACAGCCAAGAGACTTTGAATTTTGGCACGTTAAAGCCCCTATACTTATCCTTTGTAGGACTGTATTCAAAAACTTCAAGGATGTTACATCCGGTCAAACAGTTAAGTGTTTGATGTTTGGTCGTATTTGGGGAGATATCCGATGGACAGCAATGCTATTGCTCACGAGATTCTTAATGCAATAGGTGGTTCAAAGAACTTAACGCACAACGAAGTATGCATGACGCGACTTCGTCTTTCTATTGATGATATGACGCTTATCGACCATGAACAGCTGGCCACGGCCACTGGCGTTCTTGGCATTGTGGGAAAGGGGTCAAACGGCCTTGAGGTAGTTTTTGGTCCCAATCTTGTCGGTCAGGTAAATGATGCCCTTAATCACATTTTGGGTGAGCCAGAAAAGACTTTTTGTTCGTTAGACGAGAAGCGCTCAGATAACCCAGCTCAACACAATGAAGAGGTGGACGAGCTAATCTCTCTGCTAGCTCAAAAAAATACTCTTGATCAGGATGAAGAAGACTTTGACGGCCTTGTTTCTGGCTTAGACGCAGACGACTTTGAAGATGACTATGAGGATGATCTCGAAGCCCCTCGCCTGCTCATCATTAATGGCCCAAATATCAACATGTTAGGTATTCGTGAACCAGAGATTTACGGAAAAGCTGACTACAGGACCCTTATAGAAGTCTGTAAGGCGGAGGCACAGTCTCAAGGTTTCTCGGATTGCGTTTGCTATCAATCAAACCACGAGGGTGATTTAGTTGATGCAATCCAGGATGCGCTGGGTAGCTATGATGGCATTATCATCAACCCCGCGGCCTATACCCACACCTCAGTTGCCCTGCTCGACGCCGCGCTTGCCGTGCAAATTCCCATGATTGAGGTGCACCTTACAGATATCTCTACCAGAGAAGACTTTAGACACATTTCTTATATAAAAGATGCGTGCTTTGCGACAGTTGCTGGTAAAGGAATTGACAACTACAGAGAGGCAATCCAGCTAATGGCGGCTCATCTCAAAGATGAAGCATAAGTCGCTCCTTATAGCTATCTGGCGAGAAACACAAATCTGCTGTAACGGCAAAGTTGCAGCAGATTTTTTATGCACACGCAAGCACATCTGATTCAGTTATTACCATATCTACAGGAACGTCAAATTCTGTATGAGGAAGCGTTGTCTTACTCAAATTATGCTGGTAGGCAAGGCAGATTTTCTTGCCAGAATACGTTGACAAGAATCGGTCATAAAAACCCGCACCATAACCTAGTCGATATCCTTTTGTATCAACAAGAAGAGCTGGAACAATGCAAATCGCGTTGCTCATCTGGACTTCTGTTAACGCAGATAGGTCTTTTGGTGGTTCAAGTAAATTAAAAGGAGCTGGCACAAGCTGATCTAATGACGTGATGACAACAAACTCTAAACGATGTCCAGGTAGACAACGAGGTGCCGCTACCGTTTTTCCCTCGTGTAGCGCATGCTCAATAAACATCCTGGTAGAAACTTCAGATGAAACAGAAACATACGTTAAAACAGTAGTTGCCTCTGCATATTCAGGGGATGCAAGAAGATTTTGGGTAATGCAGTCATCAAGTCTGGCTCTCTCTTGTTCAGAAAGAGTTTCTCTTGCTGCTAGACGTTCTTCTCGCAAGCGTTGTTTTTCTAATGCCACAGTATCCATGAAGCCTCCCCCTATAGCTAAGAATAACAACAATTTTGTGGACATTTTGAGAAGAAATGGACACCTGTCGTAATAAATGTGACTAATTCTCAACAATTTTTATATAGCTTTCTTTTTAGCAAATTCCTGACCTGCGCAAATGTAAACCTTTTCTAACTTGTCAAAATATTGCGTATTTGTCGCTTGTTTGGCACTACATATTGAGTAAAGTTAGAGGTCGCAACTAATATTTGACGTCATTTGTCCAAAGACATACCTGCTGTCAAAATTAGTCTCAAGATTGCTATTTGTAAACTGCTGAGCGGCCATGCTCCACTCAACACGCTCAGCATGAACATGGACTCAGAAATCCATGTAAAAAGGAGTGTGTTATGCAGGAAACACCAGCACAGGAGGCTTGGGACGGCTTTGTCGGTGGTAACTGGCAAAAAGCAATTGACGTCCGAGACTTCATTCAGAGGAATTACACCCCTTACGATGGCGATGATTCCTTCCTCGCTGGTCCAACTGAGGCTACCACAAAGCTTTGGGCGGATGTTATGGATCTCTTTGCTCAAGAGACCGCAAATGGTGGCGTACTTGATATGGATACCAAGCAGGTTTCCACTATCACCTCCCACGAGGCCGGCTACATTGATAAGCCGCTTGAGCAGATTGTTGGCCTTCAAACAGATAAGCCACTAAAGCGTGCTCTTATGGTAGACGGTGGCATTCGTATGGCAATGGCTGCTTGCAAGGCCTACGGCTATGAGGTTGACCCAGAGATTGTTGACTTCTACACCTATCGTCGCAAGACTCACAACGCTGGCGTTTTTGATGTCTACACCGAGGACATGCGTAAATGCCGTCACTCCCACATCATCACCGGTCTACCTGACGCATACGGCCGTGGCCGCATTATCGGCGACTATCGTCGTGTTGCTCTCTACGGTGTTGACGCTCTGATTGCCGATAAGACAAATCAGAAAAATGGCACCAGCACCGTCATGGACGAGAAGACCATTCGTCATCGTGAGGAGCTTTCCGAGCAGATTCGTGCTCTTAAGGAGCTCAAGCAGCTTGGTGAGATTTACGGTTTTGATTTGAGCCGCCCTGCTGAGAACTTCAAAGAGGCTGTTCAGTGGCTTTACCTGGGCTATCTTGCTGCTGTTAAAGAGCAAAATGGCGCTGCAATGTCCATTGGCCGTAACACCACCTTCCTGGACATCTATGCAGAGCGCGATCTTGCTCGTGGTACCTTCACTGAGTCAGAGATTCAGGAGATTGTTGACCACCTGGTTATGAAGCTTCGTATGGTCAAGTTTGCCCGTACTCCTGAGTACAACGAGCTCTTCTCTGGAGACCCTCAGTGGGTTACTGAGTCCATTGGTGGCATTGGCATTGATGGTCGCTCTATGGTTACCAAGTCCTGCTTCCGCTGGCTCCACACCCTTGAAAACATGGGTACCAGCCCAGAGCCTAACCTAACCGTTCTGTGGTCTACTAAGCTTCCTGTAGGTTTCAAGCGCTATTGCGCAAAGATTTCTATTACCACCAGCTCTATTCAGTACGAGAATGACGATCTTATGCGCGTCTATCATGGCGACGACTACGCAATTGCTTGCTGCGTCAGCTCCATGCGTGTTGGTAAAGAGATGCAGTTCTTTGGTGCTCGCGCAAACCTTGCCAAGTGCCTGCTTTACGCAATCAATGGCGGCCGTGACGAGAAGACCGGCGAGCAGATTGGTCCTAAGTACCGTGCGGTTGAGGGCGAGTACCTTGATTACGACGATGTCTTCTCCAAGTATATGGACATGATGCGCTGGCTTGCAGGCGTTTACGTCAACGCTCTCAACGCAATCCACTACATGCATGACAAGTACAGCTACGAGCGCATCCAGATGGCTCTACACGACGAGCACGTTCATCGCTGGTTTGCAACAGGCATCGCTGGTCTTTCTGTTGTTGCTGACTCCCTCTCTGCAATCAAGTACGCAAAGGTAAGGGTTGTCCGCGATGAGACCGGCCTTGTTACCGATTACATCACTGAGGGAGATTTCCCTAAGTACGGTAACGATGATGACCGCGTTGACACCATTGCTCATGACATCGTTGAGATCTTCATGAACATGATTCGCCAGAACCACACTTACCGTGATTCTGTCCCAACCACTTCTATCCTGACCATTACCTCTAACGTTGTATATGGTAAGGCTACCGGCAACACTCCTGATGGCCGTCGCGCAGGCGTTCCTTTTGCTCCTGGCGCTAACCCAATGCACCACCGCGACACTCACGGTGCCGTTGCATCCCTGGCATCCGTTGCTAAGCTTCCATTCAACGACGCACAAGACGGTATTTCCAATACCTTCTCAATCATTCCTAACGCTCTTGGTAAAGGCTCCGACGTCTACTTCCACGGCAGCGAGCTAGACCTTGAGCACATCGACTTCTCTGATATGAATCTTGATATTCAGATTGAGAACAAGATTGATTGCGCCTGTGAGGCAGACCCATCCGCAGCTGAAGGTGCTGAGGATCGTAAATAACAAGCCCTGGCGAGAAGATCTATCTACACGTCTCTTCTCGCCAACAAACTCGTAAGGAGAAACACATGCAGTCCAACGAAGTAGCTTCCGAGCAGATTGACAACCTGGTAAACATGATTGATGGCTATGCCGAGAAGGGCGGTCATCACCTCAACGTTAACGTTTTTACTAAGGACACTCTTCTTGATGCTCAGGCACACCCAGAGAAGTATCCTCAGCTGACCATTCGCGTTTCTGGTTACGCTGTTAAGTTCAACTCCCTTACCAAAGAGCAGCAGGACGACGTTATTTCTCGTACCTTCCACGACGCTCTCTAAGGATTTCTTGTCCATGTCTTGTTCTGATATTCACATGGATCTCAATGACCCGCTCACAGTTTGTGGGCGGGTCCACTCTATTGAGACCTTTGGTACTGTAGATGGCCCTGGAACTCGCCTGGTTGTATTTACCCAGGGGTGTCCCATGCGCTGTGCCTATTGTCATAACCCAGATACCTGGCAATTTGGTATTGGAACAGAAAAATCAGTAAAAGAAATTCTTACCACCTTTAACCGTAATAGAGCCTTTTATAGAAACGGTGGAATTACGGCTACTGGCGGAGAACCGCTTGCTCAACCAGAGTTTGTTGGAGCTCTTTTTGAGGCAGCGCATAATGATCCTCGTGGACGTATTCATACTTGTCTTGATTCTTCTGGTGTCGCATACAATCCAGATACTCCAGAGAAATTTGAGCACGTGCTTGATAACGCTGATTTAGTGCTTCTTGATATCAAGCACTCTGATCCAAAGGGTCACATAAGTCTTTGTGAAGTTGGCTCAGAAAGACCGCTTGCGTTTGGCGATGAGCTTAATCGTAGAGGTATTAAAGTTCTTATCAGACATGTAGTAGTACCTGGAATTACTGATTCAGCAGAAGAGCTTGCGGGTGTTGGTAGGATTATTGCCCACTGGGATAATGTTATTGGATTAGACGTACTTCCCTATCATGTGATGGGCGTAAAAAAGTACGAAGAGCTGGGCATTCCTTACAAGCTTTCTGATACTCCTGCCATGGATGGAAAAAAGATTCCAGAGCTGCGCAAACAAATCCTTATTGCTCGTGCCCTTGAACGCAAAAAGCTTGGAAAACAGTAGATGTTAAATACCTATGATCGATACAATGGCTTAACGATGCGGCGGATATTTTTCTATTAATCTAAAACTTGTCCTACAAATCAAATTGGATATATAAGAAGCATTACTTGGACTTCTTAGTTACAAATAAAACAATTAAAACAATCAACAAAAGTACTATCCAAAACGCAGGTTGAAGCAAAATTCCTACTAACGGAAACTCCATTCCAAGGATCATAGTATCCCCCCAACTATTTTTCCCATTTCATAATTTCCTCTAAACTACCTAAGTAGTCTATAGGTATTTTTCATTATATATACTGCATGATAAATTCATATAATTTCGTAAACGCATTAAAAATACCGCTTACAGGAATTAGGGCTGATGGAAATTTAGGCTGATAAAATTAAAGATTGTGTGAGGAAAATACTTTTATTGAAATAAAATAATGAAAGCAAAAATTTGAGATTAACAAGGAGTCACTATGCCAAATGAAGGCAGTTATGAAGCAGCTGTACGCCGTTCTGATGAAATCCAGGCTGATCTAGCCGAGCATGCAGGAAAGTACAACATGCTTACTGGTGACCGTCCTACTGGAAGGCTTCACCTTGGTCATTACTTTGGCACTATTGTTGAGCGCGTAAGACTCCAAAACCTTGGTGTTCATACCAATATTATTATTGCTGACTATCAGGTTATTACAGACAGGGACACCACTGAGCATATTGCAGATAATGTCTACAATATGGTTATTGATTATCTGGCCTGCGGAATTGATCCAGAGAAGACTATGATTTTCACGCATTCTGCAGTTCCAGCTCTTAACCAGCTTATGCTTCCGTTCCTCTCACTTGTTACCGAGTCTGAACTACATAGAAATCCAACCGTTAAGGCAGAGCAGGAAGCATCTGGTCATGCTCTTACAGGTCTTCTCCTCACTTATCCTGTTCACCAGGCATGCGACATTCTTTTCTGCAAAGGAAATGTTGTTCCTGTTGGTCGCGATCAGCTGCCTCACATTGAGATTACCTCTAAGATCGCCCGTCGCTTTAATGAGCGCTACGGAAAGGTATTCCCAGAGGTTTCTGGCCTTCTCACCTCTACCCCATTAATTCCTGGCCTTGATGGTCGCAAGATGAGCAAGTCTTACGGCAACGCTATCTCGCTTTCTATGACAGCTGAAGAGACTGCCAAGCTCATCAAGAAGTCCAAGACTGACTCAGAGCGCATGATTACCTTTGATCCAGACAATCGTCCTGGCGTCTCTGCGCTGCTTACCACTGCTGGCATTTGTACTGGTCGTGATCCAAAAGAAATTGCTGACGAGATTGGTATGGGCGGCGGCGGAGCTCTCAAGGCTTACGTCATCGATGCAGTTAACACTTACTTTGAGCCAATTCGTCAGAGGCGCGCAGAGTTTGCAGCTCAGCCAGACCTTATTCGCGATATTATCCACGATGGAAACGCTCGCGCAAACGTTATTGCTAACGCCACGCTTGACGAGGTTCGCGAGGCAATGGGAATGGTCTACTAAGTGTCTGAACTCACCTTACATGTTGAACGTATGAGCTACGGTCCAGACGCCATCGCTCATACCCAAGAAGGTAAAACGGTGTTCATCTCTGGTGGCGCCGTCCCTGGAGATACTATCAGCGCACAGATTACCGAGGACACAGACAGGTTTTCTCGCGCACAGCTTGTAGAGGTCTTGGAAGCATCTGCGTTCAGAGACCCTCGCCCCAATCCCTTTGTTGTGCTCACGGGCGCCACTCCTTGGGGCAATATGCTCTATGAGCAGCAACTTGTCGAGAAACGCAACGGCGTGATATCTGCTCTTGAACGCATTGGGCATTTTTCACCCGACGATGTTTCTAAGCTGGTAAAAGACATTGTTTCCCCTGGCGAACCATGGGGTTATCGCAACAAAATTGAACTGGCATTTAAGCGCAATGGCAATAAAACGCTGGTAGGTATGTATGCACCTAACGGACGGGACATTGTTCACATTAAAGACTGTCCGCTCTTAGATAAAAGCAACCAGAAGGCTATTGGCGCCGTAAGCGGCGCCCTCTCCTACCTCTCGGGCTCTCACGAGCTTGATATAGAACGTATTGGCATCAGGGTGTCTAGACGCACTAAAGAGCTTGAGGTGGCGCTCTGGACCGCTCCGAGCGGCTTCCCACGCACACAAGTGGCGCGCGTTTTGAGTGATGCAGTCAAGGCAACAAGTGTTGTCCGCGTTATGACCAAAGGCCCTAGTAAAGCTCGCCGTATTGTAGGCGTTGAGCGCCTGAGCGGCACCGGCTCATGGAGCGAGCTTATTGATGGTCAGAAGATGCAGCTTTCTGCACCTTCATTTTTTCAGGTCAACACTAAAGGTGCCGAGAAACTCGTTGAGCTTGTGCTTTCTGGCTTGGATGTTCAGCCAGACGATGAGGCTATGGATCTTTACTGTGGAGCAGGAACCTTCACGCTTCCTCTGGCAAAGCGTGCAGGATTTGTTTCTGCTGTTGAAGCCTATGGTCCAGCAGTTAGAGATTTGCGCCGCAACCTTGAGCTAGCTAGGCTTGATAACGTTGATGCAGTAGGCGGAGACGCAGGTAGAGAATTCCCTGACACGGATGCTGATGTGATTATTGTTGATCCACCTCGCGCAGGACTTGCTCCTGAAGTGATACAGCAGCTTTCTAAGCAGCCTGCGCGCGCTATTGCATACGTTTCTTGTGATCCCGCAACACTAGCACGTGATCTTAAACGCTTTGTTGAGATTGGCTCATACAAACCAGTAAGTGTGACCCCGGTTGATCTATTCCCACAGACCTTCCATGTGGAAAACGTTTGCTTGCTTGAGCGGATTTAAATAGGGTTATCCAGGAGATCCAATGGGATATATAAATTCCATCAAAATTGCCATGCTTGTTTTTCCTGTTTTGGCATTTTTCATCACTCTGCCCTATATGATTATCAACTATCGCAAATACGGTTCTGTTAATAAGCTTAGAACTTTGATTGTGTATTCGTTTATCTTGTATTTACTTACCATGTACTTCTTGGTAATTCTGCCACTGCCAGATCCAGATACCGTGCATACCACCTACACACAAATGCTTAATCTGGTTCCCTTTTCCTTTGTTTTTGATTTCTTGAAAGAAAGTCCTTTTGAGATTACTAAGCCTGCAACATGGGCTCTTTCAGTTAAGGATGCAACTTTTTACGTTCCTGCTTTTAACGTTTTGATGCTCATGCCTTTTGGTATGTATCTTCGCTACTACTTTAAATGCAGCTTTAAAAAGACGCTTTTGCTTACTGCGCTTCTCAGTCTGTTCTTTGAACTAACTCAGCTCTCTGGTCTTTATTTCTTATATCCAGGACCGTATCGCCTTGCCGATATTGACGATATTATTCAAAACACTACAGGTGGTTGCATTGGATATGCTCTTGGAGCGTTAGCCGTGTGGCTACTTCCCTCTAGAGACAAAATTGACGAAGAAGTGCTTGAAGCAGGTTCACGGGTTACACAAATCCGTGTTGGCCTTTCATTGCTCATTGATACATTTATTGTGGCCATCCCTTATAACCTCTCAAATACTACGCTTCCTTTTTCGCTCTTTATTGCTCTCTACTTTGCCGTAATCCCACTCTTTAATGGCAAAACACTTGGCAGCGCTTTATTGCGTTTTAAACTCTCATACGAGAAACAAAGAATTTCTCGCACTGTGCTTAGAGGATTGTTCATTACGAGCTATTTCTATCTAATTCCTGACGGTCTGTTGTATTTGACTAATGAGTTTAATAAGACTCCAGACTCGATGCTTTTCCTTGCACTGTTTCCCGTTATATTTGCGGCTTTAATTCTTTTCTTTATCATTACTGTTGTACTGATGCTGATGAACAGGCGCTTCTTGTTTGATCGACTGTCTAGCACCTACTACACAAGCACAGTGCAAAATGAACAGTCCGCAGTAATTGATACGGTGGAGACTCAAGCAGAGGCTGAAAAAGACATTTAAGAGCATCAAATGTGGTTCCAAAACAGACAAGAAAAGGACGTGTGGACCTACTGATGAAAGAAGTAAGCGAAAGCCCCATTACCCTATATACACCGTTTTTAGAAGATCTTTGGTTTCGTCAGAAGATGATGGCAGACGAAGAAACGATGGCATATAACCATGCCTGGGGAGGAACAATTCCCTTTCCAAAAGAAGTGTGGCATGGCTGGTATGATTTTTGGATTGTAAAGCATGAGAATAAACGTTATTACAGGTATTTAAAGGATGGCGGCGGCCATTTTATTGGAGAGGTCGCCTACCATTACGACAGTGATCAAAATCTCTATATGGCAGATGTCATAGTCTACGCACCATATAGAAAAATGGGCTATGGCAGCATTGGATTAAATTTGCTCTGTGATACGGCTAAACAGAACGGTATTAAGCAGCTCTATGATGATATCGCCATAGACAATCCATCAGTCACGATGTTTTTAAAGAATGGATTTGTTGAAGAGTACAGAACTAGCGAAATTGTTATGCTCAAAAAAGAGTTATAGACTGTCCCCAACAAGACAGTTGTACTAATTGGAGTGGATGTTCTAAAAATTAAACCTTTTATATATGCAGGTCAGATGTGCACTTACTACTTCAAGTAATGTTCTTTCAATTATCTGCGCCTTTGTTGTTGCATAACAGCAAAGAAACGTGTAAAAAATACATTGCAATCAAGTAGTCTTGAATGCAAGATAAGTATTACTCGAGTAAGGGGCTCGAGATACGGAGAGGAATGTATTATGAAGGCAACAGTTAATGAGGATTGCATCGGTTGCGGTCTCTGCGAGAGCACTGCTCCTGAGGTATTCGAGATCGGCGACGACGGTCTTGCTCACGCTATTGAGGAAGAGGTTCCTGAGGCTGCAGAGGACGCAGCACAGGAGGCTTGCGACGGCTGCCCAGTCACCGCTATTGAGCTTGACTAGTTTTTAGCTTAGCTTTTCTTTCTTAGTATGTAAGCCTGATGGGTTTCTCGCCTATCAGGCTTCTTTTTTGGGTACAGTATCAGCATAAGCACGATTGATAGGAACACACATGATTCTTGCATCACAATCCCCTAGGCGCCTTGAGCTTATGCAGTCTATGGGAATAGATCCACAGGTAATGCCTGCTGATATTGTCGAAATTTGTAGAGAGGACGAGAAGCCCCTTGCACTGGTAAAGCGCCTGGCTCAAGAAAAAGCCATTGCGGTTTGCTATAAGCTCATGGAGCAGCCTAACTTTGAGCAGCTCAACAATGAGATTGTGCTTGCCGCAGATACCATTGTCTGGACAGACGACGGCCAGGTTTTTGGCAAGCCTACAAACGCTGAAGACGCCAAACACATGCTTTCTAAGCTTTCTGGTCAGACTCACCACGTATCCACCGGTGTTGCTCTGCGACGCTTTAAGGCTTTCAAGTCCCCTTCTCCTGACGGAGCACCATCTGTTGTTGCCGTAACGTTTGTAGAAACCACAGATGTTACCTTCTTTGAACTGTCTGAAGATGAAATTTCTGCCTACGTTGCCTCAGGAGAACCAATGGACAAAGCTGGCGCTTACGGCATTCAAGGCAATGGCCGCTATCTGGTACAAAACATTCAAGGAGATTACGAGAATGTCGTGGGACTCCCCGTCTCTTTGCTTTCTCGTGAGTTGGTTAAATTTACCGGCAATCATGACTATCTAGAGCACGCTCTTGCGGGTCGTAAGCACTAAAGACACTTCTATAGATAACAAAAGCCCTCGTATCATCTTGGATTGAACTGCCTCCCATTTCTTGGACATAAGAAATGAACTGCCTCCCATTTCTTGGACATAAGAAATAGGAGTCAGTTCAAAACACACCTAAGTCGGATAATCTGTTAAAAAGACGTATACATGACGCTGAAAATACCTCAAACGTGCAGATTATCGTCATTAGATGTGTAAAATGCCCGCAATTGAGCAGAATATCCGACTTAGGTGTGTTCCGTAGATACAGAATTTATCGATAGTTAAATTTCTTATATTTCTCTATTCATGTTCAAGCATATTAGATGAAGTTTATGCATAAAGATGCATATCAGGTAGTGCGACCGCCTAGCTGCATGGCTATCTTGATTAGAAACATGTCAATTCTTTAGCAGAACCTACCAAAGCTGCGCTATTTTGTACGCCAAGCCTAAAAGCCAACGTTAACACGCTGCAGAATCATAATCACCTGCATATGAATTACCTCCCATTTCTTATGTCCAAGAAATAGGAGGCAGTTCAGGATACGAGGGTTTTTGCTTTTAGATTTGAAAGAACATTTAGTTGAACTTAACAACCTTCTGAGCTACACGATAGCCACCAATAGTGACCGTCTTACCAATCTTGCCAGGAAGGTTTGTAGCAGTGCCTACAAGACCGTAGCGAGCCTTGCGGTACATCTTCTTGTCATAAGCGCGAAGCTCATCCCAGAGCTCCTCCAACTGATCCATGGCATCCTCACGGTCACTCATCTTAGAGAAGACTGAGCAGATAGCCATGATGATAGTGAAGTAACTCATCATGTACGTCTGAAGACGTGGAGAAGAGATGTCGTCGTAGATGTGATATGCGTGCATCATATTACGAGCAACACGCCAATAGTGATCAACGCGACTTGTTAAGACCTTCTCGTTAACTGATTGATCATCTCGACCGATGAAGTAACGATATAAATCAACGTCAACATAGTAGATAGTCTTTACCTTTGGGAATGGAACGTAGGCATAGACGTTATCCACATAGAAAGTGTGCTCAGGCATCTGGATATTTGCAGAGCGCAGAACCTCAACGCGGTAGGTAATTGCGTGCATCAAAAGGTACTGAGACAGCTTGAAGCGGCCAATCTCCTCCCAGCCAATAATCTTGTTGGTAGGAACAGCATCGCGATAGTCTACAAAGTTTTGGGTATTATCCTCAACGTGCTCGTAGACGTAGTTGGAGAGCACCAGGTCAACAGGATTATCAGAGGCAATAAAGGTGCGAAGCTGCTGAAGGAAGGTCTTCAGAGCGTCCCCGTCTACCCAGTCATCTGAATCAATGTTTTTGAAGTACACACCGTCAGCATGAGAAACAGCCTTCATAACAGCAATGCCGTGGCCGCCGTTTTCCTGATGGACTGCTTTGATGATGTTGGGGTAACGTTCCTGCCAAGCGTCAGCTTTAGCGGCAGTATCATCCTTTACAGAGCCGTCATCAACAATAACAATCTGCACGTCATCAGCGTAATCAGAGCCCTCAAGAATTGACTCAATACAGTGATCCATGTACTCAGAAGAGTTATAGCATGGAATACCAAAGGTAATTGTCTTTTTCATGCAAGCTCCCTATGCCTGATGAGCAATAAGCTCGTCAGAAAGTTCCAAAGCAGAAGCAACAACGCCATCCATATCGTAGTAACGATACTCAGCAAGACGACCAACTGCGTGGAAGTTCAGAATGCCAGAAGTGCGCTCCTTGTAAGAACGATAGAGCTCCTGATTTTCTGGCTCGAGAATAGCGTAATAAGGGGTCTGACCACTCTCTGGAACATATGCGTGTGAGTACTCACGCATGATGGTTGTTTTACCAGGAAGAACCTGACCAGTCATGTTCTTAAACTCAGTAATACGAGTAAAGTCCTCGCTGGTGGTGTAATTAACGGTGCCAACAGGCTGGAACTGATCTTGATCAAGCGTCTCAAACTGCATATCAAGCGTACGATAAGGCAGAGCGCCCTGATCAAGGTTGAAAAGCTCATCCAGAGGACCGGTGTAGATTACCTCGCCCACAAATGGTTTCTCGCAAACACTGATGTTAGAAGCGGTGAGCTTCATAATGTCGCGAACATCAACATCTAGGAAGACATCAATCAAATCATGGTCAAGCATGTTCTCAAAGAGCTTGGTGTAGCCCTCTTTTGGCATGCCCTGATAGGTTGCACCTGGGAAGTAACGGTCATCATCGCCGACAAAGATTGGAACGCGACCTGTGATGGACTTGTCAATCTGGTCTGGAGTCTTTCCCCACTGCTTCATGGTGTAGTGCAGGAAGACATTCTCATAAACGTAGTCAGCAATCTCTTCCAGATCTGGATCGTTCTTCTCGCGAAGCTCCATGATAGGAACTTTGACGTTCTCACCAAACGTAAGAACCAGCTTCTGATAGAGTTTCTCGCCACGCTCTTCTCCAAAGGCAAGTTTCAAAGACTGGTGGTTAAAAGGAACAGGCATCAGCTGGCCGTTAATGTTAGCCAGAACTTTATGCTGGTAGTTAGTCCACTCAGTAAAGCGCGAGAGGAACTGGTGAACACGGTCACTCATGGTGTGGTAGATGTGTGGACCGTACTCGTGAACAAGAACGCCCGCGTCATCAAGGCGATCGTAAGCGTTACCGGCAATGTGGTTTCTGCGCTCAAAGATTGCTACCTTTGAATTGCAGTTTTCTGCCATACGACGAGCAACAACTGCGCCTGCATAGCCAGCTCCAACAACAATAACGTCGTAGTTGTCGGGGTTAAAACCGGCAGGAAGACCATGATTGATAGACATGTAAACCTCCGTGTGCGCCTAAGTGCGCAGGATTTGTATGTGAAACTTCACTCATTTTAACACGCGTCTATAAAGTGAGCCACGCGGGGCGCAAAGCTCTGCCGTTAGGCGTAAAATATGCAACTGGTGTGAAAATGCATTTCTTGGCTTTTGTGTCTAGTTTTTATACAAACTACAAGCTGAGAAGTGCAAAATTCAACGAGGCACAGATGTCAAAGTATGATTGGAGCACGACACATGAGCAAGTTTCTTGACCGTATGAAAGAAACCGCTAAGTCCGACGTAAAGACTATTGTTCTTCCAGAGGGCGAGGACCAGCGTACCATCGATGCAGCTCAGAAGATTGTTGCAGAAGGTATTGCAAAGGTCATTATTCTGGGCGATCCTGAGCAGATTAATGTTCCAGGCGCAACTGTAGTAGACCCTGCTACTGACGAGCGCCATGAGGCATATGCTCAGAAGTTTGCTGAACTTCGTGCTCGCAAGGGCGTCACCATTGAGGAAGCTCGCAAGCAGATGAACGACGCTACCTATTTTGCAACCATGATGGTCAAAATGGGCGATGCTGACGGTCTGGTTTCTGGTGCTTGCCACTCTACTGCAAACACCCTAAGACCTGCACTGCAGATCATCAAGACCGCTCCTGGTACCAAGCTTGTTTCTGCATTCTTTATCATGAGCACTTCAACTGACTTTGGCGAGGACGGCACCCTGCTCTTTGCTGACTGCGGTCTCAACATTGATCCATCCGCAGAGGAGCTCTCCGAGATTGCTCTTGCTTCCGCTGATTCTTGGCGCGCATTCATGAGCGACGAGCCTCGCGTTGCCATGCTCTCCTACTCCACCATGGGCTCTGCTGGCGGCGCAACTGCCGAGAAGGTCCAGGAGGCCACAAAGCTTGCTCACGAGAAGAACGCTGAGCTTGCACTCGACGGCGATCTTCAGCTTGACGCAGCTCTTGTTCCTGAGGTTGGTAAGCTCAAGGCTCCATTCTCTAAGGTTGCAGGAAACGCAAACATCCTGGTCTTCCCTAACCTTGAGGCTGGAAACATTGGCTATAAGCTTGTTCAGCGCTTCAGTGGTGCTGAGGCATACGGTCCAATTCTTCAGGGCATTGCTCGTCCTGTTAACGACCTCTCCCGTGGTTGCTCCGCTGACGACATTGTTGGCGTTGTTGCAATTACTGCTGTTCAGGCTCAGATGGCAGATAACAACTAGTCTTTCTGCCCTTCCAACTTGGTATACTAAGCCAGTCTCAAAAGAGGCTGGCTTATTCTTTAGCTGGAGGTATCTATGTCTGAAATTATTTCTATTTCTAACGGCTCCCTTACCGCTTCAATTGACACCATGGGCGCACAGCTCATGAGCTTACGCAAAGGTGAGTCAGAATACCTCTGGCAGGGAGATTCCAACTGGTGGCCAAGACGAGCTCCTATCCTCTTCCCCATTGTTGGCGTCTTAAAAGACAGCAAGGCAGAGTCCGCGGAAGGCACCATAACTCTTGCCCGTCATGGACTTGCTCGCCTCAACCAGTTTGAGGTTGTCGAGCAGAGTGCCTCTTCTGTAACGCTCAAGCTACAAAGTACCGAAGAGACTCGCAAGTCTTATCCCTATGACTTTGAACTTAAGCTGATTTTCTCGGTAGCTGGTGATACGCTGACACAAACGTATGAGGTCACCAATCCTGCAAACGTTGTACTACCGTTTACCCTTGGCGCTCACCCAGCGTTCAACATTCCGATCCCCGGCGTTGAGGCAGCCTCTTTGGACCAGTATCACCTCTTATTTACGCGCTCCTGGACCAGCTACGGCCCCTCTATTACTGATGAGGGTCTTTGCGATTACACAACTCCACAGAGGCTTATCGTGGACTCTGATACGCTTCCCCTGTCTTGGGAGATTATTGATCGCGAGAAGACCATCACACTTGAAAACGTCCCTGATAGACGCATTACACTTGCGGCTAGCACAGAAGCTCCTTCTGAGGCTCATGGCATTCAAATGGATTTTGAGGGCTTTGATTATCTGGGCATTTGGAGTGCTACTCCTGGTTGTCCATTTGTTGCTCTTGAGCCATGGTGTGGCATTGCAGATACCGTTGATTGTGACGGCATCTTTGAACACAAACCGGGCATCATAAGCCTTGAGCCTGGCCAAAGTATTGCTAAAACATTGAATATCAGGGTCTTCTAATGCACATTAGAAGAGCAAATAGTAGAGACCTCAGCGCTGTTGCAGATTTGTACGACACAGGTCGTCAGACTATGTATCAGCAAAATAACACGTTTCAATGGAATAAGAACTATCCTCTTTTAGAAGACGCTGTTGCTGATTATGAAAGATGTGGTCTTTTTGTAGTCGCTGAAGATGAAACATCTGAAGAAATTATTGGTTGTTTTTCGCTCTTACCCGGTCCTGACGAGGCATACGTCAATATTGCTGAAGGCGCTTGGATAAACAGCCTGGATTACGTTGTTATTCACCGAGTGGCTGTTAAATATACAGGTCACGGAATTGCCTCTTTTATATTCAATTGGATTTGCGAAAACTATTCAAACGTTCGCGCAGATACTCATGAAGCAAATGTCGCTATGACTACGACGCTTACACATGCTGGTTTTGTGTATTGCGGCAAGGTAGTTGGACACGATAAAACACCTCGTGACGCATTTCATTTTGTAGCCTAATAGACAGCGAGAAACGCTTTGAACAAAAAGAGAGCCTGTGAATGATGTGACCCCCAAAAGTTAGACTTTTATAACGTAGCAGTTTATATGGCTGCTACGTTATTTTTATGCAGCCAAGAGCCTAAGCCTGTATTGCACTGGACTTAACCATCCTAGTTTCTCTTTAATT
>OKVG01000744.1_pt1 | contig 19239 bp, 15 predicted proteins | sample 1606981 | NCBI WGS metagenome assembly OKVG01 (sample SAMN03281018, study PRJEB24777) | human gut metagenome | isolation source: fecal sample PR128 from 1 month old male Malay infant, vaginal delivered... | reverse complement strand
CGGAGCCTGAGGTAGAACCGGAACCAGAAGAGCTGCCGGTCACGGAGGAGTCAGAGGAGTCAGCCGTCGCGGAGGAGTCCGAGGAGCTGTCCGCAGACGTGCCAGCAGCAGAAACGACTGCAGAGCCTACTGAAGCCGAAGCACCTGTTCAAGAGGCTACTGAAACCGAAACGCCAGCTCCAGAGCAAGAAATGCCTGAACCTGTAACTTCCGAGCCTATGGTCCCCGAGCCTACTATCTCGCTTACCGTCACCTACAACCCCTATGACGGTTCCGACGAAGAGAAAACGCTTGAAGCAGCTCCTTCAGTGTTACAGCAAGCACTGAACACAACAAGTTCTGCCTCGGCCGCTACAACTTCTGAGTCTCCAGTTTCTGCGCCGGCAATCAATCAGAATGAAGCTCCTGCCCCTGCCCCAACATACCCTGCCGATTTTGAAGAAGAACTCCACGTCAACAACGAGCTTCTCGGCATTTTGTATCAGATGGCTCCCGTCGACGCTAACGTTCTCAAGCAGCTGGAGGAAGACTTCAAACTTGCAGTGTCTTCTCGCGCGCTCATTTCCAAGGGCGGCACGTTTACGTTTAACACGCGTTACAAGAAACCACAGACAGACGAGGTAATTACCGCTACCATCCGCAAGTCAAAACGCGGAGCTCTGCGTCCTTGGACGCTCTTGGAGCTTAGCGTTTCTGCAAGTGAGCTGCAGGATCAGGCAGTTGACGTGCTTCGCGGTCTGCCTAAGTCTGGTATCGCTTCATGGGAGAAGCTGCCCGCCGCAGAAAAACAGCTGCCTATCAACCCTGTTGACGTGGTCATGAACGAGGCTCCTGTCTCCGATTGGAATGCACTTAGCACCACCTATCTGAGCGACGCGCCCTCGTTGCAGGCAGCGCAAGCTTGCCTTTCCACGGCGTATGTCTACAGAAAGAACGAGCAGCAGCTCATGCATACCGACGCTGACTTCTCGCTTCCCGTTACAGGTGCCGCGCCTCTGCTCTTTGATCCCGAGCGCGGATTTGATAACGACTCGCCACTGGAACAGAATGCCCTGCGAACAGCCAAGCGAGGATGGCGCATGGCCGTTGAGCTCTACAATCCCTCCAGGCACTGCGTCTACCTTGCGCTTCCTACCTCCGATGGCGAGAAACCCCTTGCGCTGGTATTTGATGCATCAGCAGAGGGCCCTTATCACGTTATTACAACACTAACTATTGAAGAGGCATACCCACTCGCACGTATCTTCTCTGACGGCCTTCCTAGCTGGATTTTGCCACAGTAATCCCAGGTCGCAGGCAAGCTCTCTTCACAGAGCCGCTCCTATAACTAGTCACCAAAAAAGCCGTGTCGTTTGGACACGGCTTTTCTTGTAGGTGGATTTCTCGACGGCGGATACACCGGGTTTCTCGCCAGCGAGCTGTTGCCAGGCACCTAGCTTAGTCGTGCCATGGTTCAACAGGCCATTCGTTGCCCGTGAGACTCCAGTTCTTCATGTCATTGGCATCGCCGTTAATGACAAACTCCCTGACAAAGATATCTCGCTTGCCGTTTGAAATGGTCTCGATGTAGTAACGGGGTCTATCTTCTCCCTCATAGGACTCATCAAGTGGTGTTGTGTAGTTAGAAAGCGTCTGCTGATCAACACCCATATCCTTAAGCGTCTGCGCCAAAATGTCGTAGTGCCAAACAGGCGCGTCAGAAATCTGCATAGGCTGAGCCGCCTCTTCAGCGGTCTGACCAGCTGGTTTATACATAATGACTGGAGCGGAAGGTGTCTGAATATCGTTGCCCGTCAAGTACCAATCACCATGGTCAGCGGTAATGATGAAAGACGTGTTTTCATACACACCAAGACGCTTAAGCTCAGAGATATACTGCGCAACAATCCTGTAAGCCGCGATGGTTTGCTCGTCAACGTTTTGCTTGCTTGGATCTTCAGTGCGCTCAACGTTGCGATCAAGCGTGTAAGGTGGATGCGAGCCAAACAGATGAATAAAACGGAACGAACCCTTCTGGCCAGCGCTGTCGTCAATCGAGAGTCCGTAGTGTTGAAGCTCCTGGTAATACTTGAGGTCATCCTCGGTGTATGGCTGTGAAGAGAGATCAACTTCGTCCATGTTGACTAACTTGCGCATGCGCATATTAAGGTCCTCGGTGTAATACCAGAATCGAGGCTTAAACACCCAAGGCATGTCCCTGCAGAACGCCGTCTTATAGAGAATGCGCAGTGCACCTAGCACGTCTAACTGGTTATCTGTACCGCGACCACGAGGCTCGTGGTAGTTGATGGAATACTTCTGCGCAGTGTCTCTGTAGTGAGAGTAGTTCAACTGGTCCGTATACAAACCTGCCTGATATCCAGCATTCTGAATATCCTTGAGATATTGATCACTTTGTGCCCAGTTGTAGACAAAATCGTTGAAATTCTCGCCAGGCTGAGGACGAGAACCAAAGAGCAGCGATGGAACACCGTAGCGCGTTGGAATCATAGAACCGACGGAATTTCTGTACCAGGTAAAGCCAGTAAGGGACGCAAATGTCTCTGGATACTCATCGTAGAGCTTTTGGACAAAAGCGGTATCGGTAGTGTCCAGGACAAACACCACGACGTTCTTCTTGGAGGAAACGCTGTAGAGGCCCTCGCGCGTTGCGATAACCTGCTGGTGCTCGGGATGGGCATCAATCGACGCCGCAATTGAAGGACCCCACAGACTTGTAACGCCCACTGCCTGGACAATAATAAGAGCCGTTGCGGTTACCAGAAGACCTGTTCTAAGCTGTCTTGCTTTAAGGAGCGAGAAGATCACTGCTGCTGCAATAATTGCCAACCAGATGAGGCCAGAGACAATCATCTGACTGGTAAAGTTGGACCAAATGACCTCATGTCCATCCGCAAGTGGCATACCACCGTTCAAGAACACTGCCTGAACGTACGACGCCACGCCAATGGCGCCTACGAGCGCAACTGCAACGTTAAACACGCGCTTACGCAGCAGCGAGAGAATCACGGTAAGAATGAGCGTGATGACAAGACCCGCAATAATAACGGGACCAGCAACATCGTTGAGGTTGAAAGAAAGGTCTCGCGCACTACTGGCAACCAGCTCAAGTGGAGCTACGACCAAGATGGTAAAGACAGTAAAGAAGGAAACAAGAAATGCAACACCGATGCGACCTTTAGGTTTGAGGGTGCCTTCTTTTTGCTCTTTGAGACGGATGGCTTCTGCTGCAAGGATTTCTTTCATCTGAGTATTTGCAGCTTCTGCACCCTTTGCGTCCACCTTATGTACTTTGCCTTCAACGATCTTGTTTGCGTTCTCATCAATCTTAAGCAGACGGAAGAGCACCTTACGAGAGCGCCTGAACGCAACACCAAGGACCGCTGAGAGCGCAACTACAACTGCTGCCAGTGCCTGGATGGTGTAGGTCATAACTGACGGGTCAACGTAAGCCTGAGCTGTTGCTGGCAGCAGTGCCCACCACACAAACGTCAACACTGCAAGGTAGAACACAGCGTGGAGGAATGTTGCGCGCCTGTGAGCAGCTGAGCTGTGGGAGTTTCTCTTGGTAGAGATTATGGCTTTAATCACGAGAAACACCGTCCTCATCAGTTGTTGTTGCGGATTCATCGATAGCGGCGGCGTCACTCTTCTCGGCAGCGTCGTCCGCGGCTGCAGCGTCGCTCTTCTCAGCGGCGTCGTCCGCAGTTCCCTCCTGGTGAGCCAAAACGCGCTCGAGGATGAACTTACCTGCGGCTTCTCCGCCGTGACCCAGGTTGAAGATCATGTTGTTGCGAATCTCTTCGATCTTGTGCGACCAGCTGTCGGTCTCTTCAAGCATCTGCGCAACAGCATCACCCAGGCCCGAGAGGTCCTTAGGATCAAAACTGCAGCCAATCTCATTTCTCAGCGTAATGTCGCATGGATCCGAATGAATCTTGCTCCAGTCAGGGTTATTCTCCTTCATTGCAGTGTCAATAAAGACCGACGGCTTGAGCGTGGTAAACGAGAACTCCTCGGCAACACTCGACCAGTCAGTAAACAGCAGGTCAGCCGAGAGGACCGAGGTGTTAGAGCTGAAGTCAGTCTCAAAGGAGAGTTCCTCTGGATCCGCGTCAGCATAGCGAGCAAGAATCTCCTCCATACGGGCAGGATAACGCTTCAAATATTCTGGGTGCGGGCGAACCACAATACGCCAGCCGCGGCCCATGAGCTGCTCAAGCAGACCGTCAAGGCAGCTATCCATCAAGTTGTCGTACTGCCACGAAGGACCAATCAGCAACAGGGGTTTCTCGCCAGGTTTACGCTGACCCAGATTCTGTTTCTGGTAGTTCTTGATTGACCTGTCGAGAAGATCGTAGCCAATAGCAGGCTTTCTCTTGGATGGCGTGCCGTAGAACTTCTCGACCAGCTCAAGATCGTGCTGCTGATGAGGACCAACGCAGAGGACGTCATCGTAGTAGGTGTACTCATTGCGCGTCGAGGTGACTGTCATAGAGGTCATGTGGTGGCACATATACATGTACTCAGCGTCTTTGCGCACGTAGGAGCGCTTCATGTAAGAGCTCTCTAGGTCACCGAGGGAGGTAACCACAACGTCGGCGTCGAGCTTCATGAAAAGTGTGATGAGGCGACGCTGACCCAAGTAATAAGGAATCAGGCGAGGCTGCTGTTTTGCCAGTTCAAAGACCTGGTCATTGGGGTCAGAGGTGACGTAGTGGATGCGGATGTCCGAGTTTGCCAGCAGCCACTCAATGGCGCCCTGGAAGTATTTGTAGAAGCCGCTTGACTCTGAATAGAAAACCAGGTGCTTGCCGATGGTGTCAAAGAAGCGCTTGTAGTCCTCTTTTTCGCGAGCAGCATGAGGATCGCGCTGGAACCACTTGTGAGTGGACTTGGTTGCTGCGTCCATTGCCTCAAACTCATCACGAGCAGCGTTGAGATCGTCATAGTCAACCTGTTTACGAGGGTCAATGATAATATTGCAGACAATCTGGACCAGAATTGAGAGAAGGTTTGAGCAAACCCAGTAGAATGCCATGCCACAAACAACGTAAACCGCAAGTACAAGCGACATTGCAATGGAGAGGCCGTTTGTGGTGTTCTTCTCGGCACGAGACTGCTCGCGCTGGAGTGGATTCAGCTTGTTGGATGCAAGGCCAAGAGCAACCGAGGACAAGGCTGCCGCGAGAGGCATAATCCAGGTGATGCCGCCGTCAATGATTGGAGTCATGCCCAAAAACTCTGTGCCAGGAGCGCCGGAATCAGTGATGCCATGGATGACGTCTACCAGGCCAAACAGGATGACTACCTGGATGGCCAGAGGGATAAGGCTCAGCAGCGGGTGGTAACCTGCCTTTTTGTTGAGCTCGTTGGAGCGCTCCTCGATAGTCTCTCTGTCGCCGAAGTAGCGTGTCTTCAAGCGGAAAGTCTCGGGCATAAGACGCACCATAACAATGGAATTTTGCTGCGTCCAGAGCGCCAGAGGCATCAGGATGATTTTAGTTGCAAGGGTGAAAAGGAAGATTGCCGCCCACCAACTGCCGGTCAAATCGTATGCGGGCTGAACGATAAGTGAAAAAACGTGTGCAAGCTGCTCCATATACAAACCTTCTACGAGAAAACTCTACAGAAGCCAATAAAACCTAAGACCTGAAAAAACAATGGAATCCATGGCAAACTCAATAAAAACTTTCAGCGTCTAAACGAAACTTGCAGTATCTAAAGTTAACCTATGGCAACCATTTTGTGCATAACTAATTTATGGTATCAAAAAACGCTATTTATCGGCAGTTTAAAGCAAATAAACAAAATGGAATATCTTTAATTTACATGGATAAAATTTATACATAAATTGTTCTTTTTAAAATCATTCTTTAAAAGTTACGTAGGCAATTGTCTTTCTCGTTAATCAAAATTTAACCCCTGAAATGGCATTTTATTTGGTTTTGGGGTTGCAATCGCAGTTCTGCTGGCTAAAATACTCTCCATGTTATTTTTAATATTCGGCGCATTAGAGCGCTTTTGAAATGAGGAGATTCTATGCAGGCAAATCTGCAGGAGCTAAAAGAGACCTATTCGCGGCAGACGTATAGTGTGTTTTCGATCAACCGCCAGCAGAAAATTGCTGACTCCCAAGTTACTTTTTCGCTTGCTCACTCTGTTTTCATTATTCCTGTATTTGGATCAGCCGAGATTACTATTGGCGGCAAGGAATTCATCTGTGAAGGAACCACAGTTGTGCACGCTCCTGCAGGTCAGACCGTAACGTATCGCACGCTCTACGGACGCTCGTTTGACCATGTAAACATCTACTATGATGGCGTTCAAGGAGATACCAGCAGCCCAATCTTCAATGCATACGCATTTGATCCTCAGGGATTCGATCGTATTCTTGATAAGACACTTGACCTGGAAAAACTTAACACTACCCCATCGCTGGACAACCGTGTTGCACAGATTGTCAACGGAACCGAGCTCATCAAGTCCATGTTCCTACTCACCAACAGCCAAAAAGTCCAGGAGAGCATGGCCGAGGCTCGCACGTACATTGAGCTTCACTTTGCAGATCCAATTACCATTCCTGGTCTGGCTAAACGCTGTGGCATGAGCACTCAGCGCTTCTCCAACAATTTTGTTCAAACATTTGGCGTTCGCCCAATGACGTTCATCATTGCAAAACGTCTTGACCATGCTCAGCAGCTGCTTCAATCTGGTCTTTCTGTCCGCGAGACCTCCGAGGCGGTTGGTTACAATGATCCGTTCTACTTCAGCAGGCTTTATAAGAAGCACATGGGCGTAACACCTCAGGACGTTCATGACAGCTATGAGGGAAATGTCCTGATTAAGTAGGTGTCGTTTACAAAATAGCGAACTTCAGTCTTTTTAGTAACAAAGTTAAGGGTCAGAACGTTCCGTTCTGACCCTTTTTGCATAATCAGATTATTATATTCAATTCTATGAATACATAATTTTTGAGCTTTAAATTATGTGCCTAAAAAGGTAAAAAACCCGTTTAGTTGGGGATGAAAATTGAAAATTAGCCGATTTATCCCCAACTAAGACGATTTTTTACCGCACTAAAAACTTTTATCTGGGCAAACGTTGTATGCAGAAAAATGAAAACCCCAACTAAACGGATTTTTTACCACTTGGAGACTTATTCGAGCGTTTTCCGAAGAATCTGAGGCATCCGCTGCCCACTTATCAGTCGTTTATCAACCTTCTTTGAGCGTCTCTACAAGAAACCAACGGCACGCAAGGCACAAAAAATCCCAGCACCCGAAGGTGCTGGGATTTTGAACTTGAAACTTTAAGAGCGATTAAGCAGCCTCAACAACTTCCTCGGAAGCGTTGTCTTTCTTAGCAAAGTGCTCAGCAACGTAACCAGTAATCAAAGGAGTCAGGATTGCAGTAACGATAACTGCAGCTGCTACCTGTGCGTTTGCTGTTACAAGAGCAGCTCCGCCATACAGAGCTGGGTTAGCCTCTGCCATAGCAGCAGGTGTAAGTGCATTTGCACCTGCGCAGGAAGAAATAGCAACACCAGCAATACCAGTTCCGCCAGTTGCGCGATCAACAAAGTAGTTGATAAAGCCACCGCAGACGGAGCAGATAACGCCAAGCAGAATACCTGCAGGACCAGCCATGATGAGGGAATCAAACTTCATGGTTGTGCCCATAGCAAAGAAGGTCATAACAATAATTGCTGGCAGAGCGCTTGTGAGCATCTTCTTCATGGATGGGAAGAAGTTGCCAAGCAGAATACCAATAATAATTGGCAGAACTGCGCCAAGCAAAGACCAGTTGATTGGCGACTGGCCAGTTGCACCTAGAGCAAGCATGGTAACTGGAGGACCAACAACCAGTGTAGTAATTGCAACTGCACCCTGCTCATACTCGTTACCGTAGTCAGCCATCAAGCCTGCGTACATAGAGTTGTTTGCACCAGAGCAAGCAGCAAGGATGACCATAGAAGAAAGACCGAGCAGGTTGTCGTTCAGGAAGAACAGAACAGCAAGGCCAAGAGCAACGCAGAACACAACCTTAGAAATGATGATGATTGCGCCGCGAAGTGCAGCCTTTGGTGCACTCTTGAACGAAATAGTTGCGCCAACGCACAGCATGAAAGCGCCAACCAGAGCAGCAGTACCCTTAACGGTCATTGCTGCGGTAAAGCTACCGAGCGTTGGGAATACCTCTGGGAAAAATGTGTTCATAAAAACACCAAGTAGCAGAGGAATCAGAATGTTTGCACCTGGGATGCGGCCCAATGCCTTAAATGGGTGCTGAAGAGAAATTGGTTCTTTTGTAGCCATCAACAATCACCTAGTCCATTACGATGCCGCCGTCGCAGTCGCCAACCTCACCGTTGACGAAGCTTGCAGCGTCGGAAGCAAAGAACAGTACCATCTGTGCAGGCTCAGATGCCTGTGCAGGACGGCCAAGAGGAATAATGCCTACGACCTTCTTGTACTTCTCCTCATCGTTGGAGAGTGCAGTGGTCATATCTGTAATGGTGAAAGATGGGCAAACTGCGTTACAAGAAATGCCGTACTTGCCGCCCTCTTTAGCAATAGCCTTGGTAAAGCCGTTCATACCAGCCTTGGAAGATGCATAAGCAACGGTACCAAGGAGGCCGCCGCCAATCTTGCCTGCGACGGAAGAAACGTTAACAATGCGAGCGCCGCCACGGTCAATAAAGTGCTGCCAGAGAGCGTGAGTTACGTTGTAAGTACCAGTGAGGTTGGTGTTGATGGTGTTGTTCCACTCTTTGTCGTCAACCTCGGTAAAAGGAACGGAGCTGATGCGACCAGCACAGTTGATAAGAACGTTGACGTCGCCGCACTCCTCAAGAATCTGAGCAACGGTCTTCTTGACGCCCTCTGCATCTGCAATGTCCATTGTGTAGAAGAAGTTACCCTCGCCAAGCTCCTCGACAAACTTGCGACCAGTGTCCTCGTGACGAGAGCAAACGATTACGTGTCCACCTCCAGCAACAATACCCTTGGAGATTTCAGCGCCAATGCCAGCGCTTCCGCCTGTAACCAGAACCAACTTACCTGTAAAATCGAATGCCATGCTCTCTCTCCTTTTTTCATGAGCACAAACCATTGGAAAACAAATAAATTCTAGCCATATTCACATAATTTTCTATACAAAAAATATTTTTTAACCACAAATCCTATGGTCAATGCGTTAAAAGAAAATAATTTGCTTAAAATGTGACATAAATGACACATTAAATTTCACGTTCAATCTTTTGGACATTTGTCTGCAAACTAAAGTCTTTTTCTTTCCTCAAAAATCTCAAAAGTTAGACAAAGCTAACTTTTAGGAATACAATATGGCGAGAAACCCGTTGGGCTCCCAACTCTACAGTCCACAGCTCTATAGCCGAAGACTCGCACTATCAGCTCCGAGCTACCAGCTCTGTAGCTGTCAATTCTGTAGCCTAGCCCTGAATTTATGAAGGAAGTCGCTATGAAACATCACTGCATACATAACTCGGCAGCTGCAAACTTGTGCCCGCACGTCGATCCGCGCCCGCACGCTACCCGCAACCCTCACCTAACCCGCAGGTCAGCGCTGACCTTGCTCAGCGCAAGCTCCGCAGCAGCCATCGCTTCTCTCGCCGCGTGTGGCCCACGCGATTCTGCTACCAGCTCAAGCACCGCGCAAAACCCAAACTCCTCGGCTCCCCTTGTTTTGACCACTTTTACCGTCATCCAAGACATGGCTTCTCGCGTTGCGGGAGAGTTCTGCCAGGTAGAGTCCATCACCAAGGCCGGCGCCGAGATCCACGACTACGAGCCAACACCCGACGACCTCAAGCGCGCACAGAAAGCCCAGCTCATCCTCAACAACGGCCTGGGTCTTGAGCGCTGGTTTGAGCGCTTCGTCGACGACTCGCCTGCTCAGCGCGCCGACCTCAGCGAAGGCATCACCGCCATCCCCATCGCCGAGGGCGACTACCAGGGCCAAGCCAATCCACACGCGTGGATGTCGCCCACAAACGGCAAGATCTACGTCGAGAATATCGTCCGCGCGCTCAGCAACCTTGTCCCTGACCACGCCAAGGACTTCCAGGCCAACGGCAACGCATACAAAAAGGAACTCGACAACATCTCCTCTCATCTGATCGAGGAGCTCAGCTCACTGCCGGAAAACCAGCGCACGCTGGTGACCTGCGAGGGAGCGTTCTCGTACCTGTGCCGCGACACCAACATGAAGGAGCTCTACCTCTGGGCCGTTAACGCGGCCGATGAAGGCACTCCGCAGCAGATTGCAAAGGTCGTCGAGACCGTAAAAGCCCAGCAAATTCCTGCGGTGTTCTGCGAGTCTACGGTAAGCCCCAAGGCAATGCAGCAGGTAGCCGACGAAACGGGCGCCACCCTTAAAACTGACGAGAAAAACATCTTGTATGTTGACTCCCTCTCGGAAGCCGACGGTCCCGTTCCCACCTATCTTGACCTGCTACAACACGACGCGGACGCAATCGTATCCGGTCTTATGGGGAGGTAGCGTTCTCAATGAATCTTTGCGTTTCACAACTTTGCGCCTGGTACGAGAAAAAAGACCGCGAGAAACCCATCATTCACGACGTGAATTTCTCGCTCTCAACAGGAGATCTTTGTGCACTTGTAGGCGTTAATGGCGCCGGCAAGTCTACGCTCTTCAAGGCCCTGATGGACACCATCGAATGCGAGGGATCCATCACTTGGGGTCAGCAACCTCTTTCACAAGCGCGTAAACAGGGCAAAATCGCATACGTCCCTCAAACTGAGGCAATTGACGCAACGTTTCCGCTGCTTGTAAAAGACGTTGTTATGCAGGGAAGATATGTTCATCAGGGTTGGATGCGCATACCTTCCGCTCAGGACAAAGAGCTGGTTGCCCAAGCGCTTGAACGCGTCAACCTGGCTGACCTTGCGGATCGCCCACTTGCCCAACTCTCCGGAGGACAAAGAAAGCGTGTTTTTGTAGCACGAGGAATAGCACAAGCCGCTGAACTGATGTTTCTTGACGAACCATTTGCGGGAGTAGACGCTCGCTCTGAGGCCATCATTACCGAACAGCTCAATAACCTCAGTAAAGAAGGCAAAACATTGCTTGTTTCAATTCACGATATCAACCTAGCTCAGCAAAAATTCCCGCTTTGCCTGGTCATCAATAAAACCATCACCGCGCAGGGTCCCTCAAAAGAAATTCTTTCTGGAGACGCTCTCTTACAGAACCTTGGAATTTCTGAAGATACCCACATTGAGGAGGTGCTCCATGCCTGAGGTAGATATTCTCCAATATGCATTCATGCAGCGAGCCCTTATTACCGGTATTGCAACTGCCGTGGTCTGCGGGCTTTTGAGCTGTTGGATTACTCATATGGGATGGTCGCTCATGGGCGACGCCATCTCCCACTCTATTCTTCCGGGCGTGGTTATTGCTCACATGTTGGGACTCCCCTATCTGGTGGGAGCGCTGGTGTTTGCCCTTATTACCGTGGTGTTGGTTGGACAAGTTAAAAAGAGTCAAATTGTGCGACCTGATACTGCTATCGGTATTGTATTTACTACGTTTTTTGCGCTGGGAACAGTTCTTATCTCAAAAGTTCCAAGTCAAATTAACTTATCGCACATACTCTTTGGAAACCTTTTAGGAGTCACCACTCCCGATATGCTGCAAGTTCTTTGCATTGGTCTGCCAATAGCAATTCTGCTCATCCTTAAAAATAAGGACCTGACCTTGCTTTCATTTGATCCAACACAGGTCCAAGCAATCGGCCTTTCTACTAAAACACTCACTTCGTTCTTACTTGTTGCCCTAGCCCTCGCGATTGTCATATCACTCCAGGCAGTTGGCGTAATTCTGTCCGTTTCGCTCCTTATTGTTCCAGGCGCTTGCGCAAGACTTCTTACCAATCAGATGCGCCATATGCTCTGGATTTCTCCGCTCATTGCCACGGCCAGCGTTTTGATAGGAATAACGGGCAGTTATTACCTAGATGCCTCTTCCGGAGGCATGATTGGCCTTACCCTCGGCGTGGTTTTTTGCATCATTTTTATACTAAAGAGTTTGCCTAGGTTTACTTTTGGGCATATACTAGACAAGAACTAAGAAAGGAGGACCAATGCATACACTTAACACCTCAAAAGCCCAGCTTACTCACACAACTCGTGCGCAAAAACTCTTGCGCAGGCAAGCATCGGCGGCATTAAGAACATCCATTGGTCTTATGGTCGGAGCTCTTCTTATTGCAATTGTCCATTAAGGCTTCATCTCATAAATCACCCAGATTTGGCGAGAAACCCCCTCCTATTCACAGGGTTTCTCGCTAAATTTTTATATAAGTGTTTGAACGAGAATACCCACAGAAACCGACGCAAGGTTAGACAAGATTGAAAGTGTCCATGGAGCGTCGCTTACTCTTTTTACCTTGTAAATTAAACCCTCAACAGCAATGACGGCCAGTTCAACCGCTATGACACACGCCCAATATTGGGCGTCGTTAGCAACCACATTAACAAGGACACTTGTTATAAAAACAGCGATTGGATTGGTAAGCACCTGTGCAGCCACAACAATCAGCAGCGCGTGATTGTCTTTAACGCCAAGCGATTTTGCGACAATAAGCTCAACAGTAATAGTCAGAATCAGACAAAACGCAAATATCGGAATAATGGTTATCAAATACGGCAATAAAAATATTTGGTCGTCCATGCCATTAGCCTTCTACTTGTTTGTCTTTATCAACAAGATAGTCTTCAGTCGTGCACTCATCTTCAACCGCAAGTTCATCAACCTGATCAGATAGCTCTGCGATTAGATTATCTTCCTCTACAGCCTCAACAACTTGTGCTACCTGGAACATACGCTCATGACCAAATGGCCCTGTAGCCACGGAATCTTTGACTAACGTAAGACCTACACCCAACGCAAGTGCCGAGACCAAACTGATACCAGAGAGCATTACAGGATGTTCAATACGGAATCCTACGAGCGCAGGTAACGCACCTACGGCTAGTGAGAAACTGGCCAGTCCAAACGCAGTGCCTTTTGCGTTAGGCAAGATGTTTGCTAGAGATGCCAACGTAATGGACATAGTAAAGTTGAAGAAAAATACACCCAGAAGACCCATAACCGGTATCTCCCATGAGGGCGCAAACAAGGTGGCTGCAACAATGAGCGAAAAGGTAGCTGTAGTCCTAAAGCCAATACGATCAGCAACCATTCCACCAAGCGCTTTACCTGCAAATACGCCAAGGATACTTAATACCAGTAAGAGCATCTCGCTCTTCCAAGGAAATGCCATAACCATGCCGGCATAGCTTCTCAGCGCCACCACAAGGCTCAGCAGTGCAATCGTAAGCAATGTATTGAATGAAAGCTTCGAAATATCAAACGAAACGTTATGCACGTTCCAGTACTTCTTGTTAACCTTTTGTACTACAAGCGTGATAAGCGCGCATAAGAACAACAGCACAAGCAGGGAAAACGCAATCTGAAGTCTTCCCATTTGAGCACTTTGTGTACCTAAAAAGACTCCAATTGCACCAGTTGCAATAAAGATTCCCGAAGGTCCTGCATGTTTTTGCGAGATATTAAGGACGCTCAGTCCACCTGCACTATGAAAGAGCGCGTTTCCAATCGCAAGCAAAAGAATCGCAGGCCACTCGAGAAGGGCTATAGGGACCAGAGAAAGAATAACTCCAGCGCCCACTAAAGCATACGAAAGTAAGGCGGCATAGGAGTTCTTATCCAGCTGATCCAGTGCAATGCCTATAGGGAGCTGCAGGGTAAAGGCAACTATGTCATACAGTAAAATACTTAGCGCAACAACTTCCATCGAATCTTGGCCAGACTCTCCCAACACTCGGCTTACCGCGCAGAGCATCGAAGAAACACAAGCAAAGTCAACTACAAAGTGACAAAGCGCATACGCAAACGTAGTGACTTCTTTTTTGGGAGGAACTTGCTTTGTTGTAGGCAAATTATTACCTGTTACGCCTTTTAATCATGATAAATCCAACTACAGCCACAAGAATAACAACTGCAATCAAACTTGCATGAGAAGTAGCTAGACCAACTCTTGGCGCATTACCAACTCTTGGCGCATCAATAACATCAGCTTTTGCCATAACAGAAATCACGGTTGCCATTACAAAAGTGCTGATAGCAAGCATAATTTTATGGGCTGATCCTAAACTAGCACGTAGATGACGATACAGTGACATAGTACCTCCTTCATCAACTTTTTAATAGTTTACCAGTACACACGCCGCGTTCCAAATGTACTCCCGTAAACGGCATAAAAAAGCGCCTGACGAATGTGAACTGCCTCCCATTTCTTGGACATAAGAAATGGGAGGCAGTTCATATGCGGGTGATTATGATTCTGTAGCGTGTTAGTGTCGGCTTTTAGGCCTGGCGCACAAAATAGCGCAGCTTTGGTAGGTCCCGCTGAAGAATTGACATGTTCCTAATCAAGATAGCCAGGCAGCTAGGCGGTCGCACTACCCGATATGCATCTTTATGCATAAACTTCATCTAATATGCTTAAACATGAATAGACTAATATAAGAAATTTAACTATCGATAAATTTAGTATCTACGGAACACACCTAAGACAGATATTCTGCTCAATTACGGCCATATTACACATCAAATGAAGATAATCTGCATGTTTGTGGTAATTTCTGCGTCATGTATACGTCTTTTTGACAGATTATCTGTCATAGGTGTGTTTTGAACTGCCTCCTATTTCTCGTGTCCAAGAAATGGGAGGCAGTTCACGAATGTCAGGCACTTTGCAATCAATTGTGGTTTTCTCCTCAACACGCTAGGTTTAACGTTGCAGGTATCCCAGCTTTTAACCTTGCACGGATTAGTTTTCAGCCTTCTTGATCTTCTCGCCAAGTTTTTTATCAATGACGACGTAGAGGTAACCCAAGGCAACAAAGACAACAATCAAAATCACAATGGTCAAAGCAACTGTTGGGACTCCTAGCTTGTCAAAGTCCATAAATCCATAAGGCCAGCGAGACTTCTCTTTAATCTGCACGCCAAAGCCCAAAACCAAGACAATGATGTACGCAAAATACGTGAGCGGATACAAAGGCCAGATCAGAGGCTCTTTAAAGCTCATAGTTGGTTTCTCGTCAAAGAGCAGCCAGTCCAAAACGGCGCAGATTGGGGTCACATCGTGCAGGATAAAATTGTTGAACTTAAAGACGCCATTTACAAAAACCTCGCCGTGATCAAGCAGGAAGTAAGCTACCAGGCCAGTTACGGTAATGCCCAGCATAAGCGTGTGCTTAACCGTTGGCATCCATGGCTTCTGAGCGGTCTCGGGATGCTTGTAAGCCTGGAACAGCGCGCCCCAGAAATAGGCAACAAGCAGCACATTAGAGATGTTAGTGAAGTAGTACAAGAAAGAAACGCGGAAGTTCATTCGGAAGACGCCCGCAGAATCACACAGTACAAAGGTTCCAATCACAGCAATAAATAGCTTAAAAATAAATGACGCTTTCTTAGATTTAATCAACGCAGTACCTCCTTCTGTAAAGCAAGAGGTCACTGTAAACCTAGCGCGCCGCGACAAAAATACGTAATTCTCAGAGTTAACAGTTATGTTTCAAATGAAAAAGATTCAAAAAAATGCGGTCTTCTCACTTTTGGCGAGAAGACCATGAAATGGTGAGAAAATCGCAGATGTCAAAGGTGTACAAGGCCAACCAGGACTGCGCTACTGAAGCGCGTGCTTAATCACAAGAATTGGATGGTGCAGTAAAAGTCGTGGACCCGAAGATTTCATGACCTCTTTGACGCGAGCGCGCATCTCTTTGCTATAGCAATGCGATTGGCATTTTGAGCAAAACGTCTTTGTCTCAATGTGAGGACAGTGGTCCACACGCGTATGCGCATACTTCTCAAGCTCAGCGCACTCTTCGCACAAAGGCTCATGAGCTTTGGTGTGATGGCGCTTCTCGCAATAGAAGCGAATCATGAGCGAGATAAGATCTTTCTCTTTTTGACGCTTCCGTTCAATTTCTTCAGGTGTCATCAGCTCACTCGTCCCCCATCAACGGTGTAAACAACATCTGCAATTCCCATGGTAGAAGCCCTGTGAGAGACAAGAACCACAGACTTGCGCTCAGTTTCTTTATCAAGCGAGCGCAAGATAATAGCCTCGTTTAGGCTGTCTAGATTACTGGTTGGCTCGTCAAGCAGCATGAGTGGCGCGTCATGCAAGAATGCGCGAGCAAGGCCAATGCGCTGGCGCTCTCCGCCAGAAAGTGAGTCGCCAAGCTCTGCAACAGGCGTATCGTACCCCTGGGGTAGCGTGGAAATATACTCGTGAATTGAAGCCTTTTTGCACGCCTCAACAATCTCTTCATCCGTTGCATCAAGCTTTGCAATGCGAAGATTGTTCTTAATGGAATCGTGATACAGATGCGTATCCTGCGTCATATAGCTCTCAAGATCGCGCAGGTTAGAGGTATTAACCCGCTCCAAAGCGGTTCCAGAAATTTCAATGGCACCAGGTGTTGCTGGCCAGAAACGCATCAAAAGTTTTAGCAGCGTAGACTTGCCTGAGCCGCTCTTTCCCACAATTCCCACGATCTTATCGGTAGGAATATCCACAGAAATGTTGTCCAGAATCTGCTCGTTGTCATATGCAAATGAAAGTTCAGATACACGCACACCCTCATATGAGATGTCTTTTTGGTCCACTACGTCTTCAACCAGGGGTTTCTCGTCCAGAATATCCAAAACACGATTACCCGCAGCAAACGTACTGGTCAGGGTTGTACCTAGTGCCGCCAAAGCCACAACAGGCCCAAACGAACTCATCAATGCAATGGTGACAATGAAAGCTTCATTCATAAGAATCTGCTGGTGATAGGCCAGGTAGAACGAACTAAAGAACATAACTAGCGTTGCGGCAAGAATGACCGTTGAGGTGACCGCATCGTTGACACCAAATGCCTTCTTAACTGCCTGCTGTCTGTCGCTTAACTGATCAGCTAACTGACTTGTTTTTTCAATCATCTGTGCACCGGTGCTGTATTGCAGAATCTCGTCAAGACCGCGCAGGTTATCAAGGGTAACCGTAGAAAGCTTACCAGCAAGATCCCTTGCCTCAGCAGAGTCTTGCTCGGAGCGCTTAGACATAGCAAGCGGAATTGCCACGCCAACTACCAGGTAAGAAACAAGTGCAATAACACCCAAAATCCAGTTGGTGCTGTTAACAATAAACCACACCATAACAATGCAGAACACAACCGCGATGCAAATAGGCGAGATAGTGTGTGCGTAGAAAACCTCAAGCAGCTCAATGTCTGAGGTAATGACGCTCATCAGGTTACCTTTATTTTTGACCTCAAGCTTTGCAGGGGCAAGCTTTCTGAGCGCCGTGAACACACGGTCTCGAATAAGCGCAAGTAGTTTAAACGCAATAAAGTGGTTGCACTCCTGCTCGGCATAGCGCAGCAGACCGCGGACCAGGGCAAACAAAAGCATGCCACCAAAAAGTAGCGCCATAGGAGAAGATGAAGCAAAGCCCATAGCACTGAGCAGCGCATATGCTCCAAAAATGCTGATGAACGTGGCGGCAAGGTTACCCAAAACGCCCATCAAAATTGCAAGTATCATAAAGCCAGCCAGCGGACGAACCAGCCCCACCAGTCTCAGCATAATAGTGAGCGCACTACGGCGAGAAGTACGTGCAGTTGTGGCGCTGTTCTTAACTTCTGTCTTCATTACGCCTCAACTCCTTTCACATAATTCTCAAGCTCGGTCTGGGCCTGCGTCATTCGTTTGTACTCGTCATTTGTTGCAAGCAACTCTTGGTGCGTACCACTTCCAACAATGCGACCATGCTGCATAACAACAATTTGATCAGCATTTTTAACGTTTACCAAGCGATGCGAAATTACCAGCACCATCTTTGTCTGAGCAAGCTGGTGAACCTGCTGCATAATAACGTCTTCACTCTCAACATCAATATTTGAAGTAGCTTCATCAAAGATGTACATCTGGCTATTGTGAAGTAAGGCTCTGGCCAGTGCTAATCTCTGACGCTGACCACCAGACAAGTTGGAGCCCTTCTCGGCAACTGGCGCGTCAAGTCCACCCAAAGACTTTACGAACTCAGCAAGATTGACCTGTTCAAGGGCGTGCCAGAGCTGTTCTTCAGTTGCCTCTGGATTACCCATGGCAAGGTTAGAGCGAACGCTTCCCATAAAGAGATGTGCCTGGTGTCCAATATACGTAACGTTTTGAAGCAAATTCTGGTCAGAAATGTCTGACAAACTGGTATTTCCAAACAGAACATCGCCAGAATACGAGCGGAGTTTTCCGGTCAGAAGTGATGCAATTGTTGATTTACCACAGCCTGACTCTCCTACCAGGGCATTCAAAGAGTTAGCGCGCATTCCAAAAGAAACATTCACCAAGACGGGCTTCTCGCCGTCGTAAGAGAAAGAAACGTTGCGTAAAGCGACATCACTAGAAGCCGGAACGGTCTTGGTTCCCTGCTCGCGAACAGGAGTATCAAGTAGGTCAAAAATCTTGTCTGAAGCCGCCATGCCGTTCATGGCAATGTGGAAATAACTGCCCAAAAGACGCATAGGCAGGAAGAACTCAGCCGAAATCAAAATGACAAAGACGCCTTCCCACATAACGAGGAGGTGGTCATTTACCTGCTGAATTGCAAGAATTGTACCAAGCGCGCTTCCGCCAAATGCAACCACGTCCATCACGGTGATGGAGTTGAGCTGCATGGTTAGAACCTTCATGGTAATACGTCTAAAGTGCTCGGCTTCCTCGTTCATCTGCTTGTGTTTAAAACCATCAGCCTTGTAAATCTTTGCTGTGGTCAGACCCTGCAGGTTCTCCAAAAACGTATCGCCAAGCTGCGTATACTGGCCCCAATACTTAGACAAAAGCTTCTTTGCAAACTTCTGGATAAGAACGATGGTCATTGGAATGAGCGGCACAAATACCAGCAAAACAATGCCAACTACCGGACTAATAAGGAGCAAAATAAGAAAAAGTGTGAGTGGAGCTAAAACAGCATAGAAGAACTGTGGCAAATACTGTGCAAAATACGTTTCAAGCTGATCAACACCTTCAACAGCCAGCTGAACAATCTCGCTGGTAGCATATGAGTTTTTATACGAGGGACCAAACTCTAAGAGTTTCTGATAGATTTTCTCGCGAAGGGTCTTTTTAACCCTT
>OKVG01000734.1_pt1 | contig 19484 bp, 6 predicted proteins | sample 1606981 | NCBI WGS metagenome assembly OKVG01 (sample SAMN03281018, study PRJEB24777) | human gut metagenome | isolation source: fecal sample PR128 from 1 month old male Malay infant, vaginal delivered... | reverse complement strand
TTTCCGGCAAGGTCTGATAGATTTCATCCGGCAAATCCTTGCGGATCTTCTTGCGATTGGTTGGGATCTTGATCACTGACATGGCATAGGTATCAAGAAACTCTGCCTCAGCGACCTTCCCAGTCCCGGTCATGCCACCCAACTTCCGAAACATCTTAAAGAGGTTTTGGTAAGTAATAGAAGCCATGGCCCGTGTTTCTTGGGTGAGCTTGAGGCCCTCTTTGGCTTCAATCGCCTGGTGGAGTCCTCCTTGCAAGCGCGTCATTTCCATCAAGCGACCCGTCGCCTGGTCTAGTAAGACAATCTCCGGTTGCCCTTCGACATTGGGGTGGATGACATAGTCCTTATCCTTAATAAAGTTTTTATTGGCCTGCAGGGCTAGGCTGATATGGCGGACCAAGTCACGGTATTGGGGATCATAGAGGTTGGGAATAGCAAGAAAAGCTTCTGCTGCATGAGCTCCTTTCCGAGTCAACCAAACTCGTTTCTTTTCTTCATCAAACTTGAAGTCTTCCCCTTCTTTGAAGGTTTGGATCAGGGTATCAATAATCCCATAAAGGTTGGACTGGACCCGAGGAGAACCAGAAATAATCAAGGGAGTCTGAGCACTATCTAGAAGCACCGAATCAATCTCATCGACAATGGCGTAATTGAAGTCTGCCAAAAATTGGCCATCTGCCGAAGCCGTCAAGTTCTCTGTTAAATAGTCAAAGCCCAGACTGGTATTGGTCGTATAAATGACATCTGACCGGTAGATCTCCCGTTTGACTTCTGGATCTAATTCTTCGTCTTCTGATTGTTTTAAAGGAACTCCAACAGTCAAACCCAAAAAGCGGTAGACCTGTCCCATCTCTTCTGCATCCCGAGTTGCCAGATAGGTATTGGTCGTAATAACCATGACCCCTTTGCCCTCTAAGGCATTGAGATAAACCGGCATAGTTGCCGTCAAGGTCTTTCCTTCACCGGTATTCATTTCAGCGACATTGCCTTGGTGGAGGACAATCCCTCCCATGACTTGCACGTCATAAGGAAACATGCCCAAGACCCGTTTATCAGCTTCCCGCGCAACCGCAAATGCTTCTGGTAAGAGATCATCCAAGGTCTCACCCTCTGCTAGACGTTCCCGAAATTCCACAGTCTTCTCCTGTAGTTGTCGATCCGTCAAACGGGCCATGTCATCCTTCCAGCTATTGACTTCTTTTAAGATTTTTTTGATGTTTCTTAATTTAACGTAATCCAATGTAATCCTCTTTTTTTGCAGTGATGTTCGTCTATTCGAGAACTTCTGCTCCCTCAGACGATATTGGTTGAATCGTGAAATAGTGGAAGGTAAACTCTTGCAAACCTGCACTGAGCAAGCGTACTTCATAGGCGTATGCTTGATCTGGATAGGTAAACTGCAAGCGACCTTCTGCGGTTACTCGACGGCCAACAAGCTCTCCAAAGCGATCTCTAAAGATAATTTCTACCATAACGGTATGAGTGGGAGTCGCTTCCATCGTGATAACCAGTTCATAATCTTGCTCTCTTTTGAGCAGGGGCAGACTAGGAATTTGACGAGTTGCGCCAAAATTTGTCTGCGAATGCCAAGTTTTCAGCACTTGACCAGATGGCATGAGGGGGTTCTGAAACTGAACGCTTCCTTGGTCAGTCGCTTGAATGGTCGACCCCCAAAGATAATCTGCTAGAACGGTATCGCCCCAGTAGATTCGTCTGCTTTCATTTTCTTTTATTTTTATCATTGGTTTCTTCCAAAGTCTCTTTCCATGATTTCTTTGTACTGGGTCACAAACCACTCAATGATCGGACCACTCGCATCATTGTGTCGACCGGCACGACTAGTACTGATAATACGAACCGGCAATTCATACAAGGCCTCTAAAATATCTGGATAAGCTTGCTGGTCGTAGTCATCATCCCTCATATAGGCAAGGGCTAAAATCGTATCCTTGAAATCTGCCTGGTCAAACCGTTCCCAGAAGCGTTGATTGAGCTGACCGATCCCTTCTTGCGACACTTGACCAATGATCAACTGCATCATGTCTAGGGATGTTCCAAACTCATCTGGACGTTTAAATTTCAGGTTGGCAGCGACATCCCCCAGGTTGACAATGGGTTTTCCGACCAAGATCGCATGAGGAGAATAAAGAGCACCATAGTAAAGGGCACCAAAGGTCCCCATGGACAAGCCAGAGAAATTCATATCTTTTGGCTCAAAGCCGAGCAAGTCCAAGTGCTGATCAATAAAGGCAGTGATTTGATTTTCTAATTCTTCTGAGCCCATATAGAAGGATCCACCTTCCAGTCTTGGGTCAGAAAAGAGAATAAAGGGACTCCCCATCGCACGCATCATCCCAAACCCTTCAAATCCTTCGGCCGGACGATACCCAGAAAAGTAAATGTTTAAAGGTGGCTTCATATCGCCAGGATGGAAATAAGCAAAAATTTCTTGGCGTTTGTGGTCCCGTAGCGTCTTAGCTCCTACGGTCATCTCTCCTAAAGGACCATGTGACAAGCGCTTATGTAGGGCTCCGATCGTAAGCGTCCCTTCTCCTTTTGCTTCCAGCGAAAAGGCTAGGTAATAAGGTTCTGCTCCATCCAATTCTAAGGGTTGCTCCATCTCTTCTTCTGAAAAGACTGCATCTTTGACCCACTCTCCCAGAGCACCAAAGCGGTAAAATTGAATCCGCAACTGCAGCTGACAGCTTGGATCTTTTTCATATTCCAACCAAAAACTGATGGGACGACTCGCATCATACACGTAGTTGTAGACCCACTGAGCAATCGGTGTAAACTCTTCACCGTATGATCCATCTAACTTCAGAAAATGTTGACCCAACACCGTTTGCTGACCAGCAAAATCAGGTCTCACTCGCAGGTCACGAACCGTAAAGGCATCTCCATATTGATTGTCGTATAAAAAGCGCTCTAAGACATAGAGAAATTGATGCTTGTTTGAGAAATCCCAGGGTCTTGCTTGCTTGAGTCTTAAGAGGTGGGCCAATTCGTCAGAAGGCGCCTCTAGTTCATGGCTTTGATCATAAAAAACAGTATAAGGCTGGAAATAAGCCAGGTCTTCTCCTAAAGCTAATAAATCTTCTGGCTTTTCTAGGATCAAGGCTTTGAATTTGGAGATTTCCTCTTCTTCCATATACTCTTTGAGCGATGGAAGAGTGATTGCTTGAAAAAAGTGCCAGCCTAGTCCAGCAGGAAGCTCCACCTGATCCTGCCAACTGCTTGAGCCGATTTGGAGAATATGGGGTATTTGTTGTTTTTTATCCATGACGTTCTTTCATCCATCCTTCCCATTTCTCGATCAAGCGTTGACCGGTGTATTCTTGAATTTTTTCGATCGAGTAGACCAAGGCTTCGTTCCAAGGCTTCAATTCCAATAAAAAGTGAGTAATCGCCTTTTCTAATTCCTTGTCTCCCTTTGATAAGACATAGCCATTTTTCAAATGATCGACATATTCTGTCTGGACGCGGTTGACCTGTGGAATCCCAGCAGAGATCCCTGCAATCTGCGTGTAGAGGTTGGGTTCCTCGCTTAAATCTACGATCAAGCGGGTTTTTTCCAACTCTTGAATAATGTCATTTTCATTTGAAAAATTCTTAACTACAAAGCGATAGTCCGGTGCGTCTTGTACGGACTCTTCATCGATAATCTGGTTTTCCCCAAGCCCTTCCATTTGGGCTGGTGATTGAACCAGATGCAAGTCCTGCTCGCTAGCGATCAATTCCTCGAGTTGCCCTTCTAATTCCTTAACACGCTCCGGTGATCCATTGTAAAATGCAAAAACAACTTCAAATAAAGGATGTTGCGCCAAGACCTCCAAAACCTTCTTGAGCTGGCTCTTACTTGGAAGCTCGGCTTCATTGACATAAAAGTAAATCTTCGATTCCTTGCGCTCCTGACTAGATCCCAAACGAAGGCGGGAGTCAAAAGAGGTAATCCGGTGTGTCTTTTGAGCCAAGCTAGGGGAAAAGACCCCAATCGCTTCTTTGGTTTTTTCACTATCTGTAATCAAGAGTTGGGCATCAATCATATCAAAATAGAGGGCAAAGTTTTCGGCAGACAAGGGCTGGCGATCCCCGTAGAAAGACAAGACTTTCTTGACACTACTTGCTGTATCTTGTAAAAAGGCCAAATTTGCTGGATGAGCTGCCAAAACCAACTGATCTCGTCCTGGAACCAAGGTTGCTAGCTGTTCCTTCATTTTTTCAGCGACAACGTCTCCCATATTGGCATAGCTTTCTTTTTTGAAGGCATGAGAGAAAGCTTCATTGACCATGACGGAATGGTTCTCTTCGATCAACATCTCTCTCAAAACCCATTGCCCATCAAAACTCAGATACTCTTGGAAATAAGGTTTCCCCTCATTGTAGTAGATCCTACTAGAAATAAAGCCACGATCATCAATGTACTCAATGTAGCTGATCTCGTCATTCTTATAACGGGTCAAAGAGAGAAGGTTTCCATCCACTCCCATATCAATTTTTGCTAGGTGGTGGCCCTTACGAAATGCCATCACCAAAAAGGGCGTATAGGAAAAAGTGGTCTCACTCGGCCATTCAATGTCCTGAAGCTGAACTGGGCGCATAGCCAAATCAGACGGAACCTGTTGGATCTTATCAAAAATCGAGAGCACATCTGTCTCTAACAAATCTTGGCGGTGCAAAAAATAGCGCAGTTGCGGACTATACTGAGGCAACAATAAGATCCGATCCATTTCTGCTTCTTGAAAAATACGAACTTGATTAATGGTATCGTCAAATTCAATGGACTCTCGCATCCAGTACCAAGGGGTAGCTGTTTGCTGCCAGATGCGGTCCGTTCCATACCAGGCTGGTACAAAATAATACATGGTTACTCCTAGAATATTCTTGTATAACGTTGATTCACACGAAGGGCACGAATTTCTTCTCGGATATTGTAAATCATTCCGACAAACATGAGGAAGGTTCCTGGAATCATGGTCAAGCGCAAGAGATCCTTATCCCATAACAAGAGAGAAAAAGGAAGCGCCGTGAAGAGGATCAGATACAAGGTCCCAAAAACCGTCAAGCGTAGCACAATTTTATTGATATAGCGACGTGTATCTGCTCCAGGATAGACATGATCGATATACTCGGAAGCCTTCATCATCTTATCTGCAATTTCTTCTCCGTTTACATTGACAAAGGCAAAAGCAAAAGAGAGAAGGGCGATCATCAGAATGTAAAGAAGAATCCAAATCGGATCTCCCATCACCAAGTGTTTGGCTAAACGAGCAGCCCACTTGGCATTGGAATCCATTGACAAGATCAAGAGCATAGCATACTGAGGAATGGACACCAAGGTCATGGCGTACATGAAGGGCATCCCTCCTGCCGGGTTAAGCTTGATATCCAAAAAAGTATAACTTTTCAAGTTGTTGTGGATCCCTAATTTATTGACAGGAATCTGGTACTTGGAATATTCCACCAAGACTGCCACATAGACAAAAATCAAGATGAAAATCACGCCCAGAACATAAGCGATTTCTGGGATATTATTGACATTTGAAAGGGTCTGCATCACGTCTTCTGGCAGATACATAACCATCCCAGCCATCATGATCACAACAGAACTTCCAAGCCCCAAAGCGGCATTTAGATCGGAGAGCCAAACTAAAAAGAAGGCTCCGGCCACCATAATCATGGTATTGACCGCAATGACAAGTCCGGGGTTCAACCCTGTCTTCAAGGGGAGATACATGGCCACTGCCAAAGACTGGACAATAGCGAGCGCCAAGGTCACGTACATCTTTCGCCGCTCCACTATCTCCGTGCTGGTTTTTTCAAGGTTAAAGCGTTTTGAAACGGTAAACATCCGCCACAAAATCATGGAAGACATCCATGGGGATAGACCGATCGAAAAGATCGACATCCCGCGGAGGTTTCCCCCCATCACAGCGCTTGAGAGCTGCAAGCCCGTTGTCGTTCCCTCATTGAGTCTCAAAGCCTTTGATAAGTCAACAAAAGGCAGGGAAATTTTACTTCCCAAAACATAAATAAAGACGAAAAATATCGTCCAACAAAATCTCTTTCCTACTTCAGATCGTTTTAACATTTCTTTTAAACTTTCTCTTACTCATTTTGACTCTTCCACCCGGGAAACAGCCTTTACATATGCGCCTTTAGAGCATTTTATCTCAACTTATTTTACCATAATTTGCGACTTTTCCATACTCATTTGTCACTAATATTTGATAATATTTCAATTTCCCCATTTGGTACCGTATTCAACAAAAAATCCTTCAGATGTTTATCTAAAGGATTGTTCATTGAATGTTATTCACCCAAGGCCATGATGGTATCGACGAATAATTTCTTTGTGAAATAGCCATTGCGGATCAAATAAGAAGTATAGTGAGCCTTTTGGACCATTTGGGCGTACGCTTCTTCTGTGCAGTCTTGAACCAGACGATTAGCTTCTTCAAGACTGGATGCTACAAAGCCAAGCTCTTTTTCTCGAATATAGTCTGCATTTGACAAATAGTCTGGCACCACTACTGGAAGACCTGCGGATAAGTAAGTCGATAATTTGTAGGAAATATTTTCTTTGTAGTAATCTCGCTCATCCTCGGGGTTCTCTGAATTTCCCCAGACCAGCCCAAAACCACCCTTAGAAAGCTCCAAAAGCAACTCTTGCTTGGTTCGCCAGCCTTCAATATGGACCTTGGAATAATCAACTCCTTCAACTGGTTCAGTATAGACATGAAGGGGTGTATCATATTTCCAGTCGATGATATGAGGGAAACGCGACGGATTTCCTGAGAAGATTAGTTTTTTCTCAAATTGTGGGGTATAGAGATCCAAACTGTGGGTCAAATCCCACAACTTTTGTACCACATATTTTTTAACTGTAAGCCCTTCTGATACTAGACGATGGTACATTTGCTCTGATGGAACAACGACCAGATCACTCTGATTGTACATGTCGATATAGTTGGGCATCAGGTAATAATTACTCTCAAACATAAGCGGTGGGACATCGTGGATAAACATGACCAACTTGGTTTGAAGGAGTTTTAACTTATCAACCAAACGGCGGTCCCACTCAATCCCATTCCAAGAAGGCGATTGAACGAAGACGATATCCCCAAAAGCAACGCCTGCTAAAATCCCATCCATTCGCGAGTTCAATTCACTAGCTGGTTCATTGCTATGATCATAAAAGTAGATCCCTAATTCATTGACCCCAAGCTCGCGAACGACATTCATGATATCGTTTTGGGCCATCAGGGCCACGCTCTGAGAAGACTGCCCGAATAAATTTGTAAAATGGATTTTCATCTCTTTCCTCTGACTCTTCTTTTTTTATCCCATATTTCCTGAAGATATGAAGGCAAACTGAGCTTTTCACAAAGCAACCTTTTTCATACCCTTCAACGAAAACTTCCTCATTCATTATAACATATTTCACAACTTCTTAGACATTCTAGATCAATAAAAGACCGGTTCATTCCGGTCTTTTAAGGTTCTATTTGCCATCTTTTTTCCGAATTCCTAAAAGGGCTAATCCAGACAGAAGAATGGAAGCTACTATAGCAAAGATATTGTTCGAAGGATGGGCTCCTGTCTCTGGAAGAGCAGGTCCTGAAGAATGCGTCGCACTTAGCGAGCTTGCATCTGATGGAGATTCTGAGTAAGAGGTGCTTGATGAAGACACGACAGACTCAGAAGGACTGGTCATAGCAGAGAAACTTGACGCATAAGACACACTGATCCATTCAGAAGCTTCATGCGATAGGGATTGACTCTCTGTCGATGATGCGCTCATAGAGTCTGAGACACTCGTCAAAGGGAATTCAGACACTGACATCGACGTTGAAGTAGAGTCACTTGCAGAAAGGAGCGAAGTTGATTGGCTATAGGAGTCAGACTTCGATAGCGAGGCTGACGCTAGAGATTCTGAATGAGATGCCCATTGTGAAGCAGATAGACTCTCTGAAACTGATCGAGAGAACGATACAGACTCTGAAACCTGCGATGCAGCTACGACATTAGAAGTTGAAGCTGATTCGCTTGTTGAGGCAGAAGCTTGAACTAACGAATCTGATTGACTCGCGGAAACCGACGCTTGGATCAACGACTCTGAGTGGCTATTAGAGATCGAAGCTTGTATCAACGATTCAGACTGACTTGCAGAAACTGAAGCTTGGACTTGTGACTCAGATTGAGTTGCAGAAATCGAAGCTTGAACCAAGGATTCTGATTGACTTGCCAAAACCGAAGCTTGAACCAAGGATTCTGATTGACTCATTGAAACGGATTCAGACAGCTTTTTAGATTGCGACAAGGAAATCAGTTGAGAAACCACTTCTTCCGATCCAACCGCCGATGTTGACTGCGATTGAGACATAGAAATGGATCTAGACGCTAAATCAGATAAGGATACCGACTGACTCAACAAAACAGATTTCGAGGCTTTTTCAGACTCACTCTTAGATGCTGATTCAGAAGCTACTTTTGATTGCGATTCGGATTGACTAGCTGAGACTGACGCCTGAACTAACGAGTCGGATTGGCTCGCTGAAACCGAGGCTTGGACCAATGATTCTGATTGACTGGCAGAGATCGAAGCTTGAACTTGTGATTCTGATTGACTTGCAGAGATCGAAACTTGAACTTGTGATTCTGACTGACTCGCTGAAGTCGAAGCTTGAACCAACGAGTCGGATTCACTAGCTGAAACAGACTCTCGCACTAACGATTCTGATTGACTCAATGATGTTGATTGCAAATCAGTAGATACTTGCGATTCCGACTGACTCATTGAATCAGAACGAGAAAAGGACATAGATTCTGTATTTTGAGACTTAGATTCGACATCAGAAGTAGATTGTGATTGACTCACTGAAACTGATTCTTGTACTAACGATTCTGATTGGCTAGCTGAAACGGATGCTTGAACCAAAGACTCTGATTGGCTAGCCGATACAGATGACTGAACCAAGGAGTCTGATCGACTGGCGGAAACTGAGGCTTGGACCAACGACTCAGACTGACTTGCTGAAACTGAGGCTTGTACCAAAGACTCGGATTGGCTAGCTGAAACCGATGTCTGAACCAAAGACTCGGATTTGCTAGACGATACAGATGCCTGAACCAACGAGTCTGATTGACTGGCTGAGACTGAGGCTTGGACCAACGAGTCTGATTGACTGACAGAAACGGATGCTTGAACCAACGAGTCTGATTGACTGGCAGATACAGATTCCTGAACCAAGGAATCAGACTGACTTGCTGAAACGGATGCTTGTACCAATGACTCAGACTGACTCGCTGAAATGAACTCTTGTACCTGCGAATCAGACTGACTTGTCGAAACGGATTCTTGAACCAACGACTCTGATTGACTTGTAGAAATCGATTCCTGTAGCAAAGATTCGGATTGACTAGCTGAAACTGACACTTGAACCAGTGATTCAGATTGACTCATCGAAATAGATTGCGACAAGGAAATCAGTTGAGAAACCACTTCTTCCGATCCAACCGCCGATGTTGACTGCGATTGAGACACAGAAATTGATTTGGATACCAAATTAGATAAGGATACCGACTGACTCAACGAAACAGATTTCGAGGCTTTTTCAGACTCACTCTTAGATGCTGATGCCGCTTTTGATTGCGAGTCTGATTGACTGACAGAAACAGATGCTTGTATCAAGGAATCGGACTGACTAGTTGAAACCGACTCTTGTACCAAGGACTCTGATTGGCTCGCTGATACTGAAGCTTGGAACAAAGACTCAGATTGACTTGCTGAAACAGATTCTTGAACCAAAGACTCTGATTGGCTTGCCGATACAGATGCCTGAACCTGCGATTCTGATTGACTTGCAGATACAGATGCCTGAACCAAGGACTCAGATTGACTAGCGGAAACGGACTTTTGTACCAAGGACTCAGACTGACTTGCCGAAACTGAAGCTTGAACCTGTGATTCTGATTGGCTTGCTGAAATCGATTCTTGAACCTGTGACTCAGATTGACTCGCTGAAGTCGAGGCTTGGACTTGTGAGTCTGATTGACTCGCGGAAAGTGATTCTTTAACCAGTGACTCAGACTGGCTTGCCGAAACCGAAGATTGAACCAAGGATTCTGACTGGCTCGCAGAAAGTGATTCTTGAGCTTGTAACTCTGACTGACTCACAGAAATCGATTCTTGAACCTGTGACTCAGATTGGCTCACTGAAAGCGATTCTTGAACCTGTGACTCAGATTGGCTCACTGAAAGCGATTCTTGAACCTGTGACTCAGATTGGCTCACTGAAAGCGATTCTTGAACCAGTGATTCAGATTGACTCGCAGATATTGAAGCTTGAACCTGTGACTCTGACTGACTTGCTGAAATCGAAGCTTGGGCTTGTAATTCAGATTGACTTGCTGAAGTTGAAGCTTTAATTAACGATTCGGATTGACTTGCTGAAACGGACTCTTGTACCAACGATTCAGATTGGCTTACGGAAGTCGATTCTTTAATTAACGATTCGGACTGACTGGCCGAAACCGCAGATTGAACCAACGATTCTGACTGGCTCGCTGAAAGTGATTCTTGAACTTGTGATTCTGACTGACTCGCGGAAAGTGATTCTTGAGCTTGTGACTCTAACTGACTCACTGAAAGCGATTCTTGAACCTGTGACTCAGACTGGCTCGCAGAAAGCGATTCTTGAACCAAGGATTCTGATCGGCTCGCCGATTCTGAGGATTTAACCAAGGATGTCGATTGGCTCGTAGAAAGCAATTCTTGAGCCGACGATTCAGATTGACTAAGGAAAATTGATGTTTGAACTAAGAAATCAGACTGGCTCGCGGAAAGTGATTCTTGAGCCAAGGACTTCGATTGACTCGCAGAAAGCATAGCTTGAATTAAAGAATCAGACTGGCTCGCAAAAACCGAGGCTTGAACCAAGGATTCTGACTGACTCGCAGATAGCGATGCTGGGGCCAAGGATTCTGACTGAGATCTTGAAATAGACTCAAAGGTTGGTGACTCACTCTCAGAGATGGAAGATGAAGTTGAAAAACTTTGAGACTGTGAGGCAGACTCAGATGCCGTCATCTTCCGATAATAGTAGTTCACACTCGTCATTGGATTAGCATAATAGTTATCCTTAATCGTATGCTTGAAACGAGAGAAGCCATCGGCTCCTTGAGGAGTCGCATCTTCTCCTACAACCATCGTTGTATTTTTTGAAAGGGAAGGTGATTTTGGAACAGCTGTGAATGGTTTTGGAACCGTGTACGCTATTCCCGTCTTTTCATCAGTATAGGTCACTGTTTCATTGGCGGAAAACCAACCTGTTACGTCCAGTTCAAAGTTATGTTCATCCACACGTCTTGGAGTAACGTTTAGGAAATAATCCTTATTTTTACTTTCAATTTTACGCGTTCCACCTAAGTCAGACAATTGGCCTGGAACGTCGTGTTTAAAAGTTTTTTCATAAACAAGAGTATACTTATCAAATACTGGTTCATTTCCTGTATCCCGAGAGGTCAATGTATATATTTTAGAAGGATCCAAGACGTAATAGCGAAGAATGTAGTCCCCATTTTGATTCGTTGGGACAACTTCACTTCTTATAAAATGCTCACGCGCGCCGCCGTATAAATTAACTCGTTCTTTTCCAACCTTACTATTATCAAAGATCCCAGTGGTCGCATTTTGAGAAGTACTTACTACTGGTACCTGTACGTAACCTGCAATATCACGCGCATTTGAAGCCGTATACTGTTGTCCCTCAATCCCAGATTGCCTGTATTCAGCAAGGATCTCTTCCTCACCAGTTGGTTTATACAGTCCATTTTGCCATTTACCCTTTGGATCCACCAAACGATACAAGGTAGACTGTTGAGACCACATGGTTGGTACTTTAACCTGGAAGAACTCATTTAATATTTGACCTTGACGTGAAGGTTCCATGACATCATAGACATCTCGGAGCATAACACTTCTGGCTGGAACCATAATACTAGGAAAAGATTGTAGGGTCACATAAGGAGGTTTACTTGCGTCTCCGAAAGAATAGATAAAGTTGTTGCCTGCTGGAGAATCGGCAATCAAGACTTCTTTAGGAAGTCGTATAGGGCTATTCAATCTCTCATTGGGGTGGAATGTTTGAGAAAAGACTTCTGATCCATCTGATTCCTTCACAATTCGGAAATAAACATTCTTCGGATCACGAATATCTGGATTCGTTTCGCTACGATCAACAGATAGTGTCGCATAGTAGCCCAAGGATTCCTCATTTCGGTCAACAAATTCCCAAATTGCAAAAGTATAACGATTCAAATCGTGATCTTTTGAATACTTTGCAAGCTCTTCTGGAGTTAACAAAGCATTTTTATCTAGGTTCGGGTCTTTGGCAACATTCGAGGTTGGTAGTGGCGCATCTACCACATTGGCGCCATGGCGATCATCCATCTCGGGTGAGATGGATAGATCTTCATCACTACTTCTAGCCTCTTCACTAATTGGAGCCAATTGAGCTGAGATAGCTGGTTTCCCATTTATATTGGAATTTCCCACAAAGCCTGCAGCCGTTAAGGTGGTCATCATCTCATCAACTGCTTTGCCCAAGCGATCGCGTTGCTCGGCATAAGCTTGCGCACCAGCATTTGTATGGATCAAACGATAGCTAGTAGTTACTTCCGATTGTAGCTTATTGATAACTGCTTCCAAAGCTGCCTTACGCTCAGGCACAGGTATCTGAGTAGCGTATTTCCCTGCGATTTGTTGGAGCAGCTCTGCTTCAGAAGCGTTTTGTTCCAATAGGGAAGCTTCATCTGTAGCTGCTGGTTCATCTACCGCTGATTCTGAAGCTAGAACTTGTGTGGATTCACTAGAAACGCTTGCCAAACTGGTAGATTCTTGCCCACTGATGGAAATAGAAGTCGATTCACTCATAGAGAGCGAATGGCTAGTCGTTTCAGAAAGACTTGTAGAGGTTGATAGAGAAGCAGATGCAGAATCTAGCGAGGATGTCTTTGAAAGAATAACGCTATCTGCTTCTGCCAATGTCTCTTGTTTCGTTTCAGACACAGTTGGAGCGAGAGATGCCACTTCTTCTGCTTGAGCCGTCGTAGCCACAACAGCTCCTCCAAATATAGTCCCTACAGCAACCAAGCCTTTTAATAACTGTTGACCCTCCTTATGAAGACGACCGCCATCTTCTGGAACTTCGGCAATGACCATCTCCTCTACTTGCCCTCGAACCACACGAAAGAGTCCTAGAGCAGCAGTTGATGCTCGAAGCCAATTTTTTCCTGATTTAATTAATTTGAAGCGTACGACACGATCTGTCTCACGAAAGTTTCCTTTTGAACGCTTAAATTGCATGATATTCCCCTTACATTGTAGTCATTATTCATTATACAGGAATACTACGTAGATTCAAGTAATTTGCTATAAAAAACTTATTTATTGTTGTTTTTGTTTTCGAATTTTTTACAAGAAATTAAAAACACTTCATTCTACTAGTAAAAAAGAGAGTGGGACAGAAATCGGTAATTCGTTAGAATTCGATTTCGTCGTCCCACCTCCGCACAGTTGAGTAGGGCTATAAAAGCTGATGAAATCAGCGTAGTAGAGCCCACTCAACCACTGCGTCTTGCTCGACAATGCAAAGACAATTGAGAGACTGGGACTTTTGTCCCAGCCTCTCGAAAAAATGATATTTCCTACTAGATCAGTTCCCCTTCTTTTTACGTCGGGTCAGTCCAGCAATTCCAGCTAACCCTGTAACAACCCCAAGAAGAGCTGATATCGCAGATGCTGTTTCGCCAGTATTCGGAAGCGCCACAGATTGGCTGTGCTTTTGTGGACCACTTACTGATTCAGATGATGATACTGACTCTGAATGAGAAATTGATTGGCTCATTGAGTTAGAGTATGAACCACTACCAGATGTTGACCCTGATGTCGTGATTGATTCCGAAACTGATTCGGATGCAGAGACTGATGCACTTACTGACGTTGAAGTAGATTCAGACACTGACACTGATTCGGATATTGAGACTGATTCAGAAACTGAAACTGATTCGGATGTTGAGACCGATTCAGAAGTCGATACTGATTCGGATGTTGAAACTGATTCTGACTCGGATACTGATTCTGAGGTCGAGACTGACTCAGATGTTGAGACTGATTCTGAAGTCGAGACTGATTCAGATGTTGAAACAGATGCTGACTCGGATACTGATTCAGATATAGACACTGACTCGGACGTTGAGATTGACTCAGATGTCGAAACAGATTCTGAGGCTGATTCTGAGGTAGAAACCGATTCTGATGTTGACAATGACTCAGACGTTGAGACTGATTCAGACGTTGAGATAGACTCTGATGCTGAGACTGATTCTGAGGTAGAAACCGACTCGGATGTTGAAACTGATTCGGATGTCGACACTGATTCAGACGTTGAAACTGATTCGGATGTTGAAACTGATTCTGACTCTGATACTGATTCTGAGGTCGAGACTGACTCAGATGTTGATACTGATTCTGACGTTGAGACTGATTCAGAAATTGAAACCGACTCAGACGCTGATACTGATTCAGATGTTGACGCTGATTCAGATACAGAAACGGACTCTGACGTCGAAACCAATTCAGATGCTGAAACTGACTCGGATGTTGACACTGATTTAGACTCGGAAACTGACTCTGACGCATACACTGATTCGGACGTTGATACCGACTCAGACGTCGAGACTGATTCAGAAATTGAAACCGACTCAGACGCTGATACTGATTCAGATGTTGACGCTGATTCAGAACTTGAAACCGACTCAGATGTAGACACTGATTCTGACGCTGAAACCGACTCGGACCTTGACAATGACTCAGACGCGGATACTGATTCTGACGTTGATACTGACTCTGATGCTGACTCAGATATTGATTCTGATTCTGATTCTGACTCTGATACTGATTCTGACGCTGATACTGATTCTGACGCTGATACTGATTCTGACGCTGACAATGACTCAGATACAGAAACCGACACGGATGTCGACACTGATTCTGAGGTAGATGCTGATTCAGAAGTCGATACTGATTCAGACGTTGATGCTGGCTCTGACGTTGAAACTGATTCTGATGTTGAAACCGATTCTGACGTCGATACCGATCCAGACGTTGATGCTGATTCAGAAGTCGATACCGATTCATACGTTGATGCTGACTCTGACGTTGAAACTGATTCAGATGTTGAAACCGATTCTGACGTCGATACTGACTCAGATGTTGAAACTGATTCAGAGGTTGACACCGATTCGGAGGTCGATTCTGACTCAGATGTTGAAACTGATGCTGACTCTGATTCTGATTCAGATGACGATACTGACTCACTCAATGAAGCAGAAGTTTCTTCTGAGGCTGACTCTGACGTTGATACAGACTCGGATGTTGACGCTGATTCAGAACTTGAAACTGACTCAGACGCTGAGACTGATTCAGATACAGAAACGGACTCTGAAGTCGAAACCAATTCAGATGCCGAAACTGACTCGGATGTTGACACTGATTCAGACTCGGAAACTGACTCTGACGCAGACACTGATTCGGACGTTGATACCGACTCAGACGTCGAGACTGATTCAGATGTTGACGCTGATTCAGAACTTGAAACCGACTCAGACATAGAAACTGATTCGGACGTAGAAACTGATTCGGACGTAGAAACTGATTCGGACGTTGATACCGACTCAGACGTCGAAACTGATTCAGATATTGACGCTGATTCAGAACTTGAAACCGACTCAGACGTCGAAACTGATTCGGACGCTGACACTGACTCTGACGCAGAAACTGATTCAGAAGTCGATACTGATTCAGATACAGAAACGGACTCTGAAGTCGAGACTGATTCTGAGGTCGAAACTGACTCAGAGGCTGATACTGACTCAGACGCTGATTCAGATGTTGACGCTGATTCAGATACAGAAACGGACTCTGAAGTCGAAACCAATTCAGATGTTGAAACCGATTCTGACGCGGAGATAGATTCGGAGGTAGAAACTGACTCTGACATTGACGCTGATTCAGAGGTCGATTCTGATTCGAACACCGATACCGACTCAGACATTGATACAGATACAAACTCGGAGGTAGAAACTGATACAAGAACACTCTTTGAAGTTGCTTCTGATGCACTAAGTGATTCAAATTGACTTGTCGACATCGATTCTGAATTCGAGACAGATTGACTATATTCTGTTGAGTCCATCGTTACCGCAACCAAATTACTTGCATCCGAATAGACCGGATGATCACCGTAGAAGATGCGAGTTTTTGCATTCACTCCACCCGACTGCAAAGGCACTGTAGGGACCACAACCGCCTGACCAGAAGCATCGGCTACAGCCGTCCCAATTTCCTCATCGTTGTTATACAAAACGACCGTGGTCCCAGGCCTGGCACCTGTAACTGTTACAGGTGTCTGGGTATTCGCTTTCTCCAATAGTCTCGTCGTCACCGTCGGCGTTGGGAGACGCTTGACGGGAACAGTTACATCATTTGAAGTATTATCTTTATAAGTAATGGTTACTGCACCTGATGCGGAGACAGAATACTCCTTAAAGTCCTTCGAGCTTACAATTTTGGGATTAGAGGCCTTAAACGCCTCCCAGATCCTATCTTTTTCAACCTCTGCTACATTGCTAGTATCATTGACATAGATTTCTGTCGTCACAGGCCTAATTGGGTTTCGGATACCGTCATTTTGAGGTAACACTTTAATTCGGAAAGAGCGATCGATAAACTGATTGTTTGAATTGGTAAATCTAACCGTGATCGTATAAGTTTTACCAGGCTCTACGACCTCTTTGTCTCCAACTTTCCCTTCAATCAACATCGGTGCAAACGGAGATTTCAAGGTAGCATTAGGAACCAATACACCTTCAACCCGCTCGCTGTTAGGAGCATAGCCCATATAGGTCAGGACGACCCCACCAATTTGCTCTCTCACAATGTACTGCAGCTTAACAGGATCTGAATTATAGGCCGTAATTACATGATTATTTGCAGGAGCACTCATGAAAAAAGGCGCACGAAAACTATTCTCTGTATCTAATGCACGTCCTGTCCGAGGATCCCGTTGACCGGAAGTAGCACGAAGCACCGCATTAACCAAGCGATTGCGAGCACTCTTGGCTTGGCTTTCCACGGCATCCATTTGAATTCCCGGATTGGATAATCCTGTACGAATAGCCTCTAAAGCCAGATCTCCATTTTCAATAGCAGATTCTTTCCCAGGGATTTCCAGAGCCTGTGCCCGATAGGTGTATAAATCCAAGGCCAAGACCTGCAGACGCTTCACCTGATCTTCCGAGCGAGTATTTTGAGCCTCTGCTACTTTCTCACTCGTTTCAGAAGTAACTACATGAATAGTATCATTCTCTAAGAGAGTGCTACTAGCAATTTCTGAAGTGGACGGAATCGCTGAAGCACTGACAACATGAGATTCACTCAAAAATACCGATTGAGACAGAGAGTTGCTTTCACTAGCTGACTCTGAAAATGAGATAGATTCACTCATGGATTGACTAGCTGACGCAGAATCTGCGATAGACGTTGTCCCCAAGACAAAACTATCTTGCCCAGCCACTCCTGTCGCTGGACTGATCTCAGATTCCAGAGCCGCATTCATCTCATTTTCCTCAGCAAAAACTGGATCAGCAATTGTAGTTGCCCCAGCAAGAGCACCCAACACAAGAATCCCTTTAGAAATCGGAGCTGGAACTGGATCAGCAGATGTTTCGAAAGGTCTCACGATTTCATCAGTCGCATCAGTACGAGAGACACGAAAAAGCCCTAGCTGCGAGATGGACGCCCGCACCCAAGTTTTTCCCGATTTGATCAATTTAAAACGTGTGATCCGCTCCGTTTCGCGAAACTCCCCTTTCGAACGTTTAAAAAACATGCCTGCTCCTTAAATTTTAGATATCGAGTTATTATACACTAATTTTCCCCAAAAGTAACTCATTAAGACTAGTTTTTAACATAAAAAACAGCACACAAAAAGAGAACCCGGAGGTTCTCTTTTTGGATCCTTTTTCATTTCCCACATACCTGAAATGACCGAATCAAATTAGGATAGAAGATTATTTTTCATCTTCCTTTTTGCGACGTCCAAGTGCTGCAACCCCTGCAACCCCTGCAACTGCTCCAAGAAGAGCTGAAGCTACAGATCCTGTTTCACCAGTATTTGGAAGTTGTTCAAGAGCTGGAGCTGGTTGAGCTGGTTGCTCAGGAACTGGGTTCACTGGTGTATTAGGTGTTGGATCCATTGGTTTATTAGGTGTTGGATCTACCGGTGTATTTGGTGTTGGAGTTGGTGGCACTGGAGTGTTTGGTGTTGGAACGTTTGGAGTCTTCACAAGTTTGTAAACATAAGTAACGTTCTTATCACCTTCGATGACTTTACCAGTTGTTGGGTCAGTTGTCGTCAAGTGACCTTGTCCATCAACTTTACCTACTGGGTAGTTACCTTGTGGTACCAATTCATAGACTTTACCATCTGGAGTTACGATTGTCTTAGGACGGTTATCCACAACTGTATCGTAGTCTTTACCTACTGGTTGATCTTTCTCATCAACCACTGATGTCTTGATGGTCTTACCATTTTCATCCACATAGTGAACGTATACATTACCCTTAGGTTGAGTTGGCTCTTCTTTCACTTCTTTGTAAACGTAAGTGATGATTGAGCGTGGTTTGTCAACTTTACCTTTAATTGGATCAGATGATTCCAAGTGTCCATCGCCATCAACTTTACCTACTGGGTAGTCACCTTTCGGTACGATCTTGTATGTCTTACCGTCTGGAGTCTTGATAGTGTTAGGTTTTTCACCTTCCTCAGTTGTGTTATATGGTGTGTCATATGGTGAGTTTGGTGTGTCTTGACGAGGTTTCTTGATTTCTTTACCTTTTTCGTCTACGTAAGTGATGATGACGTCACCTTCTTTAGGTTTCGTTGGATCTTCCTTAAGTTTGTAGACGTAAGTGACATTCTTATCACCTTCAACAACTTTACCAGTTGTAGCATCATCACCTGTCCAGTGACCTTGTTCGTCGACTTGACCTACTTTGTAGTTACCTGCTGGTACCAATTCGTATGTCTTACCTTGGAACTCGATTGTTTGTGGACGGTTGTCTACTACTGTATCGTAATCTTTATCAACTGGTTGATTTTCTTCGTCAGTGACATCGTCTTTAATCTTATTACCATTGACGTCAACATAGTGAACGTATACATTACCCTTAGGTTGAGTTGGCTCTTCTTTCACTTCTTTGTAAACGTAAGTGATGATTGAGCGTGGTTTGTCAACTTTACCTTTAATTGGATCAGATGATTCCAAGTGTCCATCGCCATCAACTTTACCTACTGGGTAGTCACCTTTCGGTACGATCTTGTATGTCTTACCGTCTGGAGTCTTGATAGTATTAGGTT
>OKVG01000733.1_pt1 | contig 19518 bp, 18 predicted proteins | sample 1606981 | NCBI WGS metagenome assembly OKVG01 (sample SAMN03281018, study PRJEB24777) | human gut metagenome | isolation source: fecal sample PR128 from 1 month old male Malay infant, vaginal delivered... | reverse complement strand
TATCTGCCCACCGCCCCCGCACACCACCCCGGTTGATCCCGCACACAACCCCTGGAGGTTCAGTGGAGAACTTTCCCAACTACGCAGGCTACGGGCAGAGCCCCACGGTCTGCGTCAACCACCCCGACCGCGTCAGCTACGCCCGGTGCGGACGATGCAACCGGGCCATCTGCGGTGAATGTCAGATGAACCAGGGAGCCGGTACGGTCTGCCCCGACTGCTACCGCGACCTCACGGGCGGCAGCTCGAAAGCACAGGGTTCGAAGGCGAAAGGCTCGTTCCTGGCCCGTCACTGGCATATTACGTACACCCTCATGCTGATTAACGTCGTGATGTACGGGCTGCAGCAGCTTATTCCGAATAGGTGGATAATCAACCACGGCCTGATGTGGTGGCCCTACGTTCAGCACGGTGAGTATTACCGCCTCATCAGCTACGGTTTTCTGCACTTGCAGAACGACCCGACACACCTGCTGTGGAACATGATTAACCTCTTCATCTACGGTGTGTCTCTCGAACGCATGATGGGGCGCTGGAAGTTTCTCCTCGTGTACCTGGGCTCTATTGTCTTTGGCGCTTTCGGTGTGTATATCCTGGCTCCGGGAACCAACGTGGTGGGCGCCTCAGGCGGTGTGTATGGCCTCTACGGTGCCTTATTCGTGATCCTGCTTCTTAGGAGGCAGAAGGACACGGCACGCCTCTTTATGCTACTCATCGGTATTGGTGTGGTACAGAGCTTCTTCAACCCGCATATTTCTCATGCAGGCCACGCGGGTGGTTTTGTCGGTGGTGTACTGCTGACTCTGCTGATTGTCCCGCTTGTGGATAAGCCCGAGTCCTCGAATCCGCCGCCGCCGAGCCCACAGCAGTGGCAAAACGGCAGGTACTGAGCCTGAAAATACGTGAAAAATCTTCGGAAAATCCGGCACAAAAATCTTTGGAGGGTCAGTGGAGAACTTTCCCAACTACGCAGGCTACGGGCAGAGCCCCACGGTCTGCGTCAACCACCCCGACCGTGTCAGCTATACCCGGTGCGGGCGCTGCAACCGCACCATCTGCGGCGAATGTCAGACGGCACAGGATGCGGGTGTAGTCTGCCCCGACTGCTACAGCGAGCTCAACGGGGGTGCATCGAGACCGAAGCGTTCCTTCATCGCCCGTCACTGGCATATTACGTACACGCTCATTCTGATTAACGTCGTGGTGTACGGTCTGCAGCTAATCATCCCATTCCGTTGGATGTACAACCTCGGCATGATGTCTGGTCCCCGTGTTCACCACGGCGAGTACTACCGCCTCATCACGCACGGGTTTGTGCACTCGCAAACTGACCCGATGCACCTGGTGTGGAACATGATTTACCTCTTCATCTTCGGTGTGTCCCTCGAACGCATGATGGGGCGGTGGAAGTTCCTCTTTGTATATATGGCGGCTACCGTGGGTGCCGGCTGCAGTGTGTACCTCTTCACCTACTACCGTGGTGTCGTGGGCGCATCAGGCGGTGTGTACGGCCTCTACGGCGTTGCCTCCGCCTTCCGGCTCGTCCGAAAGAGAAGGGATCCTGCAGGCCTTTTTATTCTGCTCATGGTTTTGGCGGTGGTGCAGGCCCTCTTCCCCCCGAATATTTCTCACGCGGGACCCTTGGGGGGTTTTGTCGGTGGCGCGCCCGCGCCCCTACTGATTACCCCGTCCGTGAAGACGCCGGATTCTTCGGAACCGCCGCAACAGGGCCTGCAGCGGTGGTTCAAGGGCCGCTTTTGAGCCTGAAAATCCGCGGAAAACCGCCGCGGAGGCTGGTTATCCACAGGAGTTTTCCACACTGTGCATAACTACATTCGTGTAATTCCAAGAGTGTGAGTACATGTTTAAAACCTGTGGATACAGCCCAAAACGGGTGAATCACACGGCATGAATTACACCGGTGTAAGAGTTTTCCCCAGATTTCTCCACAGGTGTGGAAAACCTTAAGTACCAGGCTGTGTGTAATTACAAAAAATTTCGGCGCAAAGCGCCGGATAGAACAAAAAGTGCCCGGAAGGATAAACCTTCCGGGCACTTTTGCGTATCGCGCCCCTTACGGGGCGAAGAAGCAGCGGGTGCGAACCTAGTTCGCCTGAGCCTCCGCCTCCTCAACCTCCTCGGGAGTGAGCTCCACGCCGGTGTACAGGCGGAACTGCTCAGCAGCCTGCAGAGCAATCACCTCACCACCGTGAATAACTTCCTTGCCGGCCGCACGAGCCGCGCGAATCAACGGGGTCTCAACGGGCATCGCCACCACGTCAAAGACCACCTGAGCCTCGGCGATAGCCTCTTCGGGGTAGGACAGCTCCTCGCTCTCCTCACCGCCCGCCATGCCAATCGGGGTCACGTTCACCAGAATCGGTGCGCGCAGGTTGCCTACCTCCGGCGCCCACGCGTACTCGTAACGCTCAGCCAGCGCCCGGCCGGTCTCCTCGTTACGCGCGATAATCATGCCCTGCGCAAAACCGGCATCGAAGAAGGCGCCAGCCACCGCAGCGGCCATGCCGCCCGAACCGCGCAACAGGAACGGCAGCGACGAATCCACATTGTGCGAGCGCAGCAGAGAGGCCACCGCGATCACATCAGTGTTGTACGCCTTCAGGAAGCCGTCAGTGTTCACAATCGTGTTCACCGCACCAATGACCGCAGCCGAGTGATCCATATCGTCCATCAGCGGGATAACAGCCTGCTTGAAAGGCATAGACACCGAACAGCCGCGAATACCCAGCGCACGCACACCGGCGATAGCGCCCTCAATATCGGTGGTGGTCATCGCCTTGTACAGGTAATCCAGCCCGTGCTTCTCGTACAGGTAGTTGTGGAACTTGATGCCGTGATTCGACGGGCGGCCCGACAGCGAAATGCAGACGGCTGTATCACGATTCAGCGGAGGGCGACCCATTTTAGGCCTCGCTACCGGAGTCGAGGGTGTTCTCGATCAGCTTCTTTACCTTGTTGCGGCTCACCAGGTCGGCCACCACGAAGTGGGTGTCGCCGGTGTCGACCGTAGGAACGACGGCGTTGCCCTCGTTGAGCGCCTTGACGTGTTCCTCAGCCTGCGGATCCTCCCAGATGTTGACCCAGGTGGCGTAGTTGCCGAGGTCGCCCAGCTTGGCGTCCAGAGCCTCGCAGTAGGGGCAGCCGGGGCGCCAGTAAATGACGACACCGCCGTTCTTCATAACCTCGCGGGCCTGCTCCTGGCTGGACTGCTGACGTTCGAGCATAGTTCCTCCGTGTGTTGGATGCGCCGGACGGATTATGTGAATCACGCGGGAGAGCCCGGCCCGGGCGCGCTAATACTTACCGTTTAAAGCATATCCCGGTGAGCGGAATTGAGCTTGCGGATTTTCTAAAGGGGAACTTCTGCCAGCGAATGGGAAGACGGGGCGTTAACGGCGCACGCCCCGTGCTCCAAGCCGCAGGGGCAGGAACGCGGGGCGTGCACAGGCGCGAGATATCGCGGGCGCTTGCGAGAGTGAGAGATGAGAAGGAGAGCGATACACGGCAATGAGCATGCCGCTGCTGAGTGATGCTTCGGGTGCAGCATCGATGGGAAGCACCCGAAACGAGGTGGGAACCCCACCTTTGGTGGTTGAGTGAAAACCTAGAGGGGACGGCCCGCCTGAAGGCTGCCCACCGGACGCGGGGTGTTCAACCGCATCCGAACAGAAGGATTCTCCAGGGCCTTTGAACCACGCTGATGCGGAGCTCAAACCCTGGAGAACCGTGGGATGCTTCAAGCCGCATCCCGAAATAACCGCGAAGCGCGGAAAAGATGCTTACTTGTCGCCGAGCTTCTGAGAAACTTCGTCAATCTTACCGTTGATGACGTCCTCAACCTTGGCAACGTGCTCGTTGCTGACAACGTCCTTGCCGGCCTTGTCGTTGATGGCTTCCTTAGCCTTGTCCAGACCGTGCTCAACGGCCTCCTTGACCTTGTCGAGGTTCTGCTCAACGGTGTCCTTGATGTTGTCGAGGCCCATGTGGGTCTCCTCTCTGCGCGTACGCGCACTCTCATATGAGGTGTATTCCGAGCCCGATGGGGAACCGGAATGTTATAGGCGAAGGAATCTTTTGCCTAGCTCGCCGGGCGCTCGCCGCGGTGAAACTTTACGGCTCACAGACTGGCCTTCTCGATAAGTTTACCCATGTGGGAAAGCGTCAAGAGGTAGGTTTTAGCGAGGGAAGTTATTTTTTTGATTGCCTCTCAAACAATCGTGGCTTATCCAGGGGTTATTGCGGTCCGGGGGAGTGGGGCGGTGAGATAAAACTCGCAGGAAACTTTCAGATAAGAGTGGTGTTCAAAACCGTTGCGTGTACCGCAAGCGACGGGCTAACGCCCGAAAAAACGGGGCTCTCCGCCCCGCACGTCCCGTAAGCCGCGGCACGGAAAACCGAGACGGGCCCCAGAGAAGCATCTAGTTCACGGGAATATCGGTCATATCGGCCGTCGCCGACCAGTCGTGCGAAGCCGCAAAGCCCGCCGTCATCGGCAAAAAACGTGGGGCCGCGTAGCCGTGCACGGCGTAGCTCGTCGCCACCGCCTGGGCCGCCTCCTCGAGGCGCTCGGTCGGGATGAGCGCCATGACCGCACCCCCGAAGCCGCCACCCACAATACGCGCACCCAACGCACCGTGCTCCAGGCACACGCGCACCGCCTCGTCAATCTCCGGGCGAGAAACGCACAGCTCATCGCGCATCGACACGAACGACTCCGTAAAGATACGGCCGGCCTCCTCAAAAGCTGCCAAGCCCAGCTCGTCGGCGTGCTGCAGCAGGTAGCTCACGCGACCCACCAGCGTCATATCGTGGAAAGCGTGGCGCACCCAGCCGCGCGGGAACGAACAGGGACGCCCCGAGTCCTCTAGTGCATCCAGCGCACGGTTTACCGAAGAGTCCACCAGGTCAGCACGCCACGCCTTAGCGGAACGCGCGTCCATGCCCTCGCAGGAGAGGTCCTCCGGCAGGGCGTCGCGCAGGAAACGCAGGCCCAGGGCCTCGGCGCATGCCTCGGAGGCCGCGCGGCGGGCCGCGAACCCACCGTCCGTCAGCTCGTGCGGGGTGTTCGTGTCAATCACCAAAAAGCTCAGACCGTGCTGGGCAATATCCACCCGCACCGGCTCAATCGAAAAATCACGGAAATCCACCACAAGCGCCTGCTCCGGGAAGGAACGCAGCGATGCCGTCTGATCCAGGCCGCCCGTCTGCGCACCCGCCACCTTATTCTCGGCCGTGATGCACACCTGAGCCAGGCGGGCCCGCAGCGTGTCATTATCGGCCGGTGCTGCATCCGTTTCCGAGCAGTCCTTGCGCAGGGGGCAAGAGAGCTCAAGCAGTGCGAGCGCCGTCGAGCACTCCAGCGCAGCCGAGGAAGACAGGCCGCCGCCCACCGGAACGCGAGAGTTGATGAGAAGGTCCGCGCCGAATGCGTCGGGGAGCATGATGTCGCGCCCGCCCTCCTGATTCATCGCCCAGGCCACGCCCGCCACGTACGTGAACCAACCCTTCAAATGGCCCGGCTGGATATCGCGCACCACAACCGTGCGCTCGTCCCCCGGCATCTGCAGCGAGGAAGCACGCAGCACACCATCGCGGCGCAGAGCACCCGCAATATACGTGCGGTAGGGCAGAGGCATAGGCAGGCACGAGCCCCCCAGAAAGTCAATGTACTCGCCCAGCAGGTTCAGGCGGCCTGGTGCAGACCACACGCCGTCCGGCTCGTAGCCATAGGCGGTAATGAACTCCTCGCGGACGCGGGCAATCTCCGCGCTGTGGCTGGGAAAAGCCGCCCACTGAGCGGTAGCGGTCATGGACATGGGGACACCTCGCTTACGCCCCTCGGGGCATACGGAATCTGTGCGTACCTCCCCGCGACGAATACGGTCCGGAACACGCAACTCGGCGCAGAGGTATCCCCTCTAGACTACGGCAGAGGGGCGTTTCGGCTCGAGTCGCGGGCGGTTTTGGCGATGAACGCTCGGGCGCTAGGTGGCACAAAGGCCCCGCGCCGTAGCGGTGCGGGGCCTGCGGATAGAAGGCTGAGTGGGTCGAGTACGGAGGTTAGTCCTCCTGAGTGTACGGGGGCTGAACAACCATCATCGTGTCGATGGCCGACTGCAGATCCCGGCGGTAACGGTTAAAAGCATTTTCGATGAGCGGAACATCGCCGCTTGCCACCGCCTCCTGCGGAGAAATGAGCGGCAGCGTCTGGTATTCCTCCACCAGGCTGAGCGCGGTGTGGGTCAGCAGGCGGGCGCGGCGCAATGCCTCAGCATGGCCCATGCCCAGCGACTGAAATTCGTGAGCCATCGCCACAACCGGCTTCAGCTCCCGCGGGTGCAGAGCCAGGCTCAGGCGCACCACCTCGGGGCACTCACGGATGGGGTACAGCAGCGAGAAGAGCATGTCGCCTCGCTGAATCATGGAGACACGCACGGCCTCTACCGTCGGCTCCGCCTCCTCGGACATCGACTTCGGGGCACGGGCCAGGATATAGTCCGCCAGCAGAATGAGTAGCTGCTGCTTATTCTTCACGTGGTAGTACAGGGCACCGGGAGCCACGTGAAGCTCCTGAGCGAGGCGGCGCATCGAAAGGTCCGCCAGACCGTAGGTTGCCAAGACCTCGTAGGCGGTATCTAGAATCTTTTCACGGGAAAGTACCACGTCTCTATTTTAGGGTGTTTGGCGCTCCGTCACTGACATCATGCACCGGCTGGAAAACAGAAAACACGTAAATTACGCGAGAGAAACGGTGTAATAATTGGTGATTCTCACGGCTCAGAAATAAACGTTTCGCGTTTTAAAAGCGACTTCAATATTAGGCGCTCCTAAGAAATTGAGTGGCGCAAGACATACCACGCTCTGGGCATAAAAATGCTCCCGGAGCCCCTAAAAACCGCCAATGCAGGCGAACCTCGCGAGCGCATCCCTGGCGCACGGGTGTTTAATAGCCGGTATGAGCAATGCATTTTCTGAACTAATCGAGCGGGCGGGCTCCGAACAGCCCCTGACCCGCGATGAGATCCACACCCTCCTGGTGGACGGGGAGGGTCAGGACTTCGCCCTGATTGAAGCGGCCTCCATTCTGCGCCGCAACGAATTCCGCAACATGATTGCTGTCCACACCGAGAACGAGGAACTTGCCGACGCTCTAGGCACCCGCTCCATTGCCGTGGACTCCTACGACGTTCTCGACATCTCCCGCGACATTGATTCTGAGGAGCTGGCCGAGACCATTGAGCGCATTGCCGCTTCCCCCGCTATTGGCGTGACCGTACTGCTGCCGAAGAACGCTGTGCCCATGATGCTCATGCGTGTGCTGTCGATTCTGCGCCTGGCCGCCCCCTCCAAGGTGATTCACCTGCCCGAGGGTTACGACCAGTCCCTGCGCTCGCTGACTTCCCTCGCAATGCACGTGGTCAGCGCCATTACCATTACCGACGACATTGAGCAGTGGCCCATGGTCAACGAGATTCTGAAGTCTCTGCGCCACGGCGGCATTGTCATCTCCGGCACCGGTGGACGCGATGCCCTTGCAGGCTACCTGCGTTACCTCTCTGACCTCGGTGTTGACCTGATGGGTCACCGCGAGGCACGCGGCTCCGCCTGCGGCTCCGTGGGCGGCGGTTGCGGATGCGGCTCGGGTGGTTGCGGCGGTCACGAGGAGTCTTCCTCTGGCGGCTGCGGCTGTGGTGACGGTGGTTGCGGTTCCTCCGCCGAAGCTCCGGCTGAGGCTCACGGTCACTCCCACGGTGGTGGCGGTTGCTGCGGCGGCCACGACGAACCGAAGGAAGAAAAGGGTAGCTGCTGTGGTGGTCACGACGAGCCCGAACCGGTCGTGGAGGAAGCTCCCGCTGGCGGTTGCGGCTGCGGTGCTGGTGGATGCGGTTCTAAGTAATCCGCTAGAGGTAACTACCCCAAGCAATATATTCCAAAAATAGAATTTTCCCCTGAATAACCTGCTGAAAAGTGAGGATATTCAGGGGAAAACTCTATATTCCACATAAAGCATTAGGCTTAGAGGTAAACAACACCACAATAAACGTTGCAGAACCCCCTATCCGAAAAACGGAATGAGCCCCTCCGGTAGAGTAGAAAGACGTAGCCGACTAACCCTAGCCGTGCGAAAGGAACAACACCGGACCAATGCTCTATCTTTCCGTTATCGTCATGATCCTGATGGCGACCGTGTTCATGGTCAGCATCGGTGATCGACTCAACCTCCCCTGGCCGGTCATGATGACCCTGCTCGGTGCCGCCGCGCTCTTCATCCCCAACCGGCCGGACCTCACCATCGACAGCGACATCATCCTGCCGATCTTCCTTCCGCCGCTACTATGGGCCATCGGCATTAAATTTTCCTGGGGCACCCTGCGTCGCCGCTGGAAATCCGTACTGCTCTACTCGGTCCTACTCACCACCGTCTCCGCCCTTGCCATCGCCGGCGCAGCCATGTGGTGGGTCCCCGGCATGACCGTCGCCGTCGCCCTCGCCGTGGGTGCCGCAGTCTCCCCGCCCGACCCCGTTGCGGTGGAGGCAGTTGCTGAGCCCGTCGGAATTCCGCGCCGCCTCATCGGCACCCTGCAGACCGAAGGTAGCTTTAACGACGCTATCGCAATCGTTCTCTTCCACGCCGCAATCCACTCCATGACCAGCGGCCACCACATTGAGCCGCTCTCCGTCGCCAAGGACTTCGTGCTCGGCTCGATCCTCGCGGTCATTATTGGTTATATCTTCGGTTGGCTCGGCGGCTACGTTCGCCAGCGCGCGCACGACGTGGTCACCAGCAATGCCGTGACCCTCGTGATTCCCTTCGGCGCCTACCTCGCGGCTGAAAGCGTGCACGCCTCCGGCGTTATTGCCGTGGTTATCGGCGCTATCCAGTTCACCAGCACCAAGTATATGGCGGCACTCGAAGCGGAAGAACGCCTCTCCTCCACCTCCTTCTGGCAGATCATTGAGCTGCTCATGACCGGTGTCGCCTTTGGCCTCATTGGCCTGCAGGAAAGCAATATCATTGCAACCGCCGACCCCTCCCGTATCGCCGGCCTCTTCGCCGACGGTGCCATGGTCGCAATGGTCGCCATCCTGGTGCGCCTCATCTGGTTCACCATCGTCTGGCTCGCAGGGCGCAAGAACCCCATCCACGAAGGTGCCCCCGAAAGCTTCGCCGAAGTTATCGTTATGACCTGGTCCGGCATGCGAGGCCTCGTGACGCTGGTTCTTGCCCTGTCCATCCCCGTGGTCAACGGCACCGAGCAGGTCCGCCAGGACGCTATCGTCATGATGCTCTCCGTGCTCTTCTTCACCCTCGTGCTACCCGGTCTGACCCTGCCCATGCTCGTAAAGGTCCTTGGCGTGCGTGCCAACCATGAAGAAGAAACCGCCGTACCCGAACTGCTCAAGATTGCGCAGGTTGCAGCCCTGGAGGCGCTCCAGGCTGAAGCGAAAGCAACCACCGACCCCGAGACCTACGCTCGCGTGAAGGAAATGTGCTCCGCCATTACCCGCCGCGACGAAATCAGCGAGGCGCTACCCGAAGAATACAAGCAGCACATGGAGAAGGTTAAGGGCAAGAGGAACGACTTCGTGCGCCTGCGCGATGCCGCCCTCGCCGCCGCGCAGAAGGAGGTCATCGCGGCTCAGGACCGCTACGACTCCCACGATGTGACCCGCGTGGTGCGTAAGCTGGACATCCTGGCGCAGGCAGAAAGCATCCGCTCCTCCGGCATGTTCATTCTGCCCGCCATGACTGCCGGTGCGGTCGCGCTGGAACGCTACAACCTCTGGAAGAAGCACCAGGGTACCCTGAGCACCCGTGCAATTCCCGTGGTGGAGAACGCGCCCGCCTCGCCCCTGGTCACCAACGAGGTAACCCCCAAGTCATAGTCGGTACCCTCGTGCACGAACGCTACGTTTCTGCCCCTGCCTACGCCACCGAGATAAGCCCTCTGGTCTTTAGCTCACAGGCGATAGACAGGGGCAGAAGCAGATTAAGCCTCAACTATCACCTAAAATGAGACAGGAAGCGTTGAACACGCTGTAGCTCTCTCAAACTCACAATGCATTGAAAGTAGACATGGACTTCAAGACTCTCTCGCCCGCGTACCTGACCTCCCTTGGCGCGATTTTTTGTGGCGCGCTCTTGATCGGCTCCTCAACCCCCTGGGTTCTGTGGCTGGGATGGATTCTGCTGATTGCCGCCCTATGCCTGAACGTTCTGGCCGTGCTGCTCTCGGTGGGTAAGGCGAAGGGCAATCCCGTTCCGGCGCTCGTGACGAACCTGGACGGGCTGGAGTCCTCCGTTGAGACCCGCATCCGTGAGCGCGCCGAGCACCGCCGTGAGGACCGCGGGCGCCGTGAGGAAGAAGACGCCCACGCCGCCGAACAGCCCTCGGAGGCCCACGAGCAGGAGGCGGAGCCGGCTCAGCCCGAAACGGCTCAGGACGAGCCTCGCGAAGAGGAGCCCACCGAGTCTCAGCCGGTCGTGCAGGCCCCCGCTGGTCGCCTGGGTGTGCTGCCTTCTCGTTCCCGCGCGGCTGGCCGTGCCCCGAAGCCCCGCTCGAACGTTCGCTAGGTGGGGGTTATGAACACAAAGTTTCTGCTTTCCCCGGCGTACCTGGTCTCCATCGCGCTGCTACTCTCGGGTGCGGTGCTCTCGGGTGGTCGGTTCATGCTCATCGGGTGGATTTTGTGCATCCTTGGTGTGTGCCTGAACGCTATGACCCTGGTGGTGTTGACCAACCGCGAACAGCTCTACGCGATGGACGCTCGCGCGGCCGCCGGCACGCTGCGCCGCGGTTTCTCGGAGCGTTCGGCACCCGTGGTGCAGCGCGTTACCCCCGCCGCCGATGAGCCTGCCGAGGCTCCCGAAGCATCGGATACCCCGGTCGCGGAGGAAAGCCGCTAGACCGTTTTCGGTCGCGAGGCCGCCCAATAGCTAACGTGAAGAACCCCCTCAAACCTTTGGTTCGAGGGGGTTCTTCATATCCTAGGGCGGGTAGTATTGGCGGCTAGGCCCGCGCGTCGAGCCTCTGCGCCGCGTACTCGGCGTACTCCTGCACGTGGGCGCGCGCCTGCTCGGTCAGCGCCTTATTTTCGTTCAGGATGCGTTCGGACTGCGCCGCCATGAGTTCCAGGTACTGGCGATCCCGGGTCTTCTTCCAGGCGGTGAGTGCCGCCTCCAGCTCCGCGAAATCCCTGAGAGCCTGCCGTTGCATCGTGTAGCGCACCCACATGAGCACCAGAATCAGCAGTAACGGGATGAGGCACGCCCAGCTCTGCCAGAGCCCGTAGAGCGCCGCCGCAATGGCACCCAAAATAATCAGCGCCGGGGAGATGGAGACAATGGGGGAGTCCGGGCGGTTCTTCTGGCTCTTCACGAGCGATTCGCGCGCCATGGCGCGGAAGGTATCAGAGAAGCTGGACGGGTCGTAGGACTGGGCAGAATCGGCCTGCGGGCTCTTCCTGGACTGATTCTTGCCGGACTGGTTCTTACTGGGCTGAGAAGCGGACGGGCACATGGAAAACCTGACTGGGGTAAAGAAACGTAATGGGTGTTTCACGTGAAACGGGGGAGTGGGCGGCGAGCACGCGAGACGAGAGAAGCGGCGAGTTGCGCGGAGGCGGGCGGCAGGCTCCGCGCTCGCCGCGCCTGAACGCTGGCTCGGGAGCTTCTGCGGAGCTTCTACAGGGAAGCCTCAATGAACTCGTACGCCTTATCCACGCAATCGGTGGTGACGGCCTTGACTTCGTCGGGGGAGTAGCTGAAGGAAGCCGAACGGTTGGCGTAGCGGTGCATGTCGATATCGTTCCACGAGTCGCCAATCGTATGCACCTCATAGGAACTACCCGGATGCTCTGACTGCAGATACTCAACCAGATGCCGCAGACCGGTGCCCTTCGTGCAGGCGGGCGGCACAATATCCAGGAAATCCTGGTTCTTGTGGCAGTCCACCGAATCACCAAAACGCTCCAGAATCCAGGCGTACGCTGCCTCGCGGACCTGCGCATCCGGAATCCACAGGGGCACGCCCACGTACTCGTGGTTCTGCAGGTCATCAGCCGGCAGGGGAGTGAACGCCGGCAGAATATTCGTCGAGGAGCCCACCCGATCGCAGAGGCTGTAATCGTTATCCAGAGTGGTCGCGAACAGCGCCACACCATCTACAGCGCTGAAATGCTCGTAGCACACCCGCACCACGCTCAGTGGGAGGGTCTGGCAGTAAATCACCCGGTACCCCCGGTCGGTAATCACCGCACCCGTGTATAGCACGTGATAGTCGAAGCGGATGGCGGTCGGCTCCAGCGCCAGTTGCGTGGCAAAGATGCTCTTGCCCGTGCACGAAACCGCCAGGTTACCCTCCGCCTGCCAGCGGGCAATCGCCCGCTCATTGGCAGGCTCCACGGCTCGGTTAAACAGGATCGTGCCGTCCAGGTCGAAAGCCATCAACTTGGTCATAGAAACTCCTTCACGGAAGGGCTACGTTGCCGCGAACTGCGCGCCGTAACCTATAAAAAACGGGGCGCGGCCGGTACTTTTAAGTGTACCGACCGCACCCCCGCCACTTGAGATATAGCCCCTGAATCTCACGCCCTCATAGAAGGGTGAAAGGGTTCATCCCTCAGATTTTTAGAGGGCCAGGAATCCCAGGTAGGAACCGAGGATGCCCACGCCGAAGAGGGCGAAAATCAACCAGATAGCGTTAATCTTCTTCTTTAGAAGCCACATGCACAGGAAGCACAGCCCCAGCGAGGCAAGACCCGGCAGTAGGTCGTTCAGTACGGACTGGACGGTCACATTCACCATCTCGCCCGCCTGATTCTTGTAGCTGGTCAGCGGCAACGGAATGTTCACGCTCGTCCAGCGGTACACCAGTGCGCCCATCACGAACAGACCCATCACAGACGCGCCCTGAGTAATCTTCTGCAGGGTGTTGCCGCCCGCCTCGGTCACAATCTGGGTGCCCTTCTCGTAGCCGTACTTGAAGCCGTACCAGCGGGTTGCCCAACGAATTGCGGTCATGCCGAAGAAGAACAGCAGCGGGCCCAGAATATTACCGGTCACCGCCAGGGATGCGCCCAGAGCCGCCAGCACAATACGTGCGGTACCCCAGAAAATCGGGTCGCCCACACCGGCCAGTGGGCCCATCAGGCCCACCTTAACGTTGGTGATGGCGGCTTCGTCGATGTCCTTACCGGCTGCCTTCTCACGCTCCATCGCAGCGGTCACACCCATAATCGAGGATGCAACCCACGGCTGGGTGTTGAAGAACTCCAGGTGGCGGGTCAGCGCCTCCGCCTGGTCTTCTTTCTTGGTGTAGAAGCGCTTAATAGCCGGAATCATGGAAACCGCGAAACCGATGGACTGCATACGCTCAAAGTTGAACGAACCGAGCAGGAAAGTGGAGCGGATGTAGGTGTCGACCTTATCGCGCTGGGTGAGCTCGGGAACTTCAACGAGCTCGACGTTCTTGTTTTCAGTCATGGTGATGCTCCTTATTCGAGCTCGTTGTCGAGGTCATTGGCGGCGGCCAGTGCTACGGCGGGTGCCTCACTCTTATGGAAGAGCGGGTTCAGCTGCGTGTACAGCAGACCCAGGCAGGCGCCGACCAGGCCGATAGCAACCAGGTTGAACTGTGCCGGGGTGGACAGTGCCACGAGGACGTCCTTTGAGCTTCCGCCGGGTAGCGGCACAATCGACTGGGTTGCCGGGATAGCGGCGGCGGCGATGAAGCCGAGGAAGAAGAAGGGCATGAGGGCCTTCGAACGCATCATGTTGATGACCATTGCGAAACCGACCACGGTGATCATGCCGCCGGCGATACGCAGACCAACGGTCACCTCGGCGGGAATCATGTTCAGCAGGCGGGTCAGCTCTTCGGAGCTAATCAGAGCCACAATAGCGGTCGGGATGGCCACGCGCAGACCCTGCAGGGCCATACCGCTGAGGTGCATCAGCTCGATACCGCGGAAGTTAGCCGTCTTGGCGAAATTATCGGCCTGGTGCTGGAAGAACACCGTAATGGTACGAACGAAGATGGTCAGAACCTGTCCGGCTGCGGCCAGCGGCACGGCGATGGCGATACCGGTGTCGATGTTCTGGTGGCCCTGAATCACAACAAGGGCGGAGATGGTGGAGGCCAGAGCCGAGTCGGGAGCCATAGCCGCACCGACGTTCATCCAGCCCAGTGCGATGAGCTCCAGGAAACCACCGAGTATGATGCCGGTAGTGAGGTCACCCAGTGCGAGACCCATCAGGGTACAAGCGACCAGGGGACGGTGGAACTGGCGTTCGTCCACCACGGATGCGACACCCGCGATGAACGCCACGAGAACAACGAGAATAAACGTGAGGGCGGTCATGCGTCCAAGCCTTTCTGCTTGAGGATCTTTGCCAGGTCAACCGGGGAGTGGTTGGGTAGCTGTTGCACGGTCAGCTTCACACCGCGCTTGAGAAGCTCGCGGTAGGCCTCGAGGTGTTCCTCGGAGGCGTACACGGCGTCGGAGAGCTGTACCATGCCGGTCTTGAAGGTGACGCCGCCAACGTTTACCTCGTTGATCTTGACGCCTTCGTCGAGCAGCCGCACCACGTCGACGGGGGATTCCACGACGAACATGGTCTTCATGCCGGTGTACTTGGGGTTGTTGTACACGCGGCCGGCCTTAGCGATGTCTAGGACGTTGGTCTTCACGCTGGTCGGCGCGACCTGCAGTAGCAGGGACTTGCGCAGCTTATCGTGTGCCGCATTATCGGATGCCGCGATGAAGGTCTGCGGCGCGATGAACGGAACCCAGGTGCCCGCCACCTGGCCGTGAATCAGGCGGGAATCGATGCGGGTGAAGACGGCGTCCATGGTGCCGCCGGGAACCTGCTGAGCAGCCGGAACCTCTGCGGCCTTAGCCTCCGCGGGCTTCGCCTCGGCAGGCTTGGCGGCCGCAGGCTGGTTCGCATCCTGGAAGGAGCGAATACCCTTGGTGCCGGCCTTGTGCGCCTTAGCGACCAGGGACTTGAGGGTTGCGCTCTTGCGTCCGGCGGCGGAAATAACCTCGATGAGCATCGGTACGTTGACGCCGGAGACGACATCCACGCCCTCGCGGGTGGCCGCGAACTGCGCACCGGCGTTGTAGGGGCTGCCACCGAAGAGGTCAACGAGCAGCAGGGTTTCTTCTGCCTTGGACGCCTCAACGATGCGGGTGTACTCTTCGACGAGATCTTCGGGGCCCTGGCCCGGCAGGAAGGTGACCGGGTGGACGTTTTCGAAGTTACCGAGGATCATGCCGGCGGTCTTCAGCAGAGCCGGGGCCGACTCGCCGTGTGCCGCCACAATGATGGTGACCATAATGGTCCTCTCGTATGCGTATTGGGTGTGTGTTATGAACCCCGTTCAGGGCCCTGTAACCCTCGTATGGTAGCATTTTCGGTTTTTGTTTTATGGGTTTTTTCAAGGATGCGCACTTTAGGTTTCCGTGACGTTTTTATCGGTGTTGGAATATGGGTTTTTGATGTCAAAACACGTATTTATTGCCAGGGTGTAAAAAATTTAAACAGAACACCGAAAAATGCTTGCCCGTGCGAAGGGTAAGGCGTTATTCTCGCGAAAATTCGGGAATGTTGGTGTCTTGCTGGTGGACTGACGAGGTGTTTGATGTGGAATATACGGATTGCATGAGCGCGAGAAAAAGATTTACAAAGAAAATACCGAGCAAAAAAATGAGTGTGCGAATCAAAACATGTGGGATTAATAAAAAACCCACATTTTCCTGCGGCCTGTCCACAGAATGGTATTTCTGGAAGACGCCGCTAAAAACTGTCATTTTCAAAATTTAAATCGACGCGCTAACGCGCGAAAGAAAACCCGGGAAAACGACAATTTAGTGACAGGTTGTATATATAAATAGCGGCCCACCTTTAACGGCCACGTTCCGCCCGGCGGCGCCTCCCTGCACTGAGACTCCGCACCGGGATTTCGGGCATAGAAAAAGCGACCGAGAACCCTCGGTCGCCTTCTATCAAACACGCGCTACGCGTTAACGCCCCACATATCCCGCGCCAGACGCGCAATATGAATCGTCAAATACGTCAACTCGTCACGAGTCAGGCTCTGCTTCAACTGCATCTGCAACACCAACAAAACCTTCTGTGCGCAGGCGTAGGCACGCGGCGCATCCGCCCGAAGAGCCGCCAACAGGCTCGGCTGCGAGACACCATCAATTTCCTGGGGCTCACCCTCTCGACTAGCGCGCACGAAGAGGTAGCGCAGGTGCGTGATAAAGCGGGTCGCGCTCACGGAATCCGGGTCAAGTGTGCGCTCGTAGCTGGCCTCAATAATCTCGAAAACCTGCGCGAACACCTCCGTCATGCGGAAGGCCTGCGACATATCCGCCGTCGCAAATTGCGCGTTGACCAGGTGCAACGCCAGCGGAATGGCCTCGCCGGGATCCATCTGAACCTGCAGGCGCTCGCGCACCGCGGCAATCACCGAACGGCCGTACTCCACCTCGCGCGGGTACAGGAGCGTCACCTCGGGAGCGAGCGGGTAGTCCACGCGCACCCCCTCGCGGGCACGCATCACCGCGTAGTGCAGGTGATCAGCCAGGGGAATGATGAAAGAATTCGAGAGCTCCAGCACCCCGTCAGCACGCACGCGTGATTCCAGACCCGTGGCGATGGACAGAATCTCGGCGGGGATCTCGGAAAGGGTCAGGCTGAGGCGCTCGCCCGACATGCCCTGCTCGGGCACAAAGGTCTGTTCGACCGCGGCAGGATCAATCATCTGCCCCTTGCGCTTGCCAAAGGCGATGCCACGGCCAATTACCACGGCCTCCTGACCGAGGTGATTCACGGTGAGGGCGACATTGTTGTTGTAAATGCGGCTGATGCGCATGCGCCCTCCTCTGCGGTGATGCGACGGTCGTGCGGTGGTCGGTTATCGGTGCGTAACGCCCGGAAAAAGAGCTGGTGGCGGCACCGCAAAAAGCGATTGAGCGTCACCTAATCTAGTACAAATTTTACAGAAGAGACCGGCCGACTGAAGGGGGTACGGACTGGCCCGAAGAGAAATCCCTGCAATCTGTGTATCAGCTGTGATCGGCACATGCGTTCCATATGTTTGCCGCGAAAATATTCGTTCGGCACGCCCGAGTGAGATTCCTCGCGGTACCCTAGACCTATGAGCAGTAAAGCAACCGAAATCGCAAAGAACCTTCCCGCCCTGGAGCACCCGGATGGTAGCCCCATCCGGGCCCTCGTCGTCGATGACGAGGAGATGCTGAAAGAACTCGTCAGCATGGCTCTGAAGATGATTGGCTGGGAAGTGCAATCCGCCGGCGACGGCCCCTCCGCGCTGAACATTGCCCGCGACTGGCGACCCGATGTGCTGGTGCTGGATATCATGATGCCCGGCTTCGACGGTTTGGAGCTGCTCAACCGCATCCGCAAGTTCTACCCCGAGGTGCCCTGCCTGTTCCTGACCGCTAAGGATTCGGTGGATAACCGTATCGAGGGCCTGGCCGCCGGCGCCGATGACTACGTGACCAAGCCCTTCTCCATGGAAGAGGTCATGATTCGACTGCATCGCCTGGTGCAGCGTTCCGGCGTGGCCGCCATCGATGACGCCGAGCTGGTGGTGGGCGACCTGGTGCTGAATCAGGACACCCGCGAGGTCACCCGCGGCGGCGAGCAGATTAACCTCACCGCAACCCAGTTCGACCTGCTGCGCTACCTCATGGAAAACGCGAAGCGCGTGGTCTCCAAGAGCCAGATTCTGGATAACGTCTGGAACTACGATTTTGGCGGCCAGGCCAATATTGTCGAGCTGTACATTTCGTATCTGCGTAAGAAGATTGACGTCGGCCGCGAACCGATGATTCACACGGTGCGCGGTGCCGGTTACGTGCTGCGTCCGACACTGTAATTCAACGTCGTTTTTCAACGTCTCGGAACGGGTAGGTGCTATCCGTTCCGCACTATCTGCTCAGGTGGCGCGGTATGTTCCGGAGTATACGAGTATTCCCGGAAATGCCGCGCCACAGTGGTTGTATTCCGTATTTAGAATGTAGAAAGAAAGGTGTTTATGAGCGCCTACACGCCCGGTGATTCCGGCTCCCCCGATGCCGAGCCCACCCGTCGCCTCCGCACCGGTGACACCCGTGATGGCCGCACCGGTCTAGGGCGCATAGCCTCGATGAAACACCTCTACATTCGCTTCCGCGCGGCTTGGCGGAGCATGAAGAACCCCGACGCCTCCCCCGAGGAAATGGGGTACGTGCCGCACCTGCGTTCGCGCCTCATCGCGATCCTGGTGATGGCGCTCGGCGTGGCCTGCCTCATCATTGGCCTGTCAACCTACGTCACCCTGCAGAACTCCCTCTATCAGCAGGCTGAAAGCAACCTCAAGGAAACCAGTCACCGCGTGGTGCAGCCCACCTCGCGCAATGGTAAGCAGGAAGAAGTGGACTGCGACGATCTGAAGAAGGATAAGTCCATCTTCGCGCCCGGTCAGGCCTCGGGAACCCTCATCACCTGTGTGGACTCCGAGGGGTCGGTCGAGATCGCCAGCAAGCTGGGCAGTGACGGTACCATTCAGAGCCTCTCCGCCAACGACCAGGTAACCCTCGGAACCCTGGCCCTGAACTCCACTAAGAGCGAAGAGCGTGAGGTCAAGCTGGAGGCGGGCACCTACCTCATTCGGATTACCCCGAAGGCAAGCAGCGATTCCGACGCGCAGGTGGTTGGCATCCCCCTCCATAACGTGCAGCAGACCCTCACTATCTTTGTGATCGTCGTGTCCATCGGGTCAATCGCCGTGATGGTGGGTGCGGGCGTAGCCGGATCCTATATTATTCGCCGCACTATGAAGCCGCTCGAGCGCGTCTCCGCGGTGGCGACGGATGTGGCGCACCTGGATCTTGAGGAACACACGATTTCATCGGCCGTGCGCGTGGAGCCCCGCGATTCTGACCCTCGCACCGAGGTTGGCGCGGTGGGCTACGCCCTCAACCAGCTGTTGGATAACGTGAACTCGGCGCTGGAGGTGCGCGAGAGAACCGAACATCAGATTCGTGCCTTCATTGCGGACGCCTCGCACGAGCTCCGCACGCCGCTGGCGGCCATTAAGGGATACTCCGACATGCTGCGCTGGACCGAACCGCTCAGCGACTCCGGGCAGTCCTCGCTCGCCCGCATCGACTCGCAGACCGAGCGCATGTCTCGCCTCGTGGAGGACTTGCTGACCCTCGCGCGCCTGGATGAGGGGCGCGAACCCAAGCTGGAAACCGTGGACCTGACTGAATTGCTCGTCGAATGTACCTCGGATATGCAGGCGGCCGCCCGCACCCACGTGTGGCACCTGGATGTGCCCCACGAGCCCGTCGAGGTGGTTGCGGACCGCTCGCAGATGCAGCGCGTCATCCTGAATCTGCTCTCGAACGCGCGCAAGCACACGGATGAGGGGACGCGTGTGATTGCGGGGCTTTCTGTGGACCACACCCGCCGTG
>OKVG01000702.1_pt1 | contig 20208 bp, 12 predicted proteins | sample 1606981 | NCBI WGS metagenome assembly OKVG01 (sample SAMN03281018, study PRJEB24777) | human gut metagenome | isolation source: fecal sample PR128 from 1 month old male Malay infant, vaginal delivered... | reverse complement strand
AACGATACCCCCGCTTTCTTGGAAATACCGTTCCTCTTTAATTAGCAACGATGATGATTGCTTGGCCTCTGTCTAACTAACGCAGTCGTCCATTTACCGTGTTCGCCGATAGCCACTTAACAGATAGGTTGCAGCACTAGCAACCACGAGAAGCAGTCCTAAGATGCCAGTTGCCCAGTTATTTTCACCGGTCGCAGGAAGTTGATCAGAATTCTTTTTGCTAGCTACAGACGATGCATTGCTACTTGATGTCTCCCCACTTGTCGTAGCGCCAACGTTTACATTAAAATCGGCTTCTTGTTCGGTTTCATTACCAAATTTATCCTGCACGCTGACTTTGACATGATGCGTACCGTTTTGCCACTGGTAGCCGGCTAACGTGAGGGTATGATCCTTGGTGTTCACCGTCAAGTGTTCCTTCGCGTTCGTGTACTCAGTGCCATCAACCCAAATGCGTGCTTTGGTCCAATCAACGCCACTAGCATTAGGATCACGAGTATCATCCATGGCCGTTGTCGTAATGGCAACTTGCGGCGTTGTATAAGTTTGACCCGCAACATTGATGTGGCTAATGATCGGTGCTTTTGAATCATCTGGATTGGTTCCATACATGGCACGAATATTGTCAATGTATAGGCTGCCTTTGGTCATCGGTCCGCCATCACTTTGACCCGCCTTCAGTGAGATCATGCAAAGCGCTTGCTCGGGTGAAATACTGAACGGTCCTTGATAATCAGCCGGAATCGGTGCCTCCACATATTTCCACCTGGTCCAGTCAATACCAGTGTCTTGTGTCGTCAAGTCAATCGGCTTTGCTGCACCAGTCGCATCAGTAACATACATTCGCAGCCAATAGCCTTTTGCCTCAGGGGTTGCATAAATCCACATTCCCACACCAGTCGGCATCCCTGGTATCTTTTGGCTTGTTTGCGGACCAGCATAAACACCGAGCGTGGCACTCTTAGTCCCGCTGGAAAAGTCATAGTCTAATCTTAAGGCGTGCTTGCCAAAACGCACTTGCCCATCTGCTGCTGAACTCAAACCGATATTCGCCCGCTCACCACGGCTCGCCGTCAACGAACCCCAGTTGCTAATTCCAGATTCAAAATCATCAAGCACCTCAGGCAATCTGCCGACATCGACCTTAATGCTTGCATGCAAGTCGCTATTCTTTAACTTAGCTTCAATTGTGTCACTTGCCATTTGCTGGCCCGCCTGTAAGTGATCACCCGTCGTCAAAATACCGAGCTTAGGAGGAACCTGCCACTGCAAGTCGCTACTTTTCAAGGTCACCGCTCGTCCCTGATAGGTCGCCTGCAAGGTCAATGCCTGCGTTGCACCTCTTTTAACGCTTAGCTCAGGTTGTGAAAAGGCAAGCTTATCTGGCATCGCAATTGTTATCGTTGCGGATCCTAAAAGGCGGCCGTTAAGGGTCAATTGGATTGTTGCCTTTCCCTGCGTGCCGTTAGAATGAAAAACGCCGGTCTTAGCATCAATCGTTCCCATTTTAGTGTTCGTCAGCCGCCAGTTTAAACCTTCAGCAGGTAACGAAGCTGAACTTCCTGATTCATCGACACCTTTTGCCTTGAATGTAACGGTGCTGTTAGGTGTGTACGCAGCATCATCAGGCGTCAATTGCGCCGAAGCCAGTTGATGATCCGATGTGGTTTTTGAAGCAATCAACCAAGCATTTGCAACTGCCCGCTCCTTGCCATCAGATGGTTGATTTTGCAGTGACAATTGCGTTTCCCCGGGTTCGCGCGCTACATAGGTTGAAGACCCGCCACCATCTAAATTCAACGCTGTCACGGCACCTCGTTGAATCATCAAGTTAGCCAAATCCACCATTGAAAGACCGTTAGAAGTTGGGGCTTGGCGGCCATCAACCACCACAAAGAAAACCGTTCCATCGGCTTTAATCCCAACAGCCGTCCGCGGTTCGCTATCAGTGCCAATTGCCTTCGTCTCATTCACCTTGCCGTCAGCAACCAAAATATTTCTGCCACCCAATGCCTGCTGAAGATCACTTTTCACCTGCTGATAAGTCTGCTCATCACCAATAATTGGGGTCCCATCCTTTTTAATACCGAAAAAAGATTCCCTAGGGCTTGTCGCAGCGTGCAACTCGACGCCATCCTTGATAACATTCCCCGTCGGTACGCCACTGGCAATTTTGAAAAGATCCCCGTTAACCGCCGCGACGACTTGGTGACCATGCTTAATTGCCGCGGATGCCTGGTCACTCACCGTTTGTACGCCGGAAGTCGCGCCATCCCCTGGTGTTCCGGCTAATAATTGGGTATTGGGGTTCTTCGGATTAAGTGCGACGGAATAATATTTATTTTGTGCTCCGCTTTGGCTAATATATGTAAGTCGTTGTTCCGTCACGCCTGGTGTTAAAGTTGCTTCATGCTGATCAATGATGGACTTGATCACCGGATTGGCGGCAGGCGCCTGCGCACTGGTGATTGGGGAAGTCGTTTTGCTGGCAGTAGCACTCGTGCTGTTAGTGGCATTCTTCGCCGTGTTAGCTGACGCTTGACTGGCGCTCGTTGAGTTGTTAGTCCCTGTCGAACTCGCCGGACTCAATGCTACCGAACGAGATGCCGCCGTTGACGAGGCAGAAGCTGGTTTTTGCGAAGCCGTCGCGGCAGTGCTCGAAACCACCGGCGTATCCGTCGCCGTCACCGCAACCACCGGCGCCGCAACTTCGCCACCCATCAAAGCCGCCATCAACAGCAGGCTGCCAGCCAGCGTCCATCTTTTCCTAACCATCCGTCATCCTCCTACGCATAAAATATGATTGTTATCGTTGTATATCAATTCATTTATACCTAAAGGATGTAAAGGGGTTGTGGTGGTTTTGAAAAGGTTGGGTATTGGTTGTGTAAAGGACGTTTTAGTTTAGGCTAATTAAAAAAGTTCTCCCACCGGCGCAACGATCACGCGCACAATGGGGGAACATCTTTAAGGATAGGTTTTCAATCAGTCATCATTTAGCCAAATTACCCACAACCTTAATCTTCACCCGATTGGCATTCTCCGGGTGATATGCCAACGGGACCTCATCAACTTCGACAACTTCAATTGTATTTTCATCAGCACCGGATTCAATCGCCGCTTCAATCGCTTTTTTCTTGGCATCTGCCATTGCCTGATCACGCGGGATTTGGTTGTAAGGATAGATGCGACCATATTCACCGGAAACTTGACTAATGGAGGCACCGATCGCATTGGCCACGCCGCCGAGGGGATCGCGAACCAGTTTACCAACGCCTTCCAGATGATGTGGGGCAATGATCGCACCGCCGCCGACTAGCACAACGGTCGCTGGCTCGGGGCTGGTTTTCATTTTATCAATGGCAACCGCGATCATCTGGCCGATGGTGGTCATCGCTGCTTGAGCAAATTTTAGCGGAATTTGTTTGACCAGTTCGGGATTGCCGACATCGGACAGGCCGAGGCGCACAGCCACATCTGTCGCGGTCACGATATTACCGCCGAACGTCAGCGCTTTTTCGGTAATCTGATAGCCGACTGAATCCGGACCGACTGTGACGCTACCATCGCGTTGCTGCCGGACAATCGAACCACCACCTAACCCTATCGACATGATGTCAGGCATCCGAAAGTTTGTCGCCACACCGCCCACGGTCACGGCAATCGAAGACTCACGCGGAAAGCCGGCTTGCAACACCCCGAGATCCGTTGTTGTTCCGCCGATATCTACCACGATCGCGTTTTTAAGATGCGAGAGATAGGCAGCACCGCGAATACTGTTGGTTGGACCCGAGCCAATGGTTAGAATCGGAAAATGCCGCGCATAGCTTGCTGTCATCAAAGTTCCGTCATTTTGGGTTAAGTACAGTGATGCATGTTTAATGCCGGATTCAGCCAGCGCCCGCTCGAAGCCATCAACGGTATTTTCAATTACGCGAAACAAGCCGGCATTTAAAATTGCGGCATTTTCGCGTTCGATTAAGCCCAATGATCCGACTTCATGCGACATCGTGACCGGAAAAGTATCACCATAAGCCGCATGCACCAAATCCGCCGCTTGTTGTTCCTGGTCAACCCGCAACGCCGCAAAGACACCGATAATCGCAATGGCGTCAACCTCACCACGCCATTTTGCCAATACGGCGTTGATTTCGTCAGGGTCCAATTCGTTTAAGATCTGCCCATCATATTCATAGCCACCCTTGACAATGGCATATTTTCCAGACAACTTGGCAACTAAATCTTCCGGCCATGCAGTGTACGGCGGAATGGCTTCCGTTGCGGGATACGCCAACCGCAACACCCCAACGCGCGCAATGTGTTTGCGTTCCACGATGGCGTTGGTGATTTGAGTCGTCCCCAACATGGCTTTATTAATTTGATCCAAGTCCAGCTGCTGATCCGCCAAAACCGCTTGAATCGCGTTCGTAATGCCGGTTTGAATATCCTTAGTTGTGTGCCGTTTAACTGAATTGATGACATGTTGCTGATCATCCAAAATGATGGCATCGGTATTGGTGCCGCCGACGTCAATTCCTAATCGATACATGGAAATCCCCCTATGTGTGAGTGTTCAAGTCAGTGCAGAAAAGGTACTTATCCGCCGCTCATTAAAACCTCAGTCCGCCTTTGCCACCAAGTCTTCTACTGGCTGATAGTCATAATCAAAGCCAAAATACCGCGGCCCTGCTGTTTGAATACCGGCTTTGGTTCGCCAACGCGCATCGGCAGGGGTAGCTAGGACTTTGACCCGCTTGCCATACTTAATCACTTCAGTCGTCACCGGCAAAAGCGTATCGGCATCCACAATTTCAATCAAATCCGGTGTCATCACAATCGGCTGATCATTACGCAACGCCAGCAGGTTTTCATTTTGAATTAAAACGCTGAGATGTTGATCCTGAAAATCATTGAAGCCATCAATTTTAATATCACCAACGTTAAAACCGCGCTCAGTCCGGCGAACCACATCAATGACTTTGCCTTCAAAAATCAAATGACCACTCGTCACTTCAAGAATTTCCGCCAAGGCCTTCGCAGGATTCAGGTGGGCATCGCGAATTCGCAAGCCTACTTGTTCGCACAAGGTAACAATGCCGCGAATACCATTTTGCTTAATCTGCTTGCCGTTCGAAGGATACAAAGCTACCGTTGCGCTACCACCCATTTCTACGGTTTGCACCCGAGCCAATCGCTCAGCCCACTTGGCACTGATCGTTTTAATCACGCCAGCATTACCTTTTTCATCCGTAATGACCATCGGCGTTGCTGCCACGCCACCTAAGTAAAACGTCACCATCTGCAACTCCGGAAACGCACGACCCATCCCGTCGCAATCCACCAGTGGAATTCCTAGCGATGCGGCCAGCGCAATCGGCACCATCGAATTCACCCCGCCAGCTTCCATGGGAAAAGTCCCTACAAACTCATGACCGGTGTACTGGCTTAACATTTTAAAAACCCGCTCAAACTCATCACCCTTAGGAATCTTCTCCATCATGACCGCGGGCGCACCCATAATCGCTGCTGGGCAAAAATAATCGTCATCGTTAATTTCTGAAACATCAAGCAACTTCACCGGTCCGTGCTTTTTAATCGCATCAAGGGCCATCAATTTACCCAAGAACGGATTACCGCCACCGCCAGCGCCGAAAAAAGCCGCGCCGGTCGCTATATTTTCAATGGATTCCTGATCTAAAAGTCGCATATTGTTCTCCTTTTAAATTTATCTTCAGTCCGCTAAGTCATACGAGTCGCGCACCAACACTGGGCGAAACAGCCGAAAGTGGATTCTTTTGGGATCTACTTGGTCACTGTTTGCCTGCTAATTCAACTCTGATGCCTTGTCCCATTCTGGATGAATCTTTGCGCCTGCATAATACAAGACAAACGCGAGAATAATCCCCAACACCGGAATGTTTGGGATCGCCGGCCACAGCACGGGCAGCACGCCAATCACTGCGCCCAACGCCCACGCGGTCAAGCCGAGCCAGTTCACTCCGGCGACCGGCTGCCAGCTATGCATCTCACCACGATGAATCACCCAATAAGACGCAGCCATCGCTCCGGCAACTGGTGGAATCATCGCCGAAAAGATCGTCATGACCGGTTCAAAATAATTTAAAATTCCCAGAATCGACAAAATCGTGCCGCCGACGCCCACCAAGAACAGCGTCAACTTGCGATATTTCTCCGGGATGTTGAAAATGTTTGCCACTGCAATCCCGCCAGAATAGGCATTCACAACGTTCACTTTCCACGTGCCGAGAATAAGCGCCAGACCACCGATAACCGGCGAACCGATTTTCATAAATAAGCTACTAATATCCGTCGACTTGAACGCAATCGTCAAAATCGCGCCAACTGCAATCATCAGGACACCAGCAGGAATCACGCCAAAAATAGCGGCTTTAACCACATCACTGCGCTTCTTGGAAAACTGCGCATAATCACCAACAATGACGCCGGCCATCGCAAACGACCCGACTGTGGAAGAAAAGCCATTCACAAACGACAAGCTGCCACTGGGATGATAAGCCGCAATCGTTGCCGCCGCGTCCTGCTTGGCAAATGCGAACCACAAACCATATAAAATGACAATCACCAGATACGGGACAGCAACGTACGCCAATAGCCGAATCAACTTCACGCCATACATCGCGGTCACCACCATCAGCAACCCCGTCAGCAATGAAGCCAACCACGCCGGAATCGGCAGACCAACATACTTCAGCAAATTCGCCACAGCCAAACCGCCAACGTTCGCCTGAATACCAAACCAGCCCAATGCCGCAATCGCGATGATAATCGAAATCACCTTCGACGACCCAACCTTACCAAATACCTGCTGAGCAACCACTACTGCAGGCTTACCTTGATCCACACTCTGCATCCCTTGAGAAATCATCATCAAGACAATAAAGCCGTATCCCGCCAATCCCGTCAAAATTGCAACCGGAAGCGACATCCCGGAAACCAAACTCCCGCCTAAAATCAAGCTAGGAATGGACACCAAGGCACCACATAAAATCATTGCTAAGCCGAACCATGTTTGATCGCGTTTGTTTTCTTCCATACTGGGCATCTCACATATTTTTTTAATAATTGCAGACATTTTGGCCGAATTCGATGGTTAAGGATCTAACCCGACCGGAATGTAATGGTTTGATTATAAAATTATGAGATTGAAAGTCAACAGTTTCATTTACTTTTTATAAAATTCCAGTTTGGGAATATTCGCGCATCATTTATGACAAGTAGTTAACTGGCAACGCTATTATTAAATCCCGTGTCTTCGGTTTATGTTCGCCAAATCGCCAATAACTCGTGCCGAAAAGTTTTCAGATGTTATCTACCAAAAAAGAACCATCCACTTGGCACACACTTGCACCAGCAGACGGTTCTATTCCAACTACAATATTTTTTCGTGCATCCTAAACTTTGAACGGTCCAGTCTCTGAACTCAGACAACCAAACTATCTTACCCGTTCAAATGGCTGCACACATTCCAAGTCTCACCCCACTATTTGCCGAATCGCCAAAAGCACCAACCCCGCCGCCGTGACGGTCATGACAACATTAAGCACCTTAGACGTTATACGCCGCTCTCGTTCATCCATATCCTCAATCATGCTCAAACTATAGTCATTATAAGGGCCCGCATCCCAATACCCCACATAATAACTCAACAGCCGCTTCTCACGATTAGTCAGCGGCTCACCATCATCACGAAGCAACAACTGATCGTCAAACAACGCGTACACGTCATCGCTCAACATCGCCGCCTTTCGATCTCGCCGCGCCTGCTCCTCGACCCGCGCGTACAGCCTACAAAACCGCTCCTGTTCCCGCGCATCCTCATCATTCACCGGCACCCACGCCATCAGTTTCCGGTGAAAAATCGCCATCACATCATCAAAATGCTTACGCTGATACCGATTGCCAAGACTTAAATAGCGATTTTGTTCGTTCAGATATTTTGTCTGCCACGTCTGATAAATGAAAAAGGCAAACAACCACAGCGTCATCACCGCATTAATAAAATTGCCTAGATTCCAAGCCGTCAACAACTTCTCAAAACTACCAATCACCCAAAAAGTAAAGATCATCAAGCTGACAAACAATGATAACAACTGTTTCTGCCGCAGTTGGGGATTCCGCTGCATCTCGGCATAAATCGTCCGCCGATGCTTCAGATACATGACAAAATAGTCCAGAAAGTCTAACGAGCGGACTTGACGGTAGACTTTGACAATGTAAAAAAGCAGGATGACCAGCGAAACCATGTTGATCACGCGATTGATGGTGTCGATTAGAGACATTGAAAGCTCCTTTCAGGTTGTTGGCGTGGGGTTGCCGTTTGGATGTGCTTCAATTTTACCTGAAATTGGTTTAGACAGACATCATTATTTTAGTCGTGATTAACGGCTTAAGGGCAACTTTCCACATGGCTAAGAAGCCAGATTCGGGGCCAGATTCGATCCTAAATAATTCAAGCTGAAATAAAAAAGGCAATTATTGCATTTTTTACAAACGACAATCTCGCTACAGCTATGCCATATTGTAATTTAGCTCAGAAAATACGATGCGGTTCAGTGAACTCATAGTTTTGGAACTTATCCGATTGAAAAACATAAAGGTGTCTCAGAGAATTCCTCCCAGCATCACTGAAAGCTTCTCTAAAAACTTCAGTAACGTGTTTTGGGTTTGTGTTAAGCAACAAATACAAGTTACAAATGCCCTCTGACTCAGCACGACGAACTTCACGTACTATTGCATTAACCAATTGGGGATTGTAACCACGAATACGATCCATCTTACCCCCTGAAATGGTCTGGAGCACAACATAAGTCATTTCATCAAGCAGGTCGGGTAATTGATCAAGGTCAATAGGATATGTGTCCGCAACAATAAGTGCGCGGTCATGTTTTCGCTTATTCACACCCACTTTAAAATAGGTTTTTCGCTCAACCTTTGTTCCCTTGCCTACTATAGGAACCTCCGGGACTGACAATTCAAGGCGTCGCCAAAAGAAATCGTTTCTGTAAAATAAATACTGTGCATATTGCCAGATCGGTATTGCAGAGGCACTTCCGGAGTGCACATGACCGACGAATGCAGCCATCTTAATCATCCATGTGGGAACTATGAAATAATGGTTGTCTGGCAATAGCTGTGTTCGAGCAAATAGCTTGTGAGTTGCAACACCTGACAAGTAGTAGAGGCAAAAGTAACTAACCAGATTGTATAAAGTCGGAAAGGTTCCAACTAAATCATGCAAAATATGACCAAAAGTAGGCACTTGTCCAATAAACACAAGAACTTCTTTGCTTGAAAAAAATAATGACAAAATTATCTCCCAAAAAAGGGGCGAAATTAAGGGCAGTACGATATTTTCAAAGAAAAATCGTCCTCCCTGAATTTCATTTCGACTCTTTATCTGGGTGTTCTCCATTTCCAAACCACTTTCCCGTTATTAAAAAAAATTCATAAAAATAAATCCACTCTTGAGTCCAAGGAATGATTGTAGTCTTTAAGTCAGCACCAAAGTCATATTCGACTCTTTTGCATTTGTTTCGATACAAGCACAGACACAAGGTTTGTTTTGAAACACTCGACTTGTCAGCGTAAATATGTGGCATGTTAGCAAACTCATCCTCTGAAAAATGCAAACCACGCAAAAGAACATCAATTTCACGCCCATGACACCGGAACTCGACCTGATATTCCCTACTTTGCAAATCTGCACATATCGACCCATAAACATGAAAGTTGCCATTTAAGGTAAGGTGATTTTGTTTATTTGGAAACAAAGAAGTCAGTGAATGATAGTAGCGAAACCGAATCAGCCTATTACTTTTAGTCACCCCAGAACGTATGTGGGCGAACTTTCTCGTCACGTGATTTACCTCCAGTCTGTCCTATTAATTCAATCGGTACTTCAGACTGCTTTTGAGAAATTGATCGCAACTCCCCCAATGTTTCAAAAGCAGAGCGAACACGATCGGCCCCAAATATCCCTGTCAGAGTTTTGCTCCAAGCTATTCTTTCTCGATTGCTGGAAATTCCTAAATCTTTTTCAACCAATTCTAGCCAATTATAGAAAGCTCGCATACGCTCAGGATGTTCAATCCATTTATCTGCAAAGTCTTCATCGGAATTAACAGGATTGAATATATGTGGAGTCCCATCTGTTCCTATTTCAATTTGCTGGCGGAGACCACTTGTTACTTCCGCCAAAGCCGTAGATAAATCGTCCTGACCAGAGTATGCCTTCCCGGCTAGGATTGTTAGGATCATTGAGATTGGTTTAAGTTTGGGATCCCGGCCGTCAAACATCTTGTTGCGATGAAATTTAAGCAGCTGAACAATTTGTTGTAAGATAGTATATTTTTGATAGTCAGCAGGCTTTTCAACCTCAGAGCGCGCTCTATATCCTTTTTCATCTAAGGCTTGGTAGATTCCCCGGCCTTGCTGAAGAAACCAGTCTTTAAAGGCAAAGGGACTGCTTTGTCGATACTCATACCGGTTATCGGTAACTTTATTCGTAATCTGGATGTCGGCAACCTGACTTCTAATAGCAGGAACAATGTCAACGTGCGAGTTATTATATTCTATAGTCCAAGCTCGTTTCTTTTCTTTTGCTAGCTTCGCCGAATACCTTGGACTTGATTCTAATACTTTACCCACGTCTTTTTTCGTGTGTTCTGCGTCGTCGCTAGAATCAAGTATCGCAACTAGATCAATATCAAAATCATCTTCTGATCCCCGAAGCGGTTGAATTGCTGTCCCAAGATTATATGAACCTTGGGGCTTTACGTTAACCTTTGAATCTAAAAGATCACTCTCTGTTAGCAATTCTCCCAACGAATTATACTCTCGAACGACAGTCGACTTTGCGGTCTCTGATAGACTAATTTGTTGGCACAAGCGTTGCAAAATAACCGTGTTATCTTTCATTTAAATCCCCCTAAATGTTGTGCTCTATTTTCTAACAATACCATATGTTGTATGCAAGAACAAGTGTTTGCGAGTTGATTTTTTTCATGCTATAGATAGCGTATAATTTGCCTACATCAACCATCATAAAAACATCTGTCTTTAGAAACCTCATGCATATAGTCTCAGTTTTAGGATTAGCACCAATGGCAAATTTGCGTAAGTATTCTACGGAGAAATCGAAAGCAAACAAAAAAAGGCATGGTCATGGCTGCATCAAAGAGTATCGCCATAATCATGCCTTTTGGTAGCCAATAGTTGCCTAAATTTCTATAAAAAATTTTTTATCAATATCTTAAGTTAATCTTGAAGTGTATTTAATTCCCAAAGGGGTAAAAACTGTATCATTTGGCTGGTTAAGGGCAGTTGATGGTTTTAAGAATAGGTATAACCATACCAACAATATTAACTTCTCGAAAGACACGCTATTAATTCTGAAATTAAATCAAGCTAAGCAATTGTGTACAGAAATAATTCCTATTCGATTCTATTTTTGAAAAAGGTACGTTTAATCGCTAATCTGAGAGCAACGTGCTCAAGATACTTCTGGATACTTTATCTTCAATGTTGGCTTCATTTCTTTTCCGAACCGTTTCCTTCATACTTCTGCTCGTCCTCCGCAACAAGAGGAACTTGCGAATTGAAGAAAGAAGTATGACTTTGTGCCTTCAATAAAGCCTGTCTCAAACCCGGATCAACTGCATAAATATAAAGCCCATGCACACCCCGGGTCAGTAAAACGTTAAGTTCATTTTCAATAAGCTCAGTTGCTACGCTGACCTTCCGATTGTCTGATAGTGTTCGTTTGTTTGTTGCACCACTATCACAACTTCTCGAAGGATCAAAGACGACTCTTCCTTTGCGGAACTTGACAGATGGCCCGATAATGACGCCCGCAAAGTTTAAATCGAATCCTTGAATTGTGAAAGTCGATCCTACTTCTTCAAGCGACTCTTCCTGTTCAGCCCATGGAATATCCTTTGTCCCTCGACGTTTTGTTCTAGGAAGTTCAAGATTCCAAGGAGCTTGCCAATCACCAATTTTTACAAACCATTTTGGCTTGTCTTTTCCTTTTTGTGTGTATGGCCAATCGAAAGTGGCCAATAATCTTGAAAGACCGTTCTCGTTATCTGATTTTTTATTTTTTATAGCAGCCTGAAGTTGTGCCGGAGAATTAAAGACTTTTATTTCATATTGCTTATCCTTAGGTATTGGAAATATTCTATGTCTGTGCACCAAGCTGTCAACCCACGCAATTGTTTGAGAACTTGCCTGCATGCGCATCTGATGTTTCAAGTTAATGATGTTTTCACCTGCAAGCTTCTCTATCTTTTGTAACTGCGTCTTTTCCCAATAACCATTTGTACGTAGGACTTGATGTTTGTCAAAAACTGCAATAACGACTCGAGCCCTCATCAAAAGATCCATCAGTTGGTTTTTCCCTTGATAAGATTGTTTCCCTTGCGTCCAAAGTAAATGCGCTTCATCCACCAAAACAACATCAACTGGAGCGTCAGATGCCAAGTGCTGATTAATAAATCTGGTCGGTCGCATGACACGTTCTTGTTTAGCAGAAGATATACCTAATTTCGTTGCAATCTGTTCATAAACTTTCAATTGCTCCTCATGGTTAACAAGTGTGTAAACCGATAGCTTATTAACCGGAGCATCAGTCTCCATCCCATTTTGATCTAAATGTGTTGCTAATTCATAAAATAGACTGCTCAGCAAGACGGTTTTACCCGAACCAGCCTCTCCCTCAACCAAGATTAGCTGACCGATTTCATTGGATGTTAGCGCTGATTTAACATGATCAAAGATCCGCTCTTTTGCAGATAGCTGTTCTTCTGTCAATGCGTGAAAAGGAGAAGCTTTGAACATTGCCGAATCTTCGACGACTTTTTGCACTGGGAATACAACTTTATTGATACGATGCAGTTTCTCCCATACATTAACAAAGATTTTGTTTTTCTCTTTTGCTGTAAAATATTGATTTTGCGGATTAGTACGTCGATTATTTAACTGCTTGATAGCGGGCACACCAGAAAGATAAAGCATCAGTTGGTTTTCAACATCCATGGTCAAGGACTTGTTGAAATGCTGATGCCCGATCACAATCATCTGTGCACTCCGATCATTAGAAAGCAATGCCCAATCTGTTCGCTTCGAAGGGTCGTCAACAAGGTGCTGAATAGTCCTTCTGTGAATATCAGATGTTTCTCCTACATAAACCGTTACCCGATTTGCCGACTTTTTGTCTGTGTGAATGATATAAACAGTTGGATATTGCAAAAGAAACCTATCAATAATGGGATTCTTGCCTTCAGCCTTCAATTTATTTAATCCATCGCGATTATATGACACCTGACGTACTATTGGCTCATCCATCTTGTCCATGCCTACTACCTACTTCTTCTCAAATTTCCAGTGGCGCTGCTTGTTTTTGGCTAATTTTTCTTCCACGATTTGGTTAGGATCAACATTTAACTTCTCACACATATAGAAAGCATATGTTAACACATCGGCAATTTCGAGTTTAAGGGCATTCTTATCTTCTACAGAGAGATCGTCATCAGACTTTTTCCATAAGAAGACTTTTTCGACTTCGGAAGCTTCAATTCCCAATGCCCGCGATAAGCCGATAAGCGTGTGAAATTCTTGCCACCCGCGGTCATCTCGAAATTTAACTAAGTCATTTATTACTTCTTGAGTTGTCATAATCCAGCCTCCATCTACGTTCTTAAGCCATTTAAACCTAAACCGTGCCTATAAATGTCCAACTTTTAACACTTTCTTGTCCCAACATAACGCTATAGTTTGATTTTAAACGGAATCGAGCTAAATTGCGAGGTCCACTAAAAACATCAAACTTCGGGCTAACGTTGAATAATGAATCCGCATCAATTTCATCTTAGTATTAAACAAATGAATACGTTTAAAATACATGATAAAAGTAAGGTACTGAGTGAAAATAGAATTTAGAGCAATCAATTGAATAATATTCACTGTTAAGCCACTAAAATTCAGGAGATGATCATTATGTCCATCAAAGAACACACCAGAGAAATATGGTACATCAGTGATTTACATTTTGATTATGCCAAGAACCTCACTATTTATCGGGCACGGCTGAATAACTTTTTCAATCTTGTCACTTCACACCCAAATGTCATCTTTGTTCTTGCAGGAGATTTTTTTGATAGTTACCAAGAAACTGCTGCATTCATTAATCGACTGGAGACAAACCACGTGACGTGTTTACTAGTACTAGGCAACCATGATTACTGGTCCAACGGCCAATTTACGTATGCCGAAATCCTTGAGAAGATGGAAAAAGCAACCGCAATGAACCGTTTTGCGCACCTTCTTACAACCGGTCGAATTGTCAAAATCGACAATCAAGTGTTCATCGGCGATTCAGGATTCACCAACTTCTTCTATCAGGAAAAGCCAACTCGAGATTCCAGAACGGGTGAGATCATTGTACCTCCCACAAAGACCGCTTCTTTAGATGATTTTGGCAGTCGTTTTGTTGAACTGAATCAAGTTCGCAACTGGAATATCAAAAACATTCAGGCATTGCACGAACGTTGGATTACTTTTGCCAATAAGCAAATCTCCACAACTAAGAATTTGATTGTCGTCACACACTGGCCAATGTTTGCCGATGCTCCTACCAGCGCACAAGATACATGGTGGCAAGTCAAAACAAGCCTACTTAAGACGAACAAGTTTTGGTCAATCTATGGACATATTCACCGTAATGGACTCAAGGCACATGATGCATCCGTGCAAATTGGCTATCAGTCTACCAACGATTTTTCCAGCTTGCGTTTCGGCCAGCTTATCCCTCTCAGCTCATCAAGATCCTTAACTGCGGTAGGCGAACGTGTTCGTCAACACCAAACTTTTCAGCTTGAAGAGTCTGAGCATTCACTAATGAATCCTACACGCGTTTCACGGTCTGGTTACAGAAGGGCTGCACATGCTGATAATAAAAAATTGCTCACTGCTTTTCTAGATGACCGCAAGCAACTATTTGACGACCTCAAAAAGAAGGCAGGTTCAAAGACTCGTCCATTGAATGGTTTACTGGATGTTGATGCAGCGATTATGAATAATATGCACGATGACGTCTTAGATGCATTGAAGGTTTTAAAAGCAGGCTATCAGGGTAACGTTTTCGATTTTTATACGGCACTCATTATTGCCGGCTATGCCTATAGTGACAAATTGCGATACATGCCCAAGATGAGGCCTGTAGACATTTATGATGTCACGCGTGAATACATGGAACTCTTTACATTGCAGTATTTCGAAAAAGAAATAGATATTCATAAAAAATTTGCTACAAGAGCGTCAGCCAGAAAAGAGTCTCGCCTAATGGTCGGAAATATCCCGATAAAGTTTCCGCGAATAAATGGGCATGAGGTTCCGCCAGCTTCACTTGAAGGTTTCCAAGAGAAAATCAATCAATTAATGGACGCACCAAAAGATAAGCAACGGTCATTTCAAATTGAGGGCCCTCAAGCCCCTAGAATGACTGCACAGGTGCATAACGATGCCGAAGACTTTATTGCACGTTACAACCAAGATAGACAGCCTAATATTGTTGCCTTCAATCAGAAAGGGATGCACATTATCGCTGATCGAGGCGAAATAGAAGGATCACAAAAAATCAGCCCAAAAAATTTACAACAGCTCTGGACAAAGCATCCCATCACACAACTCAAGGTAGGTATGCTAATTCATCACCGATCAATGGGGATTGGTAAGATCACTAAGATTATCGATTCCGAAAAAGGTCAATATCTTGCCGATTTCTCTAGTAAAAAGAATGTTGAGCTGTTCACCGCAAATGGACTTGTGTCAGATCAGATTCCTAAAGAGTATGAGAAACGCATCGAATAACGCAGTAAAACGGCAAAAATCGAACTGTTTGAAATGATTTTTGACTTTTCAGAAAAGAATCTTGCTAGAATCTAAGCCTAATTCAGTCGGTATATTACTGCTATAGTCTCTCATCAAAAGTATTTTTCCAGTCAACTAACCCCGCCAAATGAACATCCCCACCCCAAAATGTGCTACAGTAAGTTTCTGAACAAAACACATCAAACAATTTGGAGCGTGTAGAAGAAATTGACTAAAGAAGCACATCAAGTCGTCATTCCGGATGCCATTATGGAAGATCTTGATATTAAAGATGGCGAGCAGGTTGAGGTGACGTTGAAGGATAAAGAGGCAGTGATTCGGCCGAAGCGGACGGATACGGGGACGCAGACGATTTCGTTGCGATTTTTCCTGATTCCAACGGTTTTGGCGGGGCTGTTTTTTCTGGCTTACTTTATTTATTTTCAGATTTTGCAGGTGCCGATGACGGGGAAGAATTCGATTGCGCAGATGGTGATTGTGCTGGGTGAATTAAGTGGCATGGGGACGTTTGCGGTAACGTATGTTCAGAATCATCGGCGGATTCATGGCCGTGATCATCGGCGGCGGTATTGGCGGATTTTTCCGACGCTGTTGCTGGCGTTTGCGATTATTCTAGCGTTTGTGGCGTCGGTGTTCTTTTGGGCGATTGGCTACATGTTTGAAGGTGTCAGTTTTGATATTTATACGGCGACGGGGTTGTTTTTGCTGTTTATCAGTATTGTGAACTACCTAATGATTTATTCGGCATTGTCGATTTCGACGTCTTTCATTACGACTTTGTTTTTGTCGACATTCGTTGGTGGCGTTGTCGGGGCGATTGTGACGAACAGTTCGCGGCAGTGGTGGCAGCATAATGTCAGCTTCTTGGGCACGAGCAAGGCGTTGAATGCGTGGCAGTTTAACTTGACGATTGCGGTGTCGGCGTTGCTGTGGATTGCACTGGTGGACTATTTGTTTGTGCCGTTGATGGCGCATCGGAAAACGGATTGGCGGCTGATTACGATGCGGATCATGTTAACGGTGGCGGCCGTAGCGTTACTGGGCGTTGGGCTGTTTCCGAACAATCGCGGCATCTGGCATGTGCTTCACACTCAAAGCGCGTGGTTTCTGAATTACTTCCTCATTGGGATGATTATCGCCGTGCGCTGGCTGCTGCCGGGGGTCTCACGCGAATTTCTCAGCACCAGTTACATCATTGGCGGCATTATTATTTTCGCTGCGATTCTGTTCCAATTTGTCCACTACCTTTCGCTGACGGCATTTGAGATGATTGCGTTCGCCCTCGCCATGTCGTGGATCATGTTGCTGCTGCAGAACATTCATCGCCTGTATCAAAAAGATGAGTCTACCTTCGTTGTGACGGTGACCACGAAGAAGGAAAAAGCAGAATAATCAGCGACTGAAACGAAAAGTGGCGTACTCACAAAGGGGCGTCACTTTTTTTGCCTAAAAATCTGAACGCTATGTGTTGCTTGTCCCCTTAAATCTGAACATCATCAGCGTGTAGGGCTCATCGCTGCTGCACGCGTGGTTTCCCTTCGATCGATCGCCAGCCCTTTCATGAACCTAACTCCACACCAATCAATATCAAAGTATAGCGCTCTTGCTGCCATGCCCGCGCCTACTGCCTGTCTATTTTTGAACACTGCGCCCTTCAATATCTTTTTCCACACGCAAACAGGCAATGCCACTGGCTGATCACCAGCAGCATTGCCTGTTTTAATTGAACAACCTTCACTTTTGCCACTCGCACGAACTACTCGATGATTTTCGACTCGCGCGTCTTCTCATTCATCCGCTCAATCCACGGGTGAATTGGCGCTTTCAGGAAGAGTCCTAGCAGGAAGAAGATGATGCCGAATGCAAGGAGTGCCGCAACATCGACCCAGAGATTTGGCCAGTAGATGCCACCGACTGTTTCGCGTAGGAGGTTGACGGCGTAGGTAAATGGCAGCCACGGGTTGATCATCTGGAAGAACTTGCCGGATAAGACGACAGGGAAGTTCCCGCCTGCGCCCGATATGGAAAGGACTAAGATGATGATCCCGATGCCTTTGCCGATGTTGCCAAATAGCGAGATTAAGGCGTAGAGAATGGAGACGAAGACCAGACTGAGCATCATGGCAAATAGCAGGTAAAGCGGCTTGTTGACGACGTACGTGCCGATTAAGAATAAGTTGCCGAGTGCAGCGATGAGACCTTGCAGCATCCCCAGGCCGGCAAACGTTAGCCAGCGCGCCGTGTACATCTGCTTAACCGTGGCGTCGCTGAGCGTTGGCGGCAGTTGATACTCGGTAATCAGGATCGCGCCGAGCAGCAGTGCCCCGACCCAGATACAGAGTGCCAGGTAAAATGGCGCACTTTGCGAACCGTATGTCGGAATGTGATAGAAGCTTTGCTGTTTGAGTTCAACCGGTTTAGCTAAAAAGCCGGCTTCTTTGGTGGCGTCGCGGCGTAATAGTTTGATTAACTGGGATAAATCGACGGACTTTTCGCCTTTTTTAATGGCCGCGGCGCCTTTTTGAATCGCTTCTTTTAGCGTCGGCCAGTCGTCTTTCACGAATTTCTGGGCGTCATCCAAACCGCTTTGGAGTTGCGGCATTTTTTCGTTCGCCAAGGCCAAGGTGTTGGTGAGGTCGGATTCGACGCCAGGGAGATCTTGATTGATGAAATCGGTGGCTTTTGTCAGCTTGGTTTTGAGGCTGGGAAAATCATTTTGGTACAAGTCCGCGACGGTTGTAATCCCGCTAGTGATGAGATCCATGTGACCGTTAAGCAGCGTGTTGGCATCGGTGAGTTCCTGCTTGAGTGCCGGCAGCTGCTTTTTCGCTTTGACCAAAAAGTTGTGCGCTTGCGTCAACAGATCCTTCGTGCCGCTGAGCAGTGAGGGCATGGATGGCAGGATCTGCTGGTTAATCGTATCCAGCGTGGTGTTAGCGTCGGTGAGTGCCGCTTTGAAAGCATTCAAAACCTGCTTGACGCTGGTGCCGAGATCGAGGGCTTTGAGCGTATTGGCCGCGTCGGCAAACTGATTGGCCGTTTTGACTAAAACGCCGAGCCGTTGCTGCAAGTCACTCGTACTTAAGTTAGGCACATCTTTGGCCAAAGCTTCGGCATCGCGTTGAACCGCGGTGGCTGTTGCGGCAACTTCTTTGAGCTTAGCAATGGCCCCGTCAAGCACATGATCATCTTTGCCGGTTAACTGATTAAGAGTTGTCTGCACCCGGGTTAACGTGTCTGCCAAGCTGGTGGCATTGGCGGCAACCTTGCCTTGACGATTGGCTAGTGCCGTCAGCCTTTCCGCCATCGCTTGCTTCAGTGCCGCAGTGTCCTTGCTGCTGTCTAATTGTTGTAATTGTTGCTGCAACGTGGTTAAGTCAGCGCTCAAGCTGGTGTTGGCAGCCGCAATCAATATCAGTCCGGCGTCGGTTGCATTTTGTACCACACCCAAAGCCGTATTGATTTTAGGAATCACATCATCTTTAGTCGTTGCCACCGCTGTTTGGGCATTTTTACCAAAATCGGTTAAGGCCGGCAGCGTGCCATCGACTTGGTTAACCACCGTGATGCCTTGATCCGTCACCTGAACCGCTTTGGTGACACCGGATTCGAGCTGATCGAAATTGGTCACCACTGTGTTCAGCTGCTGACCTGCCTGGCGAACTTCGGGTAGTTTGCCTTTAACATTCGTGGCGAGCTCACCGGTATCTTGGATCATTGGCAGATAGCCATTTGCCCCCGTCAGCTTTTGGGCCATTTGATTGATCTCGGGCAGATACCCTGCCATTTCGTTAGCAGTTTGCAATTTAGCGCGAATCGCTGGCATTTTAGCCTGTAGCTGGTCGACTTCAGCCAGATACTTTTCAATCGTCGGCAGCTGATCGTTGGTATTGGTGACTAAGCTGGTGAAGCGGCGAATCATCGGCAGGTTTTGATCTAGCTTGATACCGGCTTTGTTGAAGGCTTTCACCAAAGTTTTGGCTGCCGTTGAGATAAATTCATCCGAAATTTTGTTTTGCAGCGTGGTCGCGCCGGTGCTGGTGATTTTGGGGGCCACCGCGTTGATTTTTTCGTTGACGTAGTAATCGAGTTTCGGTTTGTGAATTTTGCCATCAACGAAGCTCAGCAAATCTTTTGAAAAATTCTTTGGCACCACCACCCCGGCGTAGTACTTACCGCTTCTAACGCCTTTTTGGACGGCTTGTTTGGAGTCGACAAAGCGCCAGCCGAGTTGTTTATTATCTTTTAGTTGATCCATCAGCTCATCGCCGACTGCCA
>OKVG01000699.1_pt1 | contig 20287 bp, 18 predicted proteins | sample 1606981 | NCBI WGS metagenome assembly OKVG01 (sample SAMN03281018, study PRJEB24777) | human gut metagenome | isolation source: fecal sample PR128 from 1 month old male Malay infant, vaginal delivered... | reverse complement strand
CGCTCTGACTTTCCAGAACCATACGGACTGCCCGTTGACGGACTTCGGGGGAAAAACGAGTATTTTTAGTCATCCTGTTTACCTCTTTCTCAGGAAGTTTAGTCTCCAGGATTCCCGGGGCGGTTCACCTCACGGATGACCGAGGTGCTGGTGCAGTACGATGAAACGCTGACGGCGCTGGATGAACTGGAAGCGGCCTGGCATCAGCAGCAGGCGCTGGTCCGGGAGATTATCGCGCTGCGCCAGCAGTTGCTGGGCGTGGCAGAAGACGATGCGGCGTCGTTGCCGGACGCAGATGCCGCGGAGGATACGCCGCCAGAGTCAGAGTCAGAGTCAGAGTCAGAGTCAGAGTCAGAGTCAGAGTCAGAGTCAGAGTCAGAGTCAGAACAGGATAATACCGGTGCCGTACCGGCTGATGAGGCCGACAGAGAACAGCCGGAAGAGACCGCTGAAACAGTTTCCCCGGTACAGCGGCTGGCCCAGCTCACTGCCGAACTGGACGCCCAGCATAACGACCGGTTGCTGGTCTCCCCGCACGTCGATAAAAAACAGATTGCGGCGGTGATTGCCGAATGGACCGGCGTGCCGCTCAACCGCCTGTCGCAGAATGAAATGTCGGTCATCACCGACCTGCCGAAATGGCTGGGCGACACCATCAAAGGCCAAGACCTGGCGATTGCCAGCCTGCATAAGCATCTACTGACCGCACGCGCCGACCTGCGTCTTCCGGGACGCCCGCTCGGTGCGTTCCTGCTGGCTGGCCCCAGCGGTGTGGGTAAAACCGAAACCGTCCTGCAACTGGCAGAGCTGCTCTACGGCGGTCGCCAGTACCTGACCACCATCAATATGTCCGAATTCCAGGAGAAACACACCGTCTCGCGGCTGATTGGTTCGCCTCCGGGCTACGTTGGCTACGGTGAAGGCGGCGTACTGACCGAAGCGATTCGCCAGAAACCCTACTCGGTAGTACTGCTCGATGAAGTGGAAAAAGCGCACCCGGATGTGCTCAACCTGTTCTACCAGTCGTTCGATAAGGGCGAAATGGCAGACGGTGAAGGCCGCCTGATTGACTGCAAAAATATCGTCTTCTTCCTGACGTCCAACCTCGGCTACCAGGTAATAGTCGAGCACGCCGATGACCCGGAAACCATGCAGGAAGAACTGTATCCGGTGCTGGCCGACTTCTTCAAACCTGCCCTGCTGGCGCGTATGGAAGTGGTGCCGTATCTGCCGCTGTCGAAAGAGACGCTCGCCACCATTATCGCCGGAAAACTGGCCCGTCTGGATAACGTGCTGCGCAGTCGCTTTGGTGCAGAAGTGGTCATTGAACCGGAAGTGACGGACGAAATCATGAGCCGCGTCACCCGCGCGGAAAACGGCGCGAGGATGCTGGAATCGGTCATCGATGGCGACATGCTACCGCCGCTCTCGCTGCTGCTGTTGCAGAAAATGGCGGCTAACACGGCGATTGCCCGGATTCGGTTGTCGGCGGTGGACGACGCATTTACGGCAGACGTGGAAGATGCTCAGAACGACGAGTCCGTCACAAAGGATGAAACGGTTTTATGAGCAGGTTGCGCGTTTTCCGGCAGACAGGATGGTTTATCGCGGGCCTGATGACGGGCTTACCCGCCACTGCCGCGCCCGCAGAAACATCGTCAATGGCCGGTGTGGCGGTCGCCGTCGCCACCACGACCCCGCCGGATGCGACAGCCACGTCACAGGCCATGCAGTCCTGTCGGCGGGAGTCCGCGGCGCTGGAGCGGCTTGACTGCTATGACCGCCTGCTGGCACCGCTGTCCCCGTCAGGGTTTGACGGGGCGCTGGTCAAAGCCGGTTTTGTGGGCGAGGCCTGGCCCCGCGCCACAGAGCAGGAAAAACGCCGCGAGGGCAACACCACAGAACTGCTGGTGACGCAGGTGCCGGGGGAGCGCCCGACGGTGGTGATAACCACCCCGGCTATCGGCCATGTTCCGCCGCGCCCGGTGCTGATGTTCAGTTGCGTGGACAATATCACCCGGATGCAGGTGGCGCTGATGCACCCTCTGGATGTCCATGATATCGCCGTCACTCTGAATGCCGACAGCCGGGCATTGCGTAGCCACTGGTTTGTGCGCGAGAACGGCACCCTGCTGGAGTCCAGCCGGGGGCTGTCCGGGATTGATGAAATTAAGCAACTGTTCGGCGCAAAAACGCTGACAGTGGATACCGGCGCAGATAACGCCGCAGGAAAGCTGACCTTTAACATTGACGGGCTGGCAAGGGCGATTGCCCCCCTGCGCGTTGCCTGCCACTGGGCGGGAGAATAAAAATATGGCAATGGACTTACGCGATCCGAATGTCTGGATAACGCACCTGCTGGAAAACCTGCCGGAAGAAAAACTGGCATCGGCGCTGAAAGATGACAACCCGGACTGGGAGTATATCGACGGCGAAATCGTCAAACTGGGATCTCTGGCCCACAGTCAACTGGATATCCCGGAACTCCAGCGCCGGGGGCTGGTCATTCTGGCTTCGGAGAGTAAGGACTTTCGTCTGCTGGCGCATCTGCTGAGAACCCTGCAACACGCCGGTGATCCTCATCTCGCATTGCGCCTGCTGGCGCTGTATGTGGAGCATTACTGGTCGGTGGCTGCGCCGCAGAATATGGCACATAAAAAACGCTTTGCCAGCCAGGTCATTAAACGCTTCGAAACAGGTATTGAAGGCTTTTCACAGAACGCCGCCACAGCGCAGCGCGACGCGCTGTCAGGGGAACTGGCGAAACTGGCGCAGTGCTGGCAGTCACATAACGCCCCGGAACTGGCACTGGCTACCGATGATCTTTTTGCCCTGTACCAGCGTGCGTTTAATCGTGCGGCACCGGCTCCTGCCCCCACTCCGGCGGCCTCCGATAGTTCACGACAGACCACCGCCACGTCTGAAAGCGGCGTGACGCAACCCAGTGCTCCGGCTCCCCAAATCGCCATCGACAGTCACGACGACAAAGCCTGGCGCGACACGCTGTTAAAAGTGGCGGCTATTTTATGTGAACGCCAGCCGGACTCGCCGCAGGGCTATCGCCTGCGCCGCCATGCCCTGTGGCAATCCATCACCAGTACACCCCAGGCGGAAAGCGATGGACGTACCCCATTGGCTGCGGTCTCTGCCGATATGGTGGCGGATTACCAGTCCCGGCTTGCCAGCGCGGATATGGCGCTGTGGCAGCAGGTTGAGAAAAGCGTATTGCTGGCTCCTTACTGGCTGGACGGTCACTGTCTTTCTGCACAGACGGCACTGCGTCTGGGTTACAAACAGGTGGCAGACACCATCCGCGATGAGGTCATCCGCTTCCTTGAGCGTCTGCCCCAGCTTACCGGGCTGCTGTTTAATGACCGCACACCGTTTCTCAGTGAGCAGACGAAACAATGGCTGGCAGCTTCGCCCGACGGCAAAGTTGCACCGGTTGCGCAAATCGGTGAGGAATCGCAGGCAGCCAGAGCCTGTTTTGCTGGGCAGGGTCTGGAGGCGGCGCTGCGATATCTGGACATGCTACCCGAAGGCGATCCCCGCGATCAGTTTCACCGCCAGTACCTTGCCGCACAGTTGACGGAGGAGGCGGGGCTGATACAGCTTGCGCAGCAACAGTACCGGATGTTGTTGATGATAGGGAGTCAGATGATGGTGTCTGACTGGGAGCCATCATTACTTACGCAGCTTGAACAAAAATTCACGGCAGAACAATAAAAGAGAACAGGAGTTTTTGTGTTCAGATTACCAACACCCCGACTACTCAGCGGACTCAAATCAGCCCTACGCCCGGCGATGCCCCGGTTTAAAGTCTCCGCTTTCTGGCTGCTGATACTGGCGTGGTTTTTTCTGCTGGTATGGATCTGGTGGAAAGGCCCGACGTGGACGCTGTATGAAGAACAGTGGCTCAAACCACTGGCGAACCGCTGGCTGGCAACGGCGGCATGGGGGATTATCGCCCTAGTGTGGCTTACCGTCCGGGTGATGAAGCGCCTGCAACAGCTTGAAAAAATGCAAAAGCAGCAGCGCGAGGAGGCCATTGATCCGCTCAGTGTGGAGCTGAACGCCCAGCAGCGTTACCTTGACCGCTGGCTGCTGCGCCTGCAACGCCATCTCGACAACCGCCGTTTCCTGTGGCAGTTGCCGTGGTATATGGTCATCGGCCCGGCGGGCAGTGGCAAAACGACACTGCTGCGCGAGGGTTTTCCGTCCGACATTATTTATGCCCCGGAGGGCGCACGCGGCGCAGAACAACGCCTGTACCTCACGCCCCATGTCGGTAAACAGGCGGTGATCTTTGATATCGACGGCACACTCTGCGCTCCCGCTGATGCGGATATCCTGCATCGCCGTCTGTGGGAACATGCCCTCGGCTGGCTGAAAGAAAAGCGCGCGCGCCAGCCGCTGAACGGGATTATTCTGACACTCGATTTACCCGATCTGCTTACCGCAGACAAACGCCGCCGCGAACATCTGTTACAGACGCTGCGCAGCCGCTTGCAGGATATACGCCAGCATCTTCACTGCCAGTTACCGGTTTACGTGGTACTCACCCGGCTTGATTTATTGCAGGGTTTTGCCGCCCTGTTCCAGTCACTGAACAGACAGGATCGCGATGCAATTCTAGGGGTCACGTTCACCCGCCGCGCCCATGAAAATGATGACTGGCGAACAGAGTTGAATGCTTTCTGGCAGACATGGGTGGATCGAATGAACCTAGCGTTGCCGGATCTGATGGTCGCTCAGACTCACACCCGCGCGTCTTTATTTAGTTTTTCCCGCCAGATGCAGGGAAGCCGTGAACCACTGGTGTCACTGCTTGAGGGTCTGCTTGACGGCGAAAATATGAACGTGATGCTGCGTGGCGTCTATCTCACCTCTTCGCTTCAGCGCGGACAGATGGATGATATTTTCACCCAGTCTGCCGCCCGCCAATACCGGCTGGGCAATAACCCACTGGCGTCCTGGCCTCTGGTGGACACCGCACCCTATTTCACCCGTAGCCTGTTCCCGCAGGCGTTACTCGCAGAGCCTAATCTGGCAACGGAGAGCCGCGCCTGGCTGATGCGTTCCCGTCGCCGCCTGACGGTTTTCTCTGCCACTGGCGGCGTGGCGGCACTGCTGCTCATCACCGGCTGGCATCACTATTACAATGGTAACTATCAGTCCGGCATCACCGTGCTTAAGCAGGCCAAAGCCTTTATGGATGTGCCGCCTCCGCAGGGGGAAGATGACTATGGCAACCTGCAACTGCCGCTGCTGAACCCGGTACGCGATGCCACTCTGGCCTACGGTGACTGGGGCGACCGCAGCCGCCTTGCGGAGATGGGATTATATCAGGGGCGACGCATCGGGCCTTATGTGGAACGGACCTACCTGCAACTGCTGGAGCAACGCTATCTTCCGTCGCTGTTTAACGGGCTGGTCAAAGAGATGAACGCCGCGCCACCGGAGAGTGAGGAAAAACTCGCCGTGCTGCGCGTGATGCGAATGCTGGAGGATAAGAGCGGACGTAACAATGAGGTGGTGAAGCAGTATATGGCAAAACGCTGGAGCGAAAAGTTCCACGGCCAGCGCGATATCCAGGCGCAACTGAGGCTCACACAGACTGGCATGCAGAGCGTCAGGCGGGCGACGGTGACGCTATCAGCCGCTGGACGCCGTATGACAAGCCCGTTGTGTCAGCACAGAAAGAACTAAGCAAACTACCTGTCTACCAGCGAGTTTACCAGAGCCTGAAAACGCGGGCGCTGGGCGTTCTTCCTGCCGACCTCAATCTGCGTGACCAGGTAGGGCCAACCTTTGACCAGGTGTTTACATCTGCCGATGACAATAAACTGGTTGTTCCACAGTTTCTTACCCGTTACGGCCTGCAAAGCTATTTTGTAAAACAGCGCGATGAACTGGTTGAACTGACGGCGATGGATTCCTGGGTACTCAACCTCACCCGCAGCGTGAAATACAGTGACGCCGACCGGGCGGAAATCCAGCGCCAGTTGACCGAGCAGTATATCAGCGACTACACCGCCACCTGGCGGGCCGGGATGGACAATCTGAATATCCGCAATTTTGAGTCCATCGGACAACTGACCGGGGCGCTGGAGCAGGTTATCAGCGGTGACCAGCCTTTGCAGCGGGCGCTGACCGTGCTGCGTGACAACACACAACCAGGCGCCTTTTCTGAAAAGCTATCTGCTAAAGAACGGGATGAGGCCCTGGCTGAACCAGACTACCAGTTACTCACCCGCCTTGGGCATGAGTTCGCCCCGGAAAACAGTACCCTGACAGTCCAGAAAGATAAAGAAAGCACGATGCAGGCCGTGTACCTGCAGCTCACCGAGTTACACCGCTACCTGCTGGCGATCCAGAACGCGCCTGTACCTGGGAAATCGGCACTGAAAGCCGTGCAGTTACGGCTTGATCAGAACAGCAGCGATCCCATATTCGCCACCCGCCAGATGGCAAAAACACTGCCTGCTCCGCTCAACCGCTGGGCAGGCAGGCTGGCTGACCAGGCCTGGCATGTGGTGATGGTGGAAGCCGTTCACTATATGGAAGTGGACTGGCGCGACAGCGTGGTGAAACCGTTTAACGAGCAACTGGCAAATAACTATCCGTTTAATCCACATTCTGCACAGGATGCCTCACTGGATGCCTTCGAACGATTCTTTAAACCAGATGGCATACTGGATACCTTCTACCAGCAGAACCTAAAGCTGTTTATCGACAATGACCTGAGTCTGGAGGATGGCGATAACAACGTCATTATTCGCGAAGATATTATTGCGCAACTGGAAACCGCGCAGAAAATCCGTGACATATTCTTCAGCAAACAGAACGGTCTGGGAACATCCTTTGCCGTGGAAACGGTATCGCTTTCCGGCAACAAACGCCGCAGCGTACTGAACCTTGACGGTCAGTTAGTCGATTACAGCCAGGGCCGTAACTATACCGCCCATCTGGTCTGGCCTAACAATATGCGCGAAGGCAACGAAAGCAAACTGACGCTGGTTGGTGCCCGCGGCGGCGCACCGCGCAGTATCAGCTTCAGCGGGCCGTGGGCTCAGTTCCGCCTGTTCGGGGCCGGACAGCTGACCGGAGTACAGGATGGCAACTTTACCGTGCGCTTTAGTGTGGACGGTGGCGCAATGACCTACCGCGTGCATACCGACACGGAAGATAACCCGTTCAGCGGTGGGTTATTCAGCCAGTTTGGCCTGTCAGACACACTGTACTGAGGAGGCAGGGATGAATAGTAACGGACTGACACAAACTATCGTTACCGGCAGTGACCCGCGCGGGCTGCCGGAATTCAGCGCCATCCGCGAGGAAATAAACAAAGCCAGCCATCCGTCACAGCCTGAGCTGAACTGGAAACTGGTGGAGTCGCTGGCGCTGGCGATTTTTAAAGCCAACGGTGTGGATTTACACACCGCCACCTACTATACGCTTGCCCGGACACGGACACAGGGACTGGCGGGATTCTGCGAAGGTGCGGAACTGCTGGCGGCAATGGTAAGCCACGACTGGGATAAATTCTGGCCGCAGGGCGGTCCGGCGCGTACTGAAATGCTGGACTGGTTTAACTCCCGAACCGGCAATATTCTGCGTCAGCAAATCTCCTTTGCGGAACCCGATCTGCCACTGATCTACCGCACAGAGCGGGCATTGCAGCTTATCTGCGACAAGCTTCAGCAGGTGGAGCTGAAGCGCGTTCCGCGCGTGGAGAATCTGCTCTATTTTATGCAGAACACGCGTAAGCGGCTTGAACCCCAGCCGAAGAGTAACGTTGAAAACGCCGTACAGACCACGGTTAGAACACTGATTTATGCCCCGGAAACAACGGCTTCCTCCACGCCAGAAGCGGTAGTGCCTCCCCTGCCCGACCTGCCTGAGATGAAAGTAGAAGTGCGCAGTCTGTCAGAGAATCCCCCACAGGCCAGTGTGATGAAGCAAGGCAGTACGGTAAGAGGGTTTATCACGGGGATCGCCTGTTCAGTGGCTGTCGCCTCAGCATTGTGGTGGTGGCAGGTCTATCCGGTGCAACAGCAACTGTTACAGGTTAACGACACCGCGCAGGGCGCAGCAACGGTGTGGATGGCCTCACCTGAACTAGAAAACTATGAGCGCAGGCTGCAACAGCTTCTTGGCGTCTCCCCGGTACAACCGCTGGAAACCGGGATGCAGATGATGCGTGTTGCCGACAGTCGCTGGCCGGAAAGCCTGCAGCAGCAGCAGGCCTCGACACATTGGAATGAAGCACTCAAAACCCGCGCACAGAGTAGCCCGCAGTTGCGTGGCTGGTTGCAGACCCGTCAGGACTTACATGCTTTTGCAGATCTCGTGATGCGGCGCGAGAAAGAGGGACTAACCCTTTCCTATATCAAAAATGTCATCTGGCAGGCGGAGCGGGGACTGGGGCAGGAAACACCCGTTGAGTCTCTGTTGACGCAGTACCAGGATGCCCGTGCGCAGAAGCAGAATATAGATGCGCTGGAAAAACAAATTAATGAGCGACTCGAAGGCGTGTTAATCCGCTGGCTGCTGCTGAAGAATAACGTCATGCCAGAGGCGGCAACCGGGACCACGGCCGAAAAATAATTATTTAATTAAAGGAGATTATCATGGCAAATATGAGTTATTTATCTTTGAGTGGAGAGACACAAGGGCTGATTTCAGCAGGTTGCTCAACGCTTGATTCTGTCGGAAACAAAGCACAGCCAGAACATAAAGATCAGATCATGGTTTATGCGTTAATGCATTCCATCTCAAGAAGTCAAAATGTCAATCATCATGAATTAATTATCACCAAACCGGTTGATAAATCCTCACCATTGCTGGCAAAAGCACTTAGTGACAATGAAAAAATGGTAACATGTGAATTTATACTCTACCGAACCAGTAAAGCGGGTATTTACCAGCCTTATTATAAAATAAACCTGTCAAAAGCCCGAATATCAAGTATTGATTTTGTCACACCGCATGCTGTCCTGGAAAAAGAACTGGAGCCACAGGAGAGAATTGCCTTTATTTATGAAGATATTTCCTGGGAGCATACGTTAGCCGGTACGAATGCAATGAGTAAATGGCAGGATCGTGTACAGTAATTTACTGTAATAACATAATAAATTACTATTGCGGAGAGATATAATGGCTGGTTTAAGGAATAATAACAACACACAGAATGCACAGTGGGCTGATTATGTGGGTGACATTCTTCGGGGGGCTCAACCGATAAACCAGCTAGTACCTCAGCACCCTTATCTTAACGACGTCCCACTCATTGATGAATTAAGGCGTCAGAACACTCATCATGTTATTCTCTTGACACTTGATGTTGCAAAAAAAATACTCAGCTCAATAACATCATTTGATTACATTCATTTTATCACTACACATCCTTCAGGTATAAAAGATACACTCGCTTGGTTAGTTAACGCGGGTAAATTAATGACTGAGTTTGATGGAAATGGGAAAATTATATTTAACTTTAATACCTTAAAGTATACAAAAGCAAGTTACTTTGAAATACTTGGAGAGAAATATATAAAAATTACAACATCCAGCCCCTGGCTTTTAGAAAAGCTCGGTAAATATATTTTCTCTTCACGAGCGCCTCAAGTTCTGGAACTCGCTATTGGCTGGCGAGGAGCTTTATCTGAATCAATAAAAGGAGTTAAGTTCTGTATCTGGTTTTCAGTAGCCTGGAGAACCATAGAATTTATTATGAGTTCAGAGCGAGATCTGGTTAATTTTCTTGGTGATTTTTCAATGGATGTGGCCAAAGCAGTGATTGCAGGCGGTGTTGCAACTGCTATTGGAAGCCTGGCTTCTTTTGCCTGTCTTAGTTTTGGCCTTCCAGTAATTCTTGTAGGAGGAGCAATTTTACTTACAGGGATAGTGTGTACAGTTGTTTTAAATGAAATCGATGCTCAATACCATTTATCAGAAAAATTAAAAGATGCAATTAGAGATGGACTAAAACGGCAACAGGAACTTGATAAATGGAAAAGGGAAAACATGACTCCATTTATGTATGTTCTTAACACTCCCCCCGTGATATGAGGATTAACTATGCGTTTACATGTTAAATTGAAAGAGTTTTTTTCGATGTTTTTTATAGCCATATTATTTTTCCCTGCATTCAATGCTTCTTTATTTTTTACCGGAATTAAACCTCTATATTCAATAATAAAAGGCTCCACGGAAATATTTTATGATTGGAGAATGTTGATTCTATGCTTCGGTTTCATATCGTTTTCCTTGTTAAATATTCATGTAATTTTACTAACAATAATAAAATCATTCTTAATAAAAAAAACAAAGGTAATCAATTTCGCCACAGACATAACAATACAGCTAACTCTTATATTTTTACTAATAGCTATCGTAATAGCACCTTTAATAGCTCCTTTTGTCACAGGATATGTCAATGCTAATTATCACCCCTGCGGTAATAACACGGGGATTTTCCCAGGAGCAATCTATATTAAAAATAGCATAAAATGTAATAATGAACATATTTCTCACAAGGAAGATTAAGCAGTTAAATAATTAAATATTCTAAAACAAACAGTTTTTAACGCCGGATTCCATGTCCTTTCTTGCACTGTCTTTGTCAGGAACAATTTCTTATGCAAAGAATTTTGTATTATTGCCGCCAGAAATTCCTGGCGGCAGATATAATTTATTATTGATAGCGGTTAACCAAATCTTTTACCATCGCTTTATAGGTCTTTTGCTTAAGTTGTATGATTTGCTGCTCTGTCATATCAGTCGTACTGGCTTCATTCTTGCCGGGAAATGGTGGAAGCACTTTATATTCATAATTCACCGGCGACCAGGCAGCCCACTCACCTGTAGCTACATCCACCAGCGTGAATCGCACCAGATAGCGCAGTGAGATTGTGTTAGTCAGTTTTTCATTTTTATAATCGGACCATACTGTTGATTTCAGTGCAGTGTCATATTTTCCTGTCTGCAACGTATCCTGGTAAACAATAATCGCTTTCTGATGGCCTTTTGCCGCCACAAAACGTAATGCCTGCATCCAGTTCATATTTTCAGCACTGGCAACATCCTCGTTCTCATTTTTATCTTTGTTTTTGTTACAAGTCAGAGGCTTTTGTCTGTCCGGGATACCAGAGAATGTGGAAACAGTATAATATTTTCGCATCTCCTCCTGCATAATGGTTTCCGGTGCGCGGTTGCCGGATTGAACAAGTATTACAGGTGAATTAAGGGGAACGCGGAACTCATCTCCATCAAGCGCAGCTTGAATATCCTCCTCGGATACGGCTAGTGTGGTTTCATTACCAAATAAGTCTTTGTCTGTTAGTTGCTGCGGAGCGTTTTTATTAAAATTACTTTGTGTGGTTTGAGCTTTTTTCTTCTTTTCATCAATAAGAGATTCAGAGACACATCCTGCAAGCAGCGAGAATAATACATATATACAACAAACCTTTTTTGAATTCAAAATCGGACCCTCCCTCGTCTGTCATAATCATGGTAATGTTTAGCTAACGATTTTTAATTATATACTCCACTTGAATCAGAACAAACAAAAATAATATTAAATATTAATTCATTAAATCAATAGAATAATAAAAATTATAACATGGAAATATATTTAAATTGAATGATTCGCTGGTATTATTAAATATTAATGAATGGTCAATCATATATAATTACCACATTTACAGCATAACAAAATAATTGAACGAAGAAATTGTGGGGTTTAAATACAAAAAAAACCGCAAAATTAAAAATTTTGCGGTTCTCTGAACTCATTTTCATGAGTGAATTTGGCGGAACGGACGGGACTCGAACCCGCGACCCCCTGCGTGACAGGCAGGTATTCTAACCGACTGAACTACCGCTCCGCGTTGTGTTCCGTTGGGAACGAGGCGAATATTACGGATTGCCTCACCCTTCGTCAACGGTTTTTCTCATCTTTTGAATCGTTTGCTGCAAAAATCGCCCAAGTCGCTATTTTTAGCGCCTTTTACAGGTATTTATGCCCGCCAGAGGCAGCTTCCGCCCTTTTTCTGCACCAGATCGAGACGGGCTTCATGTGCCGCAAGCTCTTCATCTGTCGCAAAAACAACGCGTAACTTACTTGCCTGACGCACAATGCGCTGAATTGTTGTTTCACCTTGTTGCTGTTGTGTCTCTCCTTCCATCGCAAAAGCCATCGACGTTTGACCACCAGTCATCGCCAGATAAACTTCCGCAAGGATCTGGGCATCGAGTAATGCCCCGTGCAACGTTCGTTTACTGTTATCTATTTCGTAGCGGGCACATAACGCATCGAGGCTGTTGCGCTTACCGGGAAACATTTTCCTCGCCACCGCAAGGCTATCGGTGACCTTACAGAAGGTATTGGTCTTCGGAATATCGCGCTTAAGCAACGAAAACTCGTAGTCCATAAAGCCGATATCGAACGCTGCGTTATGGATCACCAACTCCGCGCCGCGAATATAGTCCATGAACTCATCGGCTACTTCGGCAAACGTGGGCTTATCGAGCAAAAATTCATCGGCAATACCATGTACGCCAAAGGCTTCCGGATCCACCAGCCGATCGGGTTTGAGATAAACATGGAAGTTATTGCCCGTCAGGCGACGGTTCACCACTTCAACGGCACCAATCTCAATGATCTTGTGGCCTTCATAGTGCGCGCCAATCTGGTTCATACCGGTGGTTTCGGTATCGAGAACGATCTGGCGTGTAATTGCAGTGCTCATAGCGGTCATTTATGTCAGACTTATCGTTTTACAGTTCGATTCAATTACAGGAAGTCTACCAGAGATGCTTAAACAGGTAGAAATTTTCACCGATGGTTCGTGTCTGGGTAATCCAGGACCTGGGGGTTACGGCGCTATTTTACGCTATCGCGGACGCGAGAAAACCTTTAGCGCAGGCTACACCCGCACCACCAACAACCGTATGGAGTTGATGGCCGCTATTGTCGCGCTGGAGGCGTTAAAAGAACATTGCGAAGTCATTTTGAGTACCGACAGCCAGTATGTCCGCCAGGGTATCACCCAGTGGATCCATAACTGGAAAAAACGTGGCTGGAAAACCGCAGACAAAAAACCAGTAAAAAATGTCGATCTCTGGCAACGTCTTGATGCTGCGCTGGGGCAGCATCAAATCAAATGGGAATGGGTTAAAGGCCATGCCGGTCATCCAGAAAACGAACGTTGCGATGAACTGGCTCGTGCCGCAGCGATGAATCCCACACTGGAAGATACGGGCTATCAAGTCGAAGTTTAAGCCTGTGGTTTACGACATTGCCGGGTGGCTCCAACCGCCTGGCGAATTCGTGGCTTGTTTTTACTCTGTTTCATCGGATTTAGCGTTAAAGGAATAGTCCGTTTCCGGGCGACAATAAGTTGTAAGCAACCAAGCGCAGGAATATGCGCATTCAATAGTTTTCCACCGTGTTTGTTCCACGGGAGAACGTGGAAACGGCTGGCGTGTAGCACTTCAAAATTCAACAAAGAGAGCCAGTCCAGCTGCCGCATCAGAGTAAACATCCGGCTATTATAGGGCGAGGTTTTGCGCAATACCGGCACAAGTTTTCGTAATCCCATTAAACTGATGGGATTGAAGCCACTAATCACCAGCCAGCCATCATCAATCAATACCCGATCGGCTTCACGCAATAAACGATGCGGATCGGTGCACCACGGCAATGTATGTGCCAGTAGACAAACATCAACGGATTTATCGGCAAAAGGAAGATGAAGTGGGTCCGCCTGCACCTGGACGGGCATTCCTTGCGCAGAAACATTCACTTGATGAGAAACCGCGCACGCTTCGCAATTGATTTCTGCGCTTAAATTGCCAATCTTAAGCAGATGAAAACCATACATTTTAGTGAACCACGGGTTGAGCTGGCGCTCCAGCGCCTTGCGATAAAGCTCTCCCCAGGGCAAATCGCCCCAGCAATCAGGAGCCACGACAGTTTGAGGGACTCTTGCCGGTTTCATCACAACCTTCCGTTTCACACTGAGAGGTAATCTATGAATCTTAACAGTATTCCCGCCTTTGATGACAATTACATCTGGGTTTTGAATGATGAAGCAGGTCGCTGCCTGATTGTCGATCCCGGAGACGCAGAGCCAGTATTAAACGCCATTGCCGCCAATAACTGGCAACCGGAGGCCATATTTCTCACCCACCATCACCACGATCACGTTGGCGGCGTAAAAGAACTGGTGAAAAAGTTTCCGCAAATTGTGGTGTATGGTCCACAAGAGACACAAGATAAGGGAATAACACAGGTAGTCAAAGATGGCGAAACTGCCTTCGTTTTGGGGCATGAATTTAGTGTAATTGCCACACCGGGTCACACTTTAGGACATATCTGTTACTTCAGTAAACCTTATCTATTTTGCGGCGACACGCTGTTTTCTGGTGGGTGTGGTCGGTTGTTTGAAGGGACACCATCACAAATGTATCAATCACTTAAAAAGTTAAGTGCGTTACCTGACGATACATTGGTATGTTGTGCTCATGAATATACCTTATCAAATATGAAGTTTGCTTTGAGTATTCTTCCGCACGATTTGTCCATAAATGATTATTATCGTAAAGTTAAGGAGTTACGGGCAAAAAATCAAATAACACTACCCGTAATTCTGAAAAATGAGCGGCAAATTAATGTTTTTTTAAGAACAGAAGATATTGATTTAATTAATGTAATTAATGAAGAAACATTATTGCAACAACCTGAAGAACGTTTTGCATGGTTAAGGTCAAAGAAAGATAGGTTCTGATAAAACTTTCTTGTCATCGGCTCCGTTCGCCGTTATGATCGGTCGTCTTTTAAGCAACTATTGACACACACATGAAGGCAAAAGCGATATTACTCGCCTCTGTCCTGCTCGTGGGTTGCCAGAGTACCGGCAACGTTCAACAGCACGCACAGAGCCTTTCTGCAGCTGGTCAAGGGGAAGCAGCAAAGTTTACAAGTCAGGCACGATGGATGGACGATGGGACGTCTATCGCGCCAGATGGTGACTTGTGGGCTTTCATTGGCGACGAGCTAAAGATGGGAATTCCGGAAAATGACCGGATTCGCGAACAGAAACAGAAATATTTACGCAATAAGAGCTATCTCCACGATGTAACTTTACGGGCAGAGCCGTATATGTACTGGATAGCCGGGCAAGTTAAAAAACGTAACATGCCTATGGAACTGGTACTACTACCCATAGTGGAGAGCGCTTTTGATCCTCACGCAACGTCTGGCGCCAATGCAGCAGGCATCTGGCAGATCATTCCGAGCACGGGGCGCAATTATGGTTTGAAACAGACCCGCAATTATGACGCGCGTCGCGATGTTGTTGCTTCAACAACTGCCGCGCTGAACATGATGCAGCGTCTGAACAAGATGTTTGACGGCGACTGGCTTCTGACCGTAGCGGCTTATAACAGCGGCGAAGGTCGAGTCATGAAGGCAATTAAAACGAACAAAGCGCGTGGGAAATCCACGGACTTCTGGTCGTTACCGTTGCCGCAGGAAACGAAGCAGTACGTGCCTAAAATGCTGGCATTGAGTGATATTCTCAAAAACAGCAAGCGTTATGGCGTACGTCTGCCAACGACCGATGAAAGCCGTGCTCTGGCGCGTGTGCACCTGAGCAGCCCAGTTGAAATGGCGAAGGTTGCAGATATGGCGGGGATTTCCGTCAGCAAGCTTAAGACATTCAACGCTGGCGTGAAAGGCTCCACGCTGGGCGCAAGTGGTCCGCAGTACGTGATGGTGCCAAAGAAGCATGCAGATCAACTGCGTGAATCTCTGGCTTCGGGCGAAATTGCTGCTGTACAGTCGACGCTGGTTGCCGACAATACGCCGCTTAACAGCCGTGTTTACACCGTACGCTCTGGCGACACGCTTTCAAGTATCGCTTCACGTCTCGGCGTTAGCACCAAAGATTTGCAGCAGTGGAACAAACTGCGCGGATCTAAGCTGAAGCCAGGCCAAAGCTTGACGATTGGCGCAGGTAGTAGCGCACAGCGGTTGGCAAACAACAGCGATAGCATTACATATCGTGTGCGCAAAGGCGATTCGCTTTCAAGCATTGCTAAACGCCACGGCGTGAACATCAAAGATGTGATGCGCTGGAACAGCGATACTGCGAATCTGCAACCAGGCGATAAGCTGACGTTGTTTGTGAAAAACAACAACATGCCAGATTCCTGACAAATCAGATAATGAAAGGCACCGATTCCCCCGGTGCCTTTTTTATTTATGCTGCTTTATGTGCTTCTACAATGATGATATCACTGGTGAAAGAGCCATCATTCTGCAAGGCAAAATACGTTTTCACCTCTGTCGATGCGCTCTGTTGGTAAATGCGAATAGCGTCTACTAACGCTTCTGGCGTACGCATTCTCGCGACCCATGAAGAAAATTCCAGCGGTAACTTATCTGTAATTAAATTATCAACTATCAGATTGGCTTCATTGATTAACGTCAACCACTCACCGCTGGCGTAGTTTCGTACGTGAGAGGTATCGCGTAATGCTTCTACCGTCTGTAACCAGACGTCGCGCACTGGGTGCCCCGGAGACATTACGTCCATCACAATCAGCCTACCGCCAGGTTTCAATATCCTATTCACTTCTCGCAGTGCTGCACCAACATCATGCCAGTGATGGGCAGAATAACGGCTGATAACAATATCAAATGCGTTATCGGCAAATGGCAGACTTTCGACATAACCCTGGCGGGTGGTGATATTTTTCAGTTGCCGGGCTTCGGCAGCTTGTGCCACGACATCCAGCATGTGGGCAGATAAGTCATACGCCACCACCGCGCTCACGTTCTGCGCAGCGACAAAGCTGGCATGCCCTGCTCCGCAGCCCATATCAAGTACACTTGCATCAGGATAATCAGCCAGACGCACCGCCAGGCGCTGTAAATCCCGTCCGGATGCATGTACGGTACTAGTCAGATATTCGCTAGCTTGAGAGCTAAACTGCTTTTCTACGTGGTCATGGTGGGATTGTGATGTCATTGCGCTGTCCTTTTGTTGTTTGAGTATAAAAGGGCAGCGCCAAACGTTGGTCTGCCCTGTGGCAGACCTGACATACCTTATTTATCAGGCTTGCCGGGACTGAATTCAACGAGTAGCGGATTGTGATCGGAAGCGCGCGTAACCAGTACAGAAGCTTCGCTGACGTTCAGACCACGGTAAAAAACAAAATCGAGCGGGCGACCAAACGCCCGACGGCGCTGATCGTCGGTAAAACGCACCTGGCGCAGCGACATTTCCCGCGCAAAGCGATATAACGCGTTCATCCTTCTACGGCTCCAGGCATTGAAATCTCCCGCCATAATGACCGGGCCGCTGTGATGAGCTATCTGATCGCCAATAGGAAGTAACTGCTTACTATAAACATCCACGCCCAGACTGAAGTTGACGGCGTGTATATTAACCACCATCAACAGGCGGGTGTCAGGTAATGGATAGACCGTCACCAGTGCCGACTTCGCCAGACGCAAAATGGGTTCTCGTTCACGTAACGGGCAGCAATACACTGGATGTGCCGCCGAAAGGGTCATTACGCCAGAAGGATGTTGTGGCAGCACGAAAGCGGGTACCTGATCGGCGGCAAGATAGTTAGCGGTCGCAAACTGTACTAACTCTGGCGTTGTCTGCGCTTCCTGCAATAACACCAGATGTGCATCTTTGCCGTAGTTCTTTAATACCGACAACCATTCAGCGCGTTGCTGTTTGTATATGTTCCACACCAGGATCCGAATACGCTCTTCGGTACTTAACGGTTCTCCGGGTGGTAATGCCTGGCCGATGCTCGCAAAAGACCCCGGCGGTAAGATCCTTTCCGCAGGTTGTCCGGCAACATAGCGCATGGCATAGGTGTTTTTTCGCACTTTTGACTTTGAAACCTCTATTACGTCAACCCTTCCGCACTCGGGAGGGTTCTACTGTTATAGGGATTTTAGCTCACTCTTTCAACGAGCAATTGTATATTGTTATGTAAGCAAGTGCTTACACCGGTCAGAAATTTGCTCATTATTGAGAACATTAAATCGGATGACATATCACGCATCCTGATGGTTTAATGACAAATAAATTCAAAATATCTCATCTATTTTGCAACAGGAGCAAAAATGAAAGCCACGTCGGAAGAACTCGCCATTTTTGTTTCGGTCGTCGAAAGCGGCAGCTTTAGCCGGGCAGCGGAACAATTAGGGCAAGCAAACTCAGCGGTAAGCCGGGCGGTGAAGAAGCTGGAGATGAAACTTGGCGTTAGCCTGCTTAATCGGACCACGCGGCAACTTAGCCTGACGGAAGAAGGCGAGCGTTATTTTCGTCGCGTACAGTCAATTTTGCAGGAGATGGCAGCGGCAGAATCAGAAATTATGGAGACGCGTAATACACCGCGTGGACTGTTGCGCATCGATGCCGCAACTCCAGTAGTGCTGCACTTTCTGATGCCGTTGATTAAGCCTTTCCGTGAACGCTATCCGGAAGTCACTTTATCACTAGTCTCCTCCGAAACGATTATTAATTTGATCGAAAGAAAAGTGGATGTCGCGATACGCGCCGGTACGTTAACGGATTCCAGCTTACGTGCCAGGCCGTTATTTAACAGTTATCGAAAAATTATAGCCTCCCCCGATTATATTTCCCGCTATGGGAAGCCAGAAACGATCGACGATTTAAAGCAACATGTTTGCCTGGGATTCACTGAACCCGCTTCCCTCAATACCTGGCCGATAGCCTGTAGCGATGGACAATTACATGAGGTGAAGTACGGTTTGTCATCCAATAGTGGGGAAACACTGAAACAGCTTTGCCTGAGTGGCAACGGGATTGCGTGTTTGTCCGACTACATGATCGACAGAGAAATCGCTCGCGGAGAATTGGTGGAGCTAATGGCAGATAAAGTGTTGCCAGTGGAAATGCCATTCAGTGCAGTCTATTACAGCGACCGTGCGGTAAGTACGCGCATCCGGGCTTTTATCGATTTCCTTAGCGAGCATGTAAAAACAGCTCCCGGAGGAGCTGTCAGAGAGGCTTAATCCCATTCAGGAGCCAGACCTTCCGGGCTAACCAGGCGGTCGTTGCAATCCAGTGCGGCGATCGCTTTTTTATCTTCGGCATCAAGCTGTAAATTTTGTGCCTTAAGATTACTTTCCAGGTTTTTACGTTTAGTAGAAGAAGGAATTACTGAGTAACCTTCCCCCATAGCCCACGCCAGAATCACTTGTGCCGGAGTCGCATTGTGTTTAGCTGCGATACGAGCAATAACCTCATCTTTCAGGGCCTTACCATACGCCAGCGTCATATAGGAAGTAATATGGATGCCGTGCTGTTTAGCCCAGGCAACCACTTTACGGTTTTGCAGATAAGGAGAGAGTTCAATCTGGTTAGTAGCGATGTTTTCAGCACCAACAGCAGCAATCGCTTTTTCCATCAATGGGATCGTGAAGTTGGAAATACCGATCTCACGCGTCAGCCCTTGTTTTTTGGCTTCCAGCAGCGCCTGCATAAACTCTTCAACAGAGACTTCATCGTTTGGTGACGGCCAGTGGATTAGCGTCAGATCAACATAATCAGTACGCAATTTTTGCAGGCTCTCTTGCAGACTCGGGATCAATTTGTCTTTGCTGAGATTTTCAATCCAGATTTTAGTGGTGATGTAGAGTTCATGACGTGGCACGCCACTTTCTGCAATCGCCTGACCTACGGCAGCTTCGTTATCATAGATTTGTGCGGTATCAATTGCGCGATAACCAAGTTCAAGCGCCGTTTTCACAGATGAAATAACAACGTCGTCTTTGAGACGGAAAGTACCTAAACCAAATGCAGGGATAGCCATAATATGCCTCTTTTAATGCTATTTTCGTTAACTGAGGTGATTATGGGCTTCAGACTGTTGCGGAAAAAGAGCGTAAAATGCAGAGGATTTTTGCGATTCTGGCAATAATAGATATACAGACGAAAAAAAACCTCGAGCGTTAACTCGAGGCTTCTTAATAAGTGGCGGAACGGACGGGACTCGAACCCGCGACCCCCTGCGTGACAGGCAGGTATTCTAACCGACTGAACTACCGCTCCACCGAATTCTTTTACAACCACCGGTTTTATGACCGGCTTACTGCTTAATTTGATGCCTGGCAGTTCCCTACTCTCGCATGGGGAGACCCCACACTACCATCGGCGCTACGGCGTTTCACTTCTGAGTTCGGCATGGGGTCAGGTGGGACCACCGCGCTAAGGCCGCCAGGCAA
>OKVG01000687.1_pt1 | contig 20897 bp, 23 predicted proteins | sample 1606981 | NCBI WGS metagenome assembly OKVG01 (sample SAMN03281018, study PRJEB24777) | human gut metagenome | isolation source: fecal sample PR128 from 1 month old male Malay infant, vaginal delivered... | reverse complement strand
GGATAGATTTTTTATTTTGTAGATTGGATTTGATGTGTTGAGATTTGTTTTAATGAGATCATTTTTTTGAGGCTTTTGGATTCTTTTTTGTCTTTTGTGAAGTTCCTTTTGGGGAGTGATTTTTTCCGGAAAGGGACTTTTTTTGTATTTTCATGAAAGACAAATGTATTAGTTTACGATTTTTTGAAAGTTCAGAAAACTTTAAGTTTTTGAATGCAAAAATTATCACTTAGAATGTATAAATAGGAAAAGATGTAAAACCGGCTGAAATACGAAAAAAAACGAAAGAAAAAAATTGGAAAATAGCGATTTTGGGTAAAAAGTTTGAAAAAAAAGTTAGACGATTGGCCTTTTTTTTGTCTTACTTAGATAGGAGGGTAATTTCGAAAGACATTCCCCGAGAAGAAAAAAATGAGGTGCTGGCAATGAAAAAGTTACAATGGCTGAAAACGAAAGTTGGGCTCTTTTTAGATCCCCGTATCCTTTATTTGATGAATCTTCCCAACGGCGATTCGTATATCGTTCTTTGGTTCTTCTTAAAGGATATGGCAGGCATGGTCAACGACGACGGTAAGATTTACGTGTCCGAGACCGAGCCCCTTACGACGCAGCTCATTGCCAAGAGCCTGCATCGCCGCCAGCCTTTTATTGAAAATGGGTTGCGTGCATTGGAACAGGTCGACCTTATTGAACGCGACGAAAAAGGCTTGATTCGCATCGTCATCTGGGAAGAACTGCAAAGTTTTCATCGCGATGAGAAGCGAAGGGAGCAGACTAATGAACGGGTTCGCCGCTATCGTGAGAGGCGGCGTATGGCTCAAGAAGCTCAACAAGAAAGCTTTCAGGAAGAAAATACGGATGTCGTCGGCACTTCCGGCGAAGACATTCTCGAACCTTCCCATGGTAATCCCGTCGAGTCCGTATCGGTGGAATCTATCGTAGCTGAATCAGATGAAGCCGAACACGGCGTTGAAGCAAAATCTGTATCCGAGGAAGAGACCTGTCATGAAACAGCTCCGGAAATGCTCCCAGGAGAAGCTGTGACGACGCCGAAGGCGGCAAAGGGTTATGCCTCGGTCCAGACGTATCAGAACCTTTTTGGGCCCATGCAGGGCGATTTTGCCCATCGATTGATTACCTTGGAAAACATGTGGGGCAGTGAGCCCACTTGTACGGCCATTGAGATGGCTCACGAAAACAAGGTCAATAATATCAACTACATTGCCGCTATTTTAAAGAACAGCAACGGACGACCGATGCGCGGCAAACGAAAGGAAGATAAGTATAATGGCTATGCGAACTTTGATGGGTATATTGACGGCGTGTTACGGGGAGAACCAGAATATAAACCACATTTTCGTCGAGACGCTGAAGGACAATCTGGGCTCCGACATATCGGTGACTCAGGCCAAAACCTTGGCTAACCGACTTGTTTCTTCGCATAAATTTTCGCCGTCCATTTCCGAAATCGTTGCCGAATGGCAGCAGATGAAAAGGGAGACGAACCGCCGCGTCTACGAGGCTACACCGGTTTCTATGACCATGAGCCCGGAAACGAAACGGCGCGTGACGGAGACCATCGAGCGGATTCGTGAAAGCAGGCCCAAGGAATATGGCGCCATGAGTCCCCATGTGCTGGAATTTGCCCGCCAGTTCTTTCCCCATATTAGCGAGGCGACGGCCCAGCGAAACTGCCTCGATATCATGAACTGCATGAGTACTCGGGAGTCTGAAATTGCGTCCGGAAGCCCTTATCGGACCTATATGGAATTGAATGATAACGGCATGATTACCTTAGTCATCCGTAAAATCGCATAAAGAAAGGAGCGTCTATGAACAAAATTTGGAGTTTCTTACGAAACCTCGACAAGAGGAAACTCATCTTCATCCTGCAAAGGGCCAGTGCCATCTTGCTTCCCATCAGGCCCTATGCTGAATGCGGAAGGACCGATACCTGTCCTTGTCCCATTAAAAAGAAGGCCATTCAGGGCATCGCCATCGGCGGCCAAACGGCCAGTGTAGAAATTGGAACGCGACATGAGTTTTAAGAAAGGAGCACCATGAAAGTCTATGTGAACGCCGGCCACGACCGGCAGCTTGATTCGGGCGCCGTCAATCCGCGCCTCGACCTCAGGGAGTGCGACGCAGCCTATGAATTGGCCTGCCTCGTCATGTCCTACCTCGAAGACAACGGTATTGCCGTACACTTCGGTCAGAATGACGACCTCTATGCCGTCTGTGACGAGGCTAACTGGGAAGACTGTGACCTCTTTATTTCCCTTCATTTTAACGCCTTCAACGGCCGTGCCAGCGGGACGGAAACGCTGATCTCGGGCTCTACGGGAAGCCTCATGCTGGGGCACTGTATCCAGTCTAATGTGAAGGCCGTCTTGAATTTGCCCAACCGGGGGCTCAAAGAAAGGCCGGGACTCTTCGTCCTTCGCAGCACCATGATGCCCGCCGTCTTGGTCGAAGTCTGCTTCATTGATAACGACTCTGACTGGCGCCGCTACGCCGCTCATAAAGACGCGGTAGCCAGGGCGATTGCGACAGGTATCTTGCAGTACCCCAGTCAGATGAAAGGCGCTGCCCTTTGGGGTGAAGCCGCTTAATCCATATGTTTATGAACGGGTGCATTACCCGATGATCCCTTGTTTTTCTAAAGAAAGGAGGCATGAATCATGGCAGAACGTAGTGCAGTGTCCAGCAAATTGAAGTTGGTCCTGTCTTATCTCGACGAGTCCGGCGAAGCGCGGAGCAAGTCGGTACAGATGCGCAACCTCGTCATCAACGCCGACGCCGAGAACGTCATCGCGGCCGTAGGTGCCCTCGGCACCTTGTACGATGATCCCATCGTGACCGTCCGTGAAGTCGTCGAAAACGAGATCACGGCCTAAGGAAGAGCCTTCGGGTCTTCCGACCATCACTAAAGAAAGGAGAGAAACCAATGGCTATTAAATCGGAAACGAAAACGCTGCGCCTGACCTTCGTCGACGGCGTCAATAAAAACGTCAGCTATTCCATTGCTTCGCCGAAGGCAGACCTCGACAAAGCAACCGTCGATGCAGCGGCCGACGTCATCATCGATGCAAAAATCTTTGCGACCGACGACGGCGGCAACCTGACGGGCTTGAAGTCCAGCCAGATCGTAACACGTAAAGTCGAAACGCTCGAATAAGCGTTGTCGTAATACAGGGGGATACCTTGGGCGGCATTTGCCGCTCAGGGTATTTTCCGTATCTGAATTTTTGGTGAGACATGTGAGTGATTCGTGAGGGGTGTTTATAATCTAAATATAAAGTAAGGAGTTGGTCTTATGACAATTCAATTAAGGCACTGCGTACGTGCAGCACAGCGCGGCGATAAATTGGCGGCAGAAGCGTTGATTCAGGAATTTATGCCCCTGTTTCGCAATCAAGCGAAGCAGTATCAGAAGCAGTATCGGTGGCATTATCATGATTTTGATGAAGCCCTTTCTACTGCTTTTCAGGGAGCGATGCACTGTATTTTTCAGTATGATTTAGAGCAACCGGAGACGGTCGTTGAAGTGATGGTAGCTTCAGTACATAATTATTTTCGTCGTGAATCCTATGGGCATGAATGTTACTGTGACAGAGTGGAAAAAAATGTCTTTGATAATGATACCGTGACTGATTTACCCGAAACGGCCTTGGCCTCCGAAGAAACTTGTCCGGAACATCTGTACTTGCAGCATGAAATGAGCATGGAGATGGAGCAGGCATTAAAGCTATTGCCAGCGCTTCAGCGTGAGCTGATTGTGAAGCACGTCGTTGACGGCGAGTCTTACAGTCAGTTGGCAAAAGAACACTCTCTCAGTAAAGCGACCGTCGGCTATCATGTAAAAAAGGGACTGCTAAAGATGCGAATGCATCTGGGTGATGAACGGAAGGTTGGTTAGGTTGAGTAAATTATAGAGAAGCCTTGGATTTGTGGTTAATCTAGATCACAAATTCAAGGCTCTTTTTGTGATAGGACTTCAAAAATATGGTATAATATGAATATATCCATGGAGTTTATACCATTCTGCCCCGATGTAATGAAAATGCGGATCTTGAGCATTTTTAAAATTAAATTTCAGCGAAAAAGAAGAAAACAGCCGAAAAATGAAATCCGCCCCGCAAACTGTAAAATCGACGGCTTAGCTAAGTTATTTGTAAGGGGTGCTGTTAAGAACCTTAATCCCCGCAAGGGGACGGAAACTTTTGCCTTTTCAGCAATATTAACATTTTTAGTTGTTCTGTTAAGAACCTTAATCCCCGTAAGGGGACGGAAACTTGCAGACATATCAAATGAATATTTATTACTGTATTCGTTAAGAACCACAATCCCCGTAAGGGGACGTAACGCAGCCTGTTGCACGGGTAGCTTGTATTTTTTTATAATCCATGGTAAATTGGAAAGGCTTAAAGAATATTAATGAAGCAGACTGGGGGGAATAAAATGGTACATGCTATTGATGCTGCAAGATTTTTTGTCAATATAGCCAACACGATCCCCACGGATGATTTGATGACCAACATGCGAGTGAATAAGCTTTTATATTTTGCCCAAGGGGAATGTTTGCGGAAGTTAGGCAAACCGCTTTTTGATGATGATATGGAAGCTTGGGATTATGGCCCTGTGGTCCCTCCTGTCTATCAGACTTATAAAGGATTTGGGCGAGAACCAATAAAAGATGGTGTTGACTATCAGGACACATTCTCTGAACAGGAAAAAAATGTCTTGTTTGATGTACTTCGCTACTATGGACAGTTTTCCACATCGGCTCTCGTATCTCTGTCGCATGAGGCGCAGTCTCCGTGGGCTGCTGCGCATAAAAATGGCGATAAGCACGCTACCATATCAAAAGAATCGATTAAAGCCTTCTTTGAAAGTAAGCCGCCCATCCCTGAATTCACTATTCCCTACCAAGAAAACCACTTTGCAGGATATAGAGATAAGGACGGATATTTAGTACTTCCCAAGGAATGGGATGATGAAGCGTAGTTGGGAAGTATGGTGGGGCGCCTCGCAAACTGTAAAATTGATGGCGTAGTTAAGCCAGTTGTAAGGGGGCTGTTAAGAACCTTAATCCCCGTAAGGGGACGGAAACGCGTTAAGCTTGCAGTCGATCCAGTTTCTAGCCTTGATGTTAAGAAACTCAATCCCCAAAAGGGGACGGAAACTTGGTATACTTACCAATGTAGCTATCTTCAGCTGTTTTCTGTTAAGAACCACAATCCCCGCAAGGGGACGGAAACTTGTTAAATAACATACACATGTTTCAATCCGCGCCGCCCGTTAAGAACCTTAATCCCCGAAAGAGGACGAAAACAAGCTAACTTGTGATTCCGAACAACCAATTATTTTGTTAAGAACGACTGAACATACTCCTTTCCTGATAAGAAAGGAGGCTATGCAGAGAATCCCCGAAAGGGGACGGAAACCGCATTTTCATATACTTCATTTGACCTATATTTCTTGCTGTTAAGAACCTTAATCCCCGAAAGGGGACGGAAACCCCCTGATTCTCGGGATTGTTCCCAGCCGCCAATCATGTTTGTTAAGAACCTTAATCCCCGCAAGGGGACGGAAACACCTCTGACTCATAAGTCGTATATGAAATCATATCTTGTTAAGAACCTGAATCCCCGCAAGGGGACGGAAACGACTGGACTTTGTCCGGGTCCTAGGTTTGCGACTCGTTAAGAAACTTAATCCCCGCAAGGGGACGGAAACCTTGCATCTTGCGTATGCCATTGCAATTTCTCGCTTTCTGCCGTTAAGAACCTCAATCCCCGAAAGGGGACGGAACGTTGTAAGATGTAAATTTGAAGACGGTATGAAAAAAGCCGGTACCAGGCATCTGTTGTGATGTCTGGTACCGGCTTTTTGTGTCGGGCTATTCTGTTGAATTGTACTGTTTTACGTGAAAAGGAGCAGTTATACCTTTATCGGTATGAAATGGGTTGGGGCAGCGTTAGGGGGAGCTTGTTCCGGATCTTATGGCCGGCATACTTTGCAGGGAACGTAGCCATAGGAGACGGCTTGGTCCCGGCTGTCGAAATAGGCGCGATTGGATTCGTTCATTTTTTGTTCCCAGCGGCAGCCTTGGTTGTGGAATTTCATGCTGGTCATGTTTCCCACATAGGTGGCTGAGGCGATGGCGGCCGTAGCTGTCCATAGGATTGTCGTTAAGGCAATGGCTATTTTCTTTTTCATGGCGAGGCTCTCCTTTTTTGTAATCTTTATTATCATTATAGCGAATATAATTAATTATGGAAAGTAAATTCATGGTATTCATTAAAATCTGCGATGCTATGATCGAATGCACCGTAAAGGTCTATGCTGGGGAGGGGCGAGGCTGCGTTTAGGAAGTCGATGGTGGACTTTTTCGTATATTCTACGGTATACTATGGGAATATAGTTATCATTTATTCTCGCTGGTTATCGTCCGGCAGGACACGATAAGGAGTGATATGATGAATATTAGAACGGCGACACTCGACGACCTTCAGGCTGTCACGGCCGTAGAAGCGGCTTGTTTTCCCGCAGCCGAGGCGGCATCGGAAGAACGGATGCGCGACCGTATTTCTCATTTCGGCGATCATTTTTGGCTTCTTTTTGACGATGACGGAACCCTCATTTCTTTCGTCGACGGCATGGTTACGGGGAAAGGCGATTTGACGGACGATCTTTACGCCGATGCCTCTCTTCATGACGAAAAGGGAGCTTGGCAGATGATCTTTGGCGTCAATACACTGCCAAGTTATCGGAAGCGCGGTTACGCTGGAAACCTCCTCCAGAAAGCGATCGACGACGCCCGCAAAGAAGGCCGCCAGGGAGTAGTCTTAACCTGCAAGGAAAAGCTCTTGCATTATTATGCTAAATTTGGCTTTGAAAACGAAGGGCTCAGCACCTCGGAGCACGGCGGAGCCGTCTGGTATCAAATGCGCCTTACTTTTGAATGAAGGTGGCGACCGACTTTTTGTACGTAATTTTAATTTTTTCCTTCATCTTTTTCATAAATACCTTGACAAGGAGCCTCACAAAGTGTACAATTCCAGTAACGTTTCAAGCGAATCGTTGTAGTATATTTTGTATAAGAATGAGGTATGTCACCATGGGGTACTTAAAAAATTTGACCATCATGTGTTGTACGATATAGTCGTATTGTACAGCCATTATCATACGGACAATACAATACGAACCAATTCATCCAGAGCAGCCGAGGGACTGGCCCGTTGACGCTGCGGCAACCTACGTAAGTAAGGTGCCAATTCCAGCAGGATTTTACCTGGCAGATGAAGTCATGGGCATACGTTTATTTTCTTGCGCCATCTGCTGATTACAGGTGGCGCTTTTCTTTTGGCAAAAAGGAGGGACTTTATGGAGCACGTCGCAAAACACGTGACCGATCTCGTCGGTCATACGCCGCTCTTAGAGCTGACCCGATGGCAGGAGGTACACGGCATCAAAGGCAGGATTCTAGCCAAGCTTGAATACCTCAATCCTTTGGGCAGCGTCAAGGACCGAGTCGCCGTGGCCATGATCGAAGAGGGGATCAAGGCCGGGAAGATCAATGAGGACACGGTCATCATCGAACCGACGAGCGGCAATACGGGCATCGGTCTGGCCATGGCCGCCGCCGTCAAGGGCCTGCGTCTCATTTTGACTATGCCCGATACGATGAGTTTGGAGCGGCAGAAAATTGTCAACGCCTTGGGGGCTGAAGTCGTACTGACGCCGGGCATCGAGGGGATGCGCGGCAGTATCGGTAAGGCCGAAGAACTGCGACAGTCTTACGGCAACGCCTTCATTCCTCAGCAGTTTGACAATCCGGCCAATCCGGCCATTCACCGGACGACGACGGCCGAAGAAATCTGGCACGATACGGACGGCAAGGTCGATATCTTCATTTCGTCCGTCGGGACAGGCGGCACCATTACCGGCACGGCTGAGGGGTTACAAAGCCATAACCGGAATGTGCAGATCGTCGCCGTCGAGCCCCAAGACTCGGCTGTCCTTCGCGGCGGAAAGCCTGGGCCCCACGCCATTCAGGGGATTGGCGCCGGTTTCATTCCCAGCGTCCTCGATATGTCACTCGTAGATGATGTGATCGACGTATCGAATGAGGCTGCTTATGAACGGGCTCGGGAAGTGGCCAAGACCGACGGTCTCTTAGTCGGGATTTCGTCCGGCGCTTCTTTAGAGGCAGCCTTAGTTGTCGCCAAGCGGCCGGAAAACGAGGGGAAAACGATTGTCGTCCTCCTGCCGGACGGCGGCGAGCGCTATTTATCTACATCTTTATTTGAAGAAGGCCTGTAAGGCCCTGCAGTCGGTATCGAGGGGGAAAAGATATGAAGCACAAAAAAATCATAGCGGTACTGACTGTCACGGCAGTCCTCACGGCGGCCGGCATCCTGGCCGGCTGCGGTCGAGGGGCTGATGAGGACACGCTGACCTTGACCAACGTCTCGTATGATCCAACGCGTGAATTATATAAAGAATATAATGAAGCTTTTCAAAAACATTATAAGGAGCAGACCGGTAAGGATATCCGCATCGTCCAATCTCACGGCGGTTCGGGAAGCCAAGCCCGGTCGGTCATCGAAGGCAGTCGGGCCGACGTCGTGACCCTGGCCCTATCTTATGACGTTGAACGCCTGCAGCGAGCCGGCCTCATCGACGCCGGTTGGGAACAGGAACTGCCTGATGATTCGGCGCCTTACACGTCGACCATCGTCTTTCTGGTTCGCAAGGGGAATCCCAAGGGGATACGCGACTGGAACGATTTGACCAAAGACGGCGTCAGCGTCATTACGCCCGACCCTAAGAGCAGCGGCGGCGCCTGTTGGAACTTTTTAGCCGGCTGGAGCTGGTGTCTTGATCATTTCGGGGGGAATGAAATCAAGGCCCGGGCCTTCATGACCGACCTCTACCGCCACGTCACCGTCATGGACGCCGGTGCCCGTGGCTCGACGACGACCTTCGTTGAAAACGGGCAGGGGGACGTCCTCATCGCCTGGGAGAACGAAGCGCTTTATACGATGCGCGAATATCCCGGCCGCTATGAAGTCGTCGTGCCCAGCGTCAGTATTTTGGCTCAGCCCAGTGTGGCCGTCGTCGACCGCTTGGCTCGGCGCAAAGGCCATGAACAGGCGGCGGAAGAGTACCTGCGCTACTTGTATTCCGATGAGGGGCAGGAATTGGCCGCTAAAAACGATTTCCGGCCGTCCAATCCGGACATTCTCCGGCGCTATGCCGACCGCTTTGACCTCCATGTCAAGCTGACGCGCATCAGCGACTTCGGCGGCTGGGACGCAGCCTATGTCAAATTTTTCGACGACGACGCTTTGTTCGATAAGATCATGGCTGACGTCGACGGCAGTCAATAAGGAGGGAAGCAGATGAATCCATTTTCAAACCCGGCAGGCGGGCGAAACCGAATCATTCCCGGCTTCGGCCTGACCCTGGGCGTGACCCTGGCCATGCTGTCCTTATTGATTCTCATCCCGTTGATATCGATTTTAGGCCACGCCTTTCAGCTGACGGCCAACGACTATGCCAAGCTCATCACCAACAGCGCCATCCGCAACGCCTTTATCACGACTATCGGAAGTTCTTTCTTGGCAGCCCTGATCAATTCCGTCTTCGGTTTTATCCTGGCCTGGGTCCTGGTTCGTTATGAGTTTCGCGGCAAGACCCTCTTAAACGGCGTCATCGAACTGCCCTTTGCCTTGCCGACGGCCGTCGCCGGCATCACTCTTTCAAAGCTCTATTCCGATACGGGCTTCTTCGGAAGCTTCTTTGCAAGTTACGGCATTCCCATCGCCTATACCCATATCGGCCTGGTCATCGCCTTGGTCTTCGTCGGCATTCCCTTCGTCGTCCGCTCCATTCAGCCGGTCCTGGAAAATCTGGACCCGACCTATGAAGAGGCGGGCAGCATGCTCGGCGCGTCGAAGTTTACCATCTTCCGGCGGATCATCTTTCCCGAGCTGCGACCGGCTCTCCTGACCGGTTTTGGCCTGGCCTTTGCCCGGGGCCTTGGCGAATACGGCAGTGTCATCTACATTTCCGGCAACAGCGCCAAGAATCACACCCAGGTCGTATCCTACGTCATCATGCAGAAGCTCAATTACGTCGACTACGCCAGCGCTACGGCCATTGCCTTGGTCATGCTCATCATCGCCTTTGCCATGCTGTTTTCCATCAATATGATTCAGCTCTGGCAGGCCCGGCGCGTTCAATAGAGGAGGGGAACTATGAAGCACAGCAAGACAAAAGTACTCTTATTGAGCGTCAGCGTCGTCTTCGTTGTCGTCATGCTCATCGTGCCCCTCATTTCGGTCCTGGCCAATTCCCTGGCCGAAGGGTGGGACTTTTACGTCAAAGCCCTGACGACGCCTTACGTCTTGTCGGCCCTGCGCTTGACCCTTATTGCCACGGTCATCGCCGTTGCCGTCAATACGTTCTTTGGCCTCTGTGCCGCCTGGGCCATATCGAAATTCGACTTTCGAGGGAAACACCTGCTCACGACCCTCATCGATATTCCTTTTTCCGTCTCGCCGGTCATCGCCGGCCTGGCCTTCATCATGACCTTCGGCCGCATGGGCTGGATCGGTCAGTGGATCGAAGTCCTGAACGACTACTTAGGGACGGACATTCAGATCGTCTTCGCCGTTCCCGGCGTCATCTTGGCGACGATTTTCGTCACCTTTCCCTTCGTCTTCCGAGAAATCATCCCCGTCCTTCATACCCAAGGCCGTGATGAAGAAGAAGCCGCAGCCCTCATGGGGGCCAAGGGCAAGACGATTTTCTTTCGCATTACCCTGCCGCAGATCAAATGGGCCCTCTTGTACGGCATCGTCCTCTGTACGGCCAGGGCCCTCGGCGAATTCGGCGCCGTCAGCGCCATGTCGAAACTTAGGGGCGAAACCTTTACCCTGCCCCTTGAAATCGACGCCCTTTACCAATCGGGATCGACCGATGCCATTACGGCGGCCTTTGCCGTGTCGTCGCTCTTGGTACTCTTAGCCGTCGGCGTTCTCTTACTCAGGGTATTCTTTGAAGCTAAGCTCCACAAGCCATCTTAGGAGGTGATGTCATGTACGTCGAGATGAAGCATATCGAAAAAAACTACGGCTCTTTCCACGCCTCGCGGGACGTCTCCTTTGGCGTCGACAAGGGAAAGCTAGTCGCCCTCTTAGGGCCCAGCGGCAGCGGCAAGACGACGATCCTGCGCATGCTGGCCGGCCTTGAAAATCCCAACAGCGGCGATATCGTCATCGACGGAAAACGGGTCAATGACATTCCGGCGGCGAAACGGGGCATCGGCTTTGTCTTCCAAAACTACGCCTTGTTCCGCTATATGACCGTCTTTGACAACGTCGCCTTTGGCCTCACCATCCAGGGCATGAAAAAAGACGATATCCGCGAGCGGGTCCTGGAGATGATCGACCTCGTCGGCCTTGCCGGCATGGAAGGGCGCTATCCCAATCAGCTCTCCGGCGGCCAGCGTCAGCGCGTCGCCTTTGCCCGGGCCCTGGCGCCTCATCCCCAGGTCTTGCTCCTCGATGAACCCTTTGCCGCCATCGACGCCAAGGTGCGCCAAGAGCTGCGCAACTGGCTGAAAGAGACGATCCACCGCGTCGGCATTACCAGCATCTTCGTCACCCACGACCAAGATGAAGCCGTCGAAGTGGCCGATGAAATCATCATCACCAACCACGGCCGCATCGAGCAGGTCGGGACGCCTCTTGATATCTACAGTAAGCCCAAGACGCCCTTTGTGGCTGAATTTATCGGAACCCCGGTGGTCATCGATAACTGCAGTGTCCTCACGGGGTTCGTCGACGTCAACGGTCCCAAACGGGCCATCATCCGGCCGGAGTTCCTCAAGATCTATAAACAGGGAACGATGAAGCGCTACGGCAGTGCCGCTGAAGATGGCGTCGTCGAAGCCGTCGTCTTTCGCGGCAGCCGCCTCGACGTGACCCTGCGCGTCAAAGATTACGTCATTCATGGGGAGTACGCCTTTGACGCACCGACCCTTACCGTCGGCGAAAAGGTGAAGGTCCTCATTTATCGCCTTCACGTCCTCGACGGCGAGCAGACTTATTTACGAGAAAACAGTGCCATGATGGGCTCTGATGTATTCTATATTTAAACGAAGGAGTATTGCCATGCAGATTCAGAAGGAGAAAATCATCCACACCGATGTCCTCATCATTGGCGGGGGAACGGTAGGCTGTTACGCCGCCTTGACCCTCCGGAGCCTGTCCAAGGCATCGGTGGTCATCGCCGAAAAGGCCGACATTCGCCGCAGCGGTTGTCTGGCAGCCGGCGTCAATGCCTTGAATGCCTATATCACCAAGGGCCATACGCCGCAGTTTTATGTGGATTACGCCAAGAAAGACGCTGCCGGCATCGTCCGTGAAGACCTGCTCTTGACCATGTCGGAAGGGCTCAACGAAGTCACCAAGAAACTCGAAGAACTGGGCCTGGTCATCTTGAAGGACGAACAGGGGGAATACGTCACCCGCGGCCCGCGCAACATCAAGATCAACGGCGAAAACATCAAGACCATCTTAGCCGATGCCGTAAAGAAATTGGACGACGTCGAAGTCATCAATCACCTCAACATCACCGACTACATCGTCCGCGACAACCGCATTGCCGGTGCCCTGGGTTTTGATATCCTGACCGGCACGGCCTATGAAATCCGGGCCAAAGCCGTCCTCTGCGCTACTGGCGGTGCGTCCGGCCTCTATCGGCCCAACAACCCCGGTTTTTCCCGCCATAAGATGTGGTACAGCCCCTTCAATACGGGAGCCGGCTACGCCATGGGCATTCGGGCCGGAGCCGAAATGACGACCTTTGAAATGCGCTTCATCGCCCTGCGCTGCAAGGATACCATCGCCCCGACGGGGACCATTGCCCAAGGCGTCGGCGCCAAGCAGATCAACGCCAAAGGCGAAGTCTACGAAGATAAATACGGCCTGACGACGTCCCAGCGGCTCTACGGCACAGTGCGGGAAAACCTCGACGGCAAGGGCCCTTGCTACCTCAAGACCGAAGGCCTTACGGACAAAGAGGATGAAGCCCTCTTAAAAGCCTACCTCAACATGGCGCCGAGCCAGACCTTGAAATGGATGGAATCGGGGAAATTCCCGAGTCAGCAAAACGTCGAAATCGAAGGGACCGAACCCTACGTCGTCGGCGGCCATACGGCCAGCGGCTACTGGGTCGATACCCATCGGCAGACGACCATTGAAGGCCTCTACGCGGCCGGTGACGTCGCCGGCGGCTGCCCGCAGAAATACGTGACCGGCGCCCTCGTCGAAGGGGAAATCGCCGCCAAGCACATCGTCGAAACGGCCCTTTCTAAAGGCCTTGCCCTCACGGCCGACGAAGAGCAGCAGCTCTTAGCCGACAAGGTCGCCGAATACAACGCCTTCCTCAGCGAAGAACGGCCTTTCTTTACCGTCGAAGAATTAGAAGAAGCCATGCAGAAAGTCATGGATACCTACGCCGGCGGCATTGGCAGTCACTACCAGTACAACGAACGCCAGTTGGCCCTGGCCGATGAAAAAATCGACCAGCTCATGGATTTGGCCGAAAGCGTCGGTGCCGGCGATTACCATGAACTGCTCTTCGTTTACGAACTCAAGGAACGCCTGACGGTCTGCAAGGTCCTCATTGCCCACCTCCGGGCCCGCAAGGAAACGCGGTGGCACTCCTTTGCCGAAAACCTCGACTATCCGGAGCAGAAGGACGAATGGCTGAAATACGTCAATTCCCGCATGGATGAAGATGGTAAGATTCACATGGTATACCGCGACTTAGTACCAGGAGGGAGCCTTTATGAGCATTCGCATTAATCAAGACCGCTGCATCGGCTGCAAACGCTGTGTGTCCGTCTGCCCGGGCAGCCTGATCGATATGAACGAGACGGGAAAGGCCTGGATGCATTACCCCAAAGACTGTTGGGGCTGTGTATCCTGCGTCAAAGAGTGTCCCGTCCAAGCCATCGACTTTTACCTCGGCGCCGACATGGGCGGCCGGGGGAGCACGATGAACGTCACCACCGAAGGCCAGTACATCAAATGGCACATCCGCCGGCCTGACGGCAGTGAAGAGACGATTACCATCGACCGCAAACAGGCCAATTCCTATTAAGGCCTTACTATCTATCTGTTTAGAGGGGGATTATTATGTCTGCATTATCGCATCTTGACAACTTGGAAGCCGAAGCGATTTACATCATCCGCGAAGTGGCCGCAGAGTGTGAAAAGCCCGTCATGCTCTATTCCATCGGCAAAGACAGCTCGGTCATGCTCCATCTGGCCTTGAAGGCTTTTTATCCGGAAAAACCGCCTTTCCCGTTCCTTCACGTCAATACGACCTGGAAGTTTAAGGAAATGATTCGCTTCCGCGATGAAACGATGAAGAAATACGGCCTTCAACTCATTGAGCACATCAATCAAGAAGGGGTCAAACAGGGGGTCAATCCTTTCGATTACGGCGCGTCCTATACGGATATCATGAAGACCCAGGCCTTAAAGCAGGCCCTCAACCAATACGGCTTCACGGCAGCTTTTGGCGGCGGCCGGCGCGACGAAGAAAAGTCCCGCGCCAAGGAACGCATCTTCTCCTTCCGCAACGAAGCCCAGGCTTGGGATCCGAAGAACCAGCGTCCGGAAATGTGGAAACTGTACAACACGCATATTCACAAGGGGGAAAGTATGCGCGTATTTCCCATTTCCAACTGGACGGAAAAGGACATTTGGCAGTACATCAAGCGGGAAAACATCGACATCGTATCCCTGTACTTTGCCGCTGAACGGCCCTGCGTCTACCGTGACGGCAACATCATCATGGTCGACGACGACCGCATGCGCTTACATCCCGGTGAAGAAGTCATGCATAAGAAGATTCGCTTCCGGACCCTGGGCTGCTATCCCTTGACCGGGGGCATCGAATCGGACGCCGACACGCTGGATGCCATCATCGATGAAACCTTGAGTGCCGTATCGTCAGAACGGACGAGCCGGGTTATCGATAACGAAGCCGCCGGCAGTATGGAACGCAGAAAGAGAGAGGGGTACTTCTAATGGATAGAAATGAAAATGGTTTATTAAAATTCATCACCTGCGGCAGTGTCGACGACGGCAAATCGACGCTCATCGGCCACTTGCTGTACGATGCCAAACTGCTCTACGCCGACCAAAAGCGGGCCCTGGAGCTTGAAAGTAAAGTCGGCAGCCGCGGCGGTGCCATCGACTATTCGCTCCTCCTCGACGGGCTCATGGCCGAACGGGAACAGGGCATCACCATCGACGTCGCCTACCGCTACTTTAATACGGATAACCGCAGCTTCATCGTCGCCGACACGCCGGGTCATGAAGAATACACGCGCAACATGGCCGTCGGCGCCTCTTTTGCGGATCTGGCCATCATCCTCATCGACGCCACTCAGGGCGTCTTGGTCCAGACCCGGCGCCACGCTCGCATCTGCGCCCTCATGGGCATTCGCTACTTCATCTTTGCTATCAACAAGATGGACCTCGTCGGCTACGACCAAAAGCGCTTCGAAGCCATTAAAAAAGAAATCGAAGCCCTGCGCGACGACCTGGAACTGGAAAACGTCGTCTTCATTCCCGTCTCGGCGACGGAAGGGGACAACGTCACCAAAAAGTCGGAACCCATGGCCTGGTACGATGGCCCGACCATCCTCGACTACTTGGAAACGGTCGACGTCGAAGAAAACGACGAAGAAGGCTTTTACCTTCCCATTCAGCGCGTCTGCCGTCCGAACCATACCTTCCGCGGCTTCCAGGGCCAGATCGAAAGCGGCTCTTTGAAGGTCGGCGATACGATTCAGATCCTGCCCAGTAAAGAAGAAGCCAAGGTCAAAGACATCCTGGTCGGCTTCAACTCCGTGCCGTCGGCTGCCAAAGGCCAGCCGGTCAACGTCCAGCTCGACCGAGAAGTCGACGTTTCCCGGGGCTGCGTCTTTACCAAGGATACGGCCATCGGCCTTGGCCAACGCATTACGGCGACCATGCTTTGGATGGATGACCAGCCCTTAGTCGTCGGCAAAGAATACGTCGTCAAATTGGGGACGAAAGAAATCGTCGGCGTCCTGACCGATGTCGACTGCACCATCGACGTCAATACGGGCGAGAAAAAGCGGGCCACGGCTGTTTCTAAAAATGAAATCGCCGTCTGCACTTTGTTCCTCCAGGAACCGATCGTCGTCGACACCTTCAGCCATCATAAGGGACTGGGTGAACTGATCCTCATCGACCGGGTGACCAATATGACCTCGGCCTGCGGCGTCGTCATCGACGGCAGCGATACCGACAGCGACCACACCTTCGTCAACGGCAGCCTGAAGGGGAGAGGCGACGTCTTTGAAGACTTCTTCTACGGCATGCAGAGCCTGAACATCACCAAGGCCAAACCGGCGTACCGCCAGTACCACATCGGCGATGCCATTCCCACCAAGGGTGAAACCTACGCCTATCCCGACAACTTCGACATCCTCATCCTGCGGGATAATCTGGCCGTTGAAATCCGTAACGCCAAGGTTGCCAATATCTTGACCCTCGACGGGTACGCCTATACGGAACATCCCTTAGTCAATGGCCGCGGCTTTGCCATCAACGTCCATACGGCTCAGGAATTTGCCGCTTTCAAGGCCGATTACGCCGCTGCCGGCGACAATCCCGACGCCAAAGTATTTGATAAGTGGCTGACCTTTGAAACGTACCGCACGATTAAGTTCCATAACGATTTTGAATAACTTCATCACGAAAAAAGTGCTGTTCCTATCTGGGGAGCGGCACTTTTTTTGTCTTTTGGGAATGGAGCTATTGATGAGTTATAAGCATACTTAATTGTGAAATTTTTCAATATCCGTTGCCACGGCAACAGTTTGGACGACGTCTTCCTGCTATCATAAGGGCAAGCGAAAAGAAAGATTGCTGTCACGATAATATGTGAAAAAAAGTATTTATTGAAAGAGGGGACTGCTATGGGATACGCGGTATCACTTGAAAAATTTCAAACTGTCTTCGATAGCTGGAGAAAAAAATACGATATTTACGCACCGAAAGTCTTTGAGGGAACGGGTCGTTTTTCCGAAACAGACGTCGTTCGTTACGGGAAAGTCACGGATTTGGCCGACATCGATTGGAACGAACGGTCGGAATATTCCTTTAAAGATATTCTCCTGCCGCTGAGCCAGACTTTATTGTACTTTACCGAACATGGTATGACCGAATCGGAAGGTCCGACGCGGGGAACGATCGTTTTCCTTCGGAGCTGTGACCTCCACGCCGTTAAACGCCTGGACTATATGTTCCTCGAAAACGGTCCGGAAGATTCCTATTATAAACGCGTCCGCGACGGACTGAAGTTCGTCCTCATGGGATGCGACCACGATTTTGATGGCTGCTTCTGTGTCTCCATGGGCACCAATATCAGCACCGATTACGACGCAGCAGTCAACGTCCACGGCGATGATATCGAAATCGACTGCAAGGACGAAGACCTGGCCGAAGCCCTGCGTGCCATGGGTGTTGCCGAAGTCGATGTTACGCCCGACGCTGTGTTAGAAAACAGCCTCGAAGTCAAGGTTCCGGAAAACTTGACGTCGGCTGTCGCCAAGAGCTCCATTTGGGACGAATACGACAAGCGCTGCATCAAGTGCGGTCGCTGCACCGTCGCCTGTCCGACCTGCACCTGCTGGTCCATGCAGGATCTCTTTTACACCGAAAACGGCCAGGCCGGCGAACGGCGCCGCGTCCAGGCTTCATGCATGATCGATGGCTATACGGAAGTAGCCGGCGGCCTCTGTTTCCGCAAGAATGCCGGCGAACGGATGCGCTTTAAGGTCCTTCACAAGGTCCTCGACTTCAAGAAGCGTTCCGGATTCCAGATGTGCGTTGGCTGTGGCCGATGCGATGCTATCTGTCCTGAATATATTTCCTTTACCCATTGTGTCGAAAAATTAGAAGCCGGTATGAAGGAGGTCAGCGGCCATGAATAATTCATATATGCCTTTCCGCTCAGAAATCTTAGAGGTCATCAAACACGCCGATGTGGAATATACCTTCCGCATGTCCTATGACCGCGGCGATACGCACCCTGTAAAACCGGGCCAGTTCTTTGAGATCTCCATTCCCAAATACGGCGAAGCGCCCATTTCCGTCAGCGGCATTACCGACCATTCCCTGGATTTCACCATCCGCCGCGTCGGCTCCCTGACCGAAGAAATCTTTGAAAACTACGTCGGCGGCCACTTCTTCATGCGCGGCCCTTATGGCAACGGCTTCGACGTCAATATGTTTAAAGGCAAGGAAATCGTCCTCATTACCGGCGGCTCCGGCCTCTCTCCGGTCCACGGCGTCATCGACTACTTCGCCGACCACATGGACGAATGCAAGAGCCTGAGTATCATTTCCGGCTTCAAGTCGCCGGACGACATCTTGTTCCGCGACGACCTGAAACGCTGGATTGCCGACGGCATGAACTTCATCTACACCGTCGACGCCGCCCCCGAAGGCTACGAAGGCAATGTCGGCCTTGTCACGCAGTACATCCCACAACTGCCGCTCAAGGACTTCGACAACGCCATCGCCGTCGTCGTCGGCCCGCCGATGATGATTAAGTTCTCCATTCAGGAACTCTTAAAAATCGGCTTCGATGAAGAAAAAATCTGGCTGTCCGAATCGCGCAAAATGTGCTGCGGCCTCGGTAAATGCGGTCACTGCCGCATCGGTGAGCTCTACGTCTGCCAGGACGGACCGGTATTCAAATACACGACCGTTCGCTCATTTATCGACTAGGAGGTAAGAACGATGATTGATATGAATTGTGGCAAGTTAAAGAAAAACGCCTTCCGCGTCACCAAAAACCGCGGCGTCACGTCGGCCCGCGTCCGCGTTCCCGGTGGCCATCTCCGGGCCGATGTCCTCGGTAAAGTTCAGGAAATCGCTGAAACCTACGGCAGTGGGGAAGTCCATTTGACCATCCGCCAGGGCTTTGAAATCTTAGGCATTCCCTTTGAAAAAGTCGACGAAGTCAATAAGGCCCTGCAGCCCATCATCGAATCGCTGGGCATCAACCAGTCGGAAAAAGGCCGCGGCTACGACTCGTCCGGTACGCGAAACATCATGGCTTGCGTCGGCAATCGCATCTGTCCCTTTGCCAACTACGATACGACGGCCCTGGCTGAACGCATCGAAAAGGCCATTTTCCCCAATGACCTCCACGTCAAAGTCGCTCTCACGGGCTGCCCCAATGACTGCGGCAAAGTCCGCATGCACGACTTCGGCATCATCGGCATGACCGAACCCCAGTTCGACCCGACGCGCTGCATCAGCTGCGGTGCCTGCGTCAAGAAGTGTAAACAGCTTTCCGTCGAAGCCTTGAAGATGGACAAGAACCGCCCCGTTCGCAACGTCGAAAAATGTATCGGCTGCGGCGTCTGTGCCCACGCCTGCCCGACCCGTGCCTGGACCCGGAGCAAGGACCAGTACTTCCGCATGACCCTCCTCGGCCGCAGCGGCAAGAAGAACCCCCGCATGGGCATCGACTTCATCAAATGGGCTGACGCCGACAGTGTCGTCAAGATCATCAGCAACGTCTACGCCTACGCCCAGAAATACATCGACCCCGAAGCACCGGGCGGTAAGGAACACATCGGCTATATGGTCGACCGGACGGGACCGGAAGAATTCCTGCGCTGGATCCTGAAAGATGTCAATCTGCCGCCGAAGGCAGAAATCTACAAACCGCTGTACTGGGACGGCATCCGGTACTCGGGATTGAAGTAGGGGGCATACGATGTACGATGAAGAATATAGTGCTTCGGCAGCCGGAGCTGCTGCCAAGGTACGCTTATTAAAACATAACCCCTTAGGTTACTTCCTCATGTCGGCCCTGGCCGGTGCTTATATCGGCTTTGGCATCCTCTTATCCTTTACCGTCGGCGGTACCCTGGGACCGATTCCCATGAATAAGATCGCCATGGGCCTCTCCTTTGGCGTCGCCCTCAGCCTGGTCATCATCGCCGGTGCCGAACTCTTTACGGGAAACGCCATGGTCCTCTTTAACGGCTGGCGCCGGAAGACCGTGACTTTGACCGACGTCATCCGCTTGTGGATCGTCTGCTATATCGGAAACCTCGTCGGCGCCGTCATCTTATCCTTTATCTTTTACGGGGCCGCCGGGACGGCCGGTGGCGTCGGGCAGGCCTTAGCGACGGCCGCTGCCACCAAGATGAGCCTGCCGCCGCTGGTCCTCTTCCTGCGGGGCATCCTCTGCAACGTCCTCGTTTGCCTGGCCGTCTGGTGCGGCTTCCGCTGCAAGTCCGACAGCGGTAAATTGATCATGACCTTCTGGTGTCTCTACGCTTTCTTCACCTGCGGCTTTGAACACAGCGTGGCCAATATGACCGTCCTGACCCTGGGTCTCCTCAATCCGGCCGGCATGGCTGTTAGCCTCTCCGGCTACGGCTACAACCTCCTGTGGGTCACCTTGGGCAATATCGTCGGCGCCGTCCTCTTCCTGGCCATTCCCTATGGCATTGCCTCTAAGAAAACGGCTGAATCCTAAAAGATGTCTGGCTCTCCCGAATTTTCTGCCAGCATAACGACCATACATCCATGTGTGGCAGATGATGTCAGAAACACCTCAACAAGGGATAAAGAGCTTAAAAAAAACGCGACTTCCGTCATGGGAGCCGCGTTTTGTCTTTGGCGCCGAATAGGCATGATAAAACCCCCAGTTACACTGGGGGTAAGTAAATTTTCTTATAGTAAAAAAAAGAACCTCTCATGATAAAATGTAGATGGTCTGGCAACCACAACATTATCGAAAAG
>OKVG01000685.1_pt1 | contig 20905 bp, 18 predicted proteins | sample 1606981 | NCBI WGS metagenome assembly OKVG01 (sample SAMN03281018, study PRJEB24777) | human gut metagenome | isolation source: fecal sample PR128 from 1 month old male Malay infant, vaginal delivered... | reverse complement strand
AATTAAACTTCGTAATGAATTACGTGTTCACTCTTGAGACTTGGTATTCATTTATCGTCTTGCGACGTTAAGAATCCGTATCTTCGAGTGCCCACACAGATTGTCTGATAAATTGTTAAAGAGCAGTGCCGCTTCGCTTTTTCTCAGCGGCGCGGGGTGTGCATAATACGCTTTCCCGCTACAGAGTCAAGCATTTTTTTTGCTTTTCCCTGTTGAGATTCTCAGGAGAACCCCGCTGACCCGGCGGCGTGTTTGCCGTTGTTCCGTGTCAGTGGTGGCGCATTATAGGGAGTTATTCCGGCCTGACAAGAGGAAATTTAAAATAATTTTCTGACCGCGCATTTTTTATTCTTTATGCTTATTTCAGCGTCGGTTTGTCGGTTAAATGGGCGATTTCTCGGGCGAAATTCGCCACCTGCTCCCAATCGGTATAGACAACTTCTTTGCGCGTATCCGTTTCACCGCCTGACATCTTCATAATTAACTTGATCATAAAACGGTCATACCAGCGATAACGTGGGTAACGCAGCGCCCCGGCAATGACCGCGCAGCGATCGGGACGCCATTGTGAACTCATCAGAAACTTCCGCGCGTAGCTGTTGGTCTGTGGAGTACGCTTCTCAGGTTTACGCGCCACCAGGTTTACGGAGTAAAAGGCGCTCGGCATCGAATTCAGCCGCGTCGCATGCTTTTTGACAAATTCCTGGAACGCAGAGTGGTAGTGACCATAGCGAATAGAAGCACCAATGACCACACGGTCGTAGTTTTCCCACTGTGGTTCTTCAATGCGGTGCACATTGGCGACATCCGCCTGGATCCCCAGTTCTTTCAGTTCCGAAGCCAGGTAGGAGGCAATCTCGCGCGTTTGTCCGTCCCTTGTTGAGAAAAGAATTAATGTTTTCACGTATTACTCCATCATTCACGCCAGAAAGTCGGGGTAAAGAGCACCAGCAATGTAAAGACCTCAAGACGACCAAACAGCATGTTGGCAATCAGGATCCATTTAGCCACCGGGTTCATACTGGTAAAGTTATCAGCAACCACGCCAAGCCCTGGCCCCAGGTTATTCAATGTCGCAACAACTGAGGCAAAGGCAGAAAAGTCATCCACGCCCGTGGCGATAATCGCCAGCATACTGACAATAAACACCAATGCATAGGCGGAGAAAAATCCCCAAACGGCTTCGAGGATACGTTCCGGCAGTGCGCGATTCCCCAGCTTAATGCTATAGACGGCGTTCGGATGCACCAGTCGTTTCAGCTCACGGTTCCCCTGCTTAAACAGCAGCAGGATGCGGATCACTTTCAGGCCACCGCCCGTTGACCCGGCACAACCGCCGATAAAAGCTGAACATAAGAGCAGTACCGGCAAAAAGAGCGGCCAGCGGGCAATGCTGTCAGTCGTAAACCCGGCGGTTGTCGCCATCGACACCACCTGGAAAAACGCCTGGTTAATTGTCATCAGCGCCGAACTATAGACATTATGAAACCACAGCACGAGGGTACAAATAATCACCAGCGTAAACTGTACGCCGATAAACATGCGAAATTCCGGATCGCGCCAATAAACCTTCAGACTACGCCCACTTAACAGCGAAAAGTGCAGACCGTAGTTACAGCCGGAGATCAACAGGAAGATAGCAATGATAGTGTTAATTGTCGGGCTGTCGAAATAACCGATACTGGCATCATGTGTCGAGAAGCCGCCAATAGCGATAGTCGCAAAGCTATGGCCGATGGCATCAAAGGCATCCATTCCGGCAAACCACAACGCCAGCGCACAGGCGACGGTCAGCAAGACATAAATCAACCACAGGGTTTTCGCCGTTTCCGCAATTCGCGGGCGCATTTTGTTATCTTTCAGCGGGCCGGGCATTTCTGCGCGATAGAGCTGCATCCCACCCACGCCGAGGATAGGCAGTATCGCAACCGCCAACACGATGATCCCCATCCCGCCAAACCATTGCAGCATCTGGCGATAAAAGAGGATGGCGTGAGGGAGCGAATCCAGCCCCACCAGCGTAGTGGCCCCCGTGGTGGTCAGGCCAGAGAAAGATTCAAAAAACGCATCGGTAATCGTGAGGTTCGGGCTTTCCGAGAAGATAAAAGGGAGCGCACCGACGCTACCCAGCACGGTCCAGAACAGCACCACTATCAGAAACCCCTCACGGGATTTCAGTTCGCCCTTCTCTTTGCGGTTCGGCCACCACAGCATAGAGCCAATGGCGAGGGCGACAAAAAAGGTCTGGGTAAAAGCGCGGCCCGCTCCATCCCGGTAGATGAGTGCTACCAGCCCAGGGATAATCATGGTCCCTGAAAATAAGATGACCAGTAGTCCAACGATTCGGGTAATGGCGCGAAAATGCATCTCTGCCGCTTCCTTAGTTCTGCAAAACGAAGTGGGGATTATTCTTCAATCGCTAACAATTGCAATGAACCACGGCTAAAATCCGCCAGCTTTGCGGAAAATTCAGCCACTTTCGCCGCCGGAAGCGCCACCCGCAGCAGAACGAATGCCTGATAATCACTGTTGATAATTTTGCCGTCACACTGCCCCAGCAACGCTTCAATGCCGGTTAACTGACTATATTCACATTGCAAAGTATATTCGGTTAATGGCGTCTTGCGTTGGGTCGTTAGCTGGCGCAGCGCCTGATTCACTCCGCCGCCATACGCTTTCACTAACCCACCGGTACCAAGCAATATGCCGCCGTAGTAGCGCACCACCACAGCGGTAATTTCCCCGACGCCGCTGCCCATTAGTTGGGCGAGCATCGGTTTACCGGCCGTTCCCGCCGGTTCCCCGTCGTCAGAGAAACCGAGCTGTTGAGAATCATCCGGCGCACCCGCCACCCACGCCACGCAATGGTGGCGGGCATCGGGGTGTTCTGCCCGCACCGATTCAACAAACGCTTTCGCCGCCTCAACGCCATCGGTATGCGCCAACATCGTTATGAAGCGGCTCTTTTTGATCTCTTCAACGACCGTGACTGGTGCCGCAGGAATTAACCAGCTTTCCATCACGCCAGTTTCAGATCCCGGGTCATGTTTTCCACGTTGTTTTCGTGGATCACCACGTTGTCTTCGATACGAATGCCGCCGAACGGTTTCAGTGCTTCAATTTTCTGCCAGTTAAAGTGTTTACTGAACTGCCCTTCACGCCACGGTGCCAGTAGCGATTCGATGAAGTAGATACCCGGCTCGATGGTTAACACCATGCCCGGCTGGAGAATACGGGTGCAGCGCAGGTACGGATATTTTGCCGGTGCCGCGAGGTGCGTACCGCTATCATCCTGCATAAAACCGGCTACGTCATGCACCTGCAGGCCCAGCGGATGGCCGATACCGTGCGGCATAAACGGTCCGGTGAGATCGTTTTCGACCATCGCTTCTTCACTCATATCGGTGATGATTTGATGTTTACGCAGCAGTTTGGCGATGCGCTGATGGAACTGGATGTGGTAATCCACATAGCTGACGCCTGCTTTCATGGTGGCGATCAGCGCCAGTTGTTCATCATTTACGTCTTTCACCAGCTGTGCGTAGTCGTTATCGCTTTTTGCCGACCAGGTACGGGTCAGGTCAGCCGCATAGCCGTTATATTCGGCCCCGGCATCCAGCAGGAAGCTGCGCATCTCTTCCGGTGCCTGGTGGTCCAGTTTGGTGTAATGCAACACCGCAGCGTGTTCGTTAAGCGCCACAATGTTGCTGTAAGGTACGTCGGTATCACGATGACCGGTCGCGGTCAGATAGGCAATATTGATATCGAACTCGCTCATGCCAGAACGGAACGCTTCTTCTGCCGCGCGATGACCGTTGACCGCCATTTTCTGCGCTTCACGCATACAGGCCAGTTCGTACTCGGTTTTGAAGGAGCGGTAGTAATGCAGGTAGTCGATCACCCCTTTCGGGTTGATATTGCTGGCCTCAATACCCAGTTGCAGCGCACGCTCCGGCACCGGACCGATATAACCGATATTCCCGCGCGCAGCAGGCAGCAGGCTACCAATGCCATCGGCTTTCGGCAGCGCGATCACTTCTACATCTTCAGTCCAGAAGGAGGTCGGCAGCGGTTCGACGTTGTGCCAGTAATCAACCGGCAGATAAAACCACAGTTTCGGCTTGTTCACGCCATCCACCAACAGCCAGCAGTTTGGCACCTGAGTTACCGGCACCCACGCTTTGAATTGCGGATTCACTTTAAACGGATAGGGATGATCGTCGAGAAAAACGTTGAACAGTTCGCCGGAGTGAATAAGTAACGCATCCAGCTTGAAGCGCGCCAGCGCATCGCGAGTCCGTTCTTGTAAGGTAGCTATATGATTTTTATAGAGTGAGGCCAGTGATTCCATTTTTTACCCTTCTGTTTTTTTGACCTTAAGTCTCCGCATCTTAGCACATCGTTCATCCAGAGCGTGATTTCTGCCGAGCGTGATCAGATCGGCATTTCTTTAATCTTTTATTTGCATATTTTTAACACAAAATACACACTTCGATGCATCTGGTACGACCAGATCACCTTGCGGATTCAGGAGACTGACATGCTTTACAAAGGCGACACCCTGTACCTTGACTGGCTGGAAGATGGCATTGCCGAACTGGTATTTGATGCCCCAGGTTCAGTTAATAAACTCGACACTGCGACCGTCGCCAGCCTCGGCGAGGCCATCGGCGTGCTGGAACAGCAATCAGATCTAAAAGGGCTGCTGCTACGTTCGAACAAATCAGCCTTTATCGTCGGTGCTGATATCACCGAATTTTTGTCCCTGTTCCTCGTTCCTGAAGAACAGTTAAGTCAGTGGCTGCACTTTGCCAATAGCGTGTTTAATCGCCTGGAAGATCTCCCGGTGCCGACCATTGCTGCCGTCAACGGCTATGCGCTGGGCGGTGGCTGCGAATGCGTGCTGGCGACCGATTATCGTCTGGCGACGCCGGATCTGCGCATCGGTCTGCCGGAAACCAAACTGGGCATCATGCCGGGCTTTGGCGGTTCTGTACGTATGCCACGTATGCTGGGCGCTGACAGTGCGCTGGAAATCATTGCCGCCGGTAAAGATGTCGGCGCGGATCAGGCGCTGAAAATCGGTCTGGTGGATGGTGTAGTCAAAGCAGAAAAACTGGTTGAAGGGGCGATGGCGATTTTACGCCAGGCCATTAACGGCGACCTCGACTGGAAAGCGAAACGTCAGCCGAAGCTGGAACCGCTAAAACTGAGCAAGATTGAAGCCACCATGAGCTTCACCATCGCTAAAGGGATGGTCGCACAAACGGCGGGGAAACATTATCCGGCCCCCATCACCGCAGTAAAAACCATTGAAGCGGCGGCCCGTTTTGGTCGTGAAGAAGCATTAAATCTGGAAAACAAAAGCTTTGTCCCGCTGGCGCACACCAACGAAGCCCGCGCACTGGTCGGCATTTTCCTTAACGATCAATATGTAAAAGGCAAAGCGAAGAAACTCACCAAAGACGTTGAAACCCCGAAACAGGCCGCTGTGCTGGGCGCAGGCATTATGGGTGGCGGCATCGCTTACCAGTCTGCGTGGAAAGGCGTACCGGTTGTCATGAAAGATATCAACGACAAGTCGTTAACCCTCGGCATGACCGAAGCCGCGAAACTGCTGAACAAGCAGCTTGAGCGCGGCAAGATCGATGGTCTGAAACTGGCTGGCGTGATCTCCACAATCCACCCAACGCTCGATTACTCTGGTTTTGACCGCGTGGATGTTGTGGTAGAAGCGGTTGTCGAAAACCCGAAAGTGAAAAAAGCCGTACTGGCAGAAACCGAGCAGAAAGTACGCCCGGATACCGTGCTGGCGTCTAACACTTCAACCATTCCTATCAGCGAACTGGCCAACGCGCTGGAACGTCCGGAAAACTTCTGCGGGATGCACTTCTTTAACCCGGTGCACCGGATGCCGTTGGTGGAAATTATTCGCGGCGAGAAAAGCTCCGACGAAACCATCGCGAAAGTCGTCGCCTGGGCGAGCAAGATGGGCAAAACGCCGATTGTGGTTAACGACTGCCCCGGATTCTTCGTTAACCGCGTGCTGTTCCCCTACTTCGCGGGTTTCAGCCAGCTGCTGCGCGACGGCGCGGATTTCCGCAAGATCGACAAAGTGATGGAAAAACAGTTTGGCTGGCCTATGGGTCCGGCATATCTGCTGGACGTTGTGGGCATTGACACCGCGCATCATGCCCAGGCTGTCATGGCAGCAGGCTTCCCGCAGCGGATGCAGAAAGATTATCGCGATACCATCGACGCGCTGTTTGATGCCAACCGCTTTGGTCAGAAGAACGGCCTCGGTTTCTGGCGTTATAAAGAAGACAGCAAAGGTAAGCCGAAGAAAGAAGAAGACGCCGTCGTTGACGACCTGCTGGCAGAAGTGAGCCAGCCGAAGCGCGATTTCAGCGAAGAAGAGATTATCGCCCGCATGATGATCCCGATGGTCAACGAAGTGGTCCGCTGTCTGGAAGAAGGCATTATCGCCACTCCGGCAGAAGCGGATATGGCGCTGGTCTACGGCCTGGGCTTCCCTCCGTTCCACGGCGGTGCGTTCCGCTGGCTGGACACCCTCGGTAGCGCAAAATACCTCGATATGGCACAGCAATATCAGCACCTCGGCCCGCTGTATGAAGTGCCGGAAGGTCTGCGTAATAAAGCGCGTCATAACGAACCGTACTATCCCCCGGTTGAGCCAGCCCGTCCGGTTGGCGACCTGAAAACGGCTTAAGGAGTCACAATGGAACAGGTTGTCATTGTCGATGCAATTCGCACCCCGATGGGCCGTTCGAAGGGCGGTGCTTTTCGTCACGTGCGTGCAGAAGATCTCTCCGCTCATTTAATGCGTAGCCTGCTGGCGCGTAACCCGGCGCTGGAAGCGGCGGCCCTCGACGATATTTACTGGGGTTGTGTGCAGCAGACGCTGGAGCAGGGTTTTAATATCGCCCGTAACGCGGCGCTGCTGGCAGAAGTACCACACTCTGTCCCGGCGGTTACCGTCAATCGCTTGTGTGGTTCATCCATGCAGGCACTGCATGATGCAGCACGAATGATCATGACCGGCGATGCGCAGGCATGTCTGGTTGGCGGCGTGGAGCATATGGGCCATGTGCCGATGAGTCACGGCGTCGATTTTCACCCCGGCCTGAGCCGCAATGTCGCCAAAGCGGCGGGCATGATGGGCTTAACGGCAGAAATGCTGGCGCGTATGCACGGTATCAACCGTGAAATGCAGGATGCCTTTGCCGCGCGGTCACACGCCCGCGCCTGGGCTGCCACGCAGTCGGGTGCATTTAAAAATGAAATTATCCCGACCGGTGGTCACGATGCCGACGGCGTCCTGAAGCAGTTTAATTACGACGAAGTGATTCGCCCGGAAACCACCGTGGAAGCCCTCGCCACGCTGCGTCCGGCGTTTGATCCCGTCAGCGGTACGGTAACGGCGGGCACATCTTCTGCGCTTTCCGATGGTGCAGCTGCCATGTTGGTGATGAGTGAAAGCCGCGCCCGTGAATTAGGTCTTAAGCCGCGCGCCCGTGTGCGTTCGATGGCGGTCGTTGGTTGTGACCCATCGATTATGGGTTACGGCCCGGTTCCGGCCTCGAAGCTGGCGCTGAAAAAAGCGGGGCTTTCTGCCAGTGATATCGGCGTGTTTGAGATGAACGAAGCCTTTGCCGCGCAGATCCTGCCATGTATTAAAGATCTGGGACTGATTGAGCAGATTGACGAGAAGATCAACCTCAACGGTGGCGCGATCGCGCTGGGTCATCCGCTGGGTTGTTCCGGTGCGCGTATCAGCACCACGCTGCTGAATCTGATGGAGCGCAAAGATGCCCAGTTTGGTCTGGCGACGATGTGTATCGGTCTGGGTCAGGGTATTGCGACGGTGTTTGAGCGGATTTAACCACTTGCCGGATGCGGCGTGACGCCTTATCCGGTCTACCGATCCAGCACCAATGTAGGCCTGATAAGACGCGCCAGCGTCGCATCAGGCAGCGTATGCCGGATGCGACATAGATCTAAATGCCACTGTATAAAGTTTTAGTTGCCGTTCTTCCCGCCTGTCAGGGGCGGGTTTTTTATATCTCAGATAAATGCAAACGCATCGCCAAACAGGCGATCTTCCCGCGCATTACGCTCACTGCAAAACAGGTCACGGGCAATTTTCGCCATCTCAAAACGTCCGGCAATATAGATATCATGCTCTGCCAGCGTACCGTGATCCTGCAATACCGCCGTTAACACAGTGCCAGTACGCCCACGCCAGCCCGCTTCCGGTTGTTCAACCACCGGCACCACTTGCAGACCAGGGTGCTTAAGCGAAAGCGCCTCAAGCTCGGAGAGATCATAAAGATGCTGCTCTTCACGCCCGCCCCAGTAAATGGTGATATCACGGTTTGGGTTACGCGCCAGCGCCGTCAGCAAAATCGAGCGCGCATAAGAGAACCCGGTGCCGCCCGCGATGAGAATCATTGGACGTTCTTCATCATCGCGCAGCCATGCCTCACCGTGCGGAATATCGACCACGATTTGATGATCTTTAAGAATGCGGTCCATGACTGCTTTCGCGTAAAGGTTGATTTCAGAAGCGCCAATATGCAGCTCGATGAAACCTTTTTCATCCGGCGTCGAAGCCATTGAGAACGGACGTTTGTCACGCTCATCCATCACTACCATCAAATACTGACCAGCACGAAAAGAAAAGGCCGCGTCTGGCACGATGCGGACACGATATACGGTATCCGTGATAGCTTCTACCGAGGTCACTTTACAGCTTAAGGTTGTCATGCGCTTTCTCTGTCGGATCGATAAATAGGGCAAAACAAACGCGCATCAGGCGCTTTTACCGTTGTTAAAAATAGCCAGTTCATCCCAGATGGCGTCAATATGCGCGACAACATCCGGATCTTTTTTGATGGGACGTCCCCATTCACGCTGGGTTTCCCCTGGCCATTTATTCGTGGCATCCAGCCCCATTTTTGAACCCAGCCCGGACACAGGCGAGGCAAAATCCAGATAATCAATAGGCGTATTTTCGACCAACACCGTGTCCCGCGCCGGGTCCATACGGGTGGTAATCGCCCAAATCACATCGTTCCAGTCGCGTGCGTTGACGTCATCATCGCAAACGATCACAAATTTAGTGTACATAAACTGGCGTAAGAACGACCAGACGCCCATCATGACGCGCTTCGCGTGTCCGGCGTACTGTTTTTTGATCGTCACTACCGCCAGGCGATAAGAGCAGCCTTCCGGCGGCAGGTAAAAATCGACAATTTCCGGGAACTGTTTTTGCAGAATCGGCACAAACACTTCGTTCAGTGCGACACCCAGCACCGCAGGTTCATCCGGCGGACGCCCGGTATAGGTGGAATGATAAATCGCATCTTCACGCTGGGTAATATGCGTCACAGTAAATACCGGGAAACTATCGACTTCGTTATAGTAACCGGTGTGGTCGCCATACGGCCCTTCCGGCGCAGTTTCGCCTTGTTCGATATACCCTTCCAGCACTATCTCCGCACTGGCGGGCACTTCAAGGTCATTGGAGATACACTTCACCACTTCGGTCTTGGTGCCGCGCAGCAATCCGGCAAACGCATACTCTGAAAGCGTATCTGGAACGGGGGTGACTGCACCGAGAATTGTGGCGGGATCAGCACCCAGCGCCACAGAAACCGGGAAACGTTCGCCCGGATGCGCCGCACACCACTCCTGGAAATCCAGCGCGCCGCCGCGATGCGACAGCCAGCGCATAATCAATTTGTTTTTACCAATCAGCTGCTGGCGATAAATGCCCAGATTCTGCCGCTCTTTATGCGGGCCGCGCGTCACGGTCAACCCCCAGGTAATCAGCGGCGCGGCGTCTTCCGGCCAGCAGGTCATAATGGGGATACGGTGAAGATCGACGTCATCGCCGGAGATAATTTTTTGCTGACACGGCGCACCACGCAGTCGCTTTGTCGGCATGTTCAATACTTGCTTAAACTGCGGCAGTTTATCAAACAGGTCGCGGAAACCTTTTGGCGGCTCCGGCTCTTTCAGAAACGCCAATAATTTACCAACTTCACGCAGCGCCGAAACATCTTCCTGCCCCATGCCCATCGCCACGCGCTTTGGCGTACCGAACAGGTTGCACAGCACCGGCATTGAGTAGCCTTTAGGGTTTTCGAACAACAGCGCAGGCCCACCGGCACGCAAAGTACGGTCAGCAATTTCAGTGATTTCCAGATGCGGATCCACCGGGAGCGTGATACGTTTTAGCTCACCCTGCTGTTCAAGCAGCGTCAAGAAGTCGCGTAAATCGTTATATTTCATGGCGTCCATTGTAGCCTCTTAATCTGCGCCCATTATACGGCGTTCATCTTTGCGATGCTGTAAATTTGTTAAATTAGCGTGAACTCTGACGGTATAACGCAAACCGGGGAATATAATTAACTTAGCGTAAAGCTTTTGCTATCCTTGCGCCCCGATTAAACGGATAAGAGTCATTATGCAATCCTGGTATTTACTGTACTGCAAGCGCGGGCAACTTCAACGTGCCCAGGAACACCTCGAAAGACAGGCTGTGAATTGCCTGGCACCGATGATCACCCTGGAAAAAATGGTGCGTGGCAAACGTACTGCAGTCAGTGAACCATTGTTCCCCAACTACCTGTTTGTGGAATTTGATCCAGAAGTGATTCATACCACGACTATCAACGCGACCCGCGGTGTCAGCCACTTCGTGCGCTTTGGCGCATCGCCAGCGATAGTCCCATCGGCGGTGATTCATCAGCTATCGGTATATAAACCGAAAGACATTGTCGATCCGGCAACCCCTTATCCGGGTGATAAGGTGATTATTACCGAAGGCGCGTTCGAAGGTTTTCAGGCCATTTTCACCGAACCCGACGGCGAGGCTCGCTCCATGCTGTTACTTAATCTTATCAATAAAGAGATTAAGCACAGTGTGAAGAACACCGAGTTCCGCAAACTCTAAAACGCAATCCCAAACAGTGTCTTAACATTGGCATCCGTGGTGGCAGCCAGCCATGCGGCATCTTCTCCACGCCAGTGCGCAATACGTTGCAAAATATGGGGCAGATGGGCTGGCTCGTTGCGCCGGGATGATGGCTTTGGCGTGAGATCGCGAGGGAGCAGATACGGCGCATCAGTTTCGATCAGCAATTTTTCCGCCGGAATCAACGGCAAAAGTTCCCGCAGCTCCAGTCCGCGTCGTTCATCGCAAACCCAACCAGTGATGCCGATATAAATTCCATGCGCCACGCACGCCTGCATCTCTTCGCGTGTGCCGGTAAAGCAATGAAGAACCGCACCAGGCAGTTTATCCAGCCACGGCTCCAGCAATGTCATAAACCGCTCGTGGGCATCGCGACAGTGCATAAATACCGGCATGTTTAATTCTGCGGCAATGCGTAGCTGAGCAACAAAAGCGCGTTCCTGCTCTTCCGGCGTCGAAAAGTTGCGGTTAAAGTCGAGACCACATTCACCAATCGCCACCACTTCTGGCTGCGCGGCCAGCTCAATAATCGCTTCTTCAGTCGCAGCTTGCCACTGGCTGCTGTCGTGAGGATGTACGCCCGCCGTTGACCAACAGGATGAATACTGACGCGCCAGCTTTTGCGCCTGCTGGCTTTCACGCAGGTTAGTGCCGGTGATGAGTAGCCCATTAACTCCCGCGTCAAAAGCGCGCGCTACAATATCATCACGGTCTTTCGCAAATTGCGAACTGGTCAAATTAACGCCGATATCAAACATCCTGTACTCCATATGACAACCGCCCTGTCGGGCGGTTGAATTTATTCTTCAGTTTTTTCGCTTTCTGCTTCAGCGTCGTTTTCCTCTTCCCGATTTCGCCCTTTACCAACGTAAAAGCGTGAGAAGAAGACACCGATTTCAAACAGACAGTACATAGGGATCGCCAACAGCGTTTGCGAGAAGACATCCGGCGGTGTCAGCAGCATCCCGACAACGAATGCACCAACCAGCACATACGGGCGTTTTTTGCGTAAGTCTTCTGGCGAGGTAATCCCCATCCAGCACAGCAGCACTATTGCCACCGGCACTTCAAAGGAGACACCAAACGCCATAAACAGCGCCATAACGAAGCTTAAATAGCTGGCGATGTCGGTGGATACCTGTACCCCTTCCGGCGCGGTATTGGCAAGGAAGCCAAATGCCAGCGGAAAGACCACAAAGTAGGCGAACGCCATGCCGATATAAAACAACAGAGAGCTGGAAACCAGCAGCGGCACCACCAGGCGACGTTCATGCTTATACAGCGCTGGGGCGATAAACGCCCACACCTGATAGAGAATCACCGGCGCTGACAGAATCAGCGACACCATAAAGGTCAGCTTGATCGGCGTAAAGAACGGTGAGGCCACGTCGGTGGCGATCATCGTTGAACCTTGCGGCAACTGCTTGATCAATGGCGCGGATACCAGGTGATAGATGTCATTGGCGAAATAGACCAGACACAGGAATATCACGATCACCGCGATAATGCAGTTCAGCAGACGCTTACGCAGCTCAATCAGATGCGTGATAAGCGGTTGAGTATCTTCTACAGACATGTTTACGGTTTATCACTCGACGAAGGGGAAGGTGCAGCGGTTTTCGGTTCAGCGTCCGCAGCAGGTTTTACCACCGGCTCTGGCGTGGTTTCTGGCTTCTGTTCCGGCGAACTGGCCTGCGTTTGTGCAGCAGCAGGCGTTACGCCTTCATGCGCAGTTTCATTGTCTTTCACCACCGGGTTGTGGATGGTGTGCGCTTCATCGCTCGCCTTTTCAGGATCGTTTGCAACGTAGGAACGCTTCATCGACTCCGCGGCCTGGCGTAGTTCATCCATCGACGCTTTCAGTTCGGGCGTCAGGTTAGTGAGGCTCGCCTTTTCAACCTTTTTCAGACTGTCCTGAAACTCCTGGAGTTTTAACTCCTGGGTCAGTTCGTTCTGCACCGTTGTCGCCAGTGAACGCAACGCGCGAATCCAGCCCGCGACCGTTTTTACCGCCACAGGCAGTCGTTGCGGCCCCAGAACGACGAGGCCGATGATGAATACCAATAGCAGTTCGCTAAAACCGATATCAAACACGGATTACACCTGCTCTTTATCGTGGCGCTTCGCGTCTTCTGTTTTAGCCTGTTCCTGATTCGTATCCGCCTGCTTATCGGCGATAGTTTTCGCAGTAAAATCAGCATCCTGACTGGTTTTATCCTGCTTTGGTTCATCATCGCTCATTGCTTTTTTAAAGCCTTTGATCGACGCACCAAGATCGGAACCGATGGAGCCGAGCTTTTTGGTGCCAAAAAGCAGTACAACGATGACGGCAATAATCAATAACTGCCAAATACTGATACCACCCATACATGTTCCTCTGTGGTAGATGATGATTAAACAAGGCCGCATTATACGTTACACGGCCCGCCTTGAGCGATGAAAAAATCAGCGTGTTTTGCGCCAACCGACAAACCAGGCGATCAGACCACCTGCCATTAACCAGCCGGGCATCAACCCCCATTCAGGTCGGCTGACCAACAAGAATGTGCCACTTAATACTAACGTAGCGCCAATTCCGAGAAAATAACGCGATTGTCCCTGACGTACATGATTTGACTGAAGCTCGCGGGCAATCTTATCAACACTGTGCTGTAAATACTTGCCCTGGCGCAAACTGTCGTAAACCAGTTCAGGCAGTTCTGGCATTTTTTCGACCCAGAACGGCGCTTTTTCTTTAAATGCTCTCACCAGCGCAGGAATACCGACCTGATCTTTAATCCACGACTCCAGGAAAGGCTTCGCCGTTTTCCATAAATCGAGTTGCGGATAAAGCTGGCGTCCTACCCCTTCGACGTAGAGCAGGGTTTTCTGGAGTAACACCAGTTGCGGCTGCACTTCCATATTGAAGCGACGCGCCGTATTAAACAGATTTAACAGTACATGTCCAAACGAAATTTCGGCCAGCGGTTTCTCAAAGATAGGTTCACAGACCGTACGAATAGCAAATTCGAACTCTTCAACGTTGGTATCTGGTGGCACCCAGCCAGAATCGACGTGTAGCTCTGCCACTTTGCGATAGTCGCGATTAAAGAAGGCGATAAAGTTTTCTGCCAGATAGCGTTTATCTTCTTTGTTTAGCGAGCCAACAATCCCGCAATCAATGCCGATATATTTCGGGTTTTCCGGGTGTTCATAGCTTACGAAGATGTTGCCAGGGTGCATATCGGCATGGAAAAAGCTGTCGCGAAAAACCTGAGTGAAGAACACCTGCACGCCGCGTTCCGCCAGCAATTTCATGTTGGTGCCGTTTTTCTCCAGCGCCGCAACATCAGACACCGGAATGCCGTAAATGCGCTCCATCACCATCATCCCTTCACTACAATAGTCAGGGTAAACCTCCGGGATGTAGAGCATCGGGCTGTCTTCAAAATTTCGCCGAAGCTGAATGGCGTTGGCAGATTCCCGCAGCAAATTCAGTTCATCAATCAAGGTCTTTTCGTACTCGCGCACCACTTCGGTTGGGCGTAGACGGCGACCATCCGGCAGCAAACGCGGCACCCAGCGAGCCAGACGGTAGATAAGTTTCAGGTCTGCTTTAATGACCGGCAAAATATCCGGGCGGATGACTTTAATCACCACCTCTTTACCATTCGATTTCAATCGCGCGGTATGAACCTGGGCGATAGAAGCAGAAGCCAGCGGCTTGATTTCAAAATCGTCAAACCACGCTTCTACCGGCAAGCCGCCCATTGCAGCTTCAATCTGCTGCTTCGCCAGCTTGCCATCAAACGGAGCAACTTTGTCCTGCAATAACGCCAGCTGATCGGCAATATGCGGCGGAAAAAGATCGCGGCGGGTTGATAACATTTGCCCGAACTTGATCCATACCGGCCCCAGTTCTTGCAGGGCCAGTCGTAGTCGCTCACCTAAAGGTTTGTCTTTATGCCGATTTGGCATCCAGAATAATGAGTATCGCCATAGCCGTAGCGGCAGGGTGATACGCATTTTGGGGATCAGTTCATCAAGTCCGTAGCTTAAAAAAGTTCGAATGATGAAATATAGGCGCCGTACTTCACCTGGCGTCATTTAGCCTCCAGTTTTTCCAGCCGTTTGGTCAGGGCATCAACAGCACGCTCGACAGCAGCCGTCTCTTCCGCAAACCAGGCCACTTCAAGCGGACCGGGTGCCATACGCCACTCTTCAGTAATGGCTTCTGCCACATAACGTTGCTGGCGCTTAATGCCGTGATGCAGGAACTTTGCGCCTCCGCGCATGGCTTTGCTGATTCCTTCAGCGGCGATATCACCGGTATAAGGGGCCAGCAGTTCCGCAGGGTCGAACTCTGCCAGATCTGCCAGCGCAACGAAGTTTTGCACCACCTGAATATCGCCCTGCACTTCCAGCTCACCACTGCGAATCAGGGCGGCAAGCTGCTGGCGATCGCGAAGTTTCGGCAACACACTGGCGTAAGCGATAACGGTGCAGTCAGCATCGCCTGCCCATTCGCCCAGTACATCAACCTGGCGTTCGCTGAACACCAGAATCAATGACGTCGAAAAGCCTTTTACCTCCACGCGCAGCACTTTGCCCAACAGACGCGAGCGGGCCGTTTTCAGCGCGGGTGAGCGATACAGGAAGGTGTTGAGCAGACTTTCAATTCCTGCCGTCACTAAAGGTTTAAAAGGCATTTCCGGTCTCCTGTCAGAACTTATAACCACGATGCAACGCCACAACCCCTGCCGTCAGATTGTAGTAGTCGACACTTTCGAATCCGGCATCCTGCATCATGGCTTTCAGAGTATCCTGATCGGGATGCATACGGATGGATTCTGCCAGATAACGATAGCTGTCGGCGTCGTTCGCGACCAGTGAGCCAATACGCGGCAGCACATGGAAGGAGTATGCATCATAGGCTTTGCTCAGCGGCTCGATAATTGGCTTCGAGAACTCAAGCACCAGCAGGCGGCCGCCGGGTTTCAGCACGCGATACATTGAACGCAGTGCTTTATCTTTGTCGGTGACGTTACGCAGACCAAACGAAATAGTGATGCAATCAAAGGTGTTATCCGGGAACGGCAGCGCCTCAGCGTTCGCCTGAACATACTCAACGTTGCCAATCACACCGATATTACGCAGCTTCTCGCGGCCCATTTTGAGCATGGATTCATTGATATCAGCAAGGACCACTTTGCCAGTTTCTCCGACCAGGCGGGAGAATTTCGCTGTCAGGTCGCCGGTGCCACCAGCCAGATCCAGCACGGTCTGCCCACGGCGTACGCCGCTGCAATCAATCGTGAATCGCTTCCACAAACGATGAATACCAAATGACATCAAATCATTCATGACATCGTATTTTGATGCCACGGAATGGAAAACGTGGGCGACCATATCCGCTTTTTGTTCCTTCGCGACGGTCTGAAAACCAAAGTGCGTCGTTTCTTGTGACTTATCCACCATCTCAATGCCTGCTCATCAAAAAATTGTTCCAGAAGTGTAACAGATTGGGCGTCGATGCCCTAGATTTCTACCCGGCTTAACTACCCCCAATGGGCTAGCGCGACTGCTGATTATATTCATCATCGCGTTGATAAGCTTCATCATTCGGCTGCTCCGGAACCGACCGCAGTCGATACTCTTCATCCTGGCTCACCGCTTGTTCAGCCAAATCCGGATTAATCTCGCGTTTAATTTCTACCCCTAAACCGCGAAACGCTTCTGCCTGCGCCAGCACATTTCCGCGACCTGAAGAGAGTTTTTTCATTGCCTGGCGATAGTTATCCTGCGCTTTGTCGAGACTTTGACCAATCGCTGACATGTCATCGACGAACAAACGCATCTTGTCGTACAGCTTGCTGGCGCGATCGGCGATTTGCTGGGCGTTACGGCTTTGATGCTCATAACGCCAAAGGTTGGCGATAGTACGCAACGCCACCAGCAGCGTGGTGGGGCTAACCAGCATTATGTTGTTCTTTAATGCTTCGGTGATCAGCTCCGGCTGGCGATCAAGCGCCAGTAAAAAAGCGGGTTCCACAGGGATAAACATCAGCACGTAATCCAGCGTTCGTAGCCCCGGCAGCTGTTGATAGTCTTTGCGCCCAAGCAAGCGGATGTGATTACGTACCGAAGCAATATGCTCCTGCAATGCGCTTTCGCGTGTGTAGTCGTCTTCCGCGTTGAAGTAGCGTTCATAGGCGACCAGCGTCATTTTGGCATCGATCACCACATCTTTCCCCTGCGGTAGCCGCACGATGACATCCGGCTGCATCCGCGAGCGGGCGTCATTTTCGATGCTGACCTGGGTTTCGTATTCATACCCTTCACGCAGTCCGGAAGCCTCCAGCACCCGCGTCAGTACCACTTCGCCCCAGTTCCCCTGGGTTTTGTTATCGCCTTTCAGCGCGCGGGTCAGGTTGATCGCTTCCTGGGCCATTTGCGCGTTGAGTTGTTGTAGATTACGAATTTCGTGGGTCAGGGTATGGCGTTCTTGTGCTTCTTTACCAAAGCTGTCCTGTACCTGTCGGCGAAAACCATCCAGTTGTTCACGCAGCGGCGACAACAGGCTGTTCAGACTCTGACGGTTTTGCTCATCAACCCGGCGATTGCTGTGCTCAAAAATACGGTTGGCGAGGTTTTCAAACTGCTCACTGAGGCGCTGCTCGCTGTTAATCATCTGGCGAATTTTATCGTCAGCATGTTGCTGTGCGGCTTCCATCCGCGTGGTTACTTCACGCAGATCGGCCTCCAGAGAGGTGTTAATACTTTGCAGGCTGCGCACTTCGTTATTGAGTAACTCGCACTCAGCGCGCCAGTGCTCGCTTTGGGTAATTTGTTGTTTTGCCGCGCTTAACTCCGCGACCATCTCTTCACGTTCAGCTAATTGCTCGGCTTTTTGCTGCGCATGTTGATAACTGGCAAACAGCCAGCCAATTGCCACACCCACCAACGCAATAACTGCGTAAACCATGATTGAGAAATCCACAACGCCTCCTGACGCAACAACTTACCCGCACAAAATAGAATTGTGCTGTACAAACGTCCAGTTGGAAAGGCATTTCCTGCGAGGCGCTACGCAAAAATACAAAAGGCCGAACGCGTCGGCCTTCAGACAGGAGAAGAGGATTACAGCAGACGACGCGCCGCTTCCACCACGATTTTCACCGCTTGGCTTTCAGTTTGTTTCATCGTCTCAGCATTCGGGATCTCTTGCTGGGTGCGGTTAACGATAACACCCGCTACCATACCGGCACGTAGGCCCTGACTTGCACACATGGTCAGCAGGGTTGCAGATTCCATTTCATAGTTCATTACGCCCATCGCCTGCCACTCTTCCATAGAACCTTTAAAGTGACGAACTACGCGACCAGAGTAAGTATCGTAACGTTCCTGACCTGGGTAGAAGGTATCAGAAGAAGCCGTCACGCCAACGTGAGTCGTCGCGCCGATGGATTTCGCAGCCTCAACCAGCGCAGTCGTACATTCGAAATCAGCGACAGCCGGGAATTCCAGCGGTGCGAAGTGCAGGCTCGCGCCATCCAGACGAACAGACGCCGTGGTAACCAGGACATCACCCACATTAATATGCGGCTGAATAGCGCCCGTTGTACCGATACGCAGGAAGGTGCGAATGCCCAGCTGTGCCAGCTCTTCAACAGCAATAGAGGTAGACGGGCCGCCGATACCGGTAGAGCAGACGATAACAGGTTTACCATCCAGCTCTGCACGCCAGGTGGTGAATTCGCGGTGAGATGCCAGCTTAACCGGCTTATCCATCAGCGCGGCGATCTTTTCCACACGATCCGGGTCGCCAGGGACGATGGCAAGCGTAGCCCCTTGTAAATCGTTTTTAGTGAGGCCGAGATGAAAAACATCAGACTTGGACATATACAACTCCTCTGTGAATCGGTTTAGTCAGAAGAAGCAAAAAGACACTTTACCGAAGGGTTTAACATTTTTTCGTGATACTCATCACCATGACGCAAATGCGTTGCATAAATTTACCCCCCCAAAAGTGATGCAAATCACATAAATCACTCTTCATTCTGCAGGACTGCATAAAAGATGAGCCGATTCAGGCAATGTGATTTGTTGCATGCTGACTATAGTTAACATTGCGCAACATTTTTATAAGGGTACGGAGAATACCATGGCAACAACACAACAATCTGGATTTGCACCTGCTGCATCGCCTCTCGCTTCGACCATCGTTCAGACTCCGGACGACGCGATTGTGGCGGGCTTCACCTCTATCCCTTCACAAGGGGATAACATGCCTGCTTACCATGCCAGACCAAAGCAGAGCGATGGCCCACTGCCAGTGGTCATTGTAGTGCAGGATATTTTTGGCGTGCATGAACATATCCGCGACATTTGTCGCCGTCTGGCGCTGGAGGGGTATCTGGCTATTGCACCTGAACTTTACTTCCGCGAAGGCGATCCGAATGATTTTGCCGATATCCCCACGTTGCTTAGCGGTCTGGTAGCAAAAGTGCCTGACTCGCAGGTGCTGGCCGATCTCGATCATGTCGCCAGTTGGGCTTCCCGCAACGGCGGCGATGTTCATCGTTTAATGATCACCGGATTCTGCTGGGGTGGACGTATCACCTGGCTGTATGCTGCGCATAACCCGCAACTGAGAGCGGCGGTGGCATGGTACGGCAAACTGACAGGCGATAAGTCGCTGAATTCACCGAAACAACCTGTTGATATCGCAACCGATCTTAACGCGCCGGTTCTCGGCTTATATGGTGGTCAGGATAACAGCATTCCGCAGGAGAGCGTTGAAACCATGCGCCAGGCGCTGCGGGCTGCTAATGCGAAAGCAGAGATTATCGTCTACCCGGATGCCGGGCATGCATTCAACGCCGATTATCGCCCGAGCTATCATGCCGAATCTGCGAAAGATGGCTGGCAGCGTATGCTGGAGTGGTTTAAGCAGTATGGTGGGAAGCGGAATTAGTTTCCTCTTAGTCTATATTTGAGATGGTGAGTGAACGAGTGCGTTTTGCTGCCATCTCTGTCCCCCAAAAAATAATCAGTATGAATTGATTGGAGAGCACGACTCCGCTATTTGACCTTAAGAAAGTCGGCAAGTAATAGTCATAAGTGAGTCTCTTCACTGGCAGACACCTTAGAGATTTACCATCAACTCCCATTCTCAAACAAACATTAATTATTATCAACACATTCACATTAATTATAAATTATCTCAGACCTTCCTGATAAAAAGATATTAAAGTGAAACATTTTGTTTTTCACATTTTAGTTCATCCCTTTTAGGCGTAAATAAAGGTAAAAAAATAACAATACTATTTTTCTTTCACAAAAGAATTAACAAAAGGTTTTTCAAGGATGAGTGATATTATTTACCTGAACATAACCGGAGAACAACAAGGATGTATTTCCTCTCGTTGTGGAACGAGCGCATCAATAGGTAATCGCTGGCAGATTGGCCATGAAGATGAAATCTTCGCGTTCTCGCTCTCTAATAGTATTACGAATACAGGCAAAGGGTCACAATTGCATGGCCTTAGTTTCTGTAAATTGATTGACAAAAGCTCCCCGTTACTTATTAACGCTATTAACAATAACGAGCAGTTGTTCATGGAGTTTGACTTCTATCGGATCAATAGATTTGGTCGATGGGAGAAATATTACAACATTCAACTTCGCGGCGCGCTCTTATCAGCAATCAATCACCTGTTTACTGAGAACAATCTGGATACAGAAACCATCACTGTCAGTTATGAATATATACTCTCCAGGCATCTGATTGCTAAGGAAGGTGCGAATAAGCGGGGAAATACTTCTCGGCTGACTCAGTCATTTCATTTCTTCATGTTTGAGCCGATTTTTTCTCCCGTAAATGCCTTGAATCAGCCTATTTAGACCGTTTCTTCGCCATTT
>OKVG01000662.1_pt1 | contig 21405 bp, 16 predicted proteins | sample 1606981 | NCBI WGS metagenome assembly OKVG01 (sample SAMN03281018, study PRJEB24777) | human gut metagenome | isolation source: fecal sample PR128 from 1 month old male Malay infant, vaginal delivered... | reverse complement strand
AGAATGTAAAGAGTCCATTTTGACCTCCAATAGAAAGTTTTTGTGGTTATTAACATTCTATCAAACAGGTCCGAATGGACTTTTTATTTTTCTAAAGTGTTCAATTTGATTTTACAATCAACGGATATTAAAAAATTACAAGACTATCAAAAACATATTCGGAATTTTTCGATCGTTGCTCATATTGATCATGGTAAGTCAACGATTGCAGATCGTATTTTAGAATTAACCGATACTGTATCTGAACGTCAAATGAAAAATCAATTACTTGATGATATGCCATTAGAGCGTCAACGCGGTATTACCATTAAACTTAATTCGGTAGAAGTAAAATATCATGCTAAAGATGGAGAAACATATATTTTTCACTTAATTGATACTCCGGGACATGTAGACTTTTCTTATGAAGTTTCGCGTTCTTTGGCAGCCTGTGAAGGAGCACTTTTAGTAGTAGATGCAACCCAAGGTGTTCAAGCGCAAACTTTAGCTAATACTTATCTAGCAATTGACGATGATTTGGAAATTTTGCCAGTCATTAATAAGATTGATTTGCCTTCAGCTGATCCTGAAATGTGCAAAAACGAAATTGAAGAGATGATTGGACTCGATGCCTCTGATGCTGTTGAAGTGTCCGGTAAGACAGGTCAAGGAATTCCCGAACTACTTGAGGAAATTGTTAAAAAGGTACCAGCACCAACTGGTGATTTGAATGCTCCTTTGAAGGCCTTAATTTTTGATTCAAAATATGATGATTATCGCGGGGTCGTTTTATCGGTTCGAATTGAAGAAGGAACTGTAAAACCTGGTGATAAGATTCGAATTATGAATACTGGGAAAGAATTTGAAGTGACAGAGGTTGATGTTTCAAGTCCTCATCCTGTTAAAAAAGATATGCTTATTGCAGGGGACGTAGGATACTTGACTGCGAATATCAAGTCTGTTCGTGAAACTCGTGTAGGTGATACGATTACTAGCGCTGAAAATCCAACTGAGAAACCACTTCCCGGTTATCGCCAAATTCCACCAATGGTTTACTCTGGTATGTATCCAGTTGATAATCAAAAATATGATGATTTAAAAGAAGCACTGCAAAAATTGCAGTTAAATGATGCTGCCTTAGAGTTTGAACCTGAAACTTCTCAAGCATTAGGTTTTGGCTTCCGTTGTGGCTTTTTGGGATTGCTTCATATGGATGTGGTACAAGAAAGACTTGAGCAAGAATTTGGTATGGATTTAATTATGACTGCACCAAGTGTAGACTACCATGCAATTATGAATGATGGTTCAACTAAATTAATTGATAATCCTGCTGATTTACCAGATGATGGTGAATATAAAGAAGTTCAAGAACCTTATGTTAAGGCAGAAGTGATGGTGCCAAATGACTTTGTAGGTCCAGTAATGGAGCTATGTCAGCGAAAACGCGGAGAATTTGTAACTATGGATTATTTAGACAAATACCGTGTTAATGTTATTTACAATATGCCCCTAGCTGAAATTATTTATGATTTCTTTGACGAACTAAAGTCTTCAACTAAAGGTTATGCTTCTCTTGATTACGAAATAACAGGTTATCGTGCAACAGACTTAGTTAAGATTGATATGTTGCTTAATAAAGAGCCAATTGATGCTCTTAGTTTCATTGCACACCGTGAAGAGGCTCAAAATCGTGCTCGTCAAATGACAACAATGCTTAAGAAGTTAATTCCACGTCAAAACTTTGAAGTTGATATTCAAGGTGCAATTGGTGCTAAAATTATTTCTCGTGCGACAATTAAACCATATCGTAAGGATGTTACTTGGAAAATTCATACTGGTGACCCAGATAGACGTGCTAAATTACTTGAAAAGCAGCGTCGTGGTAAGAAGAGAATGAAGGCAGTCGGAAAGGTAGAAGTACCCCAAGACGCATTTATGGCTGTTCTAAAAATGAATGATGACGATATTAAAGGTAAATAATTGTAACTTTCTTGACGTACTAAGCTTTTTGGTACGTCTTTTTTGATTTTTAAAAATATATAATAGTCTTTCAGCAAGTTATAGCTAACTTGATTTAGTATGTTTTTTTGAAAAATGTGTTAGAATTTATAACAGCATTAATAAAATTGAGGATAAAAAACGTATGGCAAAAAAAACAAGAAATACTTCTAAAAAAGCTTGGATAGTTAGAATTGCTGCGATTATTTTATTAATCATCGGTTTAGGGATGATTTTTAATAGTCAAATCCGAGATTTCATGGTTCGACAAAATCAGACTACTGCTTTGAAGAAATTAAACAAAGATACTGTTAAAAAAAATCAAGCAAAACAAGGAATGTTCGATTTCTCAAAAGTTGAAGAAATTGATTTTGGAAAGGTGACTAAATCAAGGGTTAATAATACTGCTGATGCAATTGGCGCGATCGCAATCCCAAGTGTAAAAATGTATCTTCCAATTATGAAGGGGTTAAGTAATGATGCCATGTCGACTGGTGGTGGAACAATGCGTCCAGACCAAGTTATGGGGAAGGGAAACTATCCTTTAGCAGGTCACTATATGACAGCCAAGGGTGTTTTATTTTCACCACTTGAAGACACTAAATTGGGCGAAAAAGTATACTTAACTAATCTTGATAAAATTTATATTTATCGAATTTATATGAAAAAGGTTGTAGACCCAACTGCTGTTTGGTTAGTCGATAATACTAAGCAAAATATTGTTACTTTAATTACATGTGCTGATGGTGGTGTTAATCGCTGGGCGATTAGGGGAAAATTAATTGCTGAAAAGCCAGCGACAGATAAGAATTTACAAGTTTTCAAACTTAAATAAAGAGGATTTGCTTTTGTTGGAGAAGTAAATCCTCTTTAACTTTTGTTATAATAGAAACTTAGATGTTATAAATGATTTAGGTGAACTAAAAATAATGAAATGGCAACAAAGACAAGCAAGTAGTTTAGATCAAGAATTAATTGAAGATTATGGATTAACAGATATTCAAGCTAAGCTTTTCGCATTAAGAGGTATTAATACCGCGGAAAAGTTGGATTTTTGGCTAAATGCAGATGAAAATGATTTGGCCGATCCGTTTTTAATGCACGATATGGAAAAGTCTATTAACCGCATTAATCAGGCAATTGATAATGGTGAAAAAATAACTATCTATGGTGATTATGATGCTGATGGAATCACGGCAACTAGCATCATGATGGATACCTTAGAAATTTTAGGTGCCGATGTTCACTTTTTTATTCCGGATCGTTTTAAAGATGGATACGGTCCAAGTATGAGCCGTTACCAAGAGATAGTAGAGGATGGGACTAAATTAATCATTACGGTTGATAATGGGGTAACCGGTGTTGAAGAAGTTAAATATGCCCAGGAACATGGCGTTGACGTAATATTAACTGACCACCACACCTTTCAGGATCAAAAACCAGCTGCTTTTAGTACAGTTCACTGTAACTATCCTGGTCAAAAATATCCATTTGATGATTATTGCGGAGCCGGTGTTGCTTATACAATGTGCCGAGCACTAATGCAGGATACAATGCCAGAACTATTAGATTTAGCCATGATTGGAACTATAGGCGATATGGTTAAAGTAACAGGTGAAGGACATATTATCGTTAAGCGTGGCTTAGATATTTTGAACCAAACAGAGCGTCCAGGATTACGAGCTTTAATTAAGCAAGCTGGTTTAACTATGGGACAGATTACAGCCACTGATGTTGGCTTTAATATCGCTCCTAGATTAAATGCTGTGGGTCGTCTGGCAGACGCGAGTTTAGCGGTTGAACTACTTTTGAGTGATGATGAAGAACAGGCTGAAGAAATAGCAGCGAAAATAGAAGAATTAAATAATGAAAGAAAAGAGCTTACAGCTGAAGTTTATGAAAAATGTTTGGCTCAAGTTGAAGAAAAAGGGTGGCAACATCGAAATACATTAGTATTATATGATCCTGACTTTCATGAGGGCGTGTTAGGCTTAGTAGCCAATAAAGTTGTCGAGAAGCTTCATAAACCCACGCTTGTTCTTACCAAGGATGAAAATGGTGAATTAAAAGGCTCAGGTCGGTCAAGCGAAGGCTTTAATTTATTTGATGCTTTAGAACCAATGAAAGATGATTTTTTAGATAAATTTGGCGGACATGATTTTGCCTGTGGCTTATCTTTAAAGGTTGATAAACTTGAAGAGTTGCGTTCACGTTTTGAAAAAAGTTTTAAGCCAAGTACGGATCTTGAAGTAAAAGATTTTGATTTTGAATTAAATTTGAGAGAAGTTACACCAGATACATTAACAGAAATTAATTTGGTTGGTCCCTTTGGAACTGGAAATCCTGAGCCCGTATTTAGTATCAGCGAACCGCACATCAAGAGCCTATTTAAGATGGGAAAAGATAAGAACCATGTTAAGTTTACTGCAGAAAAAAATAATGGCAAGCTAACAATTGTTGGCTTTAATAAAGGATTTTTGAATCAGAACTTGCTTCCTTTTATCAAAGAATTATATGTAACTTTAGCGCTCAATAGCTGGAAGAATATTTCGACTGTTCAAGGAATGTTAGCCGGCATTGAATATGGAGCACCCAAACTAGCTGTTTTTGATCAAGTGATAGACATGAGGCAAGAAGATTATGTGATGGGATTTGCGGATAAGTATTTGATTTTTGATAAAAATACTATTTCTTGGGCTAGAAATGGTTTAGGAATTCCAGAAGAAAAGCTTAGTCTTGCTAGAGATTATCATGGAAATTCTGAAGTTGTAGCTTTATTAGATACTCCGCGTAATCAGATTGAATTAAATACCGCTTTAGAAAATAAATATCATCAGCTCTATCTGCGTTTTTTATTTGATAGATTGCCAATTACTAATTTGCCTAGTAGGGATGCTTTTGGCAAAACATTAAAATATATTTATGCTCACCCCAATTTAACTATTGAAGATTATCAGGTGGTATCTGCTTATCTCGGCTTAGATTATCAAGCTGTTTTGTTTATTTTAAGAGTGTTCTTTGAATTGCGCTTTGTTTCATTTATTGATGGAAAAATTATTGGCAATAAACGTCCTGAAAGTAAAAAACTAACTGCTTCAAAGTATTTTACCAGTGTAGCATCACAGATTAAATTTAAAAATCAGCTAAAGACAATGCCTAGTGATCAACTAATTAGTTACGTTAAACAATATTTAAAGTGATCATTACTAGTTATAAATCAATAAAAAGTTCGATATAAAACTGATTTTAATCTAAAAATTTGGTAAAATATACAGGTCAAAGGCCGTTAGGTCTGATTTTTCAATGAAAGTCTAAAATGGAGGTTTCTCTTTAAATGGCAATTGATTTTAAAGAACACATTGCAAGTGTAAAAGATTTCCCAAATAAGGGAATTATCTTTCGCGATATTACCCCAATTTTGCAAGATGGGAAGCTATATCGAGCTGCTACTCATGAATTAGCTGAATACGCTAAGAGTCGTGGAGCAGAAGTAATTGTTGGTCCTGAAGCTCGTGGATTTATTGTCGGCTGCTCTGTTGCAACAGAATTAGGAATTGGTTTTGTACCGGCTCGTAAGCCTCATAAGTTGCCACGCGAAGTAGAAAGTGCTTCTTATGATTTAGAATATGGTTCAAATGTCTTAGAAATGCATAAAGATGCAATTAAGCCAGGGCAAAAAGTTGTTATTTGCGATGATTTGATGGCTACCGCAGGCACCTTGCACGCAACTAAGGAATTAGTTGAAAACTTGGGCGGAGAAGTAGTTGGTGCAGCATTTTATATTGAATTAACTGACTTGAAGGGAAGAGAACAATTCCCTGATTTAGATATTTATTCTCTTGTTAAGTACCACGGTGCATAAGAGTTATTAAGAAGGCCAAATTAAGGCCTTTTTTATTTTGCTCAATTTCAATCAGTTTTGTATTAATTTAATAAAAAGCGCATAATAGTTAATGTTTGTTTGAAAGAGGGAGTGTTTTAGTTTTTTATGAAAAAAGGCAAATCCGTCAAAATTGGATTAAAAAGTCTAGTTTTGATGATCTTTTCAGCCATTTTTGGCTTTAGCAATTCATTAACTGCCTATTATCAAATGGGGTATGCAAGTATTGTTTGGTATATTATAACCGCAATTTTATTCTTTTTGCCTTCTGCATTAATTTTTGCAGAATATGGAGCTGCTTTTAAGGGAGTTAAAGGTGGAATTTTTTCTTGGCTTAAAGGATCAGTTAGTGAAAAAACCGCATTTATTGGTACTTTTATTTGGCTAGCTGCTTGGGTTGTTTGGCTGGTGTCGTCGACTCAATTTTTCTTGGTGTCAGTGTCGACTGCAATTTCAGGTCATGATACAACGCAAAGTTGGCATTTTTTAAGTTTGTCATCAACACAATTATTGGGAATTTTAGAAGTAATATTTTTAGTAGTAGTGACTTTTTTTGCAGCTAAAGGTGTCGATAAAATTGCGGCTGTAAGTAATGTTGGTGGCTTTTTTACTTTAGCTATTACCATTGGCTTTACTTTAGTATCTATTTTGGTTTTCTTTTTGAATCATGGACATTTAGCAGAACCGTTGACTACGCAATCACTAGTTCATTCTCCTAATCCAGCTTTTCAATCTCCAATTGCTGTGGTGTCATTCATTGTTTATGCATTATTTGCTTATGGTGGTTTAGAGACCTCAGCAGGAGTAATTGATTCTGTTGATAAACCTGAAAAGACTTTTCCTAAAGCCTTGATCACAGCTATGATCTGGATGACAGCTTTATATGTCTTAAACATTTTAATGTGTGGAGTTGCTGCAAATTGGAGTAGCGAATTAAGTGGCAAAAATGTTGATTTGGCCAATGTGGAATATGTTTTGATTAACAATTTGGGGGTTGAAACAGGAAAGGCTTTCGGACTTTCTCATTCGGCTTCATTGACACTTGGTGCAACATTTTCTCGGTTTGCTGGGTTAGCTGATGTATTGGCTGGAATTTCAGCAGCATTTTTAATGGTTTATTCACCTGTTAAGTCTTTTATTGAAGGCTGTGACCCTAAACTTCTACCTAAAAACTTGGTTAAATTGAATAAACATGGCATGCCAGAACGTTCAATGTGGGTTCAGGCAGTGATTGTTAGTGTTATTATCTTATTTATCTCTTTTGGTGGTAATGCAGCGGGTCAGTTTTATACTATTTTGATGGATATGATGAATGTTTCATCGTCAGCTCCTTACTTATTTTTGATTGGAGCTTATCCTTTCTTTAAGATGAAGCAGGGAATTGATCGTCCATTTGTATTTATTGAGGGAAAAAAGCGTGTCTGGACAGTAACACTTGTGGTTGCAATTGGTATTATCTTTACTTGTGTTGAGCCGCTCTTTACTGGAGATTATGCAACATCCTTCTGGACTGCTGTTGGACCAGTAGCCTTTGGAATTATTGCTTGGATATATTATTCATATCAAGAAAGAAAAAGCGTTACTGTAGTTGATGAAGAAGAATAACGAAAAAATAAAAGAAGCTTCTATAGTTTAGAAAACTAGGAGGCTTCTTTTATTTTTACCAGTTTTATAAAATAGGTGATAGCAATCTTGAGAAATATTGTTTGAATTTGCGCCAGTGAGATTGATCATTAAAGTATTTTTTAGTTAATAATGTTGATTCTTTTAGATCTTTTTCAAATATTTCTTTTAATTCAGTTGCAAGAGCAGGATTGTATGTAAAAGCATTTACCTCAAAATTAAGCTGGTAACTCCGAAAATCTTGATTAGCCGAGCCAACGGAAGCAATATTAGAACCACTTACAATGGTTTTAGCATGTATAAAACCATTATCATACTTATAAACTTTTACGCCGTTATTAACCAGGTACTTGGCGTAATATTCAGTTGCTCGATAAACGAAGGGATGATCTGGCATAGATGGAATCATAATTCGAACGTCTACGCCACTTTTTGCAGCAATAATTAAGGCTTCTAAGATTGAGTCACCTGGAATTAAATATGGCGTTTGAATGTAGACGTAGTTTTGAGCTTGCGCAATTATTTCTTCATAGGCACGACGAATACCAAAATTACTGTTGTCAGGACCTGAAGAAACAATTTGCATTGGAACTAAGTTCTTAGCTTGAACAACTTTTAATCTGAAGTTTTCAATTAAATTATCAACACTATATGTAGGAAGATGAGATTTACGACAACTTGTATTCCAATCCATTGCAAAACGAATTTCCATTAGGAGGGCTGCCTGTCCTGTAACTCGCAAATGCGTATCGCGCCAATGACCGAACTTTTGGCTTCGATCAACATACTGATCCCCAATATTAAAACCACCAATATAACCAATTTGATTATCGATGATAACTAGTTTTCGGTGTAAATGATAATTAGCACGCGGGGTAGTAAAGAAACGATTACCAGCTGTTGAAATAAATGGTTGGGCTTTTCCACCTAGTTGTCGAAGCTTATTGAAAAAGGAGGGCTTTGTACCGCGGGAACCACTAGCATCGTAAAGAACTCGAACTTTAACACCGCGATTAGCAGCTTTTTCTAATGCTTTTAGAACTTGGTTACCTAATTGATCATCATAAAAAGTATAGAATTCAATATTGATGCTACTTTTTGCTTGTTCGATATTTTTAATGAGATTTTGAAATAAAACTTTTCCATCAATAAAAGTTTCTACCTCATTGTTAAAGGTAAGGAGAGCATCGTCATTGTTTAAATTTAATTCAACCAGTCTTCGTGCCCGGGGATTTTGATCTTTATTAGGTAATAGATCATGTAACTTTAATAATTTATTTTGCTCATTTAAAAACTGGTCTCGGAATTTTTGCTGTTCAGCTTTAATTGAAAAAATATCATCATGAGATAGTTGGCGACCAGTAAATAAATATAGAATGAAACCAACATATGGTAAGATCGATAGAATTAAAAGCCAAGCCCAGGTTGAGGCGATATCACGATGGCTGCGAAAAACTGTCCAGATAGCTAAGCCAACATTAATTAACCAAAGTATTTCAATAATGCGTCTGATGATATCCCAGGTTAAAATCATTAAAATCCCTCCAATTGTATAGATAATTAATTCTACCATATCTCGAAATATACAAAATATAGTATTTGTATTTACCAAAGCACTAAATCTATGATAATTTAAGTTATAACGTGCGCAATAGAAAGAAGAAAGACAATGGCAACTTTAGAGCAACCATACTTGGATTTATTAAATAAAATTATGACTGAGGGTCATGATAAGGAAGATAGAACTGGAACGGGGACAAGAAGTTTATTTGGGGCTCAAATGCGGTTTGATTTGAGTGATGGTTTTCCTATTTTAACTACTAAAAGAGTTCCTTTTGGTCTTATTAAAAGTGAATTATTGTGGTTTTTAAGAGGAGACACTAATATTCGATTTTTGTTAGAGCATAATAATCATATTTGGGATGAATGGGCATTTAAGAATTGGGTTGAAAGTGATGAATATCATGGCCCTGATATGACTAATTTTGGGCTCAGAAGTCAAAAGGATGCCAAATTTAAGAAAGTTTATCAAGAAGAAATGAAGAGGTTTGGCGAACGAATCTTAGCTGATCAAGACTTCGCGGCCAAATTTGGTAATCTTGGAGATGTTTATGGCGCTCAATGGCGTCACTGGCAAAAGCGAGAGGGAGGTTTTATTGATCAAATTCAAAATGTGATTGATCAAATTAAAAAGACGCCATACTCAAGAAGATTAATTGTTAGTGCTTGGAATCCAGAAGATGTCCCAAATTCAGCGCTGCCACCTTGTCATGTTTTATTTCAATTTTATGTTAATGATGGTCGTTTAAGTGTTCAGCTTTATCAGAGATCTGGAGATATGTTTTTAGGAGTTCCTTTTAATATTGCTAGCTATTCTTTACTAGTTAATTTAATAGCTCAAGAAACTGGTCTTAAACCAGGTGAATTTATTCATACTTTAGGGGATGCACATATTTATCGGAACCATTTTGATCAAGTAAAGGAATTATTAACTAGAAAACCTTATGATTCACCAAAGCTTTGGTTAAATCCTGATAAGAAAAAGATTGAAGATTTTGAAATGTCAGATATCAAACTTGTTAATTATAAGCATCATGGCACTATTAAAGCACCTGTCGCTGTTTAGTTTATACAATTTATAAGGGAGAGTTGAGAATGATAAGATTTATATGGGCAGAGGATGAAGACGGACATATTGGTTATCAAGGCACCTTACCCTGGCGTTTGCCAGCTGATCTAAGGCATTTTAAGGATTTAACTTCTAATCATGTAATTGTTATGGGAAGACGGACCTTTGAAAGTTTCCCTGGATTATTACCTAAAAGACAGCATATTATTCTCTCGACTAGTCCAACTTTACAGCGTAAATACCAAGATAATGTACACGTCCAAATTTTTTCTCAACTTGAAGAATTAAAGAACTGGATAAAGCATCATAGCAACCAAACAATTGATATTATTGGCGGAAGAAGAGTCTTTGAAGAATTTATGGATGAGGTTGATATTTTAGAAAAGACTAAGATTCACCATGTTTTTAAGGGTGATACTCTGATGCCAGAGATAAATTATGGAGATTTTAAATCAGTTAATTCTGAAATTCATCAAGCAGATGAGAAAAATAAATTTGCATACGATTTTTTAGAATATAAAAGAATAGAAAAATAATAAACTTTATAAAAAGCTAACAATCATTATTTAGTTGTAATAATTGTTAGCTTTTTTGATACATTTAGTTACCGGTAACACTTTATTTTCCGTTGAAAGCATTTTCAACCTCACTTAGTATAAAATATTGAAAGCGCTTGTGCGTTAAATAGCGAGGGAGAAAACTATGAATGAAAATGATAAAGTAGCTGGTTTACCAGAACTTGCTAAAAGTGTGATTTGGATGATTAATTTTGGGTATTTAGGTATCCAAATTGCTTTTACACTTGAAACATCACAAATGAGTCGTATTTTTCAAACTTTGGGTGCGGATCCTACGAAGTTAGGTTGGTTTTTCATTTTACCGCCTTTGGCTGGTTTAGTTGTTCAACCAGCCATTGGATCACTTTCTGATAAAACTTGGGCACCTAAGCTTGGCGGAAGAAGATTACCGTATTTATTAATTGGAATGATTTTTGCGGTAATTATGATGCTACTGCTACCAAATATCGGAAGTTTTGGTTTAGGTTATGGATCGGTTGAAGCCTTGGTATTTGGTGCTATTGCAATTGCTATTTTAGATGTATCTGCAAATATGGCTATGCAACCCTTCAAAATGATGATTGGTGATATGGTTAATGACGAACAAAAATCATATGCATATGGCATTCAAAGTATGCTTTCGAATTCTGGTGCAGTAATCGCAGCATTTTTTCCATTTCTATTGACTATTCTTGGAGTTGCTAATACTGCTAAAAAGGGTGTAGTACCACAATCAGTTGTAATTTCTTTTTATGTAGGTGCCGTAATCCTTGTTATTACTAGCTTGTTAACAGTAACAAAGGTGCATGAATATGATCCTAAAACTTATGCACGTTATCATGGTATTAATGAAGAAGATAATAAAAAAGATGGAATTTGGTTTGTCTTATTAAAAAAAGCACCGAAAGTCTTCTGGGAAGTTTCATTAGTCCAATTATTTTGCTGGTTCTCATTTCAATATTTATCAACTTATGCTACAGGTGCAATCGCAGCTAATGTATGGAAGGCATTTGACCCAGCCTCTGCTGGTTATCAGCTTGCAGGCAACTGGTTTGGCGTTTTGACTGCTGTGCAATCAATTGCTGCAGTAATTTGGTCATATATTTTGGCAAAAGTACCAAATAATCATCATAAGTTGGGGTATGGAATTAGTTTATTATTTGGAGCTGTGGGATATGGCTCGATCTTTTTTATTAAATCTCAAAATTTACTTATCTTGTCATTTATTTTAATTGGAATTTCTTGGGCAGCAATGAATACTTATCCTTTGACGCTGGTTTCAAATGCCTTATCTGGCAAACATATGGGGACATACTTGGGTCTATTTAACTGTTCAATTTGTTTACCGCAAATTATTGCTTCATTGTTGAGTTTCATCTTATTTCCACTCTTAAAATGTTCAATGCCTGCAATGATGCTAACGGCAGGAATTTCCGGGATTTTAGCGGCAATTTCTGTTTTATTTATTAAGGAAACGTATCGAAATTAATTTATTTAATAATGTTCATTAAAAATTCCATCTTAGCGAACAAAAAGAAGCAGACTACTTTCAAAATAGTAGTCTGCTTCTTTTAATTATTTATTTTTCATAATTGGTTGATAGAACAAATCAATTACGATAGCGGCGATTAAAGCTACAATTATTGTTAATCCAAGATTGGTAAAGTTGATTTTAGTCATCGCTAAGCCTAATAGTGCGAGTGTAAAAGTTAATAAAACATCAATAATTTGAACAATTGCAACTGATTTTGATGGAGCTGATTGCCAGAAAAATTTTCTAGTCCTAGTGATTAAGACAATTAACATTGCACTTAAAACGAGGTAAACATAAACCATTGTTGATACTGTTCCTTGAGCATAATTGTGAGAAACCAGATACCAAACAAAACCAAAACCGATCACAGTCCAACCAGCTGCCAGGGAGAAAGCAATTTTGGCTAATTTAAGCATATTCCAGCTTTCCGGCTTATAAGTGATATGCGTGTTATCGGTACCAATCATCATCGTTACCATATTATTCATGATAGTGTAAATAACCATTGCATTTAAGGCCATTGGGATGTAGTTGAAACATAAGTAGCCAAATGTTAGAAGCATAGTTAATTCTGCTGTACGAGATAATTTGGTTAAAGACCAAGTCGTCATTCTTTGATAAACGCGATGACCAGCATCTAAGATTTTAACAATTGGAGTAAGACCATCTTCTAGAAGCACCATCTTACCACTGCGTTTGGCAACGTCAGCGGCATTTGAAACGGCGATTCCAACTTCAGCTTGCTTTAAGGCTGGTGCATCATTAACACCGTCCCCAGTCATTCCAACAATATAACCATCTTCCTGGAAGAGTTTAACCATTTTTAATTTATCTTCAGGTAGCACATCAGCGATTCCTGCTAAATCATTAACATCAGTTTTATCATTAAAATCGTGAATTGAAATTACTTTTCCGGTTAAGCCAACTTCTTTTGCAACTGCTTCAGCAGTTCTGCGATTATCTCCAGTCAGCATAATTGGCTTGATTCCACGCTTCTTTAGCTCTTCTAAAGCCTTCTTTGAATCTGATCTGACTTTGTCGCGTAAAATAAATACACCGGAGAGTTTATCATTAATTAAAACAGCAACTGAGCGTCCCGATGTGAAATCAATGTTTTTGGCCTCTTGATCAGCATTTTTATCAATTAAAGATAGCTGCTTAAAAGAACCTAATTTAATATTGTAGTTTTTAGCTTCAGCCATCGAATAGCCAGTATTGGAAGTAAAAGGCGTAAAAGAGTTAGGTATATCAGGAGTAATTCCTTTTTCTGTCAGATAGTCGTTAATAGCTGTATCGATAATGCTTGGGCTACGCTTATCTATTGCAGCTCCAACTAAAGCTAAAACCTCTTTATTTTGAAGTTTGCTTAAATTATCCCATTGAGAAACAGCGGTTTTATTTTCGGTGATAGTTCCAGTTTTATCAAGTAAAAGCAAGTTTAAGTTAGCAGCGTCTTGAATTCCTGTTAAGTCTGAAGTTAGAACACCTTCTTTGCTAAGGCGCGTAGCTTCAAAGGAGTTAGATAAGGCAAAAGTAGATGGCATTGCAACTGGGATAGAAGCGATGAACATCATGGCCAAGAATGGCAACATTTCAATGACATTTTGTCCCCTAATTAAAGCAGCAATTACTAAAATTAAGGTTAAAACTCCATCTAATAAACAAAGGTAGTAAATAATTCTTGTAAGAAGTTGTTGCAAGTGACCTGGAGCTGCAGAATTATTAATTAAGTTAATAGTTTTACCTGAGCGAGAATTACTTCCAATTGCAATTACTGTCGCAAGCGCATCACCATCAACTACAGTAGTTCCAGCATAGGCAGTTTTGCCAACAGATTTTTTTATAGCTTTTGACTCGCCTGTGATAGAGCTTTCATCAACTGTAATTTGACCTTGGACAATTTTTACATCAGCGGCCAAAACATCTCCGCGTTTTAAACTAATTAAGTCTCCCGCAGCTAAAAACTTTGAATTAAGCTGCTTCCATTTTCCATTTCGTTTTACTGAAACAGTAGGAGTTAATTCGTGAGAAATTGTATTTAAAACTCGACGAGATTTTTTCTTTTGAGTTGCACCATTAAAAGCAGCAAACAAAAGCATCAGTAAAACAAATAGGGACTGAATCCACTTGCCCAAAATGCATTCTAAGATTAGGGCGGCTTCCAAGATCCAAGCAGATAAGTTCCATAATTTTGACATGAATTCTTTAAAGAAATTAAATTCAGGTTCAGGTACTTCATTGAGACCGTCTTTTTTTAGACGCTCTTTTGCTTGGGCGTCAGTCAGTCCATTTAAGTCTTTATTTTCCATGAAAATCCTCCATTAAATCTTTATTTCCTAAAGTATTTTAGCGCAGTTCTTGCTATTAAGAAAATATCAAATTAAGATATAAGATATTAAAAAAATAGATATCAATTAAGAAGATGAACGATAATGAATCTAAAACAATTAAAATATTTTTTAGTGGTAGCTGAAGAAAGACAGATTACATCGGCTGCTAAAAAATTATTTATTGCTCAACCACCATTGAGTTATCAATTGAAACAATTAGAAAAAGAAATTGGGGCACAACTTTTTATTAGAAATGCTCATGGGATGGAATTAACTGAAGAGGGGAAGGCTTTTCAAAAGTATGCTGAAAAAATTGTTGACCTTAGCTTAACTGCGACAAGTCAGATAAGGCAAATTAAAACAGGTGAATTAGGTAAAATTCGAATTGGAGTTATTTCTTCTTGCGGAGGAGTTGTTCCGAATAAGCAATTTAAGAAATTAATTGAATATTACCCCAATGTATCTTTTGAAATACATGAAGCAAATACCTTTGGAATTATTGAACAATTGCAAGATGGACTTATTGATTTAGGAATTGTAAGAACTCCGTTTAACCTTGAAGGATTGAATTTTAAAGATTTTCATCAAGAGCCGATGGTTGCAGTTACAAATAATAATGACTTTGATAGAGGAAAGATTGAACATTTAAGTCAATTAAAAGGTAAGCCAATTATTTTATATCGTCGTTTTCAGGAAATATTCAATCGGAGTTTTCGTCATCAAGGGATTCGACCTTTCTATGCAGTAACTTGCGATGATGCCCGAACGGCAATTCACTGGGCTGATGAAGGCTTAGGAATTGCTTTAGTTCCCCAATCAATAGCGCAGACATACGCAAAAAGTAGTATTGTTTCAATTAAACATGCGCACTGGGTTACTCATTTAAATATTGTATGGCGTAAGGATAGACAAGTTACACCGTTAATGGAAAAAATTATTGAAATGTTTTAACCAAAAAAGCCAACCGAAACGGTTGGCTAGAAATTTAATTGCTTTTAATAATTTTATGGTTTAGGTAACGCTCAATAGCCTGGCGCATTAATTTTATTTTGCGGGGCTTGTAAATAATTATCTTTGCCATAATATGAGTCCTTTCATTGTCAATCAGTATATTTTTAAGATACATGAAAAATATGAAAGAATAGTGACTTTTTGAAGACAAATTTTAGAATTGGGATTTTTTTATTTACCATTTATTTCTTAATTGCTATAATAAAAACGTTGCAATTGGAGAGTTGGCAGAGTGGTAATGCACCGGACTCGAAATCCGGCGAACCGGCTTATACCGGCGCGCAGGTTCAAATCCTGTACTCTCCTTAACTTCATATAGCCTAGCGGTATATTAGTATTATTTAATATTGATATACCGCTATTTTTATCTTAATTTGTTAAATAAATTTTAAAAACATATGTCTTTTATTTATTTGCTGTTACAATGAGCATTAGCACATTTGATTGAGGTTAGATAAAAGTGAAATTACATTGTTTAATTCAATTAATGATTTCAGCGATAATTCTGTTAGGATTAATATTTAATATTAGAAATTCACGTCTCTTTAATTTCTATGATCATTTATTGCACCATAAGCTTGTTAGAAATAGAGATAGCAAGATTTGGAAGATTATTACGATTTTAAATGAGCCTAAGGTGATTGTAGTTTGGGATTTTTTGCTAGCTGGACTTTTAGTTTTGCTTAATCATCCTTTGCTGGCAGTTTGGTCACTTGGCACTTTAGCAGTAACCGATGCAGTTGGAATTTTTTTGAAGCATTCAGTAAAAAGACAAAGACCTCTATCGATGAAAATATATCGAGATGGATATAGCTTTCCAAGCGGTCATGTTTTAAGTGCAACAATAATGTCATTAATGCTCTGGCAAATTTTTGGACATACTATGGGTATTTGGTTGTTAATCATTTTGATAATTGCTTGGGGATTAGTAGTTATATCACGCTTAAACATGCGAGCACATTATCCATCTGATGTTTTAGGAGCGACTAGTTTAGCTCTATTTTGTTTTACAATTGCACAACAACTTTTGGGATTGGCCTTTTAAAAGGTCAATCTTTTTTTGCAAAAAAATAATTGCCTTCTTTAGTTTACATACTCACAAAGTTGCTTTAAAATAAATCTGTAGTCAAAAGGGCTATGCCTAAAAGCGACGAAAGACACTGACTAGTGCCAATTCGGTTAGTTTGTATTTTTCGCCACAAATTTAAGGAGGATTTTTTTAATGCTCAAATCAGTTATTGAGAATGTACATGCACTTGAAATCTTTGATTCACGTGGTAACCCAACTGTTGAAGTTTTCGTTACCCTTTCAAACGGTGTCGTAGGTAAGGCCGAAGTTCCATCTGGTGCTTCAACTGGTGAAAACGAAGCTGTTGAATTACGTGATGGTGGTTCACGTCTTGGTGGTAAAGGTGTTATGAACGCTGTTAACAACGTTAACACTGAAATCAACGATGCTTTAAAGGGATTAGATCCACACGATCAACCAAACATTGACGCAACTATGATCGCTTTAGACGGTACTCCAAACAAGGGTCGTCTTGGTGCTAACGCTATCTTGGGTGTATCTATGGCTACTGCTTGTGCAGCTGCTAAGGATAACCACCAACCATTGTACCGTTACCTTGGTGGTACTGACCTTGAAATGCCTCAAACTTTCCACAACGTTATTAACGGTGGTGAACACGCAGACAACGGTATCGATATTCAAGAATTCATGATTACTCCAGTTGCTAAGACTTCATTCCGTGATGGTTTTGAAAAGATTGTTAACGTATACCACACTTTGAAGAAAGTTCTTGAAGACATGGGTTACGAAACTGGCTTAGGTGACGAAGGTGGTTTCGCTCCTAACATGAAGAACTCAGAAGAAGCTTTAAAGGCATTACATGAATCAATTATTAAGGCTGGTTACAAGCCAGGTGAAGATATTGCTATTGCATGTGACTGTGCTGCTTCATACTTCTACAACAAAGAAGACGGCAAGTACCACCTTGAAGGTAAAGTTCTTACTGACGAAGAATTGGCAGATTACTACGACAAGTTACTTGACGAATTCCCAGAATTAATTTCTATGGAAGACCCATACGATGAAAACGATGTTGAAGGTATGGTTAAGTTCACTGAAAGCCACAAGGACCGTATCCAAATTGTTCTTGACGACTTCATTTGTACTAACCCTAAGCTTTTGAACAAGGCTATTCACGAAGGTGCTGGTAACGCTTCATTAATCAAGTTGAACCAAATCGGTACTGTTACTGAAACTCTTGAAACTATTCGTCTTTCACGTAAGAATGGTTACAACACTATGATTTCTCACCGTTCAGGTGAAACTGGTGATACCTTCATCGCTGACTTCGCAGTTGCTGTTAACGGTGGTCAATTGAAGAGTGGTGCTCCAGCTCGTTCAGAACGTGTTGAAAAGTACAACCGTTTACTTGAAATTGAAGAAGAACTTGGTAAGGGTGAACGTTTAGCATTCTTCCCAGACAACGTTGACTTAGACTAATTTAGGTTAATATTTCTTTAAAAAGAGATTGATTTTTGATCAATCTCTTTTTTTATGCTTGAGTTAGTTATGGAAAGTAAGTAAACTAGATACTATAGATAGAAAGGAAGATTAGTTGAAAAAGAAAATTAAATCTTTTGATAATAAAACTGTGTTAACAATTGGACGAATTGGATCTGTCTTGTCTGTTTTGATGTATGTTTCTTATATCCTCAAATTATGAATAATTTGCAGGGAAATTATGGTAATCCAATTCAACCATTGGTTGCGGCTATTAACTGCTTTATTTGGGTTTTATATGCCCTATTAAGAGAGAAAAAAGATTGGCCGTTATTTGTAGCTAATTTTCCAGGAATCTTATTTGGATTAGCTACATTTGTTACTAGTTTGCACTAATTTTTCAGTCGATCGTTTTCTATAAAAAATAGATGTAAGAGGGGAAAATAATTTGATTACTGTCTCAGATTTGAGTTTAAATTTATCTGGTCGTACTTTATACGAAGATGTTAACTTAAAATTTACTCCCGGTAATTGTTATGGAGTAATTGGCGCTAATGGTGCGGGTAAGTCTACTTTTTTAAAACTTTTAGAAGGTAAAATTGAACCTACAACAGGAAATATTTCTATTGACGCTAATGAAAGAATGTCTAGCTTAAATCAAGATCACTTTGCGTTTGAAGATTGTACTGTTTTAGATTCAGTGATTCAGGGGCATAAAGAACTTTATCAAGTAATGAAAGATAAGGATGAGCTTTATTCTAAACCTGATTTTAGTGATGAAGATGGTGTAAAGGCAGCTGAACTTGAATCCAAGTTTGCGGAGCTTGATGGCTGGAACGCAGAAGCAGATGCTTCTAAGTTATTACAATCATTGGGAATTCCGGAAGATATGCATCAAAGTAAAATGAGTGAATTACCAGAAGCTGAGAAGGTTAAGGTACTTTTGGCTCAAGCTTTATTTGGTAACCCAGATATTCTTTTACTTGATGAGCCGACTAACGGTTTAGACGTTCACACCGTAAATTGGCTTGAAGATTTTTTAGCTGATTATCCAAATATTGTTATTGTTGTATCTCACGATCGTCACTTCTTAAACCAAGTATGTACACAAATGTGTGATGTTGATTACGGCAAAATTCAGCTCTATATGGGTAATTATGATTTTTGGTATGAATCAAGTAAGCTAGCTTCAGAATTAGCAGCTAACCAAAATGCAAAGAAGGAAGAAAAAATCAAAGAACTTCAAGAGTTCATTGCTCGTTTTTCAGCAAATGCATCTAAGTCTAAGCAGGCTACATCAAGAAAGAAACAATTAGAAAAAATTACGCTTGACGATATTAAACCATCTTCTCGTAAATATCCTTATGTTAAGTTCGAAATGCATCGAGATTTAGGAAACGATTTATTAAAGGTTGAAGACGTATCTTACAGCGTTGATGGCGAAAAAATCTTAGACCATGTTTCATTTATTGTGCGACCTGGAGATAAGGTTGCCTTTTTATCACGCAATACTTTAGCAACTACTGCTTTAATGGATATTATTGCTGGTAAAATAAAACCAGAAACTGGCACTGTGACATGGGGACAAACAACTGCTTTTAACTATATGTCTCGTGATTTGAACGCTAACTTTAACAATGATGAACTAACGATTTTAGATTGGCTACGTCAATATGCTACTAAAGAACAGGATGATAATACTTTCCTGCGCGGCTTCTTAGGTCGAATGCTCTTTTCTGGAGAAGAAATTGAGAAGAAAATTAAGGTGCTTTCCGGTGGAGAAAAGGTGCGTTGCCAACTGTCTAGGATGATGTTAGAACCAGCTAATGTATTGGTAATGGATGATCCGACAAATCACTTGGACTTAGAGTCAATTACTTCTCTTAATGATGCATTGAAAGATTATCAAGGATCAATTCTGTTTACTTCCCATGATCATGAATTTATTCAAACGATTGCTGATCATATTGTAGAAGTTGGACCTAAAGGAATTGTTAGTCGAGCTGATACGAGTTATGATGAATTTCTAAACAGTCCAACAATTCAAGAACAAGTAGAAAATATTTATTAAAATATAAGAAAAAAGGAATTTTATTGTGAAAATTCCTTTTTATTTTGTCAAAAAAGAGTACTATAAAACTTGTGAGCTTTTTTAAGGAGGATTTGTAAAATGTGTACCTCAATTATTTATGATTCAAACGGTCAACATTATTTTGGGCGTAATTTAGATTTAGAAATTTCTTTTGGTGAACACCCAGTAATTACACCGAGAAATTATGTGTTCAAATATCGGAAGTTACCTAATAGAAAGGCAACCTATGCTATGATTGGGATGGCAATCGTTAAAGATAACTATCCTTTATATTTTGATGCAGCTAATGAGAAAGGGTTAGGAATTGCTGGACTTAATTTTGATGGTCCATGTCACTATTTCCCCGAATCAGCAGAAAAAGAAAATATGACTCCATTTGAATTAATCCCATATTTATTGAGTCAATATGCTTCAGTTGATGAGGTAAAAGATGCATTAGAAAATGTTAATTTGGTTGATATTAATTTTTCTAAAAAATTACAATTATCACCGCTACATTGGTTAATTGCTGATAAGACTGGTAAGTCAATTGTTGTAGAATCAACTGTAAGTGGCTTACATGTCTATGACAATCCAGTTCATGTTTTGACTAATAACCCGGAATTTCCAAGTCAATTAACCAATTTAGCAAATTACGCTAATATTTCTCCTGCACAACCTAAAAATACTGTGGTTCCTGATGCTGATATTAATCTTTATAGTAGAGGTTTAGGTACACATCACTTACCTGGAGGAATGGATTCAGCCAGTCGATTTGTTAAAGTTGCCTTTGTTCGAGCTCATGCACCTGAAGGCAAGGATGAGGCAAGTAGTATAACAAATTATTTCCATATTCTTCATTCTGTCGAACAACCAAAAGGAACAGATGAAGTAGGTCCAAATTCATATGAATATACTATTTACTCTGATGGAACTAATTTGGAGACTGGAACTTTCTATTATACCAACTATGAAAATAATCAAATTAATGCTATTAAATTAAGCAATGAAAATTTAGATAGTGACAAGTTAATTGATTATGAATTGCTTGAAAAGCAACATATTAACTATCAAAATTAAATTTTAAAAAGAAAAAACTTTGACAGATAGAATACAATTGTAATTCTAAATGTCAAAGTTTTTTATTTATCTTCTTTACGTTGATTGTAAAATCAAATTGAACACTTTAGAAAAATAAAAAGTCCATTCGGACCTGTTTGATAGAATGTTAATAACCACAAAAACTTTCTATTGGAGGTCAAAATGGACTCTTTACATTCTACC